>Ga0247823_10003356_pt1 | contig 12989 bp, 14 predicted proteins | sample 13C_PalmiticAcid_2_FD_192426 | JGI IMG/M metagenome (GOLD analysis project Ga0247823, IMG submission 192426) | Soil microbial communities from agricultural site in Penn Yan, New York, United States - 13C_PalmiticAcid_Day30 | ecosystem: Environmental > Terrestrial > Soil > Agricultural land...
GAAGCCTACGTGATCAAGGCCGAGGCACCCGGATTCGAGCCGAAAGATTTCCATATCGATCTGCGGGGTGATCAACTGGTGATGCGCGCCCAACGGTCAACGGAGAAGAAGGAAAAGGGCAAGGAAGCGTTCACCGCCGCTGAGTTTTATCATGCGATGACGATTCCATCCTACGTCGATGCCGCCAAGGTTGCCGCGGCATACAAGCAGGGCGTGCTCGAAGTGACGCTGCCCAAGACAGAAGAGGGCAGGGGACGGAAGATTCCCGTTAAAGGCTGATTCTTCGCCATCGGATTTCAGCCCGTCAAAGGGACGCCGGTGCGGAGCGGGATGATCCTCGCTGGCACCGGATTACAGCCACGCCCACAGAAAGACAACGAATGTTTCGCCTCTTGAAAATCCTCGTGCCGGTTGATTTCTCGGAAGATTCCCAACGGGCGCTCAGCGTGGCTCGATCGCTGGCACTCGACCATGGCGCATGCCTGATTCTCGTCGCGGCCGCGCCGCCACCTCCGGCGACCGCGGAACCGTTTCTCCCAGCAACGGAATACCCAGGTCTCATTGCGGGGATGCGCCGTGATCTGGAAGCGCTGGCGGCGGACATCACCGACCTGACCGTCGAAACGCATGTCTTGGGGGGAAGCCCTGGGCCCTCCATCGTCGCCCTCGCCAACGATCGCAACGCCGATTTGATCGTCATGGAAACGCACGGGCGTTCCGGGATCAATCGGCTGGTCATGGGAAGTGTTGCCGAATATGTTTTGCGACATTCGCCATGCCCCGTCTTGACGATGAGGCCCGGAACAGAGCACCATCTTCAGGGCCTGCAAGTCGCCCCCATGACCACCGGCAGTCAGTCCTGACGGGGGCGTCAGGCGGGAGTTCCCAGGATTATGCCATGCCAACCGGCAGCACATCGTCTCACCGCTTCCTGGAGTCCCTTCCGGAACGACAACGTGTTCAATTGGAAGCGATCGCCACGCGCAGACATTGGCCACCGGGCGCTCTGTTATTCCAAGAGGGCCATGAGCACGAAAACATTTATCTCCTGCTTTGCGGCCACGTTCGGCTGGATATGCTCGTGCCCGATCGCGGCCGGACCGCGCTCCTGACTGTTGGCCCCGGCGATCTTGTTGGTTGGTCTCCTCTGACAGGCGCACAGACCATGACCGCAACGGCGATGGCCCTTGAGCCAACGCAAGCTCTGGCCTTCAATGGTACACGCCTTCGCGATGCCTGCACCGAGGACCATGAACTCGGGTATTATGTCATGCGTCAAATCGTCATCACGCTCTCGGAGAGATTGTTGTCAACGCGGTTGCAACTGCTCGATCTTTTCCGCGGACATGAACCCCGAGCGTCCAGCGCCCCGGACCTTTGCTGACATGATATGGGCGAACTCAGTCGATTCTCTCACTCGTCGGCACAGGGCTATTGATGTCTGCGGATCCGATTGATAACGCTGCCTTATGGTTGGGGCCGAAAGCCGGTCTGCAACAAGTCATCGATGCGCTTCGACGGACGGGCTATACCATCGTCGGGCCGATGGTAGACCAAGCCGCGATTGTCTATGGCGAGATTGGAGGGATCGAACAATTACCCCGTGGTTGGACCGACCGGCAAGCACCAGGACAGTACCGCATCGAACAAACCGGCCGCGACACCTACTTCGACTATGTCGTTGGTCCCCACTCCTGGAAAAAGTATCTCTTTCCTCCTCGGCTGGCGGTCGCGGCTGTCGTCCCATTGCAAGCGGGTTGGCAGTTCGAGAGACCGCGGGATGATCCGCCGACTTATGCATTTCTCGGAGTGCGGGCGTGTGAGATCGCCGCCATTCGCGTGCAGGACCGTGTGTTCCTCGAAGGAGGGTATGTTGATGCAGCCTATCAACGACGTCGCAAGCCGGCGTTCATTCTGACCGTGAACTGCACGCTGGCGGGGACAAACTGTTTTTGCGCCTCGATGAATACGGGCCCGCGCTGCACGGAGGGTTTTGACCTGGCACTGACGGAATTAGAGAACGGGTTTGTGATCGAAATCGGCTCAGAACGTGGCCGATCAACGATGGCCGATTGTGATGTCCGGCCGGCCACCGAAGCAGAACGAAGCGCAGGTGTGGCGGCCCGACAGCGGGCGACGGATCAACAATCCAAGCGGATGAATACGGATGGGCTGCCCCAGCTGCTCATGGCCAATCTGCAGCATCCGCGATGGAAAGACGTTGGTGAGCGTTGTTTGTCGTGTACCAATTGCACAATGGTTTGCCCCACGTGCTTCTGTTCCTCAGTGGAAGAAGTTCCTGACTTGAATACGGGCCGTATCGAACGGCAACGGCAGTGGGATTCGTGCTTTCATGAAGAGTTTTCGTCGCTGAACGGGCGGCCCGTGCGGAATGAGATCGCGGCCCGGTACCGTCAGTGGCTGACGCACAAGCTCTCGACCTGGCACGAACAGTTCGGGACTTCCGGCTGCGTAGGATGCGGCCGGTGCATTACGTGGTGTCCGGTCGGAATTGACATCACCGAAGAAGTCGCCGCGTTGCGGGAGCCCGCCCTATGAAACCGGCGGTCTCGGCTTGGGAAACTCACGCGATGCGGATTGTCGGCATCCGTCCCGAGATCGACGGCGTTGCGACGTATGATCTTGCCTTTACCGAGCAGGCGGGCGGTGATGCCTACCAGTTTCGACCCGGTCAATTCAACATGTTGTACCTCCCGGGCGTGGGGGAGTCCGCGATCTCGCTATGCGGTGACTGTCGCGCCCCGGACGTGTGGAAACACACCGTGCGCGTTGCGGGCCGCGTTACCCAGACTCTTGCCGGGATGCCACTCGGAAGCCAGCTTGGCGTCCGCGGTCCCTTTGGTACGGGCTGGCCGATTGATCAATGGCAAGGCATGGATGTGGTGCTTGTTGCAGGAGGAATCGGTCTGCCACCTCTGCGTCCGGCAATCTATGAACTTCTCCAGCGTCGCGACGAGTTCGGCTGCCTGACGCTGATCTATGGTGCTCGCGGGCCGCGGTCGCTCCTCTACACCGCGGAGTTTCCGACCTGGCAGTCCCAGGGATTAAGCGTGCTGACCATCGTCGACCGTGCCTCCGCGGGTTGGACTGGGAACCAGGGTGTTGTCACTTCACTGCTGGAACGTCTGGAACTGCCAAACCCGGCGACGACGGCTGTCGCCGTGTGCGGCCCGGAAATCATGATTCGGTATACGGCTCTCGCGGCGGCCAAGCGGGGAATTGTTTCCGAACGAGTCTGGGTCTCGCTGGAACGAAACATGCAATGTGCGGTGGGACTCTGCGGCCATTGCCAGTTAGGGCCCGAGTTCATCTGCAGGGATGGTCCCGTATTGCGATATGATCGCGTCCGGCATCTACTTTCCGTAGAGGCGTTGTGATGCCCCGCAAGCCGCGTGTCGCCGTGCTGAAGTTTGCCTCCTGCGATGGCTGTCAACTGTCGTTGCTGGATGCTGAAGATGAACTGCTGGCACTCTGCGCGAACTTCGAATTCGTCCATTTTGCGGAGGCGAGCAGCGTCCTGCATCCGGGGCCGTACGATATCGCGATCGTTGAAGGATCGATTACCACCGCAGAGGATGCTGGACGTATTCGGCGCGTGCGTGCTGATTCGCGCGTTCTGATTACGGTTGGCGCCTGCGCGACAGCCGGGGGAATCCAGGCGCTGCGCGCGTGGGGTGACAGCCAGGCATGGGTCCAGTCGATCTATCCTTCGCCGGAGTACATCCACACGCTCGCGTCTTCAACGCCCATCGCGGCTCATGTGCTGGTCGACTACGAACTGCATGGGTGTCCGATCAATGTCCGCCAGTTGATCGAAGTCCTGACATCGTTTGCCGCGGGTCGACGACCGCACATCCCGACGCATGCCGTCTGCCTGGACTGCAAACGCCGCGGAACGGTCTGCGTGATGGTCGCACAGGGAATGGCCTGTCTGGGACCGATCACACAAGCCGGGTGTGAAGCGCTTTGTCCCACTTACAATCGCGGCTGCTATGGTTGCTTCGGGCCTGTTCCCGGCGCCAATCCATCCGCGTTACTCCACGAATGCCGACGACACGGGCATTCGAATGAGGAGCTGATTCCCCTGCTCCGTAACTTCAACGCGACGGCACCGACGTTCCGCGCCGCGTGCGATGACTTGGCAAAAGAACCCTGGACTCCCGCATGAGCGATGAGGAAACAATCGCAGTTCCGATTCTCACGCGAGTGGAGGGCGAGGGAGCGCTGACGATCCGGTTGCGCAATGGTCAGCTCGATGACGTGCAACTCCGGATCTATGAACCCCCGCGATTGTTCGAGACTTTGCTGCAGGGCCGCCCATTGGAAGACGCGCCGGATATTACCGCGCGGATCTGTGGTATCTGTCCGGTAGCTTATCAGATGTCTTCCATCCATGCGTTAGAAAATGCGCTCGGTGTGATCGTCTCGCCTCAGATCCGGCACTTGCGACGGTTACTCTATTGCGGCGAATGGATCGAGAGCCATGCGCTGCACGTTCATCTTTTGCATGCACCGGATTTCTTCGATGCTGCCAGCGGTATGGAACTGGCCCGACGTTTTCCGGACGAGATGCGACGCGGGTTACGATTGAAAAAACATGGCAACGAGCTCGTGGCAGCCATCGGGGGAAGGGCAATCCATCCGGTGAACGTCGCGGTCGGTGGCTTTCATCGCTGGCCGCCCCGTGACGAACTGCGCCGACTCATTCCCGATTTCGAGTGGGGGCTTCAAGCCGCCTGTGAAGCCACACGGTGGGTTGCCGGGTTTGCCTATCCCGATTTCCAGTCTGATGCGGAATTTGTCGCGCTGTCCCTCACCGGCGAGTATGCGATGAACGAGGGAGAGATTGCGTCCAGTCGGCATCCGTCGATCGCCGTGAAAGAGTATCGACGACATTTTGTGGAACGACAGGTCGCGCACTCGACGGCCTTGCAGGGGGGGCGAACGCCCGATCATTCTCCGTATCTTCTGGGACCGTTGTCGCGGATCAATCTCAACTTCGAGCACCTGCTTCCGCAGGCGCGACGCCTGGCCACTGAAATCGGCTTTTCGGTCCCGTGTCGCAACCCGTTTCGTGCGGCCATCGCTCGTTGTCTGGAAGTCGTCCACGCTTATGAAGACGCTCTCCGCATTTTGCTTTCGCTCGACTTCAGCGGACCGTGTCGCCATGCGTATCAGCCCGAGTTGTCGGTCGGCCGCGCGGCGACGGAAGCTCCGCGCGGGACGCTGTTTCATGAATATGAAATCGACGCGCGCGGAAAGATTGTCCGGGCGGTGATTGTCCCGCCCACCTCACAAAATCAGACGCAGATCGAAGCGGACCTGCGGGCAAGATTACATCAGCAACTAACAGCGGGGACATTGCGGGAAACGTTAGCCGTCGATGCGGAGCGGCTGGTTCGCAGTTACGATCCTTGCATCAGCTGTGCGACACATTTTCTGCAGGTGCGCTGGGAGGACGCCTGATGTCGCATCCGCTCGCGGTCGGGGTCGGCAGCCCGCACGGCGATGACCGGGCCGGTTGGCTGGTCATTGAAAGGTTGCACGAGCTTGGTGTTTCGAAAGCCGATGCAAGGATCGTCCAATCTCCCACCGAACTTTGCCACCTCGGCAGTCCTCAGCGACCGCTGCTGGTCTGTGATGCGGGCCGCTCGGATGCTGCTGCGGGAATTATCGATGTCTGCACATGGCCTGCACAATCGCTTCCTGTATGTCGTGGTGGGACGCATGACGTGTCGCTCGGAGATGCGCTGTCGTTAAGCCTCCATTTGGGTGCCATTCCTTCCACCGTCGCAATTTGGATTATCAATGGGCGCGACTTTCGCCCTCTGAGCGAGCCCTCAAGGGCAGTTATAATCGCCGCCGCACAGCTTGCAGATCACCTTTGGAGTGAGTGGCATCATGCATGAAACCAGCTTGGCGGAGGCTCTTCTGCGGCAAGTCACAGCGGTTCGAGACGAACGGCGGTTGAAACGGATTCGGAGCGTGACAATCCAACTCGGGACCTTCAGCGGCGTTGAGCCGGTGTTGCTGAAGACCGCGTTCGAAGAACGAAGCCAGCGATGGTTCGGTGCTGCTGCCGAACTCCTGATCGAGAGTGTCGAACTTCGGGCCGAATGCGAGGCGTGCCGATTGCAGTTTGAGGTGGAGGGATTTCGCTTTGAATGCCCGGCTTGCACTAATGAACATGTGCGGATTGTGCAAGGAGAGAATCTGATGTTGCTCAGACTTTCTGCGGAGACGGAGTCATGAGTGTTATTACGGTTCCGGTGGATCGCGACCTGCAGGCCGAACGCCGCGCCGCAGCAGCGGGTTTTCGTAATGAGTTGACCCGTCGGGGCATTTTGTGTGTCAACCTGATCTCTTCACCCGGCGCGGGGAAGACGACCTTGCTGCAGGCCACCGCCACAGCGTGGCCGACGCCCGGGCGGTTGGCCGTCCTGGTCGGAGACATCGCCACGGACCGTGATGCGGAACGACTCGCACCGTTCATGCCGGTCAAGCAACTCACCACGGGCGGCGCGTGCCATCTGGAGCTTGCACTTGTGCAGCGGGGATTGGCTGCACTCGACCTCGAAGGGATCGAAATTCTGTTCATCGAAAACGTGGGGAATCTGGTTTGTCCGGCGTCGCATGATCTTGGCGAGCATCTGCGCGTTGTGGCGCTGAGTGTCACCGAGGGTGACGACAAGCCGGGCAAGTACCCGAAAGCATTTCGAACCAGCCAGGCGTGTGTCGTCACCAAGTTCGACTTGTTGCCGCATGTCCCTTTTGACGTGTCGCGATTCCAAACCGATGCGCGACTTGTCCAGCCGGTGCTGTCGTTCTTTTCAATGTGCGCACTCTCCGGGTTCGGCATGGACGAATGGCGCAATTATTTGCAGGAACAGCGTCGAATTCTCCTCGAAGAAACAGCATCTGCATGACTGGCTATAACATCACGATCCACGGATTTGTGCAGGGGCAGGGCGTACGGCCCGCCTTGGCGCGCCTGGCGAGTCAGCGGCAATGGACCGGCAAAGTTCGCAACACATCACGCGGAGTTCAATTGGAGTTGGGCCGTGTTGAGGAATCCGCGGCGAAAGTCGACAGTCTGATTCGTGCTGCCCACATGGCATTGGCGCAAGCGGAGATTGATTGTCAGCCCGCGCGATGCGAGGCATTGTTCCCCTTTCACATTGATGATTCTTCCAGCAGCGGCATTCCCGCTGTTCCCGTCCCTCCCGACGTGGCCATCTGTTCGGAATGCCTGGCTGAGTTCCCGGATCAAGGCGATCGCCGCTACCGTTATCCGCTGATCAGCTGTGTTCATTGCGGGCCACGTTTCAGCAGCATCACGGCGATGCCATTTGATCGTCCGCGAACGACTTTGCAGACGTTCGTGTTGTGTGAAGTCTGTCAAGCCGAGTACGACTCTGCCAGCAGGCGACGCGGGCATGCCCAGACGATCGGTTGCCAGGACTGCGGCCCGGACATCTGGGGCGAAGATCGACACGGAAATCGTTTAGGCGTGGGAGATGAAGCGTGCATCATCGCCGCGCGAGCTTTGTCGCGAGGCGCAGTTGTCGCGCTCCGCGGCGTCGGCGGTTATCAACTACTGGTGGAGGCCACGCAGAATCGCACTGTGATCGAACTACGACGGCGCAAACGCCGCGCGACGAAGCCGTTCGCGGTGTTGTGCCGAAGCTTGGAAGAAGCAGAGTCTTTCGCGCTATTGGATGACGACAGCCGCCGCGCACTGACTTCTCCACAGAATCCGATTGTGGTTGTCCCACGCCGCACGGGTGGCACATTGGCGGACGGAATTCATCCGTTTCTCAATGACATCGGGCTGCTGCTTCCAACGACCGCGATGCATGCACGTTTGCTGGAACTGGTTGGCCAACCCCTCGTTTGTACCAGCGGCAATCTGGAAGGTGCGCCGATGGTTGCCGACGTAGACGAATCACGCAGAGCCTTGGCCGACATTGCTGATCTCTGGCTGCATCACAATCGTCCGCTTGCTCATCCTGTCGACGACAGTGTCGTTCGTCCCATGGCGGGGCGGATGGTCACGATGCGTTCCGCGCGGGGATTTGCACCGTTGCTTCTGTCAATTCCGGATGCCCCCCCGCTTGTGGCACTCGGGAGCGATCAGAAGTCGGCCTGTGCTTTCTCGAACGGCGCTCAGGTAGTCCTCGGACCGCACGCCGGCGATCTGAATGACCTTGACTCGCGACAGCGCTGGCGCGATAGCCTGCTTTCGCTGCAGCGGCTTTATCAGATTGATCAGCCGGAATGGGCCGTGGACGCGCATCCCGATCACATTACCCGCACGCTGATTCCCGAAGTGACATCATGGCGGCCGATCTGGCATCACCATGCCCACATCGTCGCCGCCTTGGTCGAGCATGGCTGGCTGGACCGAGCCGTCATGGGTGTTGCGGCGGATGGCCAGGGTTATGGACCCGATGGGACATTGTGGGGCGGTGAGGTCTTGCAGGCGACCGTGTCGGGCTTCACGCGGAAAGCTGCCGTGCGCCGCTTCGCTCTTCCTGGCGGCGATGCCGCCGCACGCGATCCTTCCCGCGTTGCCCTGGCATTGTTGAGCCAAATGCCGGAAGTGACCATCAAGTCTCTCTCCCGTCTCACGGGGCAGCACGAGTTCCGTGTCCGTGCAATGATGCACGCCGCAAATTCCTCGTTGACACCGCGAACATCCAGTCTGGGGCGATTGTTTGATGGAATTGCTTGGATCGCACTGAACCTCGAAGGGGTCGGCTATGTTGGTGAACCGGCGGCGCGTCTGGAGGCCGCGTGCGACCCACAGGCACGAGGCCACTATTCCTGGCGTATCAATGATGCTGTGGAGCCTTGGGAACTCGACTGGCGGCCGATGCTGCAAGTGCTGCTGCGAGACCTTGATCAAGGCGAACCGGCTGGCGTGATCGCAGAACGGTTTCATCGCGGCATTGTTGATTGGATCGTGGCGCTGCACACTCACTGCCCTCCATTGCCGTGGGTTGTCGGTGGCGGTGTCTTTCAGAACCGGCGGCTCTGTGAACTCCTCGTGGAACGCTGGCCCGCAACCGGACCGCCGCTGGGGTTGCCTGGTGTGATTCCTCCGAACGATGGCGGTCTGGCCGCAGGGCAGTTGGCCATCGCAACTGCACACCTGCAGGAACAACAGGTAATGCCCGAGCGATCAGGATGGCTGTGTCGTCGGAACGATTTTTGACCGAAACAAGGGACGAACCAATGTGTCTGGGAATACCCGGTCGAGTGTTGCGCTGGCTTGATCGGTCGGAACTGATGGCCGAGGCAGAGATCGACTTCGATGGCGTTCGCAAGCGATGTCCGATGGCGTGCGTCCCCGATGCGGACGTGGGTGACTACGTCCTGATCCACGCTGGGATTGCGATTTCCAAGTTGGACCGTTCGCCCGAAGATTTCTACCGCATTGAGACGCAGCCGTGAAATCCTTGGAACGTTACCGTGATCCCGTCCAACTGCGGACACGCCTGGACGAGGTTCGTCGCGCCTGCACCCGCCGATGGACCATCATGGATGTTTGCGGAGGACAGACGCACAACTTACTGAGGCACGGCATTGAGAACGCTCTGTCTGATTGCATCGAACTCATTCACGGACCAGGCTGTCCCGTCTGCGTGACACCAGCGGCCGTCATCGATCGTGCGATCGAATTGGCGCTCACGCACAAAGTCACCCTCGCGACCTTCGGCGACATGCTCCGTGTCCCCGGACAATCGGGAAGCCTGCTCCAGACACGAGCGCGCGGCGGTGCCGTTCGCACGATCTATTGTCCGACCCAGGCGGTACAACTGGCCCAACGCCATCCCGATCAACAGGTCGTCCTGCTGGCCATCGGGTTCGAGACGACGGCACCCTCCACCGCGCTGGCGGTCCTTCAGGCGGAAGATCAACGACTGACCAATTTCAGCGTTCTGGCCCATCACGTCCGGGTCGAACCGGCGATGCGCGTCTTGGCAGCCGATCCGGGGCGGCGTCTCCAGGGGTTTCTCGCGGCCGGACACGTTTGCACAGTCACCGGATACCACGAGTTGGAGTCACTGGCACAGGACTTTAAGTTGCCTGTGACTGTCACCGGCTTCGAACCGCTGGATCTTGCGGACGGATTACTCGGATGTGTGCAACAACTGGAGCAGGGCAGGGCGGTCGTCGAGAACTGTTATCCCCGCAGTGTCCGCAGGGAAGGTAACTCTGCTGCGCTGCGGCTGCTGGAGCGTGTGTTCGCTCCTGACGATCTCGCCTGGCGTGGTTTTGGCGTGATTCCGCAGGGAGGCTTTGTTCTCCGACAGAAATATGAAATGTACGATGCCGAGCGCCGATTCGACGCTGTCAAACATTCCGGCTCACCCGAAAGCAGGGCCGATCATCACTGCGCCGCTGTCCTGTCCGGGCGGATGAAACCGTGCGCATGCCCGCTGTTTGGCCAGGCCTGCACTCCCGATTTCCCGCAGGGAGCCCCTATGGTTTCCAGCGAAGGAGCTTGCGCGGCGTACTTTCGCTACACAGGCGGACCCGCTCTCCGCTGAGACAAGGACTGCATTGATGCCCGATGAGCTGAGCTGTCCGATGCCGCAAAGTCTGGATGCAGAGTGTGTCACTCTCGCTTACGGAGAAGGGGGCCGCCTTTCCCGGCGTCTTGTGCAGGAACGTTTGCTGCCACGTTTTGGCAATCCGGAATTATCGGCGCTCGGAGATGCCGCTGTACTGACAACATCAGGACGAGTCGCCTTCACCACGGACAGCTACACTGTGACGCCGCTGTTTTTTCCCGGCGGCGATATCGGGCGTTTGGCTGTCTATGGGACCGTCAACGATCTGGCCGTCAGCGGAGCGACTCCGCGGTGGCTGAGCTTGTCACTTATGATCGAAGAAGGGCTGACATGGACGTCGCTGGACCGGGTTCTCGATTCGATTCAAGTGGCGGCCAAAGAGGCTGATGTCCTGATTGTCACCGGTGATACGAAGGTTGTGCCGCGCGGGGCCGTCGATCAACTCTTCATTACGACAGCGGGGATTGGTGAATTCAAATCCGCGGTTCCCGATGGTCCGGCCGCGCTACAACCGGGTGATGTGATCCTCGTCAGCGGCCCGATCGGTCAACACGGCGCTGCCATCCTCTGCGCTCGTGAGGATCTCGGGTTTGAACCACCACCGCTTTCGGATTGTGCAAACCTTGCCCCGGCATTCCATCACATGCAATGTCAGAATCTGACACCGCGTGCCGCCCGCGATGCCACGCGTGGCGGAGTGGCGGCCGTGTTGCACGAATGGTCGACGGTCTGTGGTCTAGGGATCGATCTTGAAGAACAGCAACTTCCCGTTGGTAACGAAGTCAGCGCCGTCTGTGAGCTGCTGGGTCTCGATCCGCTGTTTCTGGCGTGTGAAGGAACCTTCGTCGCTGCCTGCCCGGAAGACCGGGTCAACGAAATGCTGACTAACTTGCACAAGTTTCCCGTCACACAGAATGCCTGCGTCATCGGGCGCGTTGTTCCAGCACGCCCCGTTGCTGTCTGCGTGCGGCGCGCTGCAGGGCGAATGATGCCGCTGGATGAACCCGCAGGAAGTCCGCTCCCCCGCATCTGCTGATAACGCCGACGCCATCTCGGCCGGAGTGCATGACACCGGCCGGGATAGCGGGACCGGTTACTTTTTCACCGCTGTGCGCTGGGCCCGTACATACTTGTGGCACTCGACGCACGACTTCATCGAATCCATCCATTGCAAGGTCTGACTGTCCACATTCTCCTTCTCAGCGGCGGCGCGAAGTTTGCGGACGGAAGCCCGGAATTCGTGGTTGAATTCACGATAATCTTCATCGGCAATCACGTTCCAGATTTCCGCTTTGCTCATCGTCAAAAGCGTATCCGCGCCTTCGATGACCAGTTGTTTATCCTCCGTCGTAATGCCTTCGAGGATCTTGGAAGACGCATCGAGCTTCTTCCGCATAAAGGCGCTGAGCGACTGATCGTCCTCTTTCGCAGGGGGCTTCGCCTGGGTGCTGCTACCTTGAAGAAGGGCCGCCGTGCCAGTCAGGAGCAGGGCCATCAGCCAGCGGAAACGGATCGTCGAAGAACGGTGCATGTCAATCCTTTTCAGTCGAGTGTTGGTGGACATCAGACGGATTTCACGCCGGCACGTTGCTCGGCGTCAACGATCCTTGGAATCGTACGGACCAGCGAATCCGGGTTGAGCGAGATGCTGTCAATCCCTTGCTCAACGAGGAACTGTGCGAACTCAGGATAATCACTCGGAGCCTGCCCGCAGATGCCAATCTTGCGGCCTTTTGCCCGGGCGGCCTGAATGACGGAGGCTATCATCGACTTCACAGCCGGATTCCGCTCGTCGAAGAGATGGGCCACGATTTCGGAATCGCGATCGACGCCCAGCAGCAATTGAGTCAGGTCATTGGAGCCGATGGAAAATCCGTCGAAGACCTCGGCGAACTGGTCGGCCAGAATCACATTGCTGGGGATTTCGCACATCACATAGATTTCCAGTCCGTCCTCGCCACGGATGAGGCCGTGTTTCGCCATTTCCGCCACGACACGCCGGCCTTCCTCCACCGTGCGGCAAAACGGAACCATGACCTTGAGATTGGTCAGCCCCATCTCGCGGCGGACCTTCAGCAGAGCTCGACATTCCAGTGCAAAGGCGTCCCGGTAACGCGGGTCGTAATACCGCGATGCTCCGCGAAAACCGAGCATTGGATTCTCTTCATGCGGTTCATACGGTTGCCCACCGGCCAGATTCGCGTATTCGTTGGTCTTGAAATCGCTGAGCCGCACGATCACATCTTTGGGATAAAATGCCGCTGCGATGGTGGCGACGCCTTCGGCCAGCTTGTCGACAAAGAATTGCGGCTTGTCGGTATAGCCAGCCGTTAAGCGATCGATCTCCGTTTTTACGGCAGGGTCCGTCAGGCGGTCATAATCCAAGAG
>Ga0247823_10003357_pt1 | contig 12981 bp, 12 predicted proteins | sample 13C_PalmiticAcid_2_FD_192426 | JGI IMG/M metagenome (GOLD analysis project Ga0247823, IMG submission 192426) | Soil microbial communities from agricultural site in Penn Yan, New York, United States - 13C_PalmiticAcid_Day30 | ecosystem: Environmental > Terrestrial > Soil > Agricultural land...
GCCCAGCCAGCTGGTGCAGGACGCGCAGCGCCACGGTGTGGTGGTGCGCGCGGTAGACGTGTGCCACAGCGAGCACGACTGCACGCTGGAAGGCCCGCCGCACGAACCCGTGGTGCGCCTGGGCCTGAACCGCGTGAGCGGCCTGTCGCGCGACGCGGCCGATCGCATCGCCGCCGCGCGCCGCGACGCGCCCTTCAGCGACGCCGAAGACCTCGCGCAGCGCGCGGGCCTGGACCAGCGCGAACTGCAACTGCTGGCCGCGGCCGACGCGCTGATCGGCCTCTCCGGTCACCGGCGCCAGCAGATGTGGGACGCGGCGGGCCTGCGCACGCCGCCCGCGCTGCTGCGCCACGCACCGGTGAACGAATTGCCCATCGAACTGCCGCCCGCGCCCGAGGGCGAAGCCATCGTGTGGGACTACGCCGCCACGCGCCTCACACTGCGCCGCCACCCGCTGGCCCTGCTGCGGCCGCAGTTGCAGGCACGGCGATTGATGACAGCGGAAGAACTCAAGACCCTGCCCGACAAGCGCTTCGCGCGCGCCTGCGGCATCGTCACCGTGCGCCAGCAGCCGGGCACGGCCAACGGCACCATCTTCGTGTCACTGGAAGACGAGACCGGCACGGTGCAGGTGATCGTCTGGCGCCACGTGCGCGAGCGCCAGCGCGCCGCGCTGCTGCACGCGCGGCTGCTGGCGGTGCACGGCGTGTGGCAGCGCGAAGGACCGCTGTGCAACCTGATCGCCGGACGGCTGGAGGACCTGACGCCGCTGCTGGGGCGGCTGGCGACGGAGAGCCGGGATTTCCATTGACCCGGCGCGGACAAGCTTGGGAACGAGAAATCGCTCACGCCCTCTGGTCCCCCAACGGCCGGCCAAGCTTGTAGATTCCGGACCCGTGTCTTCACTGAAATTACTCGCACTCACTTACGGCACCGAAGGCGACACTCGGCCCATTGCCACCCTGTGCCGCGCGCTCATGAACGCCGGACATGAGGTCATGCTGCTCGCCGCCGAAGGCACACTGGCCAGCGCCCACGCGCTGGGCGTTCCGCACGCCGCGCTGGCCGGCGACATCCGCGGCAGCCGCGATCCGCGCGTCGGCGTGGCCTCCCTGGTCAACGCCCAGTCCGACGTCTTGACTACCGCCCGCGCGGCCGCGCGTCTGGCCGAGGCTCACACGGCCGACTGGATGCGCCAAGCCATCGAGGCGGCTCGCGGCGGCCACGCGCTGCTGGTATCTGGCCTCGCCACCTACGCGGGGTTGTCGGTGGCTGAACACCTGCGCCTGCCCGCGCTGGGCCTCGCTCTCGCCCCCACCGCACCCACGACAGCTTTCCCCTCACCTTTGGTGCCCCAGCGCATGCCACGCTGGCTCAACCGCGCCAGCCACGAGATCGTGAATGCCGTGTTGTGGCGGGCCTTCCGACATGCGATCAACTCCGCTCGGCACAGCGTCTGTGGCCTGCCCGCGCGTCAGGCCATGGCCACGAGCGACGCCGTGCTGCACGGTGTCTCACGCCACCTCCTGCCCACGCCCTCCGACTGGCCGCATGTCGTGCGCCTGTGCGGACAATGGACCCAGCCCACACAGGGCTGGACACCCGACGCCGCGCTGCAGACCTTCCTGGACGCGGGTGAGCCCCCTGTCTACCTCGGCTTCGGCAGTATGACGGGCTTCGATCCGCAAGCCATGCTACGCACACTGCTGGCGGGCATCGGGTCGCGCCGTGCACTGTTCTATCCGGGCTGGAGTGGTGCCGACACGCGCGACCTGCCCTCCAACGTGCACGTGATCGGCGACACACCGCACGATTGGCTGTTCCCGCGCATGGCCGCCGTGGTGCACCACGGCGGTAGCGGCACCAGCCACTCAGCCTCGCGCGCGGGCGTGCCTTCGGTGGTGCTGCCCTTCGCGGTCGATCAATTTTTCTGGGCCGAACGCCTGCGCCGGCTCGGTGTGGCCCCGCCATCGCCCAACGGCCGATCGCCACGGGTCGATGCACTCGCACGCGCGCTCGACGCCACGCAAGCATCGGCCATGCGCGCCCGTGCCGCCGAACTCGGCGCGGCGCTGCGCGCCGAAGACGGCCTCGCCACCACCGTGCGCGAGATCGAGTCCTTATTGCTGCGCGCACGCTGAGCGCGCCGTGCCGTGCCTCAGGCCACCGTCGCCACCGGCCGGCGCATCAGCAGCAACGCCGTCATCAGGCAGGCCGCCGCGATCACCGCCGCGCCGGCCAGCGTGACCAGGTGCAGCGACTCGACGAACGCCCCGCGCGCCAGCGCGGCGAACAGCGGGCCATCGGCGCCGCCCAGCGAACCCGCCGCGTGCAGCGCGCCCGCCAGCGTGTCGCGCGCCGCATCAGCGGCCGGCGCCGGCAGCGCCGCCGGCATGCCCGCGCCCACGCGCGCCTGGTACCAGGCCACGCCCAGGCTGCCCAGCAAGGCCACGCCCAAGGCACCACTCAGTTCGGACGCCGTCTCCGACAGCGCCGAGGCCGCGCCCGCGCGCTCGGGCGGGGCCGAGGTGATGATGATCTCGTTGCCCAGCGTGAACACCGGCGCCATGCCCAGGCTCATCACCACCGTGCCCGCCACCAACCAGGGCAGGCCCGTGCCGGTGTCCACCATCAGCAGCATCAGGAAGCCGATGACCGCCGCCACCTGGCCACCGATGAGGATGCGCACCGGCGCGAACCAGCTCGCCAGGCGTGGCGCACCCAACGAGCCGAACACGAAGGCCAGCGCCCAGGGCAGCGTCACCAGGCCCGCTCTCAGCGGATCGAGCGAGCGCACCACCTGCAGGTACTGCGTGATGAAGATGTACACGCCGAACATGGCCAGGCAGGACAGCGCGTACGCCGCCAGCGCCGCAGCGAAGCGCGGCTGCCGAAACAGCGCGATGTCCAGCAGCGGGTGCGACAGGCGCGACTGGCGGCGCACGAACGCCCAGCCCAGGGTCACGCCCACCACCAGCGGCAGCAGGCCCGCGAGCACGAAGCCGTCGGTGGCAATGGTCTTGATGCCGTAGACCGCCGCGAGCACCGCGCACAAGGACAGCAGCGCGCTCGCCAGATCGATCGGGCCCGCGTCCGGGTCCTTGAACTCGGGCAGCACGAGCGGGCCCAGCACCAGCAGCAACACCATCACCGGCACCGCCACCAGGAACACCGAACCCCAGTGGAACCACTGCAGCAGCGCGCCGCCCACCAGCGGGCCGATGGCCGCGCCCATGGAAAAGCTCGCGATCCACACGCCGATGGCGAAGCGGCGCTGCTCCTCGTCGTGGAACATGTTCCGGATGAGGGACATGGTGGATGGCGCGAGCGTGGCGCCGGCCACGCCCAGCAGCGCGCGCATGGCGATCAGCATCTCGGCGCTGGTGGAGAAGGCCGCGATGAGCGAGGCCCCGCCGAAGGCCGCGCCGCCGATCAGCAGCAGCTTGCGCCGGCCGATGCGGTCACCGAGGTTGCCCATGGTGATGAGGAAGCCCGCCACCAGGAAGCTGTAGATGTCGACCATCCACAGCAGTTGCGCGGCGCTGGGCCGCAGCTCGGCGCTGAGCACGGGCAGCGCGAGGTTGAGCACGGTCATGTCCATCGCATAGACCATGCAGGGCAGCGCGATCACCGCCAGGCCCAGCCAGTCGCGGCTGGTGGCCCGGGCGGGCGCGGGAGTGGTGTGTTCAGACATCGAGGATCACGTTGAAGCCCCCATAGATCATGCGTTTGCCATCAAAGGGCATGGGGGCGCGGTCGGGTTGCATGCGGGGGTCGGCCATGATCTTTTCCCAGCCGGCGTCGCGCACGGCCTTGGACGGCCAGACGACCCAGGAGAAAACGACGACCTCGTCCTTTTCGAGCTTCACCGCCATGGGCATGGAGGTGACCTTGCCCTCGGGCACGTCGTCAGCCCAGGTCTCGACGACGCGCGTGGCACCGTAGTCCTTGAAGACGGCCGCGGCGTCCTTGCAGTGCTTCAGGTACTCATCGCGGTTGGCGGCGGGCACCGGGGCCATGAATCCATCGACGTAGCTCATTTCACTGTCTCCTTGGTGGGGGTGGGAAGGAATTGCAGTTCGAGGTGCCGGCGCAGCACGCGCAGGCACTCCACCGCGGGCTCGATCGACTGCCTGGCCTTGACCAGCAGCAGGGAACCTTGAATGACGGCCTGCACGTACAGGCCCAGGGCCTCGGCGCTCCAGCGCGCGCGCGGCACGTGCTGGCGCTTGGCGGCCACCACCATCTCCGTCACCAGGTCCGCGTTGGCGGTGATGTGGCGGTCACAGACCTCGCGGATGGTGGGGTGGGTGATGTGCACCTCCTGCACCAGCGTGCCCAGCACGCAGGTGATCTCGGCGATCTCGCCCTGCAGCAGCTCGATGCGGAAATCGACATAACCCAGCAGGCGCTGCAGAGGATCGGCTTTGCCCATGTACCCCGCGCGGCGAAACAGCGCGTCGGCGTCTTCGCCAAAGCGCTGCGCGGCGGCGACGAAGATGTCTTCCTTGGTCTTGAAGTGATAGAAGAACGCGCCCTTGGTGAGGCCGGTGGCGGCGCACAGGTCGTCCACCGTGGTGGCGGTGTAACCCTTGGTGCGCACCAGCGTCATGGCCGCCTGAAGCAGCCGGTCGCGGGAGCTGAGGGTGGGGGCGTCCATGAACGTTCTCCGGGGCGATTTCGGCAAGGCATCGGAGATTACCGACCAGTTGGTATGTTCGTCAAGTGGAGGTTGGTGACAATCGGCAAACGGACGGCTGTCGCCGCGTCGGCTCAGGCCCGGGCCCGAGCCGCGAAGCGCTCGACCAGGAACTCGCGCAGCAGGCGCACCACGGGGCGCAGTTGGCTGCGGTCAGCGCAGGCCAGGTACAGCGGAGCGCTCTCGCCGCGCCAGGCTTCACACAGTGGCACCAGGCCGCCGCGCCGCAGATCCTCGGCCACGTCCAGGCGCGACTTGTAGGCAATCCCCGCGCCCGCCAGCGCCAGCCGGCGCACGGCATCGCCGTCGTCGCACATCACGCCACCGGCCACGTCCACCGAGAACGATTCCTTGCCACGCGAGAAGCGCCAGCGGTCGTGCGTGCGCTCGCTCAACTGGAAGCACAGACAGTTGCGCTGCGCCAGCTCGCGCGGGTGCGCGGGCGCGCCGTGCACCTTCACATAGGCCGGCGAGGCGCACAGCACGCGCCGGTTGTCGGGTGCCACGGGCAGGGCGATCAGCCCCGAGTCGGCCGGCTCGCCATAGCGCAGCGCGATGTCCACCGGCTCGCGGTAAACCTCGGCCAGGCGGTCGGAGAACTGCAGGCGAAACCGCACCTCGGGGTAACGGCGGCCGAATTCGTGCAGCCACTTCAGGACCACGTTGCGGCCCAGGTCGGAGGGCAGGGAAAGCTGCAGGGTGCCGCGGATCACGTCGCGGCCCGCGAGCAGGCTTTCGCGCGCGTTCTCGATGATCTCCAGCCCCTGCTCGCAACGCTGCAGGAAGGCCTGGCCTTCGGCCGTGGGCCGCAGGCTGCGCGTCGAGCGCACGAACAGGCGCAGGCCCAGCTCGGCCTCCAGCCGCTTCACCAGGGCGCTGGCCGCGGCGGGCGAGATGTCCATGGCGCGCGCCGCGTCGGACAGGCTGGCGGCACGGCCCGCGCGCACCAGGAATTGCAATTCGTTGAGGGAGGCCATTTTCAATTCCTGCTTGAAACAGAACCCATTTTTACCCGCTTCATTTGCAAGCTTCGGCACGGCACAGTGCGGTCATCCCTACAGGAGTCCTTCCATGAAAGCCATCGGCTACCGCCAGCCCCAGGCCATCACCGCGCCTGACGCCCTCGTCGACATCACCCTGCCCGACCCTATCGCCACTGGACGCGACCTGCTGGTCGAGGTCAAGGCCGTGTCGGTCAACCCCGTGGACACCAAGGTGCGCCGCAGCGCGGCGCCCGCACCAGGCCAGGAATGGAAGGTGCTGGGTTGGGACGCCAGCGGCGTCGTGAAGGCCGTGGGCCCCGAGGTCACGCTGTTCAAACCCGGCGACCGCGTCTGGTACGCCGGCTCCATCGCACGGCCTGGCACCAACAGCGAGCTCCACCTGGTGGACGAGCGAATCGTGGGCCACATGCCGGCCTCGCTGGATTTCGCCGAGGCCGCCGCGCTGCCGCTCACGGCCATCACCGCCTGGGAAATGCTGTTCGATCGCCTCGGCGTGGTGCCCGGCAAAGCCCCCACGGACCAGGCGCTGCTGATCATCGGCGCCTCGGGTGGCGTGGGTTCCATCCTCATGCAGCTCGCCACCCGCCTGACCAGCCTCACCGTGATCGGCACCGCCTCGCGGCCCGAGACGCAGGCATGGGTGCGATCACTCGGCGCGCACGATGTGATCGACCACTCGAAGCCGATCACCGAGGAACTCCAGCGCATCGGCCACCCCATGGTGGACCTCATCGTGAGCCTCACGCAGACCGAACAGCACCTGCCGCAAATCGTCGAGGCCATCGCACCGCAGGGCAAGTTCGGGCTCATCGATGACCCGGCTTCGCTCGACGCCACGCTGTTCAAGCGCAAGGCCGTCTCCATCCACTGGGAGCTGATGTTCACGCGCTCGCTGTTCCAGACGCCCGACATGGTTGGTCAGCACCGCCTGCTCAATGAGGTGGCCGCGCTGGTGGACGCGGGCCTGATCCGCACCACGCTGGCCGAGCGCTTCGGCTCCATCAACGCCGAGAACCTCAAGCGCGCGCACGCACTGATCGAGTCGGGCAAGGCCCGCGGCAAGGTGGTGCTCGAGGGCTTCTGAGGCGGCTCAGCCCGCCTGCACCGCGTGCGCGGCCCACAGGGCGCGCACCGCGCGCCGCCACTCGCGCGTTGGCACCGGCGCCTCGGGCGCGTTCACGCGCAGCGCCAGCGCATTGAGCGCGCCATTCATCATCGCCACCGCCAACTCCAGGCGGCAGTCGAAGCGGATCGCGCCGGCATCGATCGCGGCCTTCATGCCCGCGGCCAGCGAGGCCTGGCTCAGGCGGTCGTCCAGCGCCTGCCAGCGCTCCCAACCCAGCACCGTGGGCGCGTCGATCATGAGGATGCGCCGCGCCTCGGGCTCGGAGGTCTTTTCGATCCAGCGAATGGAGCCATGTACCAGCGCGTCCAGCGGGTCGCGCCGCGCGGCGGCGGCCTCGTCCACCGCCGGCACGATGTCCTCGCAAACCACCTGGCACACCGCCTCGAACAGCGCCGCCTTGTCGGCGAAGTGGTGGTACAGCGCACCCCGCGCCACGCCGGCCTCCTGCAACACGGCCTCGGTGGCGGTGCCGGCATAACCCTGGGCGCCAAACATCTGGCGCGCCACGGTGATCAGGCGGGCGCGGGTGGCGCTGGCTCGCTCGGCGTTCTTCATGGTGGTTCTCCTTGACCAGGAACGTCATTGACAGACAGTCTGTCGGTATCCTACATTAAACAAACAGACCGACAGTCTGTTTTTTTACAAAGGAGTTTCCACATGAGCGACAAACCCCGCTATCAGGACCACTACCCCATCGTCGTGACGCCCGACATCCGCGCCTGCCAGGCCTTCTGGGAGCAGCGCCTGGGCTGGTCGTGCGGCTTCGCCAGCAGCTGGTTCGTCTGGCTGTGCAGCGAAGACGGCAGCGCCTCGCTGGCCTTCATGTCGCCCGACCACCCGTCGGCCCCGCCCGGGCCCGAGACCTTCAGCGGCCTGGGCCTGTGCTTCGAACTGCAGGTGGCCGACGCGAAGGCCGCGCACGCGGACTTCATGGCGCGCGGTGGCAGCGTGGGCCTGCCGCTCACCGACGAGGCGTTCGGCCAGCGCCGCTTCGGCTTTCGCGACCCCTCGGGCCTGTGGGTGGACGTGGTCGAGCAGATCGAGCCACAGACCGGCTTCTGGGACCGCTACATGTTGTGAGCGGCGGACCGGAGGCAAGGCCGGGGCGGCTACTTCAAAGGCAGTAGCCCGATACATCGATACCCCCCTACCCTATCGCGCGTCGGACAGTGCCGGCATCCACCCCGCGGCACACCGAGAGTGCCACCCTCAGCCGCCGCTGCCCCTGCGGCGCTTTTCCTGAAGGCCTCCCATGCGTGCTGTCGTTGCGAACCTGATTTTTATTACCCTGGGTCTGGCTTCGTGCGGCGGCAGCGGTGGCATCGACTCACCCGACTGGAACCCGCCGGCCTCCACCAGTTTTAGCGTGTCGGCCCAAGCGATCAAGACGCTGGTATTTCGCTGGGAATCGGTACCTTCGTCCACCCACTACCGCCTGTTGGAGGACCTCGATGGCGATGCCGGGCCGCAGACCGAGGCCCCCATTGCGGAACCGCTGGCCGGGCAACAGAGCTTCACGCTGGACGATGTCTTCCTGCCCGCACGCGTCAACGCGCGTTACCGATTGCAGGCCTGCAACGGGACTCGCTGCAAAAACGTGGCGCGCGCAGGCATCGAAGGCATCGACGGCGGCATCGGCTACTTCAAGGCATCGAACCCGGCGGCCAGGGATCAGTTCGGCGAAGGCCTGGCCATGTCTGCCGATGGGCAGTTGCTGGCAGTGGGCGCACCGTCCGAAGACGGTTTGAACGAGGGCATCGACTCCACGCCAAACCGTGGCGCCGCGGATACCGACGTCGGCGCGGTCTACGTGTTCCACCGCGGCGCGGCCGGCTGGGTGCAGGAGGCTTACCTCAAGCCGGCCAAAGCCATGCCGGGGGCGTGGTTCGGATTCCGCCTGGCCCTGGCCTGCCCCGCCAACAACGGCTGCACGCTGCTGGTGGGCTCCCCGCAAGACAGCAGCACGGGCTCGGGCGTGGGCACTCAGCCCGACACCTCTTCCAGCATCGCTTCCAGCGGGGCGGTTCACATGTTCGACCGCGATGCCCAAGGCCAGTGGACGCAAACCGCCTACATCCGGGCGCAGTCCCCCACCGTCAATGCGCAATTCGGCAAATCAGTGAGCCTGTCGAACGACGGAACCTGGGCGGCCGTGGGGCATCCGGACGGACCCGGGGGAAGTCGGGTATCGGTCTACCAGCGCCTGCCAGGGGGCTGGACCTTTTGGCAGGAACTGCAGGGAAGCAATACCGACGGCGATGACGCCTTCGGCGAAGTGGTTCGACTGGACCCCGAGGGTGAAACTCTGGTCGTGGGAGCCTGGAGTGAAGACAACTCGACCGACAACCTGGCCAGCGTCGACAACGCGTCGAGCGCCTCCGGTGCCGTCTATGTCTTCCAGCGCGAAAGCAGCAACCAGTGGCACGAGCGTGCCTATCTGAAGGCACCTGAGCGCAGGGCGAATGGCTACTTCGGCTATCCGGTAACGCTGTCCTCGAAAGGGCAGACGATCGTGGTGGGCGAGCCTGGGGACTACACCAATTCGGAGCCGACGAAGGGACGCGTCCATGTGTTCAGGAAGCAGGGAGCGAGTTGGGTTCATGAAACGACGGTCTTCACGTCGCCCTTGCCCGCCGCCCGCGGCAGTTTCGGTGAGCGCCTTGCCCTGTCCGCGGACGGATCGACGCTGGCCATCGCCAACGCGTACGAAGACTCTTCCGGATCCGGGCTCACGGCGCCGCCTATGCTCGTCAACACCTTGCGCTATACGGGAACCGTCTACTTGTACCGCCGCACCGGCGCCGGGTCCTGGAGCTCACCGACCCCCATCAAGGCGCCGAACAGCGGCTTCGACCTCTACTTCGGCTGGAGCCTCGCGCTCTCCGCGGACGGCGGCGCGCTCGCGGCCTATGGCAGCGATCACAGCATCTCCAGCGGCATCGGCGGTGACCAGAACGATTCGACAGCCCGTTGGGCCGGCGCGGTCTACCTGTACTGAATCGCCATCGCAAGGCGCCCCGGCGCGACGACGGCCTCAATCCCCCGTGGGCGACAGCCGGAACTGCTCCACCACCTTGAGCGCACCCAGCGAGCGCGCCAGCACCGCCAGGTTCTTCGGCCGCATGGTGCGCAGCATCATGCGGTACTCGAAGGCGTCACCCTCTTCCAGCCGGTAGCTCAGGTTGGCGATGGTGAAGCCGTGCTCCTTGAGCAGTTGGCGCAGGTCGGCCTCGGGCATGGCCTTCTGGCGGTCAAAACGCACATTGAGTTGCGCGTAGGTGTGCGTGGGCACGAACCGCTCCACGCGGTGCAGCAGCACCAGCGACACCAGCGTGAGCACGGTGGCCAGCACCGCCGGAAAGTAGAAGCCGACGCCCATGAGCACGCCGATGGAGGCGGTGATCCAGATCGATGCCGCCGTGGTGAGGCCGCGCACCGTAAGACCTTCCTTGAAGATCACGCCCGCGCCGAGAAAGCCGATGCCGGTCATGATGCCCTGGGCCATGCGCGTGGGGTCCATGGTCACGGTGCCCTTGCTGTTGTCCTGCTCGAACCAGACACCCTGGTACAGCGTCACCAGCATCAGCAGGCTGGACGCAAGGCACACCAAGGTGTGCGTGCGAAAGCCGGCCGGGCGGCCGTGGTAACTGCGCTCCAGGCCGATCAGGCCGCCAGCCACCATGGCGAAGAGCAGGTGCCGCGCGATCTCCTTGTAGAGCGCCAGGGTCTCGGCATCGGGCATGTTGAACAGGTCCATCGGGGTGATTCCTCCTGTCCCATGCTACCCGCCCGGCGCACCATTCCGCCGGCGTGAAATCCCTGCCCTCACCGGGCTCACCCCTTGCCCAGGGGTGGCCGCCCGAACAGGCTGGACGCGTTGCTGATGGGCCCCAGCTCGGCCGCCGCGGCCAGCAGCGCGGGCGCCAGTTCCTGCATGCGCGCCACGCTCAGCCGCGTGCGCGGCCCGGCGATGCTGATGACGCCGATGGCCTCGTGGCGGCGCAGCACCGGCGCGGCCATGGCGCTCATGCCAGGCGCGAAGACCTCGTCGATCATGGCGTAGCCGCGCACGCGCGCCGCATGCAGAAAGCCCAGCAAGGTCTTCACCGTCGTCGGCGCCTTGGGGCCGTAGTCCTTCGGCGTGCCGAAGCCCTGGCGCGTCACCAGCTCCAGGGCACGCTCGTCGCTGAGCGTGTGCAGCCAGGCGTGGCCCGAGGCCGAGCACGACAGCCACACGTCCGCGCCCATGTCGGGGTCGTAGCGCACGCCCTGCTGGCGCGCGCCCTGGGCCTTGGCCACGAAGGTGAGGCGGTCGTCGTCCACCAGGGAGAGGCGCACCAGCTCACCCGACTGCTGCGCGAGCCGCTCCAGCAGCGGGCCGGCGATGTCCACGATGCCGCCATGACTGAGGTAGCCCAGGCCGATGGCGACCACCTTGGTGGTGAGCTGGTAGTCGCCCTGCTTGCGTTTCTGGCGCACGTAGCCGCGGTGCTGCAGGTCACCCAGCAGTCGGTGGCAGGCGCTCAGGGGAATGTCCAGTTCCTCGGCCATCAAGGCCAGCGGCAGGCCGTCGGGGTGGCGGGCCAGGTGTTCGAGCAGCGAGAGGCCGCGGTCCAAAGCGAGGTTCATGTCTCGGTTGTTTTGTGATGCGGAAAGGGTTTCCAATGCGGAAAGTGTTTCCTGTGGCAGCACAAGAATCGCCGCCACACCGCCAATCACTGTAGGCCAGGCCCCTTCAAAGGCCAAGCCCCCACGCCCGATCATGAGACCCAACGTCCACATCCTCAACGGCCCCAACCTCAACCTGCTGGGCGTTCGCGAACCGCATCTGTACGGCCATACCACGCTGGCCCAGGTGGAAGAACGCTGCCTGGCCCTGGCCGGCGAGCTCGGCCTGAACTGCGTGTTCCGCCAGTCCAACCACGAGGGCGTACTGGTGGACTGGGTGCAGGAAGCGCGCGCGGCCGGCGCGGCGGTGATCGTCAACCCCGCGGGCCTGTCCTTCCGTTCCATTCCGCTGCTCGACGCGCTCAAGACGCTGGACCTGCCGGTGATCGAGGTCCACATCACCAACATCCACCGCCGCGAGGCGCCCTACAAGGACTCGCTCACCTCGCTGGCCAGCACCGGCGTGATCTGCGGGCTCGGTCCCATCGGCTACGAGCTCGCGCTGCACGCCATCGCGCAGCGCCTGCGCGAAGCGGCGACCGCCTGAACCGTTTTCCTCACCACAACCACCCCAAGGAGACAAGCACCATGAACACCGCCATCGATCGACGTTCCGTCCTGTGCGCCGGTGCCGGCCTCGCGGCCGCCGCGCTGCTGCCCGGGCGCGCCCGCGCCCAGACCAAGCTGCGCTTCGCCGCGGTGTTCTCCGACACCGACATCCGCGCCGAGATGATGAAGCGCCTGAGTGCCGACATCGCGCCCGACTACACCATCGAAGCCCACCTGAACTCCACCCTGTTCCGCCAGGGCACCGAGCTGGTGGCGCTGCAGCGCGACAACCTGGAGATGGGCAACATCGCGCCGCAGGACATCTCCAAGCAGGTGCCGGCCTGGTCGGTGCTGACCTCGGCCTACCTGTTCCGCGACGCCAACCACCTCAACGCCTTCTTCGCCAGCGACCTGGGCGCGCAAATGAAGAAGCAGGTGGAGGACCAGCTCAAGGTGAAGATCCTGGGCCCCACCTTCTTCGGCACGCGCCACGTGGGCCTGCGCGGCAAGAAGAAGGTCAACGTGCCGGCCGACCTGGCCGGCGTGAAGCTGCGCATGCCCGCCGGCGACGCCTGGCAACTGCTGGGCCGCTCGCTGGGCGCCAACCCCACGCCGCTGGCCTACGCCGAGACCTACACCGGCCTGCAGACGGGCACCGTGGACGGCCAGGACAACCCGCTGCCCAACGTGCAGAACATGAAGTTCTACGAGGTGATGGGCCAGGTCGTGCTCACCTCGCACCTGGTGGCCTTCGACCTGCTCACCATGAACCTCAAGGCCTGGCAGGCGATGTCAGCCGACAAGCAGAAGGCCTTCCAGGCCGCGGTAGACAAGGCCATCACCTGGAGCGCCAACGAGCACGTCAAGCGCGAGGCCGAGCTGGCCGAGGGCTTCAAGCGCCAGGGCCTGGACGTGTACGTGCCCAACATCAATGC
>Ga0247823_10003358_pt1 | contig 12979 bp, 8 predicted proteins | sample 13C_PalmiticAcid_2_FD_192426 | JGI IMG/M metagenome (GOLD analysis project Ga0247823, IMG submission 192426) | Soil microbial communities from agricultural site in Penn Yan, New York, United States - 13C_PalmiticAcid_Day30 | ecosystem: Environmental > Terrestrial > Soil > Agricultural land...
TACGCTGGTTCGAATCCAGCCCTGTCCACCACCCTCCCATCCGAGGGTGTCCGCCGAACCCCCTAGAAATCCCGGAAAACCTAGCGTATCATCCACGCATCGTCCGCATGCGTCCGGGGCAATTTGCTTGCAGCCGGAGCGTAGTGTGGGGGAAGTGTGGGGGAAGATTGTCTTTCCCCCACACTCGCGTTCCCCAGAATGTGGGGAGAAAGTGTGGGGGAAGATTCCCATGGGCAAACTCACGGCGGTTGCGGTCAAGGCCGCTCTTGCGAATCCGGGCACCTATCAGGATGGTGACGGCTTGTTTTTGAAGGTCGACAAGCGGGGAGGGGCATCTTGGACCCTTCGCCTGCAGCGCGACGGCAAGCGTCAGGACATCGGGCTGGGCAGTGCGAAGTTGTTCACTTTGGCGCAGGTCCGCGAGAAGGCCGGCGAGCTTCGCAAGGCGGTCAAGGTCGACCGGCGCGACATATTGGCTGAGCGGAAGGACGAGGCGTCTGCCAAGGTGACGTTTCGCGAGGCGGCGAGGCAGTATCACGCCGAGAACGAGGCGGGATGGAAGAGCGAGATCTACGCCCGCCAATGGCTTTCCAGCCTTGAGAATTATGCCTTCCCGAAACTGGGCGACGAGCAGACCGGTGCGATTGTCGCGGCTGACATCATAAACGTGCTCACGCCGATCTGGCAGGACATACCCGAAACCGCCCGTCAGGTGCGCAACCGGATCTGCACCGTGCTGGATTATGCGCATGCAAAGGGTTGGCGGTCACGCGAGGCTCCCTCAGGTAATAGCAGCCTGAAAGCGGGGCGTGGCTTGCCGCGGCAACTCAAGAAGACCGAGAATCGCAAGGCAATGCCATATGCGGCTTTACCAGGCTTCATCACTGCACTGCAGCGCAAGCCATCCTACAGCAGGCTTGCCCTGGAGCTACTCATCCTGACCGGTGCGCGCAGCCAGGAAGTGCGTCTGGCGACTTGGGATGAGTTCGACATGGAAGCGCGGCTATGGACTGTGCCCGCCGATCATATGAAGCGTGGCAAGTCGCATATCGTGCCGCTGTCCGATGCCGCGCTGGAAGTGATCGCAAAAGCGCATGCTTTCAGGCTCCCGGACACAGACGTGATTTTCCCCGGTGCGAGTGGGAAGAATATGTCCGATATGACGCTGCTTAAAGTCCTTCGTGACATGGCTGAGCCTTTTCATGTCCACGGCTTCCGGTCGACATTCACCGATTGGGCGGCGAACGAGGGTTTCCCCGATGCCGTCGTGGAAGCGGCGCTTGCGCACAAGACGCCGGATGCAGTGCAGGCCGCTTACCGCCGGACGACCTACCTCGGGACCGCGGAAAAGCCTGGCGAGCGTGTCAGGCTCATGGGTGCGTGGGGCAGTTATTGCCTCGGCCGCAAAGTCGTTGCGGACGACGGGGAACAGACAGGAGGCGGAGAGGCGCAGTAGACGAGCCGTTTTCCCTATCAAGCATCGAAACGTGGTTATCATCGCGGGCCAAAAAGCAGTTCGCATCCTTGTTGTGAACGGTAGCTCACTTCCCTGCCTCCCCCCAACCGCGCGGGTGAGAGCAAGAGGGAAGGGGCGCTTCGCGACGGTTCGAAGGCCGAGAGAGAGTCTCTTGGTCGGCCGTCGCGGAGATAAGTCATGGCTTCCAAGCAAAAAATCACGCTCGATCAACCGCAGGCCATCCCGCTTGACCGGTTGCGGCTTTCGGACGCAAATGTTCGGCGGATCAAGCCCGGCCAGTCCGTTGCCGAACTGGCCGACAGCATCGCACGGCGCGGGTTGCTGCATAACCTGAATGTCCGCCCGATCCTCGATAGCGAAGGCAAACCTACCGGTGACTTTGAGGTGCCGGCAGGCGGGCGACGCTACCGCGCGCTCCAACTGCTGGTGAAGCAGAAGCGGCTCGCCAACAATGTGCCGATCCCGTGCAGGGTACGGGCTGCGAACGACGATATCCTGGCCGAAGAGGACAGTCTCGCCGAGAATTCAGAGCGAGTAAGTCTGCACCCGCTCGACCAGTTTCGCGGCATGCAGGCGCTCGCCGCCAAGGGGAATGCCGTCGAGGACATTGCCGCACATTTTTTCGTGACGCCGGCGGTGGTCAGGCAGCGTCTCAAGCTGGCGAGCGTCTCGCCAAAGCTGCTCGACATCTATGGTGACGACGGCATGTCGCTCGAGACCCTGATGGCCTTCACGGTGACGGACGATGAAGAGCGCCAGATTCAGGTCTGGGAGATGGTCGAGCACGACTTCCAGCCGTCCGCTTCGTTCATCCGCCAGAGGCTGACCGAGAACAGCGTCCGCGTATCCGACAAGCGTGTCCGCTTCGTCGGGCTCGACGCCTATGTCGAGGCGGGTGGCAGTGTCGTTCGCGACCTGTTCGAAGTCGATCACGGCGGCTGGCTCACCGACGTCGGCCTGCTCGACCGGCTCGTCGCCGAGAAGTTCGAAGCCGAAGCGGCGCGGATCGGCGAGGAAGGCTGGAAATGGATCGACGCCGCGATCGAGCATGTCTTCAATCCGGGGCGCGGCATGCGCGTCCTTGCCGGCGACGAAGTGCCGATGAGCGCAGAGGAGGAGAAGCTCGGCGCGGACCTCGAAGCGGAGGGCGAAGCGCTGAGCAACGAATGGAGCGATGCGGACGAGGTTCCCGACGAGGTCCACACCCGGCTCGAGGAGATCGACGCCGAGATCAGCCGCATCAACGACCGCCCGATCGTCTTCGATGCCGCCGAGATCGCCATCGCCGGCGCGTTCGTCTCGATCGGGATCGACGGGAGGCTGAGCGTCGAGCGCGGCTATGTGAAGCCGGAGGATGAACCCGAAGCCGAGCCGGAGGAGGGCGATCAGGGCACGGACGAGGGCGCGAACGACGCAGGCGGCGGCGACGGCAGTTCCAAGTCCGCGCCTTCGGCTCCCGGCCAATCTGCGGCCGAGCCCGAGGACGATGAAGGTGCCTTGAAGCCGATGTCAGAGCGCCTCGTGTCCGACCTCACGGCGTGGAGAACGCTCGCGCTACAGGACGCCTTCGCGAAGTGCCCGGAGACGGCCTATATCGCTGTGCTCCATGCGTTCGTCCTGTCCTGCTTTTACGGTTACAGCCGCGAAAGCTGTCTGCAGACGTCGATCAACTCGGTCCATTTTTCCAACGCTCCGGCAGGTCTGCGTCACTGCGCCCCGGGGCAGGCGATCGCGGAACGCATCGACGAATGGCGTGGTCGCCTGCCGAAAAGCGACAAGGAGGTCTGGGACTGGCTGCTTGAACTCGGCGACGAGGACCGCGCGAGCCTTCTTGCGCATTGCGCCTCGCTCGGCGTCAATGCACAGGCGGAGATCGTCCGGGGCTATGACGGCCGCGTCTCGGCGCACGGGATCGCCCGGCGGCTGGCGCACAGCCATGTGCTCGCGCGGGCCGTGGGGCTGGACGTCGTGGAGGCCGGCTGGCGCCCGACCGCCGACGGCTATCTGAGCAGCGTTCCGAAGCCGCGGATTCTTGCCGACGTTGCCGAGGCACGCGGCGAGAATTTTGCCGGAATGATCGACCATTTGAAGAAGGGCGACATGGCACGCGAGGCCGAGCGCCTGCTGGAAGACGCTGGCTGGCTCCCCGAGCCGATGCGGACGCCCGAACTCGAGAGCGCTGCCATCCCGGCGCCGGAGGCAACGGCGCCGGCCAACGACGAGGCGGATGGCGAGCTTCCCGCCTTTCTCGCGGAGGAAGGAGGTGAGGATGCGGGCGATCCCGAAGCGATCGGCGCCGAATGAATCTCCGCCGCGCATAGCGGCACCCTGAAGTCCCACCTCGAAAGCCCGGCCATCGCGCCGGGCTTTCGCTTTTTCACGGAGAATGAAAATGCGAAATGAAATTCAAGCAAACGCGCCGGCGATGCCGGTCCTCGTCGCGGGAGGTCATCATGGCTGACCGAGTCTCTATATCGTTCAAGCTCGGCGGCCATCTCACGCCCGAGACCTGGCTCGCACTCGCGGCGGTCATCGCGGGCGAGAGCCTTTCCATCGAATGGGACGGCCCCGCCTTCGAGTCTCCGCACCGTACCGTCGGCGAACCGCTCGAACTGTTTGCGAACGAAGTCGCCTGGGGAAAGGTCGAGCCGCTCGAAACCTTCTGCCAGGATCATGGACTGCCTTACCGATTCTGGGCGGGCGGATTCTTCGCCGAATGGAGCGCCGAGCGTATCGTCTTCCGCGGCGAAGGCACGCCCGACAGCTTCATCGTCGACGAATCCGATCGCGTCCTGATCGATCGTCACGAAGTGGTCCGGCGCGGCAGCGTCGAGGGCATTCTCGCCTATTTCGACGAGGCCGACTTCACCGTGCCGCCGCTCGTTGTCGAAGGCGATCCCGACATTCCCGCCGAGGCGGACGGGCAGGAGACGGCGCATGGCTGATTATCATTCGCCGACTATCGTACGCCCGGACATTCCGCGCGACGCGATGACCTTGCTCGAGCATCGGCTTCTGATCGGGATGTTCAGCCACGAGGGAGGCGAGGACGAAGTCTATTTCTTCGCGGAGGACTATGTGAACGACCTGCTGCATCTCGACCTTGCCGAGGTGCATCAGCTGCTCGAGGTCGATCCCTTTCCGGACAGCTACGCCGTCACGGTGATCCGGGATCACCTGCGCAAGCTCGATCCGGCGGAGGGCGAGCTGGCCCTCGACATGTCGGTTATCGGCTATGAGAGCATCTTCCAGGACATCGTCAAACGCTGCGATGCGCTCGATGATGTCGAGGTCGTCGCTGCCTGGACGTGCACCAAGATGCGGCCCGATGGCTTCGGGGGCATGGCGACGCTGATCACCGCCGATGCGATCGAGACGATGTCGACCGCTTCATTCCTCGACGAGGCTCGGAACCGACTGCGGCCCGAGGAGCTGGCCAACGCCTGACCCGTCCATCGACCCAACTTGGCCCGGCCGCAGCGCCGGGCCCTTTCTTTTTCAGGAGAATGTCATGGCCGAGATTATCGAGACGACGGTCTACAGCCTCGAGGAACTGTCGGAGGAGGCAAAGGAGAAGGCGCGGGCGTGGTATCTTCAGGGCGCGTTTGACCACGACTGGTATTGCGCCGTCTATGAGGATTTCGAACGGATATGCGAGATTCTGGGCGTCGACCTCGCGACCGTGCCTGTTCGCCTCCACGGGGGCGGTACGCGGCGAAAGCCCTGCATCTGGTTCTCGGGCTTCGCGAGCCAGGGGGACGGTGCCTGCTTCGAGGGCGACTATAGCTACGTGAAGCGTTCCGCCTCATTGATCCGCGAGTATGCGCCAAAGGATACGGAACTCCATCGGATTGCCGATGCACTGGCGGCGATCCAGTGGCCCAACTTTTTCCAGCTCAGAGCACGCATCAGTCACCGCGGCCGCTACTATCATGAGTATAGTATGGAAATCGGCGTCCAGCGGGACAGCCTCGGGTATCAGGATATGACCGCGACCGCGGAGGACGACCTCAGCGAGGCGCTGCGCGACCTCGCCCGCTGGCTCTACGGCAAGCTCGAGAACGAGAGCGACTATCTGAGCTCCGACGCGGTGGTCGACGAGGCGATTATCGCCAACGGCTACAGCTTCACCGAACAAGGGGAGCGGTTCGGATAGAGGAGAGACGGGCCGGGAAGGGATGAGCCACCGGGTCCGAGAGAGAGCGGCCGGCGGCTTGTTCCTGCCCGCTCTCCCGAGGAATTCCCGACATGCAAAGCCTCCCTTCGCGCGCGGCGTCAGCCGCGGCGCTTCATTCCGCGCCCGTTCCATCCAGCCCCTTTGCAGCGCAGCTGCTTGCGGCGGGTGAGGCCATCCTTCCGCTGCTCGAAGCGGGCCATCCCTTCGACACGGCCGCGCTGCGCGCGGCTATGGCCGGTGCCTTCGGCGCAAGCGACGCCGAGGGCGCGTGGGACTGGAAAGCCGCCTATGACGCGTGCGAGGTCGCACAGATCCTCCTGCTCCGGCGCTACGGCGCCACGCCCGCGGTTCGCAAGCTCTCCGCGATCGCACAGCTCGCGATGTGGCAGCGTCTCGCGGGCCGCATTCCGACGCACACGCGCCGCTCCTCCGAGAGTCAGGCGATGCAGCAATTCTCGACGCCCCTGCCATTAGCCTTCGTTGCCGCCCACGCCGCCTCGATCCAGCCGGACGACACCGTCCTCGAGCCGTCGGCCGGGACCGGCATGCTCGCCATTCACGCCGAGCTCGCTGGCGCGCGCCTCGCGCTCAACGAGCTGGGCGAGTGCCGCGCCGACCTTCTCGATCTGCTGTTCGCGCCCTCGGCCGTGACACGTCACGACGCCGCGTCGATCGACGACAGGCTGGCTCCCGCCGTTCGTCCGACCGTCATCCTCATGAACCCGCCCTTTTCGGCGGTTGCCAAGGTCGAGCGGACGATGCGCGATGCCGCTCTCCGGCATATCGGCTCGGCACTGTCGCGGCTGCAGGACGGCGGCCGCCTGGTCGCGATCGTTGGCGCGAACTGCTCGCCCGACGCGCCCGCATGGCGCGATGCGTTCGTGCGGCTGCAGGCGCTGGGCACGATCCTGTTCTCGGCGGCGATCGCCGGCAAAGTCTATGCGAAGCATGGCACGACGACGAGCACGCGCCTCCTCGTGTTCGATAAGATGCCTGCCGCAGATGCTTCGGCGATCGTGCCGTCGCGCGGGGAGGCGGGCGACCTTGGGGCCTTGCTCCAATGGGTCCGTGCGGATGTGCCGCCCCGGACGCCTCCGGCACCTCCGGAGGCGCCGGCCCGTGAGGGTGTCGCGGCTACTACCGGAGCTCTGGTGCAGGCCGGGAACGGCGCGGCCCGGACGCTTTCGTCGTCTGCGGCCCCGGTCGCGGCGCCCGAACTCGGTTATGAATCTCGCGACTGGCAGGCGCCCGAAGGCCAACTCGCCGAGGCAATCTACGAGCCCTACGCGCTGCAGTCGCTCGCAATTCCGTCGTCGAAACCGCATCCGACCGCGCTCGTGCAATCGGCCGCGATGGCGTCGGTCGCGCCGCCGAAGCCATCCTATCGACCGCATCTTCCCGAGCATCTGATCGCCGACGGCGTGCTGTCAGACGCGCAGCTGGAATCGATCATTTATGCGGGCGAAGCCCATGCCGGGCATCTCTCGGGCGCGTGGACGGTCGACGAGACGTGGGACATGGTCACTGCCGCGAGCGAGGACAATGAGGCCGCCGTCCGCTTCCGCCGCGGCTGGTTCCTCGGTGACGGCACCGGCGCGGGCAAAGGTCGGCAGGTTGCTGGGATCATCCTCGACAATATGCTCAAGGGTCGGAAGCGCGCCGTGTGGCTGTCGATTTCCGACCGCCTGCTCGAAGACGCACAGCGCGACTGGTCGGCGCTGGGGCAAGAGCGACTCCTCGTGACGCCGCTGTCGCGCTATCGGCAGGGAAATCCTATCAAGCTCCCCGAGGGCATTCTCTTCACCACCTATGCAACGCTGCGGAGCCAGGGGCGTGAAGGCAAGGCCAGCCGCGTCGACCAGATCGTCGAATGGCTGGGACCCGACTTCGACGGGGTGATTATCTTCGATGAAGCCCATGCGATGGCGAATGCCGCCGGCGGGAAGGGCGATCGGGGCGACCAGAAGCCATCGCAGCAGGGGCGTGCGGGACTGCGGCTGCAGCACGCACTCCCCGACGCGCGCATCGTTTATGTCTCGGCAACCGGCGCGACCACCGTGCAGAACCTCGCCTATGCGCAGCGGCTCGGTCTTTGGGGCGGCAGCGATTTCCCGTTCGCGACGCGGAGCGAGTTCGTCGCGGCGATCGAGGACGGCGGGGTAGCCGCGATGGAAGTGCTCGCGCGCGACTTGAAGGCGCTCGGTCTCTACGCGGCCCGCTCGCTCTCATTCGACGGCGTCGAATATGAGCTGCTCGAACATGCGCTGACCGATGAGCAGCGCCGGATCTACGACAGCTATGCCGGCGCTTTCCAGGTCATCCACAACAATTTGGATGCCGCGATGGAGGCGTCCGGTGTGACGAGCAGTCTCCACGGCACGCTCAACACGCAGGCGAAATCGGCGGCGCGTTCGGCGTTCGAGAGCACGAAGCAGCGCTTCTTCAACCATCTCATCACCGCGATGCAGACGCCAGCGACGATCGCGAGCATCACTGCTGACCTCGATGCCGGCAATGCGGCGGTGGTCCAGATCGTCTCGACCGGCGAGGCGCTGCAGGAGCGGCGGCTCGCCGAGATCCCGACCGAGGAGTGGGGCGATGTGTCGGTTGACATCACGCCGCGCGAATATGTCCTCGACTATCTGGCGCACAGCTTTCCCGTCCAGCTCTATGAGCCGTGCGAGGACAGCGAGGGCAATCTGTCGTCGCGGCCGGTGTTCGACGGCGATGGCAACCCGGTCGTCAACCGCGAGGCCGCTCGCCACCGCGACGCCATGATCGAAAAGCTCGCATCGCTGCCCCCAGTTCCGGGTGCGCTCGACCAGATCGTGCAGCATTTCGGGACCGAACAGGTTGCTGAGGTCACGGGGCGATCGCGGCGGATCGTGCCCGTCGGCGGGGAAGGGGAGCCGGTGCGCTTCGCGGTGCAGAACCGTCCGGGCAGCGCGAACCTCGGCGAGACCCATGCTTTCATGGATGACGAGAAGCGCATCCTCATCTTCTCCGAAGCCGGCGGGACCGGGCGATCCTATCATGCCGATCTTGGCGTGAAGAACCAGCGGCGGCGCATCCATTATCTGCTCGAGGCGGGCTGGAAGGCCGACACCGCGATCCAGGGCTTCGGGCGCACCAATCGCACCAACCAGAAGCAGCCCCCGCTCTTCCGTCCCGTCTCGACCGATGTGAAGGCGCAAAAGCGGTTCATCTCGACGATCGCGCGGCGGCTCGACACGCTGGGCGCGATCACGCGCGGGCAGCGGCAAACCGGCGGGCAGAATATGTTCCGTCCGCTCGACAATCTGGAATCGCCCTATGCCCGCGATGCGCTCCGTCAGCTCTACGGCCTGCTCGCCGACGGCAAGGTCGATGGCTGCTCGCTGCTCACATTCGAAGCGGCGACGGGACTCTCGCTCCTCGACGATGGCGGTCTCAAAGATGAGCTTCCGCCGATCACCACCTTCCTCAACCGCATGCTCGCGCTGACGATCGACCTGCAGAACATCCTGTTCGAGGTGTTCGAGGGTCTGTTGTCGCAGCGGATCGAGGGGGCAATCGCGTCTGGGACACATGAGATTGGCCTCGAAACGCTGCGTGCCGAAAGCTTCACGGTCGCCGCACGCGAGACGATTTACACCCATCCCGGAACCGGCGCGGTGACCCAGCTCCTCACGATCGAGCGCAAGGACCGGGTGTCCCCGATCAGCCTTGCCGATGCCCTCGAGGTCGCGGCCACGGGCATGGGCGTTCTCGTCTTGAACAGCCGATCTTGCCGGGCAGCGGTGAAGTCGCGAGCGCGCAGCATCATCGATGACGATGGCGCGGTGCATCGGCGCATCGGTCTGCAGCGGCCGCTCGAGCGACTGCATATGCTCGCCGACGATTATGAGGGCACGTATTGGGAGGAGTGTTCCGAGGACAGTTTCGCTGCGGCGTGGACGAAGGAACTCGGCGAGCTTCCCGAGTTTGAGCATTCGACGCTGCACATGGTCGCGGGCCTGTTGCTGCCGATCTGGAAGCGGCTGCCGAAGGAGTCCGCGCGAGTCTACCGGCTGCAGACCGATGCGGGCGAGCGGCTGATCGGTCGCAAGGTCTCTCCGGCATGGGCCGCAGCCGTGACAGGCGAGGCGCCGGCAAAGCTGCCGGTCGCCGACGCCTGGCGCATGGTGCAGTCGGGCGACGTCGTGCTGTCGCTCGCGGAGGGGCAAATAGTCCGTCGGGTGCGGGCGATGAACGACTGGCGCGTCGAGCTTACGGGCTTCAACGATCTCGGCGTCGAGCGGCTGAAGGCTATGGGCTTGATCTCCGAGATCGTCTCGTGGAAACTGAGGCTCTACGTGCCGGCAGGGGCTGCTGGCGCCGATGTGTTCGCTGCGCTCGTCGATCGGTTTCCGATTGTGCGGGTCGTCGATCGCAAGGCCGCCTGAAGGAGCCCCGCATGTCCAGTCCAGCATCCGAAGTTGCGCGCCGTCTCGGGGAGAATGCCGAGGCGGTGTGCCGTCGCTATCTCTCCAACGGGCGCCGCGAAGGCCATTACTGGATGGTCGGCGACATCAGCAATTCTCCGGGGCGAAGCCTCTATGTGCGGCTTGCTTCCAGTGCCAATGGCGGCGCCCCCGGGAAATGGACCGACGCTGCGAGCGGCGATCATGGCGATCTCCTCGACGTCATCGCCGCGAGCTGCGGCCATACGGCATTTCGTGAGACCCTTGAGGAAGCACGGCGGTTTCTAAGCCTGCCGCCGCCGCCCGAGGCACCGCGAAATCCTGCACCCACAAAGGCTCCCAACGGGTCCCCGGAGTCGGCGCGTCGGCTGCTGGCTGCGACCAAGCCCTTGAAGGCGAGTCTCGGTGAGGCCTATCTGGTCGGCCGATCGATCACCGAAATTCTTCCGGACTACCCGCTACGCTTTCATCCGCACTGCTTCTACAGGGCATCCAGCGACGATGCGCCCGGAGGTCGACCGGCGTGGCCGGCGATGATCGCGGTGGTGACCGACCTCGCCGGGACCGTCACGGGTGTGCATCGGACCTGGCTCGATCCCGAAACGAACGACAAGGCGCCGATCGCCTATCCGCGCCGCGCCATGGGGCATCTGCTCGGTAATGGCGTCCGGTTCGGAGCATCGGGAAGGGTCATGGCGGCGGGCGAAGGGATCGAGACCATCCTGTCCTTGCGGCAGGTCATGCCGACCCTGCCGATGATCTCCGGGCTCTCGGGCGCGCATCTTGCCGCTATCGCGTTTCCCGACATGCTGAAGAGGCTCTACGTCGCGCGCGACGATGATCCCGCCGGGGACGCTGCGCTGGCGACGCTCAGCGAGCGCGCGTCACAATGTCGCATCGACGTCCTCCCGCTCGAACCCCGGCATGGCGATTTCAATGGCGACCTCAGGGCAGTCGGCCGCGCTGCGATGGCGGCCTCGCTTCGCAGCCAGCTCTTGCCTGCCGATCGTTTGAAGTTTCTTTGAACGCATTGGGTTCGCCGGAAGGGGCAGGCCAGCGAATGGGCGCGCGGGCTTTCCGCTGCGACGTGCGCGCCCGGCCTTCGCGAGAGGGCGACTGCGGCAGACGGGGCGGGGCCGCAATGGCGGACGCGCGGCTATTTTGTTTCGCGATGCAAAGGGGCCGCGAGGCCCCGGCGGAAAATAGCCGCGCGTCCCCATCCTCCGCTGCGCTCCGGTCGCGGCGCGCCGCGATGCGGACCCACCCCGCATGCCGCGGGCCGTCGCCACGAAGGCCGCGCGAGGCGCGGCACAATCAGACGGAGATCCATCATGCACGGCGACGCCACCCCTCACGACCATCCAGCCGAACCCGGAACGACAGCCTATCTGCTTCAGGAAATGCAGCTCTTCGGTCATCGGCCCTTCGAGGATGAACCCGACCCGAGACCGCTCCCCGATGCGCATCTTGCCGGTGGTGCCATCGCCGACATGTTCGATGCGCTAGCGGGGTGTCTCGTGGAGACCCGGATCGAGCCCGATCTCGACGACCTTCTCTGGAATCTCGTCAACATCTTCCACCGTGCCGGCGAGCGCGTCGAGCGGCAGCTCGACGACAATGAGCAGACCCAGCGACGGCTCCAACGCGAGCAGGATGGCAGCGAGATCCGCTCGGTCGAACTCGAGCGGGCAACGCGCGAGGGCATCTCCCTGATCGAGCGGCGCGACGCGATGGAATTTTTCCGCGAGGCCGCCGCCGACCAATTCCGGCTTCTGCTCCGCAAGGCTTGGGCGCCTCGTACCGGATCGCGAGCGCACCATCGCAACCTGACGGCATCGATGATCGACAGCCGCGACTTTCTCGACGCGCGGCTTCGCGAGAAGGCTGCGGCGTTGCTGCCCGAAGGAACCCGCATCGCCTTTACCGGCGGGAGCGACTGCGACGATCACAACGCCATCTGGAGCGCACTCGACAAGGTCCGGGTCCGGCATGCCGACATGATCCTTCTCCACGGGGCGACGCCCACCGGGGCCGAACGCGTGGCTGCCTGCTGGGCCGACTGCCGCGGAATTGCGCAGGTTGCCTTCCGCCCCGATTGGAATCGTCATGGCAAGGCAGCGCCGTTCAAGCGCAACGACCGGATGCTCGAGGCGCTTCCCGTTGGTCTCATCGTGTTTCCGGGAACCGGAATTCAGGACAATCTCGCCGACAAGGCGATGAAAATGGGCATTCCGCTGTGGGACTTCCGCAAGGGCGGTGGCTGAGCCGCGGATTTCCGCGGCTTTGCGGAAATTGCCTCAATCTGGTTCTATCTCTGGAATATATTTGAATAATATGGGGTTAGCCCGCACTTTCAGATTCTCCCAAGATCGCCTGGACCAGCGGTGATCGGCCGTCGCGGGCCGGCCAGCCTTGTAAGAGGGCAAGGCCGCACGCACTGACGAGGGGCTCGCGGACCCGGCAGGTCGGAAACGCCGGTCGGCGCGCCAAGGGTCATAATGCCGACGATGGACGCCGCGCATGCATTTGCGCTCGACGTCAGCCGGGTGAAGGACAAGGCGGGTCTCGCCGACCTGTTGCAGGAAGCGTGTTCGCGAATGGGCTGCTCGTGGTTCGCACTTAGTCACCATATCGACTTCCTGGCGGCTCCGGATCGGGGCGTGCGCGTCCACAATTATCCGGAAGATTGGGCTCTCTGGTTCGACGAGCAACGTCTGGGTGTCACAGATCCCGTTCACCGCGAGAGCCAGCGCAGTATGTCGGGTTTCCTCTGGCACGATATGAAGACCGAGCGGCCCGAAGACGAAGTCATTCTTGCCGAGGCGCGGCGGCACGGCATCGGTGACGGTCTCACCGTGCCGGCGCATCTTCCCGGCCATGCGC
>Ga0247823_10003359_pt1 | contig 12974 bp, 7 predicted proteins | sample 13C_PalmiticAcid_2_FD_192426 | JGI IMG/M metagenome (GOLD analysis project Ga0247823, IMG submission 192426) | Soil microbial communities from agricultural site in Penn Yan, New York, United States - 13C_PalmiticAcid_Day30 | ecosystem: Environmental > Terrestrial > Soil > Agricultural land...
ATTTTATGTACACCTCTTTCGCATACAGCGGTTCGGCATAGGCGAGGTCTGCAAAATGCTTGTATATAAAAGCATTATGACCTGTATCAACGATGTCTATGGCCGTATATGGCAGATCTATATTAAAATGAAGTTGTGGGTGCTGTTTAACCTCAAAAACCTTTTTTGCGGCATTTCCGGCCACCCAAACAGGCTTGTTGAAGGCTAAAATACGCTCCCAGAAATCTTCATTCACCTCATAAGCACCGGTAGGCAATAAAATTTCGCCATCACGGGTACGCAGTTCTGCAAATACCTCCATGCGGCGGGCATCAATCACCGGCAGGCACAGCACATCGCCGGTTTCCTGTGCAAAAACGGCATGTGCCCATATATGCAGCAAAGAAGTGAGTATCAATGGTTTTTGCAACGCATAACAAATGCCTTTGGCCGTAGCCAGTCCCACCCGGAGGCCGGTATAAGACCCCGGGCCAGCCACCACGTTAATGGCATCGAGCTGCTCAAGTGGCACAATAGCTGCCATTTCCTGTATGAGGGCGGGCAGTTTGGCAGCGTGTTCACGGGCTTCGTTAACCACTGTTTCCCTGATTACTTCCCTGTCTTTGGAGAGTACCACGCGGCAACTGTCCAATGCCGTATCGATGTGAAGAATATATGCCACTGAAAAAATTATTTGAGCAAAGTTAATTCTCTCGATAAATTTGCGTCCATGGAAAAAGAAATCATTCTTACAGAAAATGCCCCCAGCCCTATTGGTCCATACAGTCAGGCAGTGCTGGTGAACGGCTTTCTGTACATTTCAGGTCAGATTGCCCTGAAACCCGGAACGGACGAGTTGGTTAAGGAAGACATCATTGCAGAGACACACCAGGTAATGCAAAACCTGAAAGCCATCCTGGCCAAAGCCGGTATGGATTTCAGCAACGCGATAAAAACCACCATTTTTATCACCGATATGAACAACTTCTCGACCGTGAACAGCGTGTACGCCAAATACTTCGAGAACGAGTTTCCGGCCCGCGAAACTGTACAGATCTCCGGTTTGCCCCGTGGCGTGAACGTAGAAATTTCTATGGTTGCGTTCAAAGGATAATGAATCCGGTAAAGAGATAAAAGGCTATCCCTCATCAGGATAGCTTTTTTTATTTACGATATAAGATGTAGCGATTTAAGATTTGATCTGAGGATCTGCGATCTGCGAATGTCTGATGTATGATTTGGAGATGTCTGATGTCTGATTGGAGGGGTAATCTGCCTGGCGGCAGGTCTCCACTACGCCCCCTGAGCTTGTCGAAGGAGCGGTAAGCACTATCTTATTGACGTATCTCCACCGGCCTGCTCCGCGAAAGACACAAAATACCGGGCTTTGCCGGAGGATTCTTTACTTTTGTTGAAAACGGAATTGCTTGAAAATCCACACGAAAGAGCTGGTTAAGCGTTATGGTAAACGCACGGTGGTGAACCATGTGTCCATTAACGTATCGCAGGGCGAAATTGTAGGACTGCTGGGGCCCAATGGAGCCGGCAAAACCACCTCTTTTTACATGGTGGTGGGACTCATCAAGCCCGATGAGGGCGAGGTGTTTCTCAACGACGATAACATCACCGATCTGCCCATGTACCGCCGTGCCCAGATGGGAATTGGCTACCTGCCGCAGGAAGCGTCGGTGTTCCGCAAGCTGTCGGTAGAAGACAATATCTCTGCCGTGCTGGAAATGACCAAACTGACAAAGACCGAGCAAAAGGAAAAACTGGAAAGCCTGTTGTCGGAGTTTAACCTGCACCATGTGCGCAAAAGCATGGGCGATGTGCTGAGTGGTGGTGAGCGCCGCCGCACCGAAATTGCCCGCGCCCTGGCTACCGATCCCAAGTTTATCCTGCTCGATGAGCCGTTTGCCGGTATCGATCCTATTGCCGTGGAAGACATTCAGCAGATCGTTTCGAAGCTGAAGTTCAAGAACATCGGCATCCTGATTACCGACCACAATGTGCAGGAAACACTTTCTATTACGGACCGTGCCTATTTGTTGTTTGAAGGTAAAATCCTGAAATCGGGCTCCGCTGAAGAACTGGCCGAAGATGAACAAGTGAGAAAAGTGTATCTTGGCAAAAATTTCGAGCTCCGGAAAAAGAACCCGGAGCAGGACTCTGCCATTCAACTGAATAAACATTAAGCTTTTCCATGAGAATTTTAAAACCTGCGTTGGCCGGATTGTTTAAGTTGCGCCTGAGCGCGATTGACAATTTCATGCTCAATCCCATTGATACACAGGTACAAGTATTCAACAACCTGATTGGAGGAGCTCAATTTACCGACTACGGTAAAAAGCACGACTTTAATAACATCAATACCATCGCCGACTTCAAGAAGGCGGTTCCCGTAAACGACTACGAAACCCTGAAGCCGTATATCGAAGAAATTCTGAACGGCAAACAGAATGTATTGTGGTCCTCTCCCATCAGCTGGTTTGCCAAATCGAGCGGCACCACCAGCGACAAGAGCAAGTTTATTCCGGTGAGCAAAGAAGCCATGGACGACTGTCACTTTAAGTCGGGCAAGGATGTAATGGCCCTTTACCACCGCAATTTCCCTGATACCCGCATCATGGCCGGCAAAGGCCTGGTGATTGGCGGCAGCCACCAGCTGAACCAGCTCAATACTGACAGCTACTATGGTGACCTGAGCGCTGTCATGCTGCAAAACATGCCCATCATGGGCCAGTTCCTGCGCACGCCGGATCTCTCCATCGCCCTGATGGACGAGTGGGAAGCCAAGATCGAAAAAATGGCCCACAGCGTGATCCACGACGATGTAGTGCAGATTGCCGGCGTTCCTACCTGGACAATCGTACTCATCAAACGCATCTTCGAGATCACCGGTGCCACCGACCTCAAGCAGGTATGGCCCAACCTCGAACTGTATGTACACGGTGGTGTGAGCTTCAAACCCTATATCAGCCAGTTCAAAAAACTGATTCCCGATGCAGGCATGCATTACATGGAAACCTACAATGCCTCGGAAGGCTTCTTTGCCGCCCAGGATATCGTAGGCCAGGAAGGCATGCTGCTGTTCCTCAACCACGGCATTTTCTATGAGTTCATGCCGATGGAAGAACTGGGCAAACCCGAGCCGCGCACCCTGCAGCTGAAAGATGTGGAGATTGGTAAAAACTACGCCATCATCATCAGCACCAATGCCGGATTGTGGCGTTACCTGCTCGGCGATACCGTTAAGTTTGTGAGCCTCAAGCCTTATCGTATTATCGTAAGCGGCCGTACCAAGCACTATATCAATGCTTTTGGCGAAGAAGTGATGGTCGACAATACCGACAAAGCCCTGGCCGTAGCCTGTGAAAAAACCGGTGCTATCATCAACGATTACACCGCTGCGCCTTCCTATTTCAGCGAAAACAGCAATGGTTGCCATGAGTGGATCATCGAGTTTGAGTACCTGCCCGTGCCATTGGAGGTTTTTGTAACTGAAATGGACCAGGCGCTGAAAGCCATCAACTCCGATTACGAAGCCAAGCGCCACAAGGATATTGCCCTGCGCATGCCCATGGTGCACGTGATGCCTAAAAACGGCTTCAAAGACTGGCTGAAAAGCAAAGGAAAGCTGGGTGGACAGCACAAGGTGCCCCGCCTGAGCAACGAACGGCAGTACCTTGATGAGCTGCTCTCCTTCATGAAAACCTGCGTTTAAAAGCGCGGGCTATGCCCTGCCGGACTATAAACATTCAGGATGTTTTGTTAAACTTGCCCCCAAATTCGTTTGTATGCAATTATTAAAAGATAAGGTTGCTATTATCACTGGTGCCAGTCGTGGTATCGGCGAAGCTGTTGCACTGAAATTTGCTGAGCATGGCGCCCATATAGCGTTTACTTACCTTTCCTCTGACGAAAAAGCCAAAGCGCTGGAAGATAAACTGCAGGCGATGGGCGTGAAGGCCAAAGCCTACAAGAGCGATGCCGCTTCTTTTGAAGCTGCCGAAGCCCTGGTGAATGATGTAATCCAAACTTTTGGTACTGTAGATATTTGTGTGAACAATGCCGGTATCAGCCGCGACAACCTGCTGCTGCGCGTAACTCCCGACCAGTGGGACGATGTGATGCAGGCCAACCTGAAATCGGTATTCAACCTCACCAAACAGGTGATCCGTCCGATGATGAAGGCCAAATCGGGCACTATCATCAATATGAGCTCCGTAGTGGGCGTGCAGGGTAACGGCGGACAAAGCAGCTATGCAGCGAGCAAAGCAGGCGTAATTGGCTTTACAAAGTCGATAGCGCTGGAGCTGGGCAGCCGCAACATCCGTTGCAATGCCATTGCACCCGGTTTTATCGAAACCGATATGACCCATTACCTGAAAGATGGTGGTGCTGAAAAATGGTTCTCTCAGATTCCAATGAACCGTTTTGGCAAGCCCGAAGAAGTGGCCAATACTGCTCTCTTCCTGGCTTCTGACCTGAGCAGCTACGTTAGCGGCCAGGTGATCAATGTATGCGGTGGGATGACCACTTAATGGCTGATGTATGATGTGGCGATGTCTGATTTAAGATTTAGACATTCCTGAATATAACTGCCGGAACGCAAAGCGTTCCGGTTTTTTTGTGCGTATAGGTTTGGAGCGTCATCTGCGCTGAGGAACGAGGTGAAGGCTCCCCTTAGTCTGAAGAGTGTCATAAGAGATTGAACTGGCTTGCAAGGAGTATTCTTGTTCTGAGCAGATCCTGCATGCTCGTGTCTCGCACCTAGGCTGACTAAGTAGGATTATTATGTTCAGGCCTGACTGCGGCTATGCAGCAGTCAGGCCTGAGTTTCTCGCCTCGTGCCGTCTCATCCCGCATGAGGCGGGACAGGCTCTTTCACCTCTCACCTCTGACGAAGGAAACGATTGACCATTGACCATTCACCATTGACCCAAAAAAGAAAACCCCGGGCGAATACCCAGGGCTTTCACTATAGAGATCATTAAGCTTATGCTTTGGCTTTGAACGCGTTGATCGCATTGCGGGTAAACTCGCTCAGGACCAGCTTACCGCTCATGGCAGCGCGCTCGCTCAGCAGGGTATCCCAGTTTTCGGTACCGGCCCAGAAGTTTTTCTTCAGTTCCTGCATCGCAGTGGGATTGTATTTGGCCAGGCGGGTGCTGATGCGTTTTACGGCATCGTCTACTTCTTCTACGGTAGCGTGCATTTCTGCATACAGGCCTTTGCGTTTAGCCCACTCAGCGCTGCGCCAGTTGGCGGCATCAATGGTGAGGGCGGTAAAGGCAGACAGACCTACTTTGCGCTGTACTGCAGGGCCTACCACGAAGGGGCCGATGCCGATAGCCAGCTCGCTCAGTTTGATAGAAGCGTTTTCGGTAGCAATGCAGTAGTCAACGGCAGAAGCCAGGCCTACGCCACCACCTACAGCCTTGCCTTGTACGCGGCCGATGATGAATTTATGGCACTTACGCATCGCGTTGATCACGTTGGCAAAACCACTGAAAAACTGTTTGCCTTCGGCTTCGCTTTTGATGGCTACGAGCTCGTCAAAAGAAGCGCCGGCGCAGAAAGCACCGGTACCTGCAGAGCGCAGTACGATTACATTTACACGCACGTCTTCGCCGGCGTCGTTGATGGCTTTAGCCAGATCGTTCAATATTTGGCCGGGCAATGAATTGCTGGAAGGGTGGAAAAATTCCACAGTAGCGACTCCCTGTTCAATCTCGGTTCTAACATATCCCTCAGTCATACTCAAACTATTTTATTGCAAAAAAAAGTGTTTTATCTCAAATGCCAAAAGTTGGTGGTCAACTTTTTCCAGTGGGTGCGGGCTGTTCGGAAGCACGCTCATACAGCCAACGGGCAGCATGCGGTACACGTCTTCGGTTTCTTTGATGCTTACTGCATCGCGGTCGCCCACGCATAATTTCACGGGTTGTTCAATGGCCTGCATCGACAGGAGGCTGATAGGCGGTTGTTGCCCCATGGCCAGCAGCATATCGCTGGTGTGGCGCAGCAGGTCTTCCCAATTGTCTTCTCCATGCACTTTGGCCAGTTTGTCGGCAAACTTAGGCACTTTTTGCTTAAGCGTCTCCGGATTGAGCAGCGTGATCTCTTTGGCAGCCCTTTCCGGATTCCAGTCCAGCAGCGTACCGTAGGTCATGATGCGGCCTACCAGCTGGGGCAGGTGCAGTGCTGTATTGAGGGCCACATAACCGCCCATACTGTAACCGAAGATAGCCGCCGGTTGCAGTTGGTGGTGCTGGATATACGCCGCCAGTTCGCCCGAGAGGCGGGTAATGCTCAACGGGCCTGGTTTTTCACCGCCATGTCCGCCGAAATTGACCAGGTGGCAGGTAAAATGCTCCGACAAAATATCCGCCAGGAGCTGCATCTGCGCTGCCGAACCAATGGCTCCGTGCAATAAGATAAGGTTGGGTTTCATGCCGGAAAGGTAACAAACCAGCCACTAAAATAAAAAGGAGCCGTTAACGGCTCCTTAATACATGATTAAAAATGGATTAAATGTTTACCTGCTGATCTGTACTTTTTTCACCATGTTTCCTTTGTCGGAATGCAGAATGATGGAGTAAGTACCCTGCAACAGGTTGGTGATTTCGATGGTGAAGTTTTTACTGTTCTCCGGATGGATTTCCATTACAGTGGCGCCGAGTACATTGGTGATGGTCACTTTTTGTATGGCGGTGCCTTGTGGATTATCGATCGTGAGGCGGTCAGAGGCGGGGTTGGGATATACCCTGATCTGTTTGGCCAGGTTCACTTCTTCCACGCCCAGTGCTTTGATGTGTACGTTGATCACCTGCGTTACGGTATCGGTACCGCAATGGTTGTACACGACCGCTTTGATGGTGTAGTTGCCCGAAGCATGGTAGGTGTGCGAAGGATTGTATACCGTGCTGGTTTCGCCGTCGCCAAAGAACCACTGGATGTTATCGGCATACACTACTCCGTTCGAGAAGAAGCGGAACAGACTGTCGTTCATCTGCTGTGCGCTCATGCTGGCAATCACCGGCAGGAGGTCGTTTTGCAGTGTAATGGTGTCTGCTTCCGAACAACCGTTGGGCGCCAGTACATGTACCCAGTAAGTGCCGGGTGTAGAGATGGAAATCATTGGTGTAGTAGCACCGGTGCTCCATTGGTAAGTGTAACCGGTGCCTGCTCCTGCATTGAGCGGCAGCGGTGTGGCAATACATACCGAAGTGTCGTTGCCCAGCTCTACTATGGGCGCCTGTAACCTGGTGAGGTTAATGGTGTCGCTTTTGAAGCAGTTGAACTGGTTGGTCACTTTTACGGAATACTGACCGGTAGCGGTTGCATCAATGGACTGAGCCGTAGCGCCCATGTTCCAAAGGTAAGTGTAGCCGTTGCCCGAAGGAGCAGTGAGCTGGTAAGGAATGTTGCTGCAGAATGTAGCATCCGGTCCGAGGTTAACGGTGGGTACCACATTGAAGGTCACCAGTATCGTGTCGCGTTTGATACAGCCTTGAGGGGAAGTAACGCGCACTGAATAGTTACCGGTGGTGCTGGCGATGATACCATTGCTGGTAGCGCCGGTATTCCACAGGTAAGTATTACCGAGTGGTACGGAGAGGCTAACGGTATTGCCCACGCAGGACTGGATATCTGGTCCCAGGTTGGTTACCGGCAGTGGGTTTACGGTTACGTTGATGGTATCGTAGGTAGAACATCCGGCAGGATTGGTCACTTTTACCCAATACTGGCCCGATGTGCTGGCATACACAAACTGACCGGTGAGGCCATTGCTCCACTGGTAATTGTAACCGGTACCCACGGGGGCATTCAGGGTTACAAAATTACCTGCGCAAATAGAAGTGTCATTACCCAAATGTACTACCGGCGATGGGCTGAAAGTCACCTGGATGGTATCGTAGGCGAAGCAACCGGTAGTGGCATTGGTGGCTTTCACCCAGTACTGTCCGGTGGTGTTTACCGTTACGTTTTGGGTGGTAGCGCCGGTGCTCCACAGGTAGGTAAAGCCAGCTGGAGCCTGGAGGGGGTATCCTGCTGTAGAGCTGCAAATGGTCACATCATTGCCGAGGTTCAGTACAGGAACGGGGTTCACGGTTACATTGATGGTATCGCGGCCCACGCAGCTGTTGGCATCGGTTACCCTTACGGAATACTGACCGGTGGCAATCACATCAATGGACTGGGCGGTAGCACCCATATTCCAGAGGTAAGTATTGCCGGTTGGGGCGTTAAGCACCAGCAGGTTGCCCGCACAGAAGGTGGTATCGTTGCCCAGGTTCACCACAGGCAGCGGATTTACATTTACGGTAATGGCAGCAGAGCTATCGGCACAACCGGTAGCAGGTGTGGTTACCACTACTTTATACACACCGGTAGTACCGGTTACCAGGGTATTGGCAGTTTGACCGGATATCTCACCGGCAGCATTGCGCCACTGGTAATTGCCACCGCCGGTGGCGGTAAGCGTGGTGGTGCTGCCTGCACAAATCTGTACAGTACCCGAAGGCGTTACATTGACTGTTGGTTTGGGATTCACAGTGGCCAGTACAGCTACGCGCGGACTGGCGCAGCCGCCACTGTAACCCAGCACCATTTTGGGGCGTTTGGAAACAATGGGACCATCGTTGTTGGCATTACCCGCAGTTTCGGAGCACACGTTGTTTTGGGTATTATCGGCCCTGAAAATGGTTTGCGATACAAACGAGGTGTTGTCGTATTTCACTTCGGCACTGCTGGATACGGCGCCGGTATTGTTGTTGTTGAAACAGGTTTGTACTACTACGTTCGATACCCCATCCCATACAAATGCCGTGCTGAAGTTGTAGGTGTTGAGGCCGGTAGTAGGCGTTACGGAAGTACTGCTGTACACGCTGGTGCCGCCGCTTACAAAGGTGGCGGTGAGCGCCGTTTGCGTGGTAGGGATGAGTTTGATGCTGAAGTTGTTGAAAGCCGCTGCAGGAGAACCTGCGGTAACTACATCAAACGCCAGTGAAGTAATGTTACCTGCCGAAACACCGGCTGCGTTGAGTTCGCTGGCCAGGATCAGGATCTGGTGTTTATAATTGCCCCAATGGTAGGCGTAAGGACTCACACCGGTGTAATCCGGACTGCCCGTTACGGTGGTTAATGCGCCTGCACCAATGGTGGCATTGCCCGAACTGGCGCCCACATTGGCCGCAGCATAATAGGTGGTATTGGCACTGATGGAAGGCGTGGTAAAGCTACTGCCCGTACCTATTGCAGAACCTCCGGAAGAGTTGGCATACCAGGATACCGTGCCTTCAGAAGCTACTGCTGCAAGTGATACCGTGCCGGGTCCGCAACGGCTGCCTGGTGTGGTCGATGAAATGAGCGGGTTGGATACCACAGCGGTATCTGAAACGGTATTGAAGCAAACGGCTCCTGCACTGTTTTTCACCGTCACCCTGTAATAAGTGGTGCTGGTGATCACGGGTGTGGTATAGGAGGTGCCGGTGGCCGCAGCAATGTCTGTAAAGCTGGTGTTGTTAGCAGAGGACTGCCAAGTGGTAGTACCTGCGCCATAGCCGGTGGCAGGCGCCAGGTTAAACGTACCTGTGCCCGATGCGCAGATGGCGCTGGGAGGTCCGGTTACTGTGGCGCTGGCAGGCAAAACAGTCACGATACTCGTGGCCACATTGGCGCAGAGCGAAGTGCTGTGGAGCGCACTGGCGGTATAGGTTGCAGCACCGGCAGTGGCCGATTTAACATACACGGTAGCAGCGCTGTTGCCGGCTACATAAGCAACGGTAGCTCCCGGATCGGTGTACAAACCGGTTGCTGGCGACCAGGTGTAAGAAGTATAGTTGCCGGTAGGTGAGGTTACCGCGAGGGTACCAATGCCATTGTTACAAATGGTTTGTGCTGCGCTGATGGTAAAGGCAGGTGCAGTGGTTACGGTAGCTGTAACGGCAGTCCTGGGACTGGGACAGGCACCCACACCCACAAACGTAGTGTTGAGCCTCGAGGTAGAGGTCGTAGGTGTAGGACCCGAAGAAAGCCAGGTAGCGCTGGTGCTTGAGGTGGCAGCATGCACTACGGTATTGCCTGTTGTGGCGGTGTAATACGTGGTCGCATTGTTGATGTTATCAATACCGTTCTGGCGGATATCAACGATGAGGTTAGACACCCCATCCCAGTTGTAAGGCGTGCTGAAAGTAATGGTATTGACACCAACAGCCGATGTGTAGGTAGAAGGCCCATACACCGGAGTAAGACCAGTAGTGGTGAAAGCCGAAAGCGTACCGGCGCTGGTGGTGCCCAGCATAACGGTAAAATTGGTCACGTTAGCGGCATCGCCCAGGTTGGTGATGCGGAATTTGAGCGCGGTAATGTTACCTGCCATCAGGCCTGCAGCATTCAGTTCTGCAGCGGTAAATACCATCTGCATCCAGTACTGCGAGTGGCGGTTCATGAAGGCCGTAGGATAACCGGTGGCCGAAGTGGTAGTTGTAGCGGTGCCCACAGTTGACTCCGCACTGTTGCTGGTACCTTCTGCCGATACAAAATAATCGGTATTGGCACTGATAGAGGGCGTTGTAAAGCTATTGCCCGAACCCAATGCCGTGCCGCCGGTAGAAGCAGCATACCAGCGCATGGTAGCACCTGCGGTACCTGTGGCAGCAAGGTTAACGGTACCAGTACCGCAGCGCGCCGCCGGTGTAGTGCCGGTTACCTGCGAGGGGAATGCTACCAGAACGGGTGTGGAATTGGTCGAAACCGGGCCATTACCGCAGGTCACCCGGCAACGGTAATACAGTGAAGCGGTAGGGCTCGCAGTATACGTGCTGAGCGTAGCGCCGGCTACATCGGTATAGGTAACGTTATCAGGCGAGGTTTGCCACATATACGAAACACCGGTACCGGTCGTTGCATTGGCCAGCGAGAAATTGACAGTCGCGCCGCTGCAAACGGTGGTGTTAGAAGCAATAGTGGCACCGGGTGCAGGCGTAGGACAGGTATAGGCTTTGATACCGTCAAACTCATCCGCACCGATATCAGGCGCAGTACCGTAGCCATTGCTGTTGGCGCCGGGACGGGGACCGTTGTCAAAATCGGTGGTCACACCTGTGGTACTGGTGGCTGCTCCACCCGACTCTATCTGCGTAATGGCAGCATTGCCAAGGTGCAGGTCGGTAGCCGACACGAAGGGCGGATTTTCATTGATCGACAGGGCGTCTTTGCCGGTAGCGGTTTGCCAGTCGGCCAGCGAAATCCTGTTGGCACCGCTGTAGTAGCCTACCCTGGCCGCTGCATTCACATAATAGTTGTTGTTGTTAACCGTAGCCGCCGATATGGTAGCTGTAGCACCGGTATAAAATGCAAACGCGCCGGAACTGGCATGGTTGTTCACCAGGATATTGTTGAGAAACTGCGAAAAGGTAGTACCCGATTGCGCGTTCACCGCAACAGAAGTATAACTGGAAGAAGACACCAGCTGATCGTTCATCACTACGGTGTTGTGGTTGAAGATAACACCGGTGGGTGAGCTGTAGAAGTATACGCCGCAGGGAATGTACTGACTCGTAGGATCGGTCTGGTACAGGGCCATTTTACAGTCGCGGATAAAGTTGTTCGTGATCACCAGTCCGGCATTACTCGTACCGCTGGTCACATAGATGCCATGTGCGCCATAACCGCTGCTGGAGGGCTGGCTGATATCGTGCAGGTTGTTGCGGTTGATGATACAGCCCGCATTCACAGCGCCTATTTCAATACCTGCAATGGTCAGGGAAAAACCGCTGGCGCCATAAGTGCCCACCCGGATATCGTTGCCAACAATCTGGGCAGAGCTGCTGCCGGCTGTAGCGGAAGTATTCACCACCAGGATGCCGCGTGCCCCGATGTTATCGCCAGAGGTGGCAGAGCCCATCACGTTGTTGCGGATGATAAGGCCGGTATTGGTATTGGTCGCAGAAGCACCATTGGCATACACGCCATAATAACACCTGGTGATCAGGTTGTTTTCGATCAGGGCATTATTGCTGTATCCGCCGCTGGTGAGCGAAGAAGTGCTGTAGTTGGAGAAGTTGATACCGAAATTGTCGGTCGTGTTCGTAGCTGAGGAGCGGCTGCCGGTTAACGTACAGTTTTTAATCGTCACGTTGTTGGCGCCATCGGTACCGGAAGTGGTGTTGGAAGAAATCCGGATCACCGCGGTGCTGTTGCCGCTGCTGGTGCTCATCACAAACGAAAGGTTGCGCGTGCCGGCTGTGGCAGGATCATCACCATCGATCGTCACATTATCTGCCCCATTCAACTCCACCAGTCCCCTGTTCGATGACGGGGTACTTGCCGAGTTGATGGTCCAGTTGCCGCCCACCGGTTTGATGGAAATTGCGGTGTAACTGGCTGTGCCGCCGCTGGCCACCAGGGCTACTGTTGCAGCGGGTTCGGTGGTATTGCCGACCACTGAAATGGAGATGCTGCCCTGGTGCGTACCAGCGTTGATGGCCGTAAAAGCACTGCTAAGGGTAGCATAACTGGTAGGGCCTGCAGTGCCGCCCGTGGCCGTTACCGAAATAGATTGGGCGTTGAGCTGTCCGGCTGTCGCTATACAGGCCATCAGCGTCAAAGCTGCTGCCCGTACACCCTTTCTTCGCCAGGGTGGCGTTGTGTTGGTTGCCTCTCTTCCCGGGGGGAGGGGTAAAAAGGCTGGGTTAAAGAATTTCATATACAGGAGGGGTTAAAAAAGTTAAATAGGTTGGCCGCCTTCAATGGGGGAATTGAAAGCAGCGGATGATACAGGGGCGAGTTTTGGGTAAATGAATGGGATAGCAGGGCTATGATAGCGAAACGGCCTGGAGGTGGTAGGGTTCTTCTGGAAATTACAAGGTTCAGGTGTAGTGCCGGTTACGCTAGCCCGTTTTTTCATTCCGGGGGGTGTACTAATCTATTCATAAGCCGCTCTTTTTAGATTTAAGAATCGGTAGAATTAATTCTTACCGTAATAG
>Ga0247823_10003360_pt1 | contig 12974 bp, 13 predicted proteins | sample 13C_PalmiticAcid_2_FD_192426 | JGI IMG/M metagenome (GOLD analysis project Ga0247823, IMG submission 192426) | Soil microbial communities from agricultural site in Penn Yan, New York, United States - 13C_PalmiticAcid_Day30 | ecosystem: Environmental > Terrestrial > Soil > Agricultural land...
GTCGATTGACGCCATGCAAACCTGTCGCATCCCGCATTCGGATCTCGAAGTTTCCCGCATTGCTTACGGCTGCATGCACCTGAGCCGCGCCTGGGACGACGAGGACATCACCACCGCCGAGATATCCGCCGCGACTGGCGCGATAAACACTGCGGTGGAGCTGGGCATCACCCTGTTCGATCACGCCGACATCTACGCGCGTGGAAAGTCGGAACGCTTGTTCGGCGAAGTATTGCAGCGGACCCCGGGCCTGCGCGATCGCATCGTGCTGCAGTCCAAGTGCGGCATCCGCTTTGCCGGCAACCCGAGTGCAAACAGTCCGGGGCGCTACGATTTCAGCCGCGAGCATCTGTTGCGCTCGGTCGAAGGCTCGCTCCGCCGCCTGAACACCGGACACCTCGACCTTCTGCTGCTGCACCGGCCCGATCCACTCGCCGAACCGGCGGAAGTGGCCGCCGCATTCGACGAGCTGCAGCGCAGCGGAAAGGTGCGCCACTTCGGCATCAGCAATCACAGTGCGTCGCAGATATCGCTGCTGCGCAAGTACGTGGATCAGCCGCTGGTGGCCAACCAGATCGAGTTGAGCCTGCTGCATCACTATCCGATTTCCGAAGGCGTTCTCTTCAACCGGCTCGACGGCATTCATGCGGACACCGCCGGCACTCTGGATTACTGCCGCGAGCACGGCATTCTGGTGCAGGCGTGGGCACCGCTGGCGAGCGGTAAGTTCTCGGCTCCTCTCGCCGGCATGGACGAGCCGATGCGCTCGGCCGCTGCCCTGGTGCAGGAGATGGCTCGGGAAAACAATGTTTCCGCAGAGGCGGTCCTCACTGCCTGGCTGCTGCGCCACCCTGCCGACATCCAGCCTATCGTCGGCACCACAGATCCCGCGCGATTGACGGCCGTCTGCGCCGCGGACGAACTGCGACTTACGCGCGAGGAGTGGTACGCCCTGTTGACCGCCATGCGCGGACAATCCGTGCCGTAGCCCGGAAGCAACGGACGGGACATATCGTCCTGTTGCGGCAAGGCCATGTCATCGCGACGTCATTTTCTTGAAACAACGGCTTCATGGCCGACGCCCAGCATGCGCAAAACGTGGAGTCACGCATGCGCTACGCCATCGTCACCGAAACGTATCCGCCCGAGATCAACGGTGTCGCTCTCACCGTCCAGGGTCTGGAGCAGGGTTTGCGCGCCCGCGGCCATGAAGTGCTGTTGGTCCGTCCACGGCAGCAGGACGAACTCCGCCCCGATTCGGACACCTTGCTGGTGCGCGGCGCCGGTTTGCCGCGCTACCCTGGGCTGAAGTTCGGTTTTCCCGCTACCAAGAGCCTGCTGGAGCTCTGGACCGCCAATCCGCCGGATGCGATCTATGCGGCCACGGAAGGCCCCCTGGGCTGGTCGGCATTGCGGGCGGCGAGAAAGCTCGGCATTCCCGCAGCGACCGGCTTTCACACCCGCTTCGATCAATACATGCGCGACTACGGCATGCCGTTCCTGGAAAGCACCGCGCTGCGCTGGATGCGCCGCTTCCACAATGGCGGCGACGCCACCCTGGTGCCCACCCGCGAGCTGGCGGAGTTTCTGCAGTCGCAGAACTTCAAGCACGCGGTCCGGCTGGCGCGCGCGGTGGACGCAGACCAGTTCGCCCCGGACAGGCGCGACGACGCGCTGCGCCGGTCGTGGGGCGTGGGAGATTCCGGACTGGCCGTGATCTACCTGGGAAGGATCGCACCGGAAAAGAATCTGGAGCTTGCGGTGCGCGCATTCCGCGAACTGCAGCGCAGCCGGCCCGACGCCCGTTTCGTATGGGTCGGCGATGGACCCGCACGGCAGAAACTGGCGCAGGAGCATCCCGACTTCATCTTCTGCGGCCTGCAGCGCGGCGCCGAGGTGGCGCGCCACTTCGCCAGCGCCGACCTGTTCCTGTTCCCCAGCCACAGCGAGACCTTCGGCAACACCACGCTCGAAGCGATGGCCAGCGGTGTTGCGGTAGTGGCGTTCGATTACGGTGCTGCGCGCGAACACGTACACCACGGCATCGATGGCATGGCCGTGGACAACGATGCGGACTTCATCGCCGCTGCGATCAAGCTGGGCACCGACGACACCCTGCGCCAGGCCATGGGCCAGCGCGCAAGGGCCTCGATGCAGCGTCTGCATCCGGCACAGGTGGCCGCCGACTTCGATGCCCTGCTCGCCGGCCTGGCGATGGGAAGGAGGCGACATGCGTCAGCTGCCGTTGCGTAAACCCATGCGCTTGCACGATGCAGGCTGGTGCCTGCGTGCCAACCGCCTGGGCGAAGGAACGGGCGTGCGCCGCTTCTTTGCCTCGATCAGCCGGTTGGGAGACGGCGTGTTCTGGTATGTGTTGATGGCCGCGCTGATCGTCTTCGACGGAACGGCGGGGCTGGCCGCCTCGGCGCACTTGGCCATCACCGGCGTCATCGCGCTGGTTCTGTACAAGTTGCTGAAGCGGTGGACCCGGCGCCCGCGTCCTTTCGCTTCCGATGTGCGCATCCGCGCGTGGGTCGCACCGCTGGACGAATTCAGTTTTCCGTCCGGGCATACGCTGCACGCGGTGGCTTTCAGCATCGTGGCGATTGCCCACTATCCGGCACTGGCGTTGCTGTTGCTTCCTTTCACGATATGCGTGGCGATTTCACGCGTTGTGCTGGGCCTGCATTACCCCAGCGATGTGTTGGCGGCGTTCGGAATAGGTTCCCTGCTGGCTGCGGTTTCGCTGTGGACGACGCGAGCCATGGGCGACCTGCTTCTCCTGTAGGAGCTGCGTAAGCTGCGACCGATATTTTCGGCGTTCATACGCAGGTTCGGCGTTATGCAGTCGCAGCTTACGCAGCTCCTACACCGCCTTGGACAGCGTTGCGCGCGCGATGCCGGGCGCCAATTGGCCGGTCCAGTCGCTGTCGTTGGCGACTTGCGCGTGAGTGCGACTGGCTTCCAACGCTGCGAAATCCAATTCCGCCATCGCCCAGACCTGATCGGCCCGGGTCTGCGCCACGATGCCGTTTGCGGGCAGGCCGACGTCCATCGGGGCGTAGATCGCGGCTTCTCCGGTATTGGTATCCAGCGCAGGGCTCCAGGCAGCTTCTCCGGCGGTCACCGACTGGGCAACGAACATGCGGTTCTCCAATGCCCGTGCCAGGCAACCAATGCGCACACGGCTGGCGCCGGCCTCGGTGTCGGTGCAACTGGGCACCAGCAGCAGGCGCGCGCCGCTTTCGTACTGCGCGCGCACCGGTAGCGGGAATTCGGCGTCGTAGCAGACCGAGATGCCGGCACGCAGGCCTTGAGCCTCGAAGACTTTCAAGGCGTCCCCAGCTTCGATTACGCCCATGGACTTCTCGAATCCGGTCAATTGCAGTTTGTCCTGCCAGCCGTGCGCGCCGTTGGGCGTGAACCAGTCGCTGCGATTGCGGTAGCGGCCCTCACCGTGCGCCAGCAGGAAACTGCCGGCGGCCAGGTGCAGGCCATGCTCGCGCGCTAATCGCGAGTACAGCTCTAGCCACTGCTGACGGTATTGCTGGATCGCCGACAGCGATGCGATCAGGTCGCCGCTGGTCGCAGCGTCGAAGCTGGCGGCCAGTTCCAGCGACAGGTATTCGGGCAACACCGCCACTTCGGCGCCGGCCTGCGCCGCCTCGGCCAGCAACTGCGCCTGCTTGCCGGCGAATTCCGTGAAGTCGCGCGGCGCGCCGACCGGATATCTGGCGACAGCGACTTTCATGCGGCCTGCTCCAGTTCGCGCAGCCAGAAGGTGAGCGAATGGTCCACTTCGCCGCGGCCCGTTTCCTGCCACGGCAGGCGCATGGTCATGCCCGGCCGACTCAGATAGCCGCGCTTGCTCCAGAATGCATCGTTGGGCCGGTAGTCGTCGGGCCGTCGCGCATCCTTGTCATCCCGATCCACGGAGCAGAACGCCGTCCATTGGAATCGTCCCAGTGCACGCGCATGCGCCTCGCGGCTGTCGAAGAAGGCATGGCCGATGCCGCGCCCGCGATAGGCAGGAAGCAGCACGGATTCGCCGAAATAGAAAACCGACTCGACTGGCATGCCCTGCTCCACGAACGGTTGGCGGAACGCAGGCTCGCTGTCGGCCAGCGGCATCCCCGTAGACGCGCCGACTACTTCGTCGCCGTCCAGGGCCAGGACGAGCAGGCTTTCCTTCGACTGCGCGTAGGCCGCCAGATAATCCCGCTCGGATTCGAAACTGCCTTCGTAGAGATACGGCCATTCGCGGAACACGCTTATGCGCAGGCGCGCCGTATCAGCAAGCCAGGGCAGGATTTCGGGCCCGCGAAAGAGGCCGATGGTGTGCGGAGAGTCCATCCCGGGACTCTACCGCACGCCACCGGCCGGGGCGAGATTCGGGCTAGCCCTTGATGGTGTAAGCGAAGACGCCTTCGCCCAGGCTCTCGTAGCTGGGGTCCGACTCTCGCCCCGGCAGCAAACGGGCGGCCGAGTCGGGAACGAACAGCCCACGCTCTTCGACGAAGAAGCTGTCCATGGTGATGTACAGGCCGTCGGGAGTACGGTAGACCCGCTCCGGCCGCAACTTGCGGATGGCATTAGGCCATCTGCTCGCGGGAATGGGGCCGGAAGCGACGACAGTGTCGTTCAAGGTGGCCCCTTCGGAAGCCAGAGCGTTCAACTCTCGGGGCGCGAGCCTACGATCGCACGCTCCGAGAACCAGCATTAAGAAAAAGGCCACGTATGGGAAAATTTTGTTCACGTGCAAGCTGTTCTCGAAGAAGACATCTCACGGACAAATCTAGTCGCGCCAAACGTAGGCGACTATGCGTTCGTCAGGAATCACTACCAACGATGCCTTGCCGTCCGTTCTGTTGGTGAAGTAGGCGTGCCAAGGTCGGGCGTGGGGTCCATCGGAGCGGTTTGTCCGAACGCCAAACCAGTTGCCGGGAAGCCGTGCCGCACGCCATTCCCGATAGACGAATGGCTCGCGTTGGCGGCCGATACCGTTCCTGGCCCGCGTGGCAGCACTGAGGAAGGCCAGCGGCTCGTCCGCCATCGCCCCGATTATCTCTTCGGACAGGCGAAACAGCACCGCCCCACTAGATCTGCGCCGGAATGGAAACAGCATCGCCGCAAGCCTGCTCTGTTCCGGCGTATCCAGCAGCACGCCGGAGGTCTTGATGACCTCCGGCAGCACCCTTACGGCGCGACGGTGCAATGTCTGCGCATTGACCATCCCGACCTCAGCGCAGCGAGGAACCGAGTTCGTACCAGTCCACCTTGCGCGTGATCCACATGATCGCGGCCAGGATGCCGAACAGCAGCAGCGAACCCATCAGCAAGGCGTTGTCTTCGGAGATCAGCAGGCTGTAGAGCACGCCATAGAGCGCGGTGAGCATCACTGCGAACCCGCTGGCGCGCAGCCAGCTTCTCAGCACTCCCGACAGATAGACGAACTGCAGGCCTATGCAGGCGACCGCCGATATCAGGTAGGCCTTCACGAACTCCAGGTGCTCGGACAGGCTGAGCAGCAACAGGAAGAAAATCGCCAGCGCAAGGCCCACCAGCAAATACTGCAAGGGATGGATGGGCAGGCGCTTGATCAGCTCGAACAGACCGAAGGCCACGAAGGTGAGCACCACGAACAGGATGCCGTACTTACTGGCGCGATCGACCTGAGTGTAGACATCGGTCGGATCGACCAGGCTGATGTCCACACTGTCGATCCCAGTATCGACGCCGGACGGCGAAGGCGCCGCGGCCGGGGAGAGTTCTTTGCTGTCCCCGCGGTAGCTGCGCAGACTGCGGCGGGTCAACGAGCCTTCCCCTTTGCTCAGTTGCTCGCCCAGCTGCGATTGCGCCGAGCTGGCCAGCGACGAGATTTCCCAGTCGCCGGAAAATCCATCGGCACGGATCTGTTTGCGATTGGGCAGGAAACTGCCACCGAATAGCGGGTGCGGCCAGGTCGAGCCGATGGTGATCCGGTTGCTGTCGGCGATCGGACTGATGCCTAGCGCCTGGGTGCCATTGAGCCGGAAATTGGCGATCACCTGGCTGGCCGGCAGCGCGATACCGGCCGCCTGCGGCAGGCCCGCGTGCATGCCGCTCATGCGTCCGGCGAGACTGGCGGTACCCGACTCCATCGCCACCGGGCGACCGTCCACCTTGAAGTCCGGCGAACCGACCACGCCGCGCACGTCCGCCAGGCCTATCACCAGCGTGGGCTCGCCATAGACCCGGCCTTCCACCGCAGGCAGCTCGAGTGGTTCGAAACCGGCCTGCACGCCAGCCTGCCACTCGAACACGCGCACGTCGTAGATGCCGATGCGACGGGTATCGGGTTTGAGGCTGCCTTGTACGAGCAACGTTTTCGGCGTCTGGTAGAGATAGCCTTCCACGACCTCGGCCTTACGCTCGGGCTTGCCGGCCGCGTTGAGGGTGTCGGCGACGCGGGTTTCCTTGTACGGCACCACCCGCAGCGGTCCGATGAACTGCTGCGGCCCGGCCATGCTTTGGGAAACGCGTTCGGTGGCTTGCTGTTGGTATTGTTCTCGGTCGCTGATGGTCCCGCGGATCATCAGCAGCGGAATCAGCAGCAACAGCACCAGACCGCCGACGGTAAGGAAGCGCAACAACAGTTTGAACGACTTCATGGATTTTGCCCCGGATTGAACACGGGCATAGCCTGAAGCGGGCTTGTGTGGAAGGTTTGAGGCGAATTTGAAGTCTGTGTGAAGTCGGGAATGGCTCGAGGTTTCCCCCAGTCGTCTTCCAAAAAAACCGTCGTCATCCCAGCGCAAGCTGGGATCCATTTTGACTTTGCCCTTGCACTGGAATATCTGGAGCAAGATCAAGATGGATCCCAGCTTGCGCTGGGATGACGTCCTACCTGGATGACGTCCAATTACTACGATGCCCTATTGGATCAGACCTTGGGCAACCGCAACGTAGCCAGCGCGCCACCGCCTTCCAGCGAAGTGAGTTCCGCCTCGCCTCCATGCAATCGGGCCACTTCGCGCACGAATGGCAGCCCCAAACCGGAACTGCGCAGTCCGGTCGATGGACGCGCCAGCGAATAGAAGCGCTCGAAAACGCGGTCCCGCGCGTAGTCCGGGACGCCAGGGCCTTCATCGGCGACCCGGATCTCGATGTACCGGTCGACCGTGCTGCTGGACAGGGAGATCGTGCCGCCCGCAGGCGAGAATGCGATGGCGTTGTCCAGCAGATTGGAAACCGCCTGCCGCAGCAGGTAGGGATCCCCCTGTATCGTCGCCTGCTGATCGTGGACGTCCACCGACAGGACAAGTCCGGATGCCGCCAGTTTCGCCGACACGTCCTCGCCCGACTCGGTCAGCAACGAAGCGACATTCACCGGCTCCAGCTTCTGCAGCCAGCCGTGCTGTTCCACTTCCGCCAGCGCCAGCAGCTTGTCGATGGTTTCGGTGAGGCGCTGCTCCTGGGTCTGGATGTTGTGCGCGAAACGCTTGCGGTCTTCCTCCGGCAAGGATTCCTGCAACAGCTCGGCCGCGCCGCGGATCGCCGCCAGCGGACTCTTCATCTCGTGGGTCAGCGACTGCACGTATTGCTCGACATACGCCTTGCCTTCCAGCTTCCGGCGCATGGTTTCGACCGCACGTCCCAGATCGCCTATTTCATCGCGCCGCGATGGCAGGGGCGGCACCCGTTCGCCTGCGCTGACCGCCTGCGCATAGCGGTTGAGGCGGTTGATGCCGCGCATCAGCCACCAGGTCATCAGCAAGCCGATCAATGCGGACAGCCCGATCAGCCACGCGCCCTGGCGCATGATGCTGCGCTGACTGGCGGTGATGAACGGATCGATGCTGGCGTTCGGCTGGGACAGGGTAAGCACGCCGATGATGCGGTTGCCGTCGCGCAAGGGCGCGGCCACGTGCATCACCGTATTTTCCCTGTCCCCGGGCACCAGCGGGCTGGAACGGGCACCGTACTGGCCATGCAGAGTGCGGTAGACGTCGTTCCATCGCGAATTGTCGCGGCCCAGGTCGCGGCCCTCCGAGTCGTATACGACGATGCCCTTCTCGTCGGTCACGGTAATGCGGTAATCCACATGGCGCTTGGGGAATTGCCAGATGGTGGCGCGCAGGTCGCGCTGTCGCGCCACTTCAAGATCGCGTACGAACTTGCCGCTGGCGATCCGCCCGGCCTTCATGTCCTCCGTCGCCATCACCGCCAGCACGTTGGCCGCATCGACCAGCGTGGATTCCATGGCCTGGCGCACGCCCGGCTTCACCTCGTTGACGAACACGCGCATCACGAAAAACGCCGCCAACCCGACGATCAGGAAGAACCCAAGGAACAAGCGCAAGCCCAGGCGCATCAGATCTCCAGCGCGTAGCCGAGGCCGCGATGGGTGCGGATCGGATCGTTCTCGGCACCGGCCGCGCGCAGCTTCGCGCGCAGGGTCTTGATATGGGTGTCCACGGTGCGGTCCGCGCTGTCGGCATCGCTGTCCCAGCCCCGATCCATCAGCTGCGCACGGCTGAGAATGGCGCCAGGGCGGTGCAGCAAGGCCGCCAGCAGCATGTATTCGTAGCGGGTGAGTTCCAGTGCGTTGCCGCGGAAACGGATGCGGTGGCCTTCGCGGTCCAGCTCGAAGTCGCCTTGCGCCTGCTCCTTCGCATCCGCTGGTCCGGCCTGGCTTCTACGCAGGCGCGCGCGCACCCGCGCCACCAGCTCGCGCGGCGAGAACGGCTTGGCCATGTAGTCGTCGGCGCCCAGCTCAAGTCCCAATACGCGGTCGATCTCGTCGTTGCGCGCGGTCAGGAAGATCACCGGCACTTCGCTTACCCACGCTTCCTTGGAGCTGCGCAGCTCGCGGCAGACATCGAAGCCGCTGCGGTCCGGCAGACCCACGTCCAGCACCACCACATCGACCCCGCCCTGGCGCACGCGCGGCGCGATTTCGCGGCCCAGCAGGCAGTGTTCGGCGTCCAGGCCCTCGCTGCGCAGCGCGTACAGGACGGCATCTGCGATGGCGGGTTCGTCTTCGGCAATCAGGATCAGGGGCATGGGGCGAAGCATAAACGTTATGCTTGCCCCATGAATTACAAGCACGCCTTCCACGCCGGCAACCACGCCGACGTCCTCAAGCACATCGTGTTGCTGGCTTTGCTGGACGCACTGAAACGCAAGGACGCGCCGTTCTTCGTGCTCGACACCCACGCCGGACGCGGGCGCTACCTGCTGGCCGCGCCGGAGAGCCGCAAGACCGGCGAAGCCGACGCCGGCATCCTCAGGCTGATGGGCGAAGCGAAGATGCCCGAAGTGGTGGAACGCTATCTGCGAGCGGTGGAAGCCAACAATCCGGTCGTGGGCGCTGATCGCCTACCCCGGTTCGCCGCTGCTGGTTGCGCAAGCCCTGCGCGAACAGGACCGGCTAGCGGCCTGCGAACTGCAGCCGGAAGAAGCGGCGGCGCTGAAGGAATTGTTCGCCCACGACCCACGCGTGGCCGTGCATGCGCGCGACGGCTATGCGGCGATCAAGGCGATGTTGCCGCCGAAACAAGGCGCAACCAAGTTCGCGCGCGGGCTGGTGCTGATAGACCCGCCGTACGAAGTGCAGGACGACGAATATCCGCAGATCATCTCCACCGTGCGCGAAGCGCTTGAGCGCTGGCCGCAGGCGACCTATGCGATCTGGTACCCCATCAAGCAGCGCCGCACCTTGCAGCCGTTCTTCCGCAAAGCCGCCGCGTTACCGGCCAAATCGGTGCTATTGGCCGAATTGCAGATCCGCGCCGACGACTCGCCGTTGCGCTTGAACGGCAGCGGCCTGTTGGTGCTGAACCCACCCTGGCAGTTCGACCAGCACATCGCCCCCGCGCTGCCGCTGCTGAAGAAGGCGCTGGGCGAAGCCGGTGCAGCCACCCGCCTGGAATGGCTGCGCGCCGAGGGCTGATGCATGGGTCCTGTGCGAGAATCGCGGCTCCTTCGTTCGCCGCACTGACGCCCCCATGGCCGGATCCAGCCTGTTCGCCCTGATCGACGACATCGCCACCTTGCTGGACGACGTGTCGCTGATGACCAAGGTCGCCGCCAAGAAGACCGCGGGCGTGCTGGGCGACGACCTGGCGCTGAACGCGCAGCAAGTCACCGGCGTCAACGCCGACCGCGAGCTGCCGGTGGTGTGGGCGGTGGCCAAGGGTTCTCTGGTCAACAAAGCCATCCTGGTGCCGGCCGCGCTGGCGATCAGTGCGCTGGAAGGCTGGCTGCACGGCAAGGGCTACAACATCCCGCTGGTGACGCCACTGATGATGCTGGGCGGCGCTTTCCTGTGCTTCGAGGGCGTGGAGAAGCTGGCGCACAAGTTCCTGCACGGCAAAGACGAAGAGAACAAACACCATAACGAACTGGTGCAGGCGGTGAAGGACGAGACCGTGGACATGGTCGCGTTCGAAAAGGACAAGATCGGCGGCGCCATCCGCACCGACTTCATCCTGTCCGCGGAGATCATCGTGATCTCGCTGGGCACCCTGGCCGGGCGGACCCTGACCGAACAGCTGCTCACCCTGGTGGCCATCGCACTGGTCATGACCATCGGCGTGTACGGGCTGGTGGCGGGCATCGTGAAGCTGGACGATGCCGGCCTGGCGCTGAACCGGGATGCGGGCGACGGCGGCTGGGCCCGCTTCAAGCGCGCCTTCGGTACCGGCATTCTGCGCAGCGCACCCTACCTGATGAAGTTCCTGTCCATCGCCGGCACCGCCGCCATGTTCCTGGTCGGCGGCAGCATCCTGGTGCACGGCCTGCCCCCGCTGCATCATTTCATCGAGCCTTACATTCAGGGCCCGCTGGGCACGCTGGTATCCATGCTGTTCGATGCCGCCGTCGGCATCGTGGCGGGTAGCGTGGTAGTGGCGGTGGTGACGCTGTTTTCGCGCCTGCGCGGCAAAAAGCAGGCCACGTGAACTCCGGCGGGCGCCGCGCTAGAGCAATCGTTCACCGCAAATCTGGGAACATACGCCTGTCATGAATGGCCATAAACGTCTCCCGCCCTGGCACGAGCACTTCCGCATGCCCAATGGGCGCGAACTGCTCATCCGCCCTATCCGTCCCGAGGACGCCGAACCCATCCAGGGCGCGTTCGTGCTGCTGGGCCCCGAGGAAGTGCGCCAGCGCTTCCTGTATGCGCTGAAGGAACTGACCCCGGAAATGGCGCACCGCCTGTGCCATCCCGATCCGCGCAACGAGTTCGCGCTGGTCGCCGCCGAAAACCTGCCGCCCGGCGAAGCACTGGTGGGCGCGGTCGCGCGCGCCTCCATCACCCCGCGTACGCGCGAAGCGGAGTTCGCCATCCTGGTCAGCCATTTCATCGCCGGCCAGGGCCTGGGCCGCCAGCTCATGCGCAAACTGGTGAAATGGGCCAAGACCAAGAAGCTGGACCGCCTGTACGGCGATGTGCTGGACCACAACCATCCCATGCTGCAACTGGCCCAGTCGCTGGGTTTCAAGCGCATGCGCGAGGACGATACCCCCGGCCTGGTGCGGGTGGTGCTGGATCTCAACGAATAAGCGGATTGGCGGTCGGCAGGGGCGGAAACAGAAACGATTCCGTAATCGATCGCCACGTCTAGAACAGCGTGCGGGACGATTCGTGGTCGTCCTGTCCGCTTGTTTCCCGCAAATGCGTTGCGCCTGATGGGGGGCCTGCGGCAGGCACCGCCGCGCCACCATCGGGAAGAGCCGCACATGAACATAGACCAAGCAAAACTCAACGACTTTCTGGGCAAAGCGGTCGGCGACCTGGGGGCGGCGATCAGCGCCAGCCTGATGCTGGTAGGCGACCGGCTGGGCCTGTACCGGGCCCTGGCCGAAGCACCCGCCACTCCCGCCGAACTCGCCGCGCGCACCGGCACCCACGAGCGCTACATCCGCGAATGGCTGGGCAACCAGGCCGCCGGCGGCTACGTGAGCTACGACGCCGATAGCGGCCGATACACGCTGAGCGACGAGCAAGCCCTGTGCCTGGCCGATCCGGACGGCCCGGTCGATCTGCCTGGCGCCTACAACATCGTCGAGGACACCTTCCATACCCTGGACCGCACTCTGGAGAATTTCCGCAGCGGCGCCGGCATGGAATGGGGCGAGCACCACCCCTGCCTGTTCCACGGCACCGAGCGATTCTTCCGGGCCGGCTACCACGCGCACCTGCTCGGCGAATGGCTCCCCGCACTGGACGGAGTGGTGGACAAACTCGCCCGCAACGCCAAAGTCGCCGATGTCGGCTGCGGCCACGGCGCCAGTACCGTGTTGATGGCGCAGACTTACCCGAATTCGCAATTCATCGGCTACGACTACCACCCCGAATCGATCCGCATCGCCAACGAGCGCGCGGCAGCGGCCGGCGTGGCCAACGCACGCTTCGAAGTCGCGGACGCCGTGGGCTATGCAGACGGCGACTTCGATCTGATCGCCTTCTTCGATTGCCTGCACGACATGGGCGATCCCGCTGGTGCCGCGCGGCACGCACGCCAGGCGCTGAAAGCCGACGGCCATTGCCTGCTGGTGGAGCCGTTCGCCGGCGACAGCGTCGAGGAGAACCTCAATCCGGTCGGGCGGGTTTATTACGGCGCTTCTTCGCAGATCTGCGTACCGGTGTCACTGGCGCGCCACGGGCCCGCGCTGGGCGCACAGGCCGGAGAAGCGAGGCTGCGCGCGATCATGGTCGACGAGGGTGGCTTCAGCCGCTTCCGGCGCGCTACCGAGACTCCGTTCAACCTGGTGCTCGAAGCGCGGCCGTAACGAACGGACTGCACTTTGTAGAGCCGGGCTTGCCCGGCTGCTCTTGCCTTTGCCTTGCAGATCCGAGCTTGCTCGGATCTGCAAGGACATTGGCATGGATCGTCCCGCTGCCCATGCCTGTCGACAGGCCCTGACGCCGGGCACGCTAAACTGCGCGTCCTTCCTTGCGCTGGACGCAACCGCGTCCGGCGCAAGGA
>Ga0247823_10003361_pt1 | contig 12973 bp, 11 predicted proteins | sample 13C_PalmiticAcid_2_FD_192426 | JGI IMG/M metagenome (GOLD analysis project Ga0247823, IMG submission 192426) | Soil microbial communities from agricultural site in Penn Yan, New York, United States - 13C_PalmiticAcid_Day30 | ecosystem: Environmental > Terrestrial > Soil > Agricultural land...
TTTATAACTATATTGAAGTTCGTGAAGACCTTAAGAAGCTTGGGCATACTTTCAAGACCGAGTCCGATACCGAAGTTTTGATCCATGCGCTTGACCAATGGGGCATTGATGCCCTGAACAAGGTTGAGGGGATGTGGGCATTTGCACTGTTTGATCAGGTGACGGGCGTTCTGACGCTCAGCCGTGATCCCTTCGGTGAGAAACCCCTGCATTATTATCAGCCAGCACCGGGCGAGATTTATTTTGGTTCGGAAGTAAAGTTTCTATCCGGTCTTTCCGGCGTCTCTTTCACGCCCAATACCAACCATGTACGCCGCTTCCTGGTGAATGGCTATAAATCCCTGTTTAAGGGGCATGAGGGTTTCTTTGTTGAGGTTCAATCAGTCCCGCGTGCTTCTGTGGTGCAAATTATCCCCGATGGCCGTCAGACAGAGCGTCGTTACTGGTATCCCCGTATTGAGACCAATAATGATATCTCATTTGATGAGGCTGTAGCCAAAACGCGTGAATTGCTGATCAATTCGGTGACCATGCGTTTGCGTTCCGATATTCCAATCGCCTTTTGCATGAGTGGCGGTGTCGACTCCAATTCTCTGATCAGTATTGCCAAGCGTGTTCTGAATTATGATGTGCACGGCTTTACGATCCTCAATAGCGATCACCGCTATGAAGAGCAGGATATGATTGATATTGGTGTGCGCGAATTAGGCGTTCGTCATGATGGTTATGCCATTCCGTCAGATAACTTTGTTGAGAATATGAAGAACTTGGTGCGTTACCATGATGCGCCGGTCATCACGATTTCTTATTACCTGAACTGGTTGCTCCAAGGAGCAATCTCAAAGCACGGATACCATATTTCTATAAGTGGCACGGCGGCAGACGAGATGTTCTCGGGCTATTTTGACCATCAATTGATGTATATGCATGACATCAAGTATGATGTGCCCTTGTTGGCCGAAAGCGTAGATAACTGGCGCCGTGATGTCGGTCCGATTGTGCGCAATCCGCTGCTTCAGGACCCACACGCCTTTATCAAGAACCCGTTCATTCGTGAACATGCTTACTTGGGTCACCAAAAATACAGCTCTTACATGCATGCGCCATGGCATGAACCATTCCATGAGGTGTATTTCCGTGATGGCTTATTGCAAAACCGCATGATGAACGAGATCTTCCACGAAACAACACCTGTCAGCCTGCATGATGACGATCTGAATGCGATGTATTACTCGATTGAGAATCGTGCACCATTCCTTGATCGTGACCTTTTTGAGTTTGCGCATTCCATCCCTGCGAAACATCTGATCCGTGATGGTAAGGCCAAGATCGTCCTGCGCGAAGCTATGCGCGGTATCGTACCGGATGGCATTCTTGATAATAAGCGTAAGGTAGGGTTCAACGCCCCCATTATGGACCTGCTTAAGGTCAATGAGCGCGAGGTCCGTGATTATCTGCTGGCTGATAGTCCGATCTGGGAAATTCTGAAGAAGGGTCCTGTTGAGGATATGCTGGACACGGCCAATCTGCCGAATAGTGATAGTAAATTCCTTTTTGCCTTCTTAAGTTCGAAAATCTTCCTCGATGAGTTTTCAGCATGAGATATTGCCAAAGCTGCCTGTTGCCGGATACGCGACCGAATCTCGAGATTATGCCGGATGGGCGTTGCAATGCTTGCCATTCATGGACCGATAAGAAAGACGCGATTGATTGGGCTGCGCGTGCGCGTGCGTTTGATGATCTTGTGGCGGGCCTTAAGCGGAAGAATGCTGAATGGGATTGTGTTATTCCAGTTTCCGGCGGCAAGGACAGCACTTGGCAGGTGATCAAGGCACTAGAGTATGGATTGAAGCCACTGTGTGTGACATGGCGCACACCCGCCCGTAATGCTATCGGCCAGCGCAATCTGGATAATTTGATTAACCTGGGTGTCGATCATATCGATTTCACGATTAATCCCGATGTTGAGAAGCGGTTCACGATTGAGGCGTTCAAGAAGGGCGGCAGCCTTGCCATCCCTATGCACATGGCGCTTTTCGCGATTCCATTGCAGTTGGCGATTAAATTCAAGATTCCGCTTGTGCTCTGGGGTGAAAATTCGGCCATGGAATATGGCGGCAAGGATGAAAACGTTCTGGGTTTCCAGATGACACGTGCCTGGCTCAAAAAATATGGTGTAACGCAAGGAACTGTGGCCGATGACTGGGTATCTGATGACCTCAGTCTTAAAGATCTGGCTGTTTATCAATGGCCGAGTGATCAAGATATGGATGCGGCAGGTGTTACGGCTGCGTTTTTGGGTTGGTATCTTCCGTGGGACCCACAAGAGACTTTCCGTGTGGCGCAGGAGCATGGGTTTGAAGCGCTTACTGACAAACCTAAAGTGGGTTTCTATAAATTTGCTGACGTGGATGATGAATTCATCATCACGCTTCATCACTGGATGAAATGGTACAAGTTCGGCTTTACGCGCCTGTGGGATAATCTCTCGCTCGAGATACGCAGCGGCCGTATGACACGTGATCAGGCGATTAAGGTTCTGCATGAAACAGGTGATGAATATCCGCAAGAAGCGGTTGATAAATTCTGCCGTTGGTCGGGCCTGACAGAACAGCAGTTTCTCGATATTGCCGAAGCCTTTCGCAATAAGGATATCTGGTATCAGGAAGACGGTAAGTGGAAGCTGAAAGGCTTCTTGCTCTCGAATGTGGATTGGGCTTGATATATGAAGACATCATTCAAAGACACCCCGCGCGAATTTAAGGTCGGTCTCGAGAAACAGATCACGATCAAAGATTTTGGGCAAATCCAGCTTGATCCCGATGAACAAGTGACATTCATCACGCCTGCAGGCGCTGAATATGATCTGGTGCGTAAGAACTGGGGTTATTATGCGACACCCTCGGTCAACGATCGCCTGAAGCGCTTTGGTTTCAAGACGGCTCTGGTGCGTAATAGCAAGGGTCAGGTCTACATCATGGTGGTTGAGAACGAGCGCCTGGCAGATTTCGAAGCCTATCTTGCCGAAGAGAAAAATTATGTTCTGCAATGGCTTGATGATATGCCCCTTGAAGGAGATATCTGATGCTACGCTTTCTGGCTTTCGCATTTTCGCGCGATATCTATAAATTCTGGAGCCCTCTTGTGGCATCAATCCTGCGCCTGAAGGGCGTGCAGGTTGGTAAGAACTTTTATATCGAGGGCACGCCGTATCTAAAAATTCGTGGACGGTTCGATAACATCCGTATCGGCGACAATGTTAAAATTTTTGGCAATATTGATCTGCGCAATCGTGAGAATGGCAAGATAGTCATCGGTAATGATGTCGAGATTGATAATGATTGCCGTCTTGTGGCTGCTAATGATGCAACACTGGAATTCAAGGATAAATGCTTTATCGGCCCTTACTGCGTGTTTAATGCTGGTTCGGACATTACGCTTGGCTCCTATACTATTAGCGGCGGGTTCATTCATATCCAAAGCTCTAATCACGGTATGGCGCGTGATGAGAAAATCTGGCTGCAAAAGCATAATTATGGTCCTGTATCGATTGGCGAAGATGTCTGGCTCGGGGGCGGTTGCACGATATTGCAAGGTGTTACCCTTGCAGATGGCGCTGTGGTGGCTGCCAAGGCAGTTGTGACCAAGGACGTGCCTGAGTTTACAATTGTCGCCGGGGTTCCTGCCAAGGTTCTGGGAGCGCGCGCAGCGTAATGAGTAACAAGGCCTACATACTCGTCGAGGGTGTAGAGGAGATCGCACAGGCGGAACGTCTGAAGGCAGAGAGATTTCCGGAAGGCGTCGTGTATGTCTCTCTTTCCTCCCAAGCAAAGTATGAGCTTATGCGAAAAGGCCTAGAGCACGTGAATGCCTATGATTACTGCGATCTTGAAGAATTGTACCGTGTTACAGATCTTCAGTATGAAGATCTGCGTCGCCAGTGTGTAGTGCTGGATGAATTACTGGAATCAAAGATTCCTGAGCTGGTGAAGTATGGCATCAAGCCATTCTTTTTTAATTACTATCAGGCCAAGATCATTCTCGATACTTTGAAGCAGCGTTCTGTGATGGTGCGAGGGCTGTATAAAGCGGTCGGAGACAGGCTTTATGCCTTTGCCCCGTCTGTTTCTAGTTGGTCAGGCCATCTCAAGCCCACTGATCGTATGACAGGGTATATTCTCGAGGGCCTTGCTGGCAAAGCGCAGATATTGCCACGTGATACAGCATCTTACGACTTTACTTACCAGCCGACATCTGCAGACATCAGTGTTGCTCAGTGGCTTAGCCACCTTCGTCGTCGTCCGAAACAGCTTTATGAACGTATCCTTCGTAAGATCACGAAAGAGATGTCTAATCTGAGTTCCAAGGGTGCTATCTGGTCTTTGTCACCTTTTATCCCCTCAGAGTCCCTTATTGCGTCGGGATTGAAACGTAAACAGCCTGAGGTGAAGAGTGGACGTGTTAGCGTCATTGATGTTCGGCAGGATGTTTTTGATCATCCCGCTTTCACTGAGATGGTGGATTATATTGGTTCAGAATCGCGTCCCATTTTGGAAGACTGGATTCGTGTGAATGTGCTCGACTCTATTCCTCAGTATATATCGCAGGCCCAGAATGTCGAAGAAATGATGGCGCGTGATAATCCTGTCTTGTTAGAGAGCGGTACTTATTTCGGAACCCAATCTCAATTATTGGCGGCGCAATTCATCCGTCATGGAAAGAAAATAATTGGCACCAATCATGGTTCTTTGGGCCTACAGAATGAAAAAATGTTTGGTGTCTGCGATCTTCATTATGTCAGTGATTATTTCGTTTGGGCACCGGGCGTGAAGGATTACATCGCGCATCAATATCCATTCCCGTTGGATCATGATTTCAATGTCCATGTGAGTGGCACGGGTCACTACGACACGGAGGTGGCTTTAAGACGCCTTGATTTATGTCGCCTTCTGAATATCCCTGAAGATAAAACTATTGTGCTGATCCCGGGCTCCGGTTTTGCACATAACATCTTTTATAACTGGTATCTTCTGATGACCGAGCAACAAGAGTATGAGAATCAGACCAAGTTGGTAGATTTCTTTGCTGATCGTGATGATTGCGTCTTTATTTATAAAGGTCTTGGCAATCCTCACCATGATGAAAGCCATATACGCGGTTATATTGCGAGTAAGAACACCGATAACGTGGTTTATATGAATAAAACGTCGTTGCGGTACATTTTGCCAGCCATTGATGTGTTTATTACTGATCGTCCCTCTACCAGTATGCTGGAAGCGATGGGGTGCGGCAAGATTTGCTATTCCTATAACCGCTGGATGACGTTCCCCGGCGATAGCGCATCACTGTACAATGAAGCGGCGCAGCATTTTCTAACACCGGAAGCTATGCTGGATAAGTTTGCAGCAGATGCAGCCCATAAATTTTCCGATGTTCCCCGTAGTTTGGACTATTACAAAGCTTACGGAAACGCTACAAATGCTGTGCAAAGGCGCGCTATTTTCACGGACTTCTTAAGTAACCTGAACTCGTAGATTTTTAGAATGACTGTCAGAAATAAAATACTCATTTCCAACGCTGGTTTTGGCGCTTGCAACCCTCAGGCGCTTTTGCTGCTGAAGGAACGTTTTGACGTTATCGAGAACACAGCGGGTGTTCGGTTTGATGATGATCAGTTCTTGAAATTTTCTGATGGTGTCAGTGCTATCATTGCGGGCACCGAAAAAGTAACCTCAAAAGTGATTGAGTCATCCAAAGGTCTTAAGCTTGTGGCGCGCGTAGGTGCTGGCGTGGATTCGGTTGATCTGGCTGCGGCTAAGGAGCAGAAAGTCAGTATTACATATACACCCGATGCCCCGGCGATGGCTGTTCCTGAATTTACGTTGGCGCTGATGCTTGCTCTCGTGCGCAAGGTTGCAGTGAGTGACAGTGCGATGCATCGTGGACAGTGGCTTAAGCCGACAGGCGATAGCCTCGGCGATCTTCATGTTGGCATCGTGGGTGCGGGCAAGATTGGCCGCCGTGTGATCGAAATGCTGCTGGCGATATATCCGGGCATTCGTATTTCTTATTATGATCCGTCTGTTGCCCAGATTGCGGGTGCGCATAAATCTGATCTTGATACCATTATCCGTGAGACCGATATTCTCTCGCTCCATATTCCCTTGATGGAAAGCACGAAGAATTTACTAAATGAGCAAACGATCAGTCAGATGAAGCCCGGCAGTTACATTATCAATACATCACGTGGCGGTGTTGTTGATGAAAAGGCGCTATATGATGCGCTAAAACGCGAACACCTCGCCGGTGCTGCGCTAGATGTCTTTGAGCAGGAGCCTTATAAGGGTGATCTCAAAGATCTTGATAATTGTATCCTGACATCACATATCGGATCGCTGACAAAACAGGTCCGCGCCGTAATGGAGCAACAAGTTGTCGAAGATGTCGTTAGTTTTTTTGAAACCAAGAATTTATCCCGTCCTTTGCCGGGCTATGATTTTTCTCATAAGGAGTAATCATTCATGAAAAAGGCACTCGTTATCGGTGGTTCTGGTTTCATGGGCAGTCATATTGCCGATGCGCTTATTGCGGATGGTTATGACACAACTGTTTTCGATGTTATCGAGTCCCCTTATCTTTCTTCCGGTCAGAAATTCATCAAGGGTGATATTCTTGATCCCTCTTCTGTTGATGCGGCCATTAAGGGAATGGATGTTGTTTTCCATCTCGCAGGTCAGCCGGATATCGGCAAAAGTGTGCAGGACCCTACATTCACATTGAATTTGAACATTCAAGGTACAGTGAACATCCTCGAGGCTTGTCGCAAGCATCAGATCAAAAGATTTATGTTTGCCTCTACGGTCTATGTGTATTCCGATGTGGGTGCGTTTTATCGCGCGAGCAAGCAATCTTGCGAGATTATCATTCAGGAATATCACAAGCAATTTGGCCTGGATTATACCATTCTGCGCTATGGCTCTCTCTATGGTCCGCGTGCACCGGAATCAAATTTCATTCGCCGCATACTGAAGCAAGCACTCGTGGATAAGAAAGTCGATGTCGGTGATTATTCACTGGAAGATCGTCGCGAATATATTCATGTGGCTGATGCGGCTAAGGTCAGCTTGCTGGCGCTTGCGGATGAGTATGTGAATGCCAGCGTTATGCTCACGGGTTACCAGTTCACAACATGCCGTGAGCTATTTGATCTGATTAACGATATTCTGGGCGGCGGCATTACCTTCACAGGCAAGGACCTTGAGAATAAAGGTGGACCGGGGCGTTATCACAAAACCCCTTATGTTTTCCGTCCGCAGATATCAAAGAAAATTATCGCTTCGGATTATATCGAATTCGGTCAGGGTATTCTGGCTTCGATCGAGGAGATCCACACATCAACACAACCTCTTCAAGATGAATAATAGGAGACATCATGATCTGTGCATTATTAATTGGCCGTAAGGGCAGCACCGGATTCCCAGGCAAGAACACTCACGAAGTTCTGGGCAACCCTTTGTGTGCGTACCCCATGATGGCGGCGCGCGCGTCAAAACATAATTTGCGACTTTTCGTATCAACGGATTGCCCAAAGATTACAGAAGTTGCCAAACAATATCAGGCTGAGATGATCGAGCGCCCTGCGGAACTTGCTGATAACAAGGCTCTGGGTGATCATGCGTTCGAACATGGCTATAAAGTGATCAAGGAAAGACTGGCCGCAGAAGGCAAAGAGCTGAAATACTTGGTCCTGCTGTTTGCCAACGGTGCGACGATCAGTGGGGATCTTATTGATCAGGGCATCTCTATTCTCGATAAGGATCCTGATAAAGATTCAGCTGTTACAACGTCTGTCTATAATATGTGGAGCCCGCTACGCGCCCGAAAAATGGATGCCAATGGCTGTCTGGTGCCGTTCGTGCCATTCGAGACCTTTGGTGATCCGAAGACGCTGAACTGTGACCGCGATTCTCAGGGTAATGTTTATTTCGCTGACATGTCCGTTTCGGTTGTACGTCCGTACTGCATGGAGAATCTGAAAGACGGGTTGCTGCCTCAGCGTTGGATGGGACATAAAATCGCTTCTATCCCGAACGAGGGTGGATGCGACGTTGATTATGAATGGCAAATTCCGGGTGTTGAGTTTTGGCTCAGAAAGAACGGTATCGTTAAGTCTTCACCTGAGCTGAAAACTGTAAGCAAATGAGTCACTGCCCCCTCTGCTCCAGCACTGATATTGCTTTCGTAACGAACCAAGTTCGTTTCGAGAAAACAGCCAACATTATGCGCTGCAATGCCTGCACACTGGTCTATCTTGACCAAACGTCTGTATCTTTCCCCAAGGATTTCTACGAGCATGAGTATCATCAGACATATTTAACCCATGTCGATCCCGATATTCTTGATCCCCAGAAATACTATGAGAAGATGCAGAAGGTCTCGGCGCCGTGGATTGAACGGGTCAAGACTATGTTGCAGGGACATGAAAAGGTTCTGGATGTTGGCTGCTCTACCGGGCAATTGATCACCGGCATTCAGGGCAGCGCACAGGCTGTTTATGGCCATGAACTCAGCCGTAAAGAAGTCGAGTTCTGCAAGAACGTTTTAAAGATTGATGTAGACAGTATTCCTCTCGAGCAGCGTTTCGAGAAAGAGTCCATGGATATGATCACTCTTATATTCGTTTTCGAACATATTGGTGACCCAATCCCGTTCCTTGAGGAATTGAAGTCATACCTGAAACCGGGTGGAAAACTTGTGATCGTTGTCCCGAATATTATGGACGCGCTTGTTAGCCTCTATGACATTGAAGAATTCAGGAAATTCTATTACTGCATTGAACATCTCTTCTACTACTCACCAGAGACTTTGACGAAAACATTGGAGAAAGCTGGTTTTGCTGCGAAGGCGGAAGCCGTTCAGGAATACCCGCTGACCAATCACTTGAACTGGATCTATAGAAGAAAGCCAAGCGAGACCTTGGCCGCCCGTGCCGATATGCCGAATATTGCGCTGCTGGATGGCCGTATGGAAGGGGCGCTTGGAGATTTCTGGGATAGTGTAAATCAGGACTATCGCGAATGCCTGTTAAAGGGTGGTTTCAGCGACCGTGTCTGGTGTGTTGCGGAGAAGAAGGCATGATTAAGCATAGCCCAAGACTGAAGAACGTCCATCGTGTTTTTGATCCTTATAGCAACCGGGACGGATTTGTACGTCTGGATCGCAATGAAGATCCTGTTGGCTACGCGCTTGATTTCTTCAATGCATGGAAGTCACAAATCTCTATTGATGATGTAGCGGCTTATGCCGATTCGACACCACTGGTGCAAAGACTTTCGAAATGGTTGGGTTTTCAGGAGTCCGAGATTTATATCTCTGCGGGTTCTGACGCGCTAATTAAGAATATCTTTGAAGTTTATATTGATGAAGGTGATACCGTCCTGATGCAAAAGCCTAGCTGGCGCATGTATGACGTGTATTGCACGATCTACGGCGCTACCCCTGAGTATGTAAGTTATGCGCCTGATTTTTCCTTCAATGTTGAGGAAATCAAAAGCGCCCTGCGCAATAAAAAAATCAAAATGCTGATTCTGGCGAACCCTAATCAACCGACCGGAACGATGCTTCCTGCTGAGGATATTAAATCAGTAATCGCTCTGGCACATGAGCGCGGCACGCTGGTGGTCATGGATGAGGCCTATTATCTCTTTTCCAAAGAGACATCCGCTGAACTGGTCAGGACGTATGACAATCTGATCGTCGCACGTACTTTCTCGAAAGCATTTGGTATCGCAGGGTTACGTCTTGGTTATGCAATTGCAAATGCCCAAAGAATCAAGGATCTGATGCTGGTACGTCCGGTTACAGATGCCAATAGCCTTGCGATTAACTTTGCCTCATATTTGCTGGATAATATGTCCGTGGTTGAGGCCAAGATCGCTGATTTTAATGCGGGCAGGGATTACCTGTTTGATCAGTTATCAAAAGCAGGCGTGCCGTCGCATCAGTCACATGGAAACTTCATTCTTATTCCATGTCCTGATGAAGCGCACGCCAAGAACATCATCGCGTTTGCGCGTGATAAGAAATACACGCTTAAAGGCCCTTTCCGCGAAGATCCGATTAACAACTGTGTTCGCGTCTCCACGGGATCGCTGCAGATCATGCAGGCTTTCTGGAAGGATTGCGGCGATAATATCTTGCTTAACGCCATAAAGAAAAAGGGGTAACCCATGCCTATCAATCTAGCCATTATCGGCTGTGGCCGCGTTGCAGGTCACCACGCCAAGGCAATACAAAATAATCCTGATCTGGCATTGGTTGCCGTTTGTGACACGGATGAAGCGCGTCTTCAGGAATTCCAGAAGATCACATCAGCGCCATCTTATAAAAATTATCATGAGATGTTGCAGAAACATCCCGAGATTAACGCTGTTGCCATCGTGACCCCGAGCGGCATGCACTTTGAACACGCCATGGATGTCGTGTCTCTTTATAAGAAGCATGTCGTCATCGAGAAGCCTGTGGTGATGACCCCTGAGCAGGGTGCGCTGCTGGGTAAGGCTGCCCGTGATAACGGAGTTTCAGTATTCCCCGTGCACCAGTATCGCTTTAACCGTTGCGTACAAAGAATGAAGCGTGCGGTGGAGCAAGCCGAGCTTGGCAAAGTTTTTCTTGCTACCGTGCGTATGCGCTGGTGTCGCCCGCAACGATATTATGATCGTGATGCATGGCGCGGTACATATGCGCTGGATGGCGGATGCTGCACAAATCAGGGTATCCATCACCTTGACTTGTTGCGATACCTCAATGGTGAAGTTAAGCGCGTGAATGCAATTATGCGTACATACGGTGCTGATATCGAAGTCGAAGATACCGTTCTCGCTGTTCTTGAGTTTGAGAATGGTTCCATCGGTAATCTTGAAATCACGACAGCTGCCCGTCCGGATGATTATGAATCATCTCTCTCTGTAATGGGTGATAAAGGGATGGCGATGTTGGGTGGCGCGTTCACCGATAAATTGCTTGCCTTCTCACCGGATGCGTCACAGACGACAGAGTTCAGTGACAGCTTTGCTGATGCGTATGGTCTTGGTCATAACCGCATTTATCAGGGTGTTCATGATGCTATCGCGGGCGTGGGTGCCCCAGCACTTACATTCGAAGATGGCATGAAAACGATCGCACTCTTGCATGCTATCTATGCCAGTGCTGAGAAGAACGATTGGGTTAACCTGGCCGATCATATCAGTTCTTCAAAACTGGGTGTCGCTAATGACAACCTTGCCAAGCTTTACCGGACAAGCAAAATCTAAAAAATGACCAGCAATAAGAACATCAAATACGAATCCGACCAGATCGAGTCCTTTTACAAGGATCATCGTTCAAAGTGGGAAGATTTTTACCCTTCCGAACATTACATATTTGAAGCGACAGGTATCCAACCCTCATCAACCATTCTTGATATTGGTTGCGGATGCGGCGGTTTGGGAAATGCCTTGCGCCAGAAATATGGCGCGGTTCAGTACACGGGCATCGATATCAATGAAAAAGCCATTCAAACAGGCCAAAAACTTTATCCGGAATTCACTCTGCTCGCGGGCGATATTCTGAATGGTGATAATCTCGGTCTTGGCGAAGAAAACTTTGATGTTGTGATTGCCTTAGGCTGCATAGATTTCAATGTTGAATTTGACCGTATGCTGTCTGCGGCGATGAGCCATCTTAAACCGGGCGGCATTTTCATCTCCAGCTTCCGTCTGACAAATAAGAAGTCTCTCACAGAACTTGATGAAGCATTCCAGTACATCAATTTTGATGGTGCGCTGGAGGGTGAAAAGGCCCCCTATGTTGTCATGAATTATCATGACATGATGAAGAAGATAGAAGCGTTTTCACCACAGAAAATTCACGCCTATGGCTATTGGGGTAAGCCCAGCAGAACAGCCATCATTCCTTATGATGAAATATTCTTCAGCGTGTTTGCGGTGACCAAGGGCCCATCCGATATGTGCACGTACGTTCTGGATATTCCTGACACTATCAAAGAATAATGCGGGAAAAGATTTCGCAAGCACAGACTAACCTGCTGGAGAAATCAAAAGCTTTCTTGCGCAAGCGGGATATGCGGCCTGCTCGTCAGGCTGTAACCGATCCCGAGAATTATCTTAGTGTCTGGGCGCCGGGCAGTCTTGGCAATTTACGGGTGCAGTGTTTGCATCAGGCACGATGGATATCGAAGAGTCTTGTTATCGCGTACTTAAGGAATCTGATTAACTTGGGGCGCGAAGGTGATGTGGTTCTTGATCGTGTTGATCCATCGTTCAAGTATGAGCGTATTGCCATTTCTTGGTGCGTTGAGTCCGATTTTCTGCCTGATGGTGACGTACGGTCACGTTACTTTAATTGCACGACGGATGATCTGGATGGCGTTTTGTGGATTATGCTACCCTTAGATGGCAAGACGCTTAAAAATAAGAAGGCAAATGTCATTTTCCTGAACAGGAATAAGCCAGAGGGATTTTCTTTAACTGGTTTCCTTAAGAATGCGTTTTTCTGCCTTACCAGAAATGTTTCATTTACACCGGATGGATTATTCGCGCAAAAATTTGCGGATGAGATTGTTACCAAGGTGAATATTCAGTCAGCACTAGCGTTGTTAATGCCTTACGAAGGGCAGCCCTGGCAGCACACAGTGTTCCTGAACGTGAAGAAACAGAATAAGAACATTCATATACTCGGTGATTTGCATAGCTGCCTACCACCATTACCGACAGACTTCATCAAACGTTGTGGTGCGCCCGATACGTTCTTTCTCCATGGGGCAGGTCAGAAAGATATCGCTGTTCAATCATTGGGTTGGGATAAGGGCGATATTAAAGTTGTGCCGTCTCTCAGGTTCGGCAAAGACAATAGCGTTGATATCAGAAGTAAAATTCTACTGCCCTATAGCTTTCATGATGCATCATTGATCTTG
>Ga0247823_10003363_pt1 | contig 12970 bp, 12 predicted proteins | sample 13C_PalmiticAcid_2_FD_192426 | JGI IMG/M metagenome (GOLD analysis project Ga0247823, IMG submission 192426) | Soil microbial communities from agricultural site in Penn Yan, New York, United States - 13C_PalmiticAcid_Day30 | ecosystem: Environmental > Terrestrial > Soil > Agricultural land...
TGCACCAGTTCTGGGCGGATTACCGCCAGCTCTATTCAGGCAGCCTGAGTGAAGTGGAGAATGCCAACAGGACCTACTTTGATAAAGTATTCCTGGATGCTTCCACTGAAGACAGGCAGCTGAGCCCAAGAGCCACAAGGGCTGCACTCTTCATCATGCTTTATCGTGGCTATCCTATCATGCAGCTGCCTTTCCAGCTGCTAAACAATCTCCTGGAGATCGATGAGCAGATGAGCATCTGGCGTTACCGCCATATGAGCATGGTGCACCGCATCATCGGCACCCGCGTGGGTACCGGCGGCAGCACAGGAAAAGAGTACCTGAAAGGCGCTCTGGACAAACATTACATCTTTGCCGAGATCGCAAGGCTCACCAGCTTCCTCATTGAAAGAAGGAGGTTGCCTGAACTGAGCAGGGAGATGGAAGTGAGGCTGGGCTTTGTGCAGAAGTAAAAAGTGTGAATAGTAAGAAGGTTATAAGTCTTCTAAAACAACAAAGAAGTCGACAATTTTAACACTGAATGTTAGAATTGTCGACTTCTTTGTTGTTTTACTCTTCAAATTGAATATTTTGTGTTAAATTTGAAGACATGATATCAAGGCGTCTTGCATCGATAATTGAAAGCAGTTTGAAGCGAAGCCCTTCAGTTGCGCTTATGGGACCCCGTCAGGTCGGTAAAACAACATTGGCCCTGGATTTAGGTGAGAAAACGACATCGGTATACCTGGATCTCGAAAATCGTCGTGATCTTCAAAAGATCAGCAATATTGAAAACTTCCATGAAGAGAACAGAGATAAGTTGATCATCCTGGATGAGGTTCAAAGAACTCCTGAAATTTTCGCCTCTCTCCGTGGCATTATCGATAAAGAAAGAAGAAGAGGCAACAAAACGGGACAATTCCTGTTTTTAGGGTCTGCATCTATTGAACTTCTTCAGCAATCCAGTGAATCACTTGCTGGCCGGATTGCCTACCTTGAATTATTTCCCATTGACGTTTTGGAGTATGCAGGAGAAAGCGTTGAAAAACTGAATGAATTATGGGTTAGGGGAGGATTTCCTGAAAGTCTGCTTGCTGATTCCGATAATAACAGCCTTGCCTGGCGTTTGGATTTCATAAAAACATATTTGGAAAGGGATATCCCTCAACTTGGACCGCGTATTCCTGCAAGAACCCTGGAGCGGTTATGGACCATGCTGGCGCATAACCAGGCAGGCGTTTTGAATATATCCGTACTTGCCAGGAACCTTGAAGTATCGAGCCCAACAGTAGGCCGTTATCTTGACCTGATGGTTGATTTGCTATTGGTAAGAAGGCTGCAGCCATGGGCATCCAATGCAGGTAAGCGTTTGGTTCGGGCTCCAAAGGTGTATGTACGCGACAGCGGGATAACACATGCATTACTGAATATCGGTGATTACAATGAATTATTGGGCCACCCTGTGGTTGGAGGTAGTTGGGAAGGATTTGTTATTGAAAATATCCTATCTGTACTGCCACCAAGGGTTCAACCTTATTACTATCGAACCCCTGGTGGCGCTGAGATAGATCTTGTACTTGAGTTTTCCGGAAAAGAAAAATGGGCGATCGAGATCAAAAGAAAATCAGTCCCGGTTCTTTCCAAAGGTTTTCATATTGGATGTGAAGACATCGAAGCGGACCATCGATTCGTGGTTTATGCAGGCCAGGACAGGTTTTCATTAGGAGATGGCGTGACTGCCATTCCCTTACCTGAGATCATGGATATGCTACTCAAACTACATCCTGTCAGTTGAACCTCGTCCTTCCCTTTATCTCCCTGTAAGGCGTCTGAAAGAAACTTTCCACTTTCGCATTGAACTCATCTTTGTACACCACAGGCGTGGAATGACCTGCATTGGGTAGTATCCATAAATAAGCTTTCGGAATGTTTTTGTAGATCTCCATGGTGTGTTCCTCTTTAATCACATCATGGTCTCCGCCGATCACCAGGGTAGGGCATTGAATGGTGTGGAGCGCGCTGAGCGGAATATTGGGTTGCTCAACCAGCAGCTTTGCGAGTTTCCAGTGAGTGAGCGACTCACCTCCTTTGTCCCTGTTCTTTTTTGCATTGTCATAGAACGGTTGTACAAGTGCAGCTACATCTTCGTACACGGCGGTGGAATCCGGTACGAGGTTGGCGCCGGTAATGGCAAGCTTCTTTACTTTTTTTGGATGGCGGATGGCCAGTAAAAGTCCGTTGATGCCACCATCACTCCAGCCGATCACATTTGCAGAATCTATATGCAAAGCGGTGAGCAGGGCCTCGTAATCGTCAGCCATCATCTCGTAAGTGAGCGAGTCGCCTTTGTCGTGAGACTTGCCCTGGGCGCGGTTATCAGCCAGGATCACCTTATACTTTTTCTCGAAGAAAGGGATCTGATTGCTGAAATCCGCAATGGATCCGCCATTGCCGTGAATGATGAGCAATGGCTCTCCCTGACCGTAAATTTCCGTGTAAATTTTTATACCCCTGATCTCGTAATATTTACCTGTGGCAGGATTGTTGCCGTAGGGAGTTTTTTTCTCCTGACCCTGCAGCAGGAGAGATGAAAAAGAGAGTGTCAGAAGGACAAGGAATAGTTTTTTCATATGCTTATATTTTTCTCAGTGAATAGTGCAGTAATTGTCAGAAAAATGAAATACTTTTCAAAATACAATTTACGAAAGTAAGTGGCGTTAGTGCAAGGAAAGGATACGGGGGAAACGATTGGCTTTAGCGGTATCCACACTTGTTGAAAAATTACTGTCCGGATCATAGTTCCGCTATGATTACACTTTGTTATTATCGATTATTTGCATCAATTTTGCAGGCATTACAATCAATCCAAAAATCTGACCTTTTAAAATGGGCTTATTCAACTTTTTCACCCAAGAGATCGCGATTGACCTGGGTACCGCTAATACCCTGATTATACATAACGATGAGGTAGTGGTGAATGAACCGAGTATTGTGGCGCTTGACCGTAATAATCCGAAGAATGTACTGGCGGTGGGGAAAAGGGCCCTGATGATGCACGAAAAAACGCATGAAAGCATCCGTACCATCCGTCCGTTGAAGGACGGTGTGATCGCGGACTTCAACGCGGCCGAGCTGATGCTCCGTGAAATGATCAAAATGGTTTACCCCAAGAAACCTCTCTTCCCCCCGAGCTGGAGGATGATGATCTGCATTCCAAGCAGCATCACGGAGGTGGAGAAACGCGCTGTTCGCGACAGTGCGGAGCAGGCGGGAGCCAAAGAGGTGTATCTGCTGCACGAGCCCATGGCAGCGGCCCTCGGTATCGGGATTGATGTAGAAGAACCAGTTGGTAACATGATCATCGACATAGGCGGCGGTACTACCGGCATCACTGTGATTGCACTGGCAGGTATCGTTTGCGACCAGAGTATCCGTATCGCCGGTGATGAATTCACCGCGGATATCATGGAAGCCCTCCGCCGCTATCACAGTCTCCTCATTGGTGAGCGTACTGCCGAACAGATCAAGATCAATATCGGCGCCGCCATGAAAGACCTCGATAACCCACCCGATGATATCCCCGTAAACGGTCGTGACCTTGTGACCGGTATCCCCAAACAGATCATGGTGAGCTACCAGGAAATCGCCGAAGCCCTGGACAAGAGCATCTTCAAAATTGAAGAAGCCATCCTGAAGGCGCTGGAAATGACCCCACCCGAGCTGGCAGCCGATATCTACCGCAGAGGCCTTTACCTCACCGGCGGTGGCGCACTGCTCCGCGGACTGGACAAACGCCTCAGCCAGAAGATCAAACTGCCCGTTCACGTGGCTGACGATCCCCTGAAAAGCGTAGTGCGTGGCACAGGTCTCGCCCTGAAGAACTACCAACACTATCCGTTTGTAATGCGTTAGGACTTTTAAAACTTACCTCCTTTGCGTAACATTTTTGTCTTCATCAGAAAATTCTTCAATTTCTTTCTCTTCCTGGTGATGCAGATCGTAGCGCTGTACATGCTGTTCCATTACAACGATTTCCATGAAGCAGCCTTCATGGGAGTGGCCAACGATATTACCGGTAAGATCAGCAAACGGTACAATAACGTAGAATACTATTTCCACCTCAAAAAGACCAATGAGAGCCTTGCCCGGGAAAATGAAAGGCTCAGGAACCTCCTCAGGGAAGATTTTGAAGTGGCAGATACCAGCTTAAAGCAGATCACTGACTCCATCCCCTACGATACCACCGGCGTGCGCCGCAAGTATCTGTACCGGAATGCCAAAGTAGTGGGCCGCTTTCTCCAGTTCCCCAATAACTACTTCACTATCCACAGGGGTACTGACCAGGGTGTAAGAAAGGATATGGGCGTTATCAGCCCTGACGGAGTGATGGGAGTGGTAGTGAATGCAGGCAATAATTACTCGGTAGTGATGAGCCTCCTGCATATCCAAAGCAGCATCAGCGCCCGGGTGAAGAAAAGCGGAGAGACCGGACAGGTGTACTGGGACGGTAAAAGCCCCACCACCATCTTCATCAAGAACCTGCCCAAAAGCGTTCCCATTGCAAAGGGCGACAGTGTTGTTACCAGCCAGTATGGAACCTTCTTCCCGCAGGGCATCCTGATAGGTACCGTCACTGAAATAGTGGACGATAAATCCAGCAATTTCTATACTCTCAAACTCAAGCCTGCCACCAATTTCGGCAGCGTTGAACACGCACTGGTGATTGAAAACCTGCAGGCAGACGAACAAAAGAAATTAGAAGAGGCAGTAAAAAAGACCCAATGAGTGATCTCGTCAGAAATATCATCCGCTTCATCCTGTTTATCCTGATACAGGTGTATGTGCTGTTCCAGATCCCACCATTGCACCGCTTTGTGGTACCATACCTCTATTTCCTGTACATCCTGTGGCTGCCATTCAATATGAGCAGGGCAGCCGTAACGGTGGTTTCCTTCCTGCTCGGTCTGTTCCTCGACTTCTTTACAAAAACGCCAGGCCTGCACGCCGCAGCCTGTACGCTTATCGGATACGTCCGCCCCTTCCTGATCAATATCCTGATCCCGCAGGAAGGAGCTGACAAAAGTTATAAATCGCCATCCGCCACCAGCATGGGCTGGGCGCCTTATGCCACCTATGTGCTGATCCTGACCTTTATCCATAATTTCTACCTGGTACTGCTGGAGTGGATAGAGGTGAAATCGTTTATTTATTTCCTGGGTAAGGTGGTGGCCACAACAGGGATCAGCCTGTTGCTGATCATGATCACAGAACTGCTGTTTTACAGAAAAGAAAAATTCAGAACGAACTCTGCATAGGGTAGCGTTGTTGTCATTCAATTAAGGTTGCTTCTTATTTTTGTATATTGATCTGCCAATCCTATGGCTCTATTTAATCAGTCGCGTAGTAATATCATCCGTCTCATCTTTGTTGGTGTATTCCTCATCATTATTGTACAGCTATTCAATCTGCAGGTACTATCAGGGAAATACAAACAACTGGCAATGGACAATGCCGTATTTCCGAAAGTGAAATATCCGGACCGCGGTATCATTTACGACCGTAAAGGAAAGGCTATCCTCAATAATACCATCATGTTCGACCTGGTGGTAACCCCCAACGAAGCACGCAAGACCGATACTTTCGGCCTCTGCGATATCCTGGGCATCGATACTGCCGAATACAAAAAACGAATGCTGGAAGCCAGGTTCAAGAACGGGCCTTACCGCCCCTCCATCTTCCAGGACCTGCTCACCCCTGAATTACATGCCCGCCTGGATGAGAATATCTGGAAATTCCCCGGATTCGCCCTCATTGAAAGACCTGTCCGCGTGTATCCCTACAATGCAGGTTCGCATATCATGGGATATATCGGTGAAGCCGATTCCGGCATCATCAAACGTTCCGGCGGTTACTACCGCATGGGCGACTATGTGGGAAGGTCCGGCCTCGAAGCGTATTACGAGCGTGTACTGATGGGCCAACGCGGTGTGGAGCACCTCATCAAAGACAATAAGAACCGTCTGGTAGGAAGCTACGAGAACGGGATCTATGATACGGCCGCCATTGCAGGAAGGAACCTGCGTACCTCCATCGATATAGACCTGCAGGTGCTGGCAGAGAAACTGATCCGCAACAAAGTAGGCGCCGTGGTGGCCATCGATCCAAAGACCGGTGGTATCCTGGCCATGGCTTCAGGCCCTACTTATGACCCTAACAGCCTTACAGGTCCGAATAAACAAAAGAACTATGGTCAGCTGGCACTGGATGTTGCCGGCCCGCTGCTCAACCGCGCCATTCAGGGTCTTTATGAGCCTGGTTCTACTTTCAAACCACTGGGTGGACTGGTTGCTTTGAATGAAGGAGTGATCACACCCAGCTACGGCTATAACTGTCCCGGCAGATACTTCGGCTGCGGACACGGCAAACCTGCCTGTACCCATAAGAACCCAGGCCACGCAGCCAACCTCACACTGGCTATCGCCAATTCGTGTAACTCATACTTTGTGCAGGTCTACCGTAATACAGTTGACAATCCCAAGTACAGAGGCATGAAAAACGGCTATGAGAAATGGAGAGAGTACATGAACCATTTCGGATTGGGAGAACGTACCGGTGTTGACCTCGTCAGTGAAGCGCCTGGCCTGATCCCCGATACGGCCCGATACAACAAGGTGTACCGCGGATCATGGAACAGCTGCACCAACCTTACGCTTGGCATCGGCCAGGATATGATGCAGACCACGCCCCTGCAGATGGCCAATGCCATGTGCATCATCGCCAACAAAGGGTACTACTACACACCGCATTTTGTTTTGAAGATAGATAATGAAACCAGCGCAGACACCCTGCTGAATCAGTACAAGAGAAAACACGAAGTACTGACCAATATCTCCGATGATGCGTATGAAGCCATCATGAGCGGTATGCAACAGGTGGTGGATGGATCAGCTTCAAAAGCGAAGATCCCCGGCATTGAGATCTGCGGTAAAACAGGTACGGCGGAAAAATACCGTATCATCCAGGGCAGAAGGATCAAGCTGGACGATAACTCCGTGTTCGTTTGCTTCGCTCCCCGGCATGATCCCAAGATCGCGCTCTGCGTAATGGTGGAGAACAGCGGATTCGGTAATACCTGGGCCGCTCCCATCGCCGGATTGATGATGGAGCTTTACCTGACTGACAGCCTCCGTGCAGACAGGCTGAAAGAAGTGGACAGGATCTCCAACTCCACGCTCATGCCAAGCTATCTTAAATACCAGCAGTATATCGAAGATTCAGCCCGCGCTTTCTTCTGGGCTGAAAAGTATAAAGACAGCTCACAGATCAGGAAGTTTTACAAGACCTATCCTGTAAAACCGGCTTTCCCTACATCTAAAGAAAAACGTAAGACAGCGATGGTGCTGCCTGACCCAAGATTATTCAACAAACCTATCAACGCATAACGGATATGAGCCAACGTAATCCTGCAATATCTAAAGGCGTGGACTGGGTAATGTTCTGGTTATACCTGCTGCTGGTAGGTATTGGCCTGATCAGTATATTCTCTGTGACCTACAGGGATGGTGACAGTGTGGTGCAAACCTTTCTGGGTTTCAAAACCGATTACAGCAAACAGTTTTACTTCTTCATAGTGGCCCTTGTGCTGGGTATGTTCATCCTGCTTACAGACAGTAAATTTTTCACGGCCACTGCCAATATCTGGTATGCAGCCGGGATGCTGCTGCTATTGCTGGTGTTCCCCTTTCACACGGCAGTGAAAGGAACCGAATCCATTATCAGGATCGGTGGCTTTAACCTTCAGCCCGCAGAACTGATGAAGGTGTTCGTGAATATGGCCCTGGCCAAGTTCCTGAGCCGTGTTGAAACAGATTTCAGCAGGCCGCGTTCCCAGCTCATTGCAGCCGCCATTGTAGTGGTGCCTGCCCTGATCACCATCGCACAAAAAGAAACCGGACTGGCACTGGTATTCTTTTCCTTTTTCCTGGTAATGTTCCGTGAAGGTCTGCCCCCCGGCTATCTTATCATTGGCTTCTCACTGGCAGTGCTGGTGGTGGCCACCCTGGTGCTGGATAAAGATGTGCTGGCCATCATTCTTACAGCCATTGCAGCAGGCGCCATCTACCTGTTACGCAAACAGGTCCGCCGACACAGGAGCCTGCTCTTTCTGATAGTGGGAATATGGGTAGGATGCGTAGGTGTGCAACGATTTGTGGTGCCCTTCCTTTTTACCAAAGTACTGGCCAAACACCAGGTGGAACGTATCTTCTCACTCATCGGTAAAGAGAATCCCTATGCCGCGCTCAATACTGTGGAAGGGGAAGAAGAAGCAGCACCCGTCAAGAAAAAAGATACCGACTATAACGTTCGTCAGAGCAAGATCGCCATCGGTAGCGGTGGCGTAGTGGGAAGAGGCTTTCTGAAAGGAACGCAAACGCGTTTTGATTTTGTGCCGGAGCAGAGAACCGACTTTATCTTCTGTACCATCGGCGAAGGATTTGGATTCATAGGCAGCACCCTGGTGCTGGGTATTTATTTGTTCCTCTTACTCAGAATTGTAACCATCGCCGAGCGGCAGCGAAGTGTGTTCAGCCGGTGTTACGCATATGGTGTGGCTTCCGTTTTCTTCTTCCATATCGCTATCAATATCTGTATGACCATCGGTCTGGCCCCCGTGATCGGAATTCCGCTGCCCCTGGTCAGTTATGGCGGTACTTCCTTACTTTCGTTCTCCATTATGCTGTTCATCCTCATCAGGCTGGATGCTGACAGGCAGATGGTGTTGCGTTAGAATCAAAAAACAGTGTGTATGAAAGTTATTCCGCTCAGTGAAGGCTCCTTTACGATCGATAAATCCAAATTATTCGTTCCGTTCGATCTGCAGCATGATGACCTGCAGGAGCGCCCCACCGGAAGCCTGCTGGTAGAAGTGCAACCGTTCGTAGTGATCACATCTGAAGATATCCTGCTCCTGGATACAGGCCTCGGTTTTCACAAGGATGGCGTGTTGCAGCTGCACCGCAACCTCATGGAGAACGGTATCAATCCTTCCGAGATCACGAAAGTGCTGATGAGCCATCTGCACAAAGACCATGCTGGCGGCGTGAGCGGTATTGCTCCTGCCGACGCATCTGCAGAAAGATCACTGAGTTTCCCCCAGGCAAAATATTATGTTCAGCGCAAAGAGTTTGAATTCGCTTTTGAAAAAGGATTTCCATCTTATATTACGGAAGAGCTGGAATGCCTGCGCGATGCGCCACAGGTGCAGTGGCTGGATGGCGATGGTGTGATAGATGGCTATATCAAATATGAGATCACCGGCGCGCATAGCCCTTACCACCAGGTGTTCCGCATTGTTGACGGCGGCGAGACCATCTTCTTTGGCGCGGATGACGCACCGCAGCTCAACCAGATGAAGAGCAAGTTTGTAGCGAAATACGATTTTGATGGCAAGAAAGCCATGGAGCTGCGCAGGAAATGGTGGGAAGAAGGAGAGGAGAATAAATGGACCTTCCTTTTCTACCACGATGTGCAGAACCCGGTATACAGGTTCTGACAATAAAAAAGGCTGCATCGTAACCTGGATGCAGCCTGATAGCTAACCTATGAAAAACACGAGTAAAGACATCTTTATTCAGAAGCGGCGCCATTTCTTTCCTGCCTTCTTTGTCTCCTTTCCATCAGTTCCTTTTGCAAAATGGTCCCGAATTCTTTTTCTGCTTTGAAGAAAGCATTCACTTTTTCAGTGGGAAGCACTTTGCTGAATTCCACGTTGTACCGCTTCCTGATAGCCAGGTACTTTTCTTCAGTTTCGATCTCGGGGCTATTGTTCGCTCTGGCATCCTGCCTTACTTTCTTCAGTTCAGCTGAATACTTGTTGTAAACAGGCCAGAATTTCTGGGCTTCTTCTGTTGACAGGTCGAGCTTCCTGGTGAAGAAGGCTATTTTAAGCGCTTCTATCTTGGCGCCAGGTTCACGTTGCGTCTTCCTTTCCTCCTGCGCATTGGCAGAGAAAGTGAGTACAAAGAAAGCTGCGAGTATCGTAAATATATGTTTCATGATCATTTCTTAATTACTGAGGGTTTTGGATGTGACACCGTTCCTTTCCACGTATTGCTGCAGTTCCTCATCGGATACATCATTCAGCAGATCCTGCATTCCATCGGATTCTGTATCGAGAGAGGCCAGGGCCGCGCTGCTTTCCAGCGATGCGAGGCTTTGATCATTGAGAAAGCTGATCAGTTCTTCATCAGGCAGGCTCTTCATCTTGGCCGAATCGATACCCGCTACTTCAACACCAGGTGTGGCAGGTTGAAAGAACCACCAGGCGCCTGTGGCCAGCACCAGCAATACGGCAGCGGCGGCTATGTATCTGCGTAAGGTAACCCTGTTACCCATCTTCACCACTTTGGCTGGTTGCGACTGCAGCTTCTGCATGATGGCGCCGGGTAACTGGTCAAAATAGCCGGCCGGTACTTCGTATAGCGGCGCGTCTTTGAGCTTGCTGAGCACCGGAGAAAAATCCTCCAGTTCTTCCTGAACAAAAGCCAGCGCCTTTGTTTCAGCCAGTGTATTTTCAGAGAGATCTTTAAAATATCCTTCAGGTAAATGAAAGGGAGGCGTTTTGGAGATGCCACGCAGCAGGGGGGAGAGGGTCTCCAGCTCTGCGGCTGCATTGTCCGGTGTCCGGACCATCGCCAGGATTGTTTCCGGCAACTGTCCGAAATAGCCTTCCGGTACTGTGTAGGGAACAGGCAGCGGGTAGCTGGAAGCCAGCGCCGGGCTTAGTTCCTGTAATTCTTTTAATATATTGTTCCTGCTTTCCATGAGCATTTTTAAGACCTGAGTTGTTAAGAGAAGTTTAATGATTGAGGATGAAATCCTCTACTTTCTTCACTGCGTGGTGGTAAGAGGCTTTGAGCGCTCCTTCCGATGTTTCCAGCACACGGCTCATTTCTTCGTAAGGCATTTCATCATAATACCTCAATGAGAAAACGATCCGCTGTTTTTCAGGCAACTGCTGAATGGCCAGTTGTAATTTCCATTCCAGTTTATTGGCATCGAAATGTTTATCGGCCCTGATCTTGTTCTCCAGGTTTGCCGACTCCTCTTCGAATGATACAGAAGTTCTTTTCTTCTGTTGTTCCAGCCAGGTGAGGCATTCGTTGGTGGCAATACGATAGAGCCAGGTGTAGAGCTGTGCGTCTTCCCTGAAGTTCTCGAGACCATTCCATACTTTGATGAACACATTCTGCAACACGTCGTTGGCATCTTCGTGTTCAATTACCATTCGCCTGACATGCCAGTACAGACGCTCCTGGTATTTTTTGATGATGGCAGTAAATGCGCTTTCCTTTGTTGACTGGTTACGGAAAAGGGCAAGCAGTTCACTGTCATGAGTGGTTACCGCCATAGGTTAGCTATTTAGAGATTGGATTAAAGATAATCTAATTGGTTTAATTGACTGAATGGCAAGGTATTGTTAAAGGATTAATGCCTGAAAAAATATTCCCTGGCCACAAAGGATTGATTCAGAGTCAAATAAAAAGGGCTTCACCAACCGGTAAAGCCCTTTGCAATATTATTGGAGCGATTATTTACGCTTGATCACCTTTTCAACTGCCTCGATGATATTGGGGGTATCCAGACCGTACTTGGTCAGTAGCTGGTCAGGAGTTCCGCTCTCACCGAAGGTATCGTTGGTGCCCACATACTCGATGGGGATTGGGAAATGCCTGCTGGCTACCTGGGCAATACTGTCTCCCAGACCTCCGAGAACATTATGTTCTTCAACGGTAACCGCGCATTTTGTTTTGCGGATGGAGTTGAGAACAGCCTCTTCATCAAGTGGCTTGATAGTATGGATATTGATCAGTTCAACACTGATGCCTTTTTCTTCGAGAGCTTTACCGGCTTCAATGGCCTTCCACACCATATGTCCGCAGGCGAAGATGGAAACATCTTTTCCTTCAGAGAACTGCTGTGCTTTACCGATCACGAATGGCTGTGAAGCGTCCGTGAAGATAGGCCAGGAGGGACGTCCGAAGCGGAGGTACACCGGGCCTTCGTAGTTGGCAACAGCAATGGTGGCTGCTTTGGTCTGGTTGTAATCGCAGGGAACGATCACAGTCATGCCTGGCAGCATTTTCATCATGCCGATATCTTCCAGGATCTGGTGGGTGGCACCGTCTTCTCCGAGGGTAAGACCAGCGTGTGAAGCGCAGATCTTTACGTTCTTGCCGGAATAGGCAACGGACTGGCGGATCTGGTCATAAACGCGGCCGGTGGAGAAGTTGGCAAAAGTGGTAGTGAAAGGGATCTTGCCGCCAACAGTGAGGCCGGCTGCAATTCCGATCATATTCGCTTCCGCAATACCCACCTGGATATAACGCTCAGGGAATTCTTTGATGAACTGGTTCAGCTTCATGGAACCGGCGAGATCGGCAGTAAGCGCTACAATATTTGGATTGCTGCGCGCTGCTTCTACAATGCCATCGCCAAAACCGCTGCGCGTATCTTTTTTACCTGTGGACTGAATATCTTTAAGCATGAGATGAATTTGGTGGTGCAAAGTAAAGGAAAGTCTGGTTAATTCAGGTCAACCGGCTTGCTCTGGTAGAATTTTTCGTCCAGCTTCAGCCTTTGTTCCCATTTCCAGGCGGTAGACATCATGTCTTCCAGGCCATATTTGATCTTCCATCCCAGGGAGGTGACGGCATAATCATTATTGGCATAGATGGCAATCACATCACCCGGACGGCGGGGCCCGATGGTATAGTTCAGCTTCACGCCGCTTACTTTCTCAAATGCCCTGATAGCTTCCAGCACGGTCACGCCATTGCCGGTACCCAGGTTGAATACTTCGCAGCGCTTGGTATTCTTTGCATCTATCAGGTATTGGATGGAAAGCGTATGTGCATGGGCGATATCACTTACATGGATGAAGTCGCGCACACAGCTGCCGTCACGTGTATCGTAATCTGCGCCGTGCACT
>Ga0247823_10003364_pt1 | contig 12967 bp, 6 predicted proteins | sample 13C_PalmiticAcid_2_FD_192426 | JGI IMG/M metagenome (GOLD analysis project Ga0247823, IMG submission 192426) | Soil microbial communities from agricultural site in Penn Yan, New York, United States - 13C_PalmiticAcid_Day30 | ecosystem: Environmental > Terrestrial > Soil > Agricultural land...
CGTACGCCTTGAACTCGCCGCCAAAGCGCTCGGCACCCACCTTCGTCAGCGCCGCCGTCAGCGTCGTCTTGCCGTGGTCAACGTGACCAATGGTGCCCACGTTCACGTGCGGCTTGGTGCGTTCGAACTTACCCTTTGCCATTTCTAAAACTCCGAGATTGGGGATTTGGGATTGGGGATTGGGGAAAAACGGGACTCATGCTATTGCGAATCTCGAATCCCGAATCCCGTTTCCCTGCATTAATTCTTCTTGACGACCGCGTCGGCGATGTTGGCCGGCGCTTCGGCGTAATGGTCGAACTCCATCGTGAAGGTGGCGCGACCCTGCGACATCGAGCGCAGCGTGGTGGCGTAGCCGAACATTTCGCCCAGCGGCACCATCGCGTTGATCACCTTGCCGGACGGACTGTCGTCCTGACCCTGCAGGATGCCGCGACGACGGCTCACGTCGCCCATCACATCACCCAGGTATTCCTCCGGAGTGACGATTTCGACCTTCATCATCGGCTCGAGCAGGACCGGGCTGGCCTTGCTGAAGGCTTCCTTGAACGCCATCGAGCCGGCGACCTTGAACGCCATTTCGTTGGAGTCCACGTCGTGGAACGAACCATCGACCGCGACGATCTTGACGTCGACCACCGGGAAGCCGGCGAGCACGCCGTTCTTCATCGCTTCCTCGATGCCCTTGCCGGCGGCGGTCACGTATTCCTTCGGCACCACGCCGCCGACGATCGCGCTCTCGTAGGAGAAGCCGATGCCGCGTTCCTGCGGTTCCATCTCGATGACGATGTGGCCGTACTGGCCGCGACCGCCCGACTGGCGCACGAACTTGCCTTCCTGCTTGACCTTCTTGCGGATGGTTTCGCGGTAGGCCACCTGCGGCTTGCCGACGTTGGCTTCAACGTTGAACTCGCGCTTCATGCGGTCGACGATGATGTCCAGGTGCAGCTCGCCCATGCCGGAAATGATGGTCTGGCCGGACTCTTCGTCGGTACGCACGCGGAACGAGGGATCTTCCTGCGCCAGACGGCCCAGGGCGATGCCCATCTTTTCCTGATCCGACTTGGTCTTCGGTTCGACGGCCATCGAGATGACCGGCTCCGGGAACACCATGCGCTCCAGGGTGATGATGTGATCCTGCGCGCACAGGGTATCGCCGGTGGTGACGTCCTTCAGGCCCACCGCCGCGGCGATGTCGCCCGCGCGCACTTCCTTGATCTCGTCGCGCTGGTTGGAGTGCATCTGCAGGATGCGGCCCACGCGCTCCTTCTTCGACTTGACCGGGTTGTACACCTGGTCACCCGAATTCAGCACGCCCGAGTAGACGCGGAAGAAGGTCAGCGAACCGACGAACGGGTCGGTCATGATCTTGAACGCCAGCGCCGAGAACGGCTCGGTGTCGGACGCCTTGCGGCTGTCTTCCTTCTCGTTCTCGTCGATGCCCTGCACCGGCGGACGATCCGCCGGCGACGGCAGCAGGTTGACCACGCCGTCCAGCATGGCCTGCACGCCCTTGTTCTTGAACGCCGAGCCGCAGAACACCGGCACGATTTCCACCTTCAGGGTGCGCTCGCGCAGACCTGCGATGATGTCGGCCTCGGACAGCTCACCGTCGTTGAGGTACTTGTCCATCAGCGCTTCCGAGGCCTCGGCCGCGGCTTCGATCATGAACGCACGCGCCGCCTCGGCCTTCTCCTGCAGCTCGGCCGGGATGTCGCGATACTCGAACTTGGTGCCCTGCGAAGCGACATCCCAGTGGATGGCCTTCATCTTGAGCAGGTCGACCACGCCCTCGAAACCGTCTTCGGCGCCGATCGGCACCTGCATCGGCACGGCGTAGGCGCCCAGGCGCGACTTCAGCTGGCCCACGACCTTGTCGAAGTTGGCACCGGTGCGGTCCATCTTGTTGACGAACGCCATGCGCGGCACGGCGTACTTGTTGGCCTGGCGCCACACGGTCTCGGACTGCGGCTGCACGCCACCGACCGAGCACAGCACGAACACCGCGCCGTCGAGCACGCGCAGCGAACGCTCGACTTCGATGGTGAAGTCGACGTGCCCGGGGGTGTCGATGATGTTGAAGCGGTGTTCCTGCAACGAACCATCCATGCCCTTCCAGAACGCCGTGGTGGCGGCGGAGGTGATGGTGATGCCGCGTTCCTGCTCCTGCTCCATCCAGTCCATCGTGGCGGCGCCTTCGTGCACTTCACCGATCTTGTGGCTCTTGCCGGTGTAGAACAGGATGCGCTCGGACGTGGTGGTCTTGCCGGCGTCGATGTGCGCCATGATGCCGAAGTTGCGGTAACGCTCGATGGGAGTGGTGCGAGCCACGACAGTCTCTCTTTTCTGATGGGAGAACCGACGGGAATCCGGTCCTCCGTGGAGGGCGATCTTCTATATGGCCGAATGCCGCCTTGCGGCGGCCTTCGGTATTCTGCGGACAGGCCGCTTGGGGCACCTAGATGGTGCCGATGGCCCCCGGTTGCAAGGGGGCCTGGCTTGTTACCAGCGGTAGTGGGCGAACGCCTTGTTCGCTTCCGCCATGCGGTGGGTTTCTTCGCGCTTCTTGATGGCGCCACCACGGTTTTCCGAGGCATCCAGCAGCTCGGCGGCCAGCTTGCGCGGCATCGAGTTCTCGCCGCGCTTGCGGGCGGACTCGATCAGCCAGCGCATCGCCAGCGCCAGGCGGCGGCTGGAACGCACTTCGACCGGCACCTGGTAGGTGGCACCGCCGACGCGGCGGGACTTCACCTCGACGGTCGGGGACACGTTGTCCAGCGCCTTCTCGACGAGTTCCAGGGCATTCGGGTTCTTTTCGCCGATGACGTCCATGGCGCCATAGACGATCTTCTCGGCGACGGACTTCTTGCCGCTGAGCATGACCATGTTGATGAAGCGGGCGATCGTCTGGCTGCCATGCTTGGGATCCGGCAGGACTTCACGCTGGGGAGCTGAGCCTTTACGCGACATAATTCTTCTTCCTTAACCTTAAGCCTTCGGGCGCTTGGCGCCGTACTTGGAACGGCCCTGGCGACGCTTGGCGACGCCGGAGGCGTCGAGCGAACCGCGGACGGTGTGGTAACGCACGCCCGGCAGGTCCTTCACACGACCGCCACGCACGAGCACGACGGAGTGCTCCTGCAGGTTGTGACCTTCGCCACCGATGTAGCTGATGACTTCTTCCTGGTTGGTCAGGCGCACCTTGGCCACCTTGCGAAGCGCCGAGTTCGGCTTCTTCGGGGTGGTGGTGTAGACGCGCGTGCACACGCCGCGACGCTGCGGGCACTTGTCCAGCGCCGGCGAGGCGCTCTTGTAAGTGGTTGCCTGCCGCGGCTTGCGGACCAGCTGGTTGATGGTTGCCATGTTTGGATTCTTTGGGTGAAGGCCGGAGCCTTGTTGCGTGAAAACGACGGCAGGCCGCGAACCGGCCCACCGAGACGGAAAAGTATAGCTGGCACCCGGCGACACCGTCAATGCGGTGTATGCCGGGGGCCTCTACAGGTTTGCGATCCCGCCCTTCCTGGGCCGAAAACGAGGGGCTCCCTGCCCCTCATTTCGTGGTCTGGGGCGGCCCGAAGGCCGCCATCTTGCCGTTTTTAGCTGGCGCTGGACTCCTCGCCGGCTTCCTCGGCCGCGGCGGCCGGGGCGGAGACTTCGGCGGCCGGGCTGCCCGCCAGCGCGTCCACTTCCGCCTCGGTCAGGCCGGAGGCGTTGCGGCGACGCTGGTTGTGGTAGGCCAGACCGGTACCGGCCGGGATCAGGCGGCCGACGATCACGTTTTCCTTCAGGCCGCGCAGGCTGTCGCGGGTGCCGCGGACGGCCGCCTCGGTCAGCACGCGGGTGGTCTCCTGGAACGAGGCCGCCGAGATGAACGACTCGGTCGCCAGCGAGGCCTTGGTGATGCCCAGCAGGACCGGGTCGTACTTCGCCGGCAGCTCATTGCGGGTAGCCAGCTTGACGTTCTCCTCGATCAGGCGCTGCTTCTCGACCTGCTCGCCGGACAGGAACTTGCTGTTGCCGGTGTCGGTGATCTCGACCTTGCGCAGCATCTGGCGGGTGATCACCTCGATGTGCTTGTCGTTGATCTTCACGCCCTGCAGGCGGTAGACGTCCTGGATTTCCTTGACCAGATAGGCCGCCAGCGGTTCCACGCCCAGCAGGCGCAGGATGTCCTGCGGACTCGGCTCGCCGTCCACGACGGTTTCGCCCTTGGTCACGTGCTCGCCTTCGAACACGATGATCTGGCGGAACTTCGGAATCAGCTCCTCGTGCTCCGATCCATCGGTGTCCTTGATGATCAGGCGCTGCTTGCCCTTGGTGTCCTTGCCGAAGCTGACCACGCCCGAACGCTCGGCCAGGATCGCGGGATCCTTCGGCTTGCGCGCTTCGAACAGGTCGGCCACGCGCGGCAGACCACCGGTGATGTCGCGGGTCTTCGAGGCTTCCTGCGGGATCTTGGCGACCACGTCGCCCACGCCCACCGGGGCGCCGTCCTGCAGGTTGACGATCGAGCGCGGCGGCAGCAGGTACTGCGCCGGCAGATCGGTACCCGGGATGTTCAGATCCTTGCCGTCCTTGTCCACGATGCGGACGATCGGGCGCAGGTCCTTGCCCTGGGAACCGCGACGCTTCGGATCCGTGATCTCGCGCGAGGCCAGACCGGTCAGTTCGTCGGTCTTCTCGATGACGGTGACGCCGTCGACGAAGTCCACGAAGCGCACGAAACCGGCAACTTCCGAGACGATCGGGTGGTTGTGCGGATCCCAGTTCGCCACGGCCTGGCCGGCGGTGATCTGGTCGGCATCCTTGACGTTGATGGTGGCGCCGTAGGGCAGCTTGTAACGCTCGCGCTCGCGGCCATGGCCGTCCAGCACCGACAGTTCGCCGGAACGCGACACCGCGACCAGGCTGCCGTTGGCGTGCTCGACGTACTTCAGGTTGTTGAACTTGATCGAGCCGGTCGTCTTGACCGTGATGTTGTCCACCGCCGCCGCACGCGAGGCCGCACCACCGATGTGGAACGTACGCATGGTCAGCTGGGTGCCGGGCTCGCCGATCGACTGGGCGGCGATGACGCCGACCGCTTCGCCGATGTTGACGATGTGGCCGCGGGCCAGGTCACGTCCATAGCAGTGCGCGCACACGCCGAACTGCGATTCGCAGGTGATGGTCGAACGAACCTTGATGGACTGCACGCTGGCGTCTTCCAGCTTCTGCACCCAGGCTTCGTCCAGCAGGGTGTTGCGGGTGACGATCGGATCCTCGTCGTTGCCCGGCAGGAACACGTCCTCGGCCACGACACGACCCAGCACGCGGTCGCGCAGCGGCTCGACCACGTCGCCGCCTTCCACGATCGGGGTCATGGTCAGGCCTTCGCTGGTGCCGCAGTCCACTTCGGTGATCACCACGTCCTGCGCCACGTCGACCAGACGGCGGGTCAGGTAACCCGAGTTCGCCGTCTTCAGCGCGGTATCGGCCAGACCCTTGCGGGCGCCGTGGGTGGAGTTGAAGTACTCCTGCACGTTCAGGCCTTCGCGGAAGTTCGCCTTGATGGGCGTCTCGATGATCGAGCCGTCCGGGCGCGCCATCAGGCCACGCATGCCGGCCAGCTGGCGGATCTGCGCCTGGCTACCACGCGCGCCGGAGTCGGCCATGATGTACAGCGAGTTCATCGACTTCTCGTTGATGGTCTCGCCCTTGGCGTTCTGCACCTTGTCGGTACCGATGGTGTCCATCATCGCCTTGGCGATGCGCTCGTTGGTGCGCGACCAGATGTCGACCACCTTGTTGTAGCGCTCGCCCGCGGTGACCAGACCCGACTGGTACTGCTCCTGGATTTCCAGCACTTCCTGCTCGGCTTCGCCCAGGATGCCCTTCTTCTCGGCCGGGATCAGCATGTCGTCGATGCCGATGGAGACGCCGGCGCGGGTCGCGTAGGCGAAACCGGTGTACATCAGCTTGTCGGCGAACACGACCGTGTCCTTCAGGCCCAGCATGCGGTAGCTGGAGTTGATCAGGCGGCTGATGGCCTTCTTGTTCAACTCGGTGTTGGCCAGCGCGAACGGCAGGCCTTCCGGCAGGATGTCGGCCAGCAGCGCGCGGCCGATCGTGGTGTCCACGATCGACGACTTGCGCTGCTTGCTGCCGTCCTCGTCGGTCACCACCTCGGTGATGCGGACCTTGACCTTGGCATGCAGCTCGACCACGCGGTTGTCGTAGGCGCGCTTGACCTCGGAGATGTTGGCGAACGCCATGCCCTCGCCCTTCTTGTTCTCCAGGGCGCGGGTCATGTAGTACAGGCCGAGCACGACGTCCTGCGACGGCACGATGATCGGCTCGCCGTTGGCGGGCGACAGGATGTTGTTGGTCGACATCATCAGCGCACGGGCTTCCAGCTGCGCTTCCAGCGACAGCGGGACGTGCACGGCCATCTGGTCACCGTCGAAGTCGGCGTTGAACGCGGTGCAGACCAGCGGATGCAGCTGGATCGCCTTGCCTTCGATCAGCACCGGCTCGAACGCCTGGATGCCCAGGCGGTGCAGGGTCGGCGCACGGTTCAGCAGCACCGGGTGTTCGCGGATGACCTCTTCCAGGATGTCCCAGACTTCGGCTTCTTCGCGCTCGACCAGCTTCTTGGCCGCCTTGATGGTGGTGGCCAGGCCGCGGCGCTGCAGCTTGGCGAACACGAACGGCTTGAACAGCTCCAGCGCCATCTTCTTCGGCAGGCCGCACTGGTGCAGCTTGAGGTACGGGCCGACCACGATGACCGAACGGCCGGAATAGTCGACGCGCTTGCCGAGCAGGTTCTGGCGGAAACGACCCTGCTTGCCCTTGATCATGTCGGCCAGCGACTTGAGCGGGCGCTTGTTGGTGCCGGTGATGGCGCGGCCGCGGCGGCCGTTGTCCATCAGCGCGTCGACCGATTCCTGCAGCATGCGCTTTTCGTTGCGCACGATGATGTCCGGAGCGTTCAGCTCCAGCAGGCGGCGCAGGCGGTTGTTGCGGTTGATGACGCGGCGATACAGATCGTTCAGATCGGAGGTCGCGAAGCGGCCGCCGTCCAGCGGCACCAGCGGACGCAGATCCGGCGGCAGCACCGGCAGCACGGTCATGACCATCCATTCCGGACGGTTGCCCGACTCCAGGAACGCCTCGATCAGCTTGATGCGCTTGGTCAGGCGCTTGAGCTTGGTCTCGGAGTTGGTGCTGGCGATTTCCTCGCGCAGGTTGACCATCTCGGCCTGCAGGTCGATGGTGCGCAGCAGGTCATAGACCGCCTCGGCGCCCATGGCGGCATCGAAGTCGTCGCCGTGCTCCTGGCGCGCCTGCATGTACTGCTCTTCGGTGAGCAGCTGGCGGCGCTCCAGGGTGGTCAGGCCGGGTTCGGTGACCACGTAGGCTTCGAAGTACAGCACGCGCTCGATGTCGCGCAGGGTCATGTCCAGCATCAGGCCGATGCGCGAGGGCAGCGACTTGAGGAACCAGATGTGCGCGACCGGCGAGGCCAGGTCGATGTGGCCCATGCGCTCGCGGCGCACCTTGGCCAGGGTGACTTCGGTACCGCACTTCTCGCAGACCACACCGCGGTGCTTCATGCGCTTGTACTTGCCGCACAGGCACTCGTAGTCCTTGATCGGGCCGAAGATGGCGGCGCAGAACAGGCCGTCGCGCTCCGGCTTGAAGGTACGGTAATTGATCGTTTCCGGCTTCTTCACTTCACCGTAGGACCAGGAACGGATCAGGTCCGGCGAAGCCAGCGCGATCTTGATCGCGTCGAAATCCAGCGTCTGGCGCTGCTGGTTGAAGAGGTTGAGCAAATCTTTCATGGTTTTCTCCGGGATTCGGAATTCGAGATTGGGGATTCGTCAGAGCGGGGATCCGGGAGATTCGGGAGGCAATCGCTTGCCAATCCCGAATCCCGTATCACCAATCCCGAACCTCAGTTGTCTTCCAGTTCCATGTTGATGGCCAGGGAGCGGATTTCCTTCACCAGCACGTTGAAGGATTCCGGCATGCCCGCGACCATCTCGTGTTCGCCGTCGACAATGTTCTTGTACATCTGGTTGCGGCCCTGCACGTCGTCCGACTTGACCGTCAGCATTTCCTGCAGGGTGTGCGCCGCGCCGTAGGCTTCCAGCGCCCAGACTTCCATTTCGCCGAAACGCTGGCCGCCGAACTGCGCCTTGCCGCCCAGCGGCTGCTGGGTGACCAGCGAGTACGGACCGGTCGAGCGGGCGTGCATCTTGTCGTCCACCAGGTGGTTCAGCTTCAGCATGTGCATGTAGCCGACCGTGGTGTGGCGATCGAACGCCTCGCCGGTGCGGCCGTCATACAGCTGGGTCTGGCCGCTGATCGGCAGATCCGCCAGTTCCAGCATGTGCTTGATTTCCGCTTCCGCCGCACCGTCGAACACCGGCGTCGCCATCGGCACGCCATCGGTCAGGTTGCGGGCCAGGTTGATCAGTTCCTCGTCACTGAACTGCGACAGGTCCACGCGGTCCTCGCCCAGCTTCTTTTCGTGGTTGTAGATCTGATCCAGGAACTTGCGCAGATCCGCGACCTTGGCCTGGGCTTCCAGCATGGCCTGGATCTTCCGACCCAGTCCCTTGGCGGCCCAGCCCAGGTGGACTTCCAGCACCTGGCCGATGTTCATACGCGACGGCACGCCCAGCGGATTCAGCACGATGTCCACGGTCTCGCCGGTGGCCATGTACGGCATGTCCTCGACCGGCACGATGGTGGAGACCACGCCCTTGTTGCCGTGGCGGCCGGCCATCTTGTCACCCGGCTGGATGCGGCGCTTCACGGCCAGGTAGACCTTGACCATCTTCAGCACGCCCGGGGCGAGATCGTCGCCGGCGGTGATCTTGCCGCGCTTGTCGGCGAAGCGGCGCTCGAACTCCTTCTCATGCGCCTGGATCTGCTTCTGGGCGCGTTCGATGGCGTCGGAGGCGTCGTCGTCCTTCATGCGGATGGCGAACCAGTCGGCCTTCTTCAGGCCATCCAGGTAGGCATCGTTGATGGTGTCGCCCTTCTTCAGGCCCGGACCACCGTTGGCGACCTTGCCGACCAGCTGCGAGCGCAGGCGGGCATAGATGGCGCTTTCCAGGATGCGGAACTGATCGTCGAAGTCCTTCTTGACGCGCTTGATCTCGTTTTCCTCGATCTGGCGCGCACGCTTGTCCTTCTCGATGCCGTCGCGGGTGAAGACCTGCACGTCGATGACGGTGCCGTCCATGCCCGGCGGCACGCGCAGCGAGCTGTCCTTCACGTCCGAGGCCTTCTCGCCGAAGATCGCGCGCAGCAGCTTCTCTTCCGGGGTCAGCTGGCTCTCGCCCTTCGGCGTGACCTTGCCCACCATGATGTCGCCGGCGCGCACTTCCGCACCGATGTACACCACGCCACTCTCGTCGAGGCGGTTCAGCGCCTGCTCGGAGACGTTCGGGATGTCGGCGGAGATTTCCTCCGGTCCCAGCTTGGTGTCGCGCGCGACGCAGGTCAGCTCTTCGATGTGGATCGTGGTGTAGCGATCCTCTTCCACCACGCGCTCGGAGAGCAGGATGGAGTCTTCGAAGTTGTAGCCGTTCCACGGCATGAACGCGATCAGCATGTTCTGGCCCAGGGCCAGCTCGCCGATGTCGGTCGAGGGACCGTCGGCCAGCACGTCGCCGCGCGCCACCGTGTCGCCCACGTTCACCAGCGGACGCTGGTTGATGCAGGTGTTCTGGTTGGAACGGGTGTACTTGATCAGCGTGTAGATGTCGACGCCGGCATCGTGTTCGCCGGAGATCTCGCTCTCGTTGACCTTGACCACGATGCGGGCGGCGTCGATCTGCTCGACCACGCCACCGCGACGCGCGTTCACGGTCACGCCCGAGTCACGCGCCACGGCGCGTTCGATGCCCGTACCCACCAGCGGCTTCTGCGCACGCAGCGTCGGCACGGCCTGGCGCTGCATGTTGGCGCCCATCAGCGCGCGGTTCGCGTCATCGTGTTCCAGGAACGGCACCAGCGCCGCCGCGACCGATACGGTCTGCATCGGCGAGACGTCCATGTAGTCCACTTCGCTCGGCGGCTTCAGCAGCGATTCGCCCTGGTAGCGGCACGGCACGAACTGTTCGGTCAGATGGCCCTTCGGGTCATGCAGCGCATTGGCCTGGGCGATGACGTACTCGTTCTCCTCGATCGCCGACAGGTATTCGATTTCGTCGGTGATGGTGCCGTCCACGACCTTGCGGTACGGGGTTTCCAGGAAGCCGTAGTTGTTGGTGCGGGCGTACACGGCCAGCGAGTTGATCAGGCCGATGTTCGGGCCTTCCGGCGTCTCGATGGTGCAGACGCGACCGTAATGGGTCGGATGCACGTCGCGCACTTCGAAGCCGGCGCGCTCGCGGGTCAGACCACCCGGACCCAGCGCCGAGACGCGGCGCTTGTGGGTGACTTCCGACAGCGGGTTGTTCTGATCCATGAACTGGGACAGCTGCGAGGAGCCGAAGAACTCCTTGATCGCGGCGGCCACCGGCTTGGCATTGATCAGCTCCTGCGGCGTCAGGCCTTCGGACTCGGCCATCGACAGGCGCTCCTTGACCGCGCGCTCGACGCGGACCAGGCCCACGCGGAACACGTTCTCGGCCATTTCGCCGACCGAACGCACGCGACGGTTGCCCAGATGGTCGATGTCGTCGACGGTGCCGCGACCGTTGCGGATCTCGGTCAGGACCTTGATGACATCCAGGATGTCCGAGGTCTCGCCCAGTTCGGCGACCAGGCGCTTGGCCTCTTCATCGGTACGCGAACCGAAGTACTTCTTGTCGTACAGCACGGCTTCGCCGGTGACTTCCTTGCGGCCCACGCGGCGGTTGAACTTCATGCGGCCGACATTGGACAGGTCGTAGCGCTCGAAGGTGAAGAACAGGTTGTGGAACAGGTTCTGCGCGGCATCCTTGGTCGGCGGCTCGCCCGGACGCATCATGCGGTAGATCTCGACCAGCGCTTCCAGCTGGGTGCGGCTCGGATCGATGCGCAGGGTGTTGGACAGGTACGGACCACGGTCCAGATCGTTCACCCACAGGGTGCCGACCGCGTCGACCCCGGCCTTGCGGAACTTGACCAGCTGCTCTTCGGTGATTTCGTCGTTGGCGTTGGCCAGCAGTTCACCGGTGTTGCCGTCGATCACGTCGTGCGACAGGATGCGGCCGACCAAGTATTCGTCGGGCACCGCCAGCGCGGAGATGCCGGACTGCTCCAGCTGCTTCACGTGGCGCGCGGTGATGCGCTTGCCGGCTTCGACGATGACCTTGTCGCCATCGGCCAGGTCGAAGTTGAGGGTTTCACCGCGCAGGCGCTCGGACACCAGTTCCAGCTGCACGCCTTCGGGCAGGATGTGGAAGGTGTTGATGTCGAAGAACTCGTTGAGCATCTCCTCGTTGGAGTAGCCCAGCGCGCGCAGCAGGATGGTCACCGGCAGCTTGCGGCGACGGTCGATACGGGTGAACAGCGCGTCCTTCGGGTCGAACTCGAAGTCCAGCCAGGAGCCGCGGTAAGGAATGATGCGGGCGCTGTACAACAGCTTGCCCGAGCTGTGGGTCTTGCCGCGGTCGTGATCGAAGAACACGCCCGGCGAGCGGTGCAGCTGGGAGACGATGACGCGCTCGGTGCCGTTGACGATGAAGGTGCCGTTCTCGGTCATCAGCGGGATTTCGCCCAGATAGACCTCCTGCTCCTTCACGTACTTGATCGCCTTGGTCGACGATTCGCGGTCATAGATGACCAGGCGGACGGTGACGCGCAGCGGGGCGCCGTAGCTCAGGCCACGGTTGCGGCACTCGCGCTCGTCGAACACGGGTTCGCCCAGCTTGTAGCCAACGTACTCCAGCGCGGCGTTGCCGCTGTAGCTGGAAATCGGGAACACCGACTTGAGGGCGGCGTGCAGGCCGCGGTCTTCGCGCTTGGACGGCTCGGTGAATTCCTGCAGGAATTCGCGGTAGGAGTCGACCTGGATGGCAAGCAGGAAGGGGACTTCGAGGATCGAACGCTGTTTGCCGAAGTCCTTGCGGATGCGCTTCTTCTCGGTGAACGAGTATGTCGTCATGGGAGTGCCTTTGGCATCGGGGGCCGCGCGTCCGCGACCCCGGGGGAACATTCTTTCGAACGGGAGAATTTTCAGTTGGAAGCCGCTGGTATTGCCGGCACCAGCACGCCTTCTGCTGCTGCTTCCAACTACAAACTCGATTTGGCGGGAATCGGGAATAGGGAATGGAGAATCGTCAGATAAAGCCGCCATTCGGGGCCGTGCTCTAGCGATTCCCTATTCCCTATTCCCTATTCCCGTTGAAACGACCGAAGGCCAGGGGCTTTCGCCCCCGGCCTCGGTTTGCCGCCGATGTTGCGTGGCGACGGATGTTGCTTACTTCACTTCGACGGTGGCGCCGACGGCCTCGAGATCCTTCTTCATCTTCTCGGCGTCTTCCTTCGAAGCGGCTTCCTTCAGGACGCCACCGGCCTCGGCGAGGTCCTTGGCTTCCTTCAGACCCAGGCCGGTGATGGCGCGGACGGCCTTGATGACTTCGACCTTCTTTTCGCCGGCGGACTTCAGGGTGACGGTGAACTCGGTCTGCTCTTCGACCGGGGCGGCAGCGGCGGCCGGACCGGCGGCAGCGACGACCGGGGCGGCGGCGGAGACGCCGAACTTCTCTTCGATGGCCTTGACCAGCTCCATCACTTCCATCAGGGTCTTGCCGGCAATGGCGTCGACGATCTGCTCGTTGGAAAGGGACATTGTGTTTACCTTTGGAAATTTATCTTGGGAAAGGGTTCAGTGAACCGTTGAGACGTCGAACTCAGGCTTCGGCCGCAGCTTCGGCGACGGCTTCGCCGCCACCCTGCTTGTCACCCACGGCCTTGACGGCACGGGCGAACATCGAGGCCGGTTCGGCCAGGACGCGGGCCAGCATGGCCAGAGCCTGAT
>Ga0247823_10003365_pt1 | contig 12963 bp, 8 predicted proteins | sample 13C_PalmiticAcid_2_FD_192426 | JGI IMG/M metagenome (GOLD analysis project Ga0247823, IMG submission 192426) | Soil microbial communities from agricultural site in Penn Yan, New York, United States - 13C_PalmiticAcid_Day30 | ecosystem: Environmental > Terrestrial > Soil > Agricultural land...
CGCCCCGCTCGACCGCCGATACCGGATCAGCATCGAGGATCGCGGCAGCGGGATTCCCGACAGCTTCCGCGGCCGCATCTTCGGCAAGTTCGCGCAGGCCGACGGCTCTGACACCCGCCAGAAGGGTGGCACGGGCCTGGGCCTCAGCATCGTGCGAGAGATCGTACTGCAGCTGGGCGGCTCGATCAGCTTCGATTCGACAGAAGGACAAGGCACTGTTTTCCATGTCGATCTGCCCGCGGCAGCCCTGATCGAACCCAACGCTGTCACGTCGACGGCCGTTGCCGGGGCGCCCGAAGCAGCGACGCCAACCGCTCTGCCTGCCATCCTCCATGTCGACGACGATCCCGACATGCTGCACGTGCTCGCCAATGCATTCGAGGGCAAGGCGCGGCTTCACTCGACCCCCAGCATCGGCGACGCCCGCGCGATCCTGCAGCGGGAACAGATCGATGCGGCGATTCTGGATGTCGGGCTGCTCGACGGGCGCGGGACCGATCTCGTGCGGCCGTTGCGCGCGCATCGTTCGGACCTCCCGATCCTCGTGTTCACGGCGCAGGAGACAGATCAGTTCCAGATGATCGGCGTCGACCTGGTGCTGGTGAAGTCGCGCGCCAGCCTCGACCAATTGGTTGACGAGACGATGCGGCGGATCGATCTCGTGGCGAGACAGGGCCGGTGACACGCATCCTCTACATCGACGATGAAGCCGATATCCGCGAAGTGGCGCAGATGTCGCTCGAGCTCGATCCGGCGTTCGAGGTGCGCAGCTGCGCATCGGGGCCGGACGGTATTGCCGAAGCCGCTGCGTGGCGCCCCGCCCTCATCCTGCTCGACGTGATGATGCCCGGCATGGACGGGCCGACCACCTTCGCCCGGCTCCGCGAACAGCCCGAGACCGCAAATATCCCGGTGGTGTTCATCACCGCGCGGACTCAGGCGCACGAGGTCGAAGGTTTTCACGAGTTGGGAGCGCACGGCGTTCTCGCCAAGCCGTTCGATCCGATGAAGCTGGCGAGACAAGTCCGCGGTCTGCTCGATGGCTGAGTTCGAGATCCGGATGGAGGCGCTGCGCCAACGCTTCGTCGCCCGCACCCGCGGTGATGCGAAGCTGATCATCGCCTATGCCAAGGTCGACGATCGAAACACGCTGCGAGACCTGTGTCATGCGATTGCCGGCACCGCGGGAATGTTCCGCTTCAGTGCGCTCGGTGACGCAGCCAGCGCCGTCGAAAACGCGATCGACACGCACGCGGCCAATCCATTGCTCGAATCTCTGGTGACGCAGTTGCTCTCAGAAATTGAGCGACTGCCCCCGCGATACTGAAGGCGCGCTCGAGAACGTCACTGGATAACCGCCGCTTCATGGCGCACCGCATGAAACTCCGGCTGGCTTCCGGGCAAGCCAGCCGGAGCCGGGGCGGCTCCCTCGGCGGAAGGGAGCGCGCCCGACCAGACAGGGTTAGAACCTGGCCTTGATCGATGCGTAGAAGGAGCGCCCGATCACGTCATAGGTGGCGGCATCGGTCGTCAGCGGCGAGGCGCTGATGAACGGTGGGACCTTGTCGGTGAGGTTGCTGACCCCGAAGCCCAGGCTGAACCGTTTGTCGATGTCGAAGTCCGCATTGAGGTCGATGTAATTATAGGCCGGAACTCCGGGAGTCGTCGAAGCGGCGCTGGCGAGGCGATCCGAATGGACCATCGGCGAAATATGCCGCCACAGAAGGGACAGGCTGAACCCGTCGTTCGAGTAGCTCACACGCGTGTTGATCTTCCACCTGGGATGAGAGATCCCGCCCCCGACCCCGCCGAAGCCCGCGCTTCCGGCATAGTTGAAGGTCGGCGATCCCAGCAGGCCCGCCACCTTGTAGGTGTGGAGATAGGATGCAGTCACGTTGAACTCGAGCGCACCGGCCGAGGGCGACATGCCGATCGCATCGAGCCCGAAGCCCCAGTTGAACTGGGTATCGATCCCGGCGACGGTGTAGGTGGCAAAGTTGAACAGCCCCTGCTGACCCAGCGAAATCTGCCCGGTCAGCGGATCGCGCGAGATACGCTGGCAATAGGCGTTGCTCTGCGAGAAGCCCGGATTGCTCGCACCATCGGAGTTGAAGCAGCGCGGCAGGATATCGGACAGCAGCAGCGATCCGATCGCATCCTTGATCTTGATGCTGTAATAGTCGACCGACAGGCTGAGCTTCTGGAACAGCGGACTGTTGAAGCGCGGTGTCAGCACTGCACCAAAGGAATAGGTGGTGGCGCGTTCTGGCGTCAGATTAGGGTTGCTCCCATCCTGTCCCGGAACGGTCGAGATACCGTAAGTGTAGGTTGGGAAGATCGCGGCCGGGATGCCCTGCGCCAGACAGAGCGCCTGCACCTGGCTTGAACTCCCGCCGGTGCGATAGACGCTGCCGACGGCACAGGGGTCGCCCGCATTCGGCCCCGTCCCGATCGGCAGCTGGGCGACCGATGTCGGACCGAACAGATTGCCCAGGCTCGGTGCGCGGATCGCGACCGAGTAGCTGCCGCGCAGGAATATGGGTTCGAACGGCCGCCAGGTCAGGTCCGCCTTGTAGGTGTGCTGACCGCCGAAGAGGCTGTAGTCCGAGAAGCGATAGCCCGCATTGGCGGTCAGCTCCTGAAAGAAGGGCGTGTCCTTCAGGATGGGGACGAGCAGCTCGCCGAAGACCTCGCTGACCTTCTGCGTACCCGACGCCGCGCTCACAAACCCGTAGGAGATCGAGTCATTGGTGCGCAGCGTCGAGTCGGGACGATAGTTGAACGATGTCTCGCGATAATCTGCGCCGACCGCAAAGCTCAGATCGCCTGCGGGCAACGCGAAGAGCGGGCCCTGAACCGTCGCTTCGACAATCGTCTGCGACTGATCGTTGATATTGCGGTTGGTGCGGCCGGCATATTCAAGACAGCCGGGGCTCAGCTGATCGAGGCCGAGCGGGTTCCATGCATAGCCCCGGCAGGTGCCGGCGGGCCCGCTGTAATTGGCGGTGCCATTCAGGATGGTCGTGACCGCCGCGAGACTGATGTCGCCCGTCATCTCGTTGACGAACTGCGATTTGCCGTAGGATCCGTAGAGGTTCCACGCGAGCGAGGTCCCCGGAATCTGGCCCTTCAGCCCGAAGACCGCCTGCCACACGCTGTTGTCGAAGGACGAGATGCGGTTACCGAGCGTGGACAGCAGCTTTGTAACGACGATGTTGCCCGTCGGCGTCGGTGAGATCGAGCCGAGGATCGCGCGCAGATCGGCATTGCCGGCGATGAAGGGATTATTCTGCGGCACGATCAACGGGCTTGCCGGTTTCGACGACCCCGGACCGGTCCGGCTGAACGCCTCGGAATGCATATAGCCGAACTGGGCATAGGCAGTGATGTCAGGGCTGAGTTCATAGGATAGCCGCCCGAATGCATTGTACCGCTTCAAGGGCACCTGGACCGCGAAATACTGGCCGAGCGCGACCTGAACCTGACGGCAGTTCGGACTGATGTTGAGGCCGACCGTACCACGGTTGAGGCCACGGTAGTTCTGGACGCAGTTCGTTCCCGCCAGGTTGGTAAAGATCGTGCCGTCGCCATTGACGCCGATGGCGCCGTTGTAGAGGCCACTGCCCGAAATCGGCGTGGTGCCCGGATAGCGGGCCAGCACCGCGTTGACTGCCGCAACGGTCGGTGCTCCGCCACCATAATTGCCGGCCGCGATGATGCCCTCAGGCGGACGAGCGAGCTGGCGGATATTCGCGAAGAAGGGCCGGTCGCTGCCCATGACGGCGTCGCGTTCGGCATATTCGAGACCGAAGAGGAATTGTCCGCGATTCTCGGCGAAGTTGGCACCGAACGCGGCACTCAGGCTGGTCGTGCCGCCATCGCCTTCGTCGGTGATCCCCTTCTTTGCCGAAAGCTCCAGCCCATTGAGGTTGGTCCGCAGCTTAAAGTTGGCGACGCCCGCCACCGCGTCCGATCCGTAGGTCGCCGAGGCGCCGCCGGTGATCACCTCGACTGAGCCGATCAGCGACGACGGAATGGTGTTGAGATCGATTGCGCCATCGGGGCTGGACGGCATCATGCGCCGCCCGTCGAGCAGCACCAGCGAACGGTTGGGGCCGAGGCCGCGCAAATCGCTATAGGCCTGGCCGCCGCCAAAGCCGATCGTCCCCTGGCTATCACCGACTTCGGCCGCCCCCTGCGCACCGGAGAATTGCGGAAGCTGTCCGATGGCCTTGTCGAGCGAGGGCTGCCCCGTCGCCGCAAGCTCGTCCACGCCGACGGTCGAAATGGGGCTCGACGATTTCGCATCGCGGCGCGAGATCAGTGAGCCGGTCACGACGATCTCGGCATCTCCGCCCGATGCTTCGGCGCCGGTTTCATCCGCTTGCTGGGCGTTGGCCGGACTGGCCGAGAGGCAAATCAGGCCTGCCATGCAACCTGCAACCACGGCGTTTGCAAAGCGGGTGGTCGAACGCTGCGGATGTTCCGCTGTCATGGCGATGGCCATGGTTCCGGCGCTGGATTGAGAATACACCCACTGGTTCCGGGCGTGCAGATTGCTTGCCATATGTCCTCCCCTGATCGGACTTTGCCGACCGGTCGTTGCGGGCCCGATTCTTCGCGCCTCTTGCGCTACACTATGATCGCAAGCTGTCACGAAGCTGTCGTCATCCCGGCAGCAAAGGAATCACTATAGATCATTGTTTTTCATTCTGTTTTTTCCTGCCAGCCAGATCGCCACGCGCGACCCCAGCGACAGGGCAACCAGAAATCGGATGGCCTGGAGCGACATGACGAGCGACGTGTCGCTGTGCGTCGAAACCGCCATGATCGCGATCGAATCCAGTCCCCCGGGACTGGTTGCAAGATAGGCGGTGACGGGATCGATCCCGAGCTGCCAGACCAGCACGCCACCCAGCATTGCGCAGAAGGCGACGAGCGTCAGCGATGACAGGATAATCCAAGGCAGGCTGCGCGCGGCACTCACCATCGCCGCGCGGCTGAAGGTCAGGCCAATGCGCCAGCCGATAAAAGCATAGGCAGCGGCAAGGAGCGGCGCCGGGGTGACCAGCGCGATGTCGGTCGACCAGTTGAGCGCGGTGCCGATGACGATCGCGCCGATCATCGGTCCGGCGGGAATACGAAGCGCGAGGCCCAGCGTCACGCCGCCGAGCGCGACGAGCAGTGTCGTTCCGACCGCGACCGGATCGACCGGCTTCCAGAAAGCCGCGCCCGCCGGGATCACCTGACCTCCGCCGAGGAAGGTCAGCAGAACCGATGCGACCGCGACGACGACCAGCACGCGCATATAGGTGATCACCGCGACCAGCCGGGCATCGGCGCCATGGGCATCGGCCAGGATCACCATCGGCGCCGCGCCGCCGGGAGCTGCGCCCCAGATCGCTGCGTTGCCGGGCACCGCGCCCGACCGCATCAGGACATAGCCGAGCGCGAAGCTCGCCGCGAAAATGAGCAAGGTCACGCCGGCGAAGATCGGCCAGTCCCTTGCCAGCAGCGCAAACAGCTCCGGCTCGAAATGACGCGCGATCAAGCACCCGATCACTGCTTGGGATGCAAGGAAGCAAGGGCGCGGGACAGCGACCGTCAAGCCGCGCGCGGCGAGCAGGATTCCGGCGAGCATCGGACCGAGCAACAGGGCTGCCGGAACGCCGATCCGCGCCAGCACCCAGGTCAGAAGCGCCGAAAGTCCGACGAGGGCTGGCCAGCGCATCAGGAGCAAGGCCCGAGGCCCCCGCCCCATGTTGTTCGGCGCGCTATCCACCCGTGGCGACAAAGGGGAAGGCGCCGGTCAGGATCGCCGCGAGAAAGAAAACGAGGCACGAACCCAGCGCCCATTTGAGCGTGAAGCGCTGATGCTCGCCGAGCTCGATCCCGACAAAGCCGACCAGCAGGAAGGTCGAGGCGACGAGCGGGCTCAGGAGATGGACCTGCTGTCCCACGAGCGAGGCGCGGCCCATTTCGACATGGCTGATCCCGTAATGCGCGCCGGTCTCCGCCAAGATCGGCACGATGCCGTAATAGAAGGCGTCGTTGGAGATGAAGAAGGTGAAGGGGGCGCTCAGTGCCGCGGTGATCGGCGCCAGATAGGGCCCCATGCTGTCGGGCACGGCATGGGTGACAGTCGCGGCCATCGCCTCGACCATCTTCGTCCCGGACAGGATGCCGGTGAAGATGCCGGCGGCGAAGACCAGCCCGCCGACCGCCAGCGCATTGCCCGAATGCGCCGCCAGCCGTTCGCGCTGCGCATCGAGCGACGGGAAGTTGACCATCATCGCGACGGCGAAGGCGAGCATGAACAACACGGCGAGCGGCATCACGCCCATCACGAGCAGGACGAGCAGCCCGAGCGTCAGCGCGAGGTTGAGCCAGAAGAGCCGCGGCTGACGCGCCTCCGTATGGCTTTCGGCGTCGCCGGCGAGGATCTCCGACGCCGTCGCATCCTCATCGATCGCTTCGGGTGGCAGCTTCGCCAGCCGCTCGCGCTCCTTCAGCCCGAAACGATAGGCGACAAAGACCACCCACGCCGCGGTCGCGACCATCGACGGAATCAGCGGAAGGAAGATATCGCTGACATCGACATGCAGCGCGCTCGCAACGCGGGCGGTAGGGCCTCCCCACGGGAGCACGTTCATCACGCCGCCTGCCATGATGACGATGCAGGCGAGCATCCGCATGTCCATCTTCATGTGGCGATAGACGGGCAGCATCGCGGCCGTGGTGATCATATACGCCGTCGCGCCGTCGCCATCGAGCGAGACGGTCAGCGCCAGCAGCGCAGTGCCGACCATGATGCGGACCGGGTCTCCGTGCACGACGCGCACGATCGCCCGGATCAGCGGGTCGAACACGCCGACATCGATCATCAGCCCGAAATAGAGGATCGCGAACACCAGCATGACCCCGGTCGGGGCCAGCTGCTTCACGCCATCCATCATCATCGTGCCGAGATCGGTCTGATACGCCCCGAACAGCAACAGGCCGACCAGCGCGAAGGAAACGGGGACGACGATCAGCGCAACGATCGCCGAAAGGCGCTTGGTCATAATCAGCGTCATGAAGACGCCGACCATCGCAAAGGCGTAGAGAGACAGCATTGCCGGGATCAGTCGCGCTGCGGAGTGTCTGGAGCCGAGACTGTGTCCCGATTGTCCGAAGCGGCAGACGCCACTGCCCGTGCGCGCGTGCCGCTATCCCGATGGATACCCACAAACCTCTCCCTGGTGCGGTTCCCGTTTCGGAACCTGCCCCCGGCCTAGCTCACGGACCTTTCACCAAGCTGTCAGCGTCGGATGGGAAAGTGATCGCGACCTTCAGGCCGCGTCCGTTAGGACCACCGTCGAGTTGCAGATCGACACCGAGCGTCTCCGCGATCGAGCGTGCGATCGACAGCCCCAATCCGCTACCGTCGTGCTCGCCGCGCGGGTTGAGGCGCGTGAAGCGTGCAAAGACGGCCTCGCGATCCTCCGGCGCGATACCCGGTCCATCATCGTCCACCCGGATGGCGGCGGGCTCGCTGGTAACGATCACCGTCACCTGCCCGCCCGGCAGGTTGTAGCGAATTGCGTTGTCGACGATGTTCGCAAGCAGTTCCGTCAGCAATGCATCGTTGCTGCGGACACCTGCCGGTTGCGGCGAGGTCTCCAGCCGCAGGGCAACGCCCTTTGCGTCCGCAGCCACTTCATGATTGTCGATGGCCCGGATCGCCAGCCGGTTGAGATCGACTCGTTTGTAGACCAGCCGCGCCGGATGTGCGCTGTCCGCTCGCGCCAGCGACAGCAACTGATTCAGCAAATGACTGAGCCGGCGGCCGGCATTGCCGATATCCTCGATCGATTCCTTCGCCTCGGCACTGCCCGGCTTCGCGCGCTTAAGAACGGCGACATGGGTACGAAGGACCGACAATGGCGTGCGCATCTGGTGCGATGCATCGGCGGTGAAGCGGCGAATACCTGCAAAGCCGCTGTCCAGCCGCGCGAGCATCGTGTTGAACGCGCTGACCAGATCCCCCAGCTCGCCGGGCACGCCCGCAGTCGATAGCGGCGTCAGATCCTCGGCGCCGCGCCGGTCCATCTCACCGCGCAGGCGCTTGAGCGGGGCAAGACCGCGGCGCACCGCGATCGGCATCAGCATCGCCGCCGTTGCGATCAGCGCGAGCTCAAGGATCGCCAGTCCGATCAGCAAGCCGCGCGCCATGCGCTTACGTGCATCCAGCGTTTCGGCAACCTGGACGATCACCGGCCCATCGACTTGCGGCACGGTCCTGCTCACGGCCACGATACGAACGTCATGTCCCAGATAGTGACCGTCGGCGAAGGTAAACTCTTCCCGCCGTGTCGGGTCGAGCCTGATCTGCGGCAAGTCGGAATAGCCGGTCAGAATCTCCTGCCCCCGCCGAACGCTGTAGTAGACATTATCGCGCGCGTTGGTCTCGAGCATGCCGAACACCGCGGGTGAGAGATCCATCGTGATCTCGCCATCGTCGCTCGCCAGCGAATCAGCGATGCCGCGCGAGGCCGCGCTCAGGATGCGATCGTTGACGGCGCCGACCGTGCTGGTGATCGTGAAGGAACCCACGACCCCAAGTACGAGCGCCAGCACGGCCACCGGAAACACCAGCCATCCCAGCATCCGGCCCGTCAGGGACCCTGCCCACGGCAGACCGATCTTCAACGCGGGTCGATCACATAGCCGAGGCCGCGGATTGTCCGGATCGCCGGACCGTCGGGCTCAAGCTTACGCCGGAGGCGCGCGACATAGACCTCGATCGCATTGGGCGACACCGGTTCGTCATAGCCGAACACCTCGGCGCTCAGCCTTTCTTTCTGCACCACTTTGCCCACTTGTGCCGCCAGGCGTTCAAGGACGGCCCATTCGCGACGGCGCAGGTCGAGCACCCGCCCGTCGACCGCAGCGATACGCCGGGCGGGATCGATGGTCAGCCGGCCGATCGACAGCAAGGGCGACGCCTCCCCCGCCGCCCGCCGCAACAGCGCACGGACACGCGCCTCCAGTTCTCCGGTATCGAACGGTTTCAGCAGATAGTCATCGGCGCCCAGATCGAGCCCGGCGATGCGATCCTCGATCGCGTCGCGCGCGGTCAAGACCAGCACCGGCACCTTGGATTCGCTGCGCCGGATCGCGTTCAGCACCTCAAGGCCAGAAATATCGGGCAGGCCAATGTCGAGTACGACCAGCGCATATGGCTCGTCGTGAACGACCATCATCGCGGTTTCGCCATCCTCGGCGATGTCGACCGAATGGCCTGCCCCCCGCAGCAACGCGGCAATGCCGCGCGCGAGCGGCGGATCGTCTTCGACTAGCAATATCCTCGCCATTGCCTGAACCTGACGAAAGCTGCCATTCTGGTCCACAGCAGATTTTGAAGGGAGAGCGATGTGCGAAGGGCAATGCCCCGATGAGGTCGCGCGCATTGATCTGCGGCCTGGTCTTGCTGACCGGGATTCTGGGGCTGGCGGGCGGCTGCCTGCCCCATGCCGATCGCAGCGGACAAGTCCCCGAAGGCTATGCCGCATCCTATGCGACTCTGATCGACGACGGCACAAGGGAAGGGCAACTGGTCATCTGGTCGACCACCGACCGGAAGGTGATGAACGACCTTCTGACCGCGTTCGAAACCGCCTACCCCGGCATACGCGTCGAATATCTCGACCTGTCCGCGCTCGAAATCCGCGACCGGTTTCTGGCGGCGGCGAAGGCCGGGCGAGCGAGCGCTGATCTGCTGCTGTCGTCGTCGATGGACATGCAGATCAAGCTCGTGAACGATGGCTACGCCCAGCCCTATGATTCACCCGAGCGGGAACATTTGCCCAGTTGGGCAAACTGGAAGAATCAAGCTTGGGGCACGACTGCCGAACCGGTTGCGATGGTCTACAACAAGGCGTTGCTGCCCCGCGCACGCGTGCCGCACAACCATATGGACTTCGTCCGGCTGCTCGAGCGACGCGACCCCGATCTGCGCGGGCGCATCGCGACCTACGACCCCAGCATATCGTCGGTCGGTTATCTTTGCGTGTCTCAGGACAATGTCATCAGCGGCCATGTCTGGCAGATGGCGCATGGACTGGGCGCCAATCAGGCAAGGTTGTTCCCGACCAGCGAGGATGTGATTCAGGACGTATCGAGCGGACGATCGATCATCGGCTACAATGCCCTTGGATCCTATGCCCTGGACGAGGCGCAACGAAACCCGAATCTGGGGGTCGTCTTCCCGACCGACTATACGCTGGTCATGTCGCGGATCGCGATGATTCCGGTGGCATCCCGCCATCCCAACGCTGCGCGGCTGTTCCTGGACTTCCTCTTGTCGGCCAGGGGACAGTCCTTGCTGGCGCACCATTCTATGCCGTCGGTCCGCAGCGACGTCGCGCTCCCCGCCGGCCTGCGCGACTCCAAATCGCCCATGCGCGCCATTCGCGTGGGGCCGGAATTGCTCATTGCGCAGGACAAGCTGACGCGCGCGCGCTTTCTGAAGCGATGGAACCGTGAGATCGCTGCCGGAACGGCGTCTGCCCGGCAACCCGTCGCGGAACCGCCCCGTTCCCCGACAAGCATGCCGGTCGGACAACAACGCACCGCCGCAACGGGAATGCGTTGACCGTCGCAAGGCGGAAGCCCGCCTCGCAACCGCCTCTCACTCCCCCTGCGCGTCACCGATCAGATTCACCGAAGGATCCTCGTAGAGCGAGAATTCACTGGTCGGCCTGCGCCGGTGCAGCGCATCGCTCGCATCCGCACCCGATTGGGTGAAACGAATGACCAGACTGCCGGGGACGACGGTGAGCGAATAGTTGGGCGAAAGCGTCAGGCTGCCGCGATCGATGGCATAGGTTCCTGCTTGCTCACCCGGCGTGCGCGCCAGCTCGCCGGTGAAGCCATCGCCCGCAACCAGCGATCCGCCGACAACGCGCCAAGTGAACCCCGGATCGCGCTGACCGAACAGCTTGGTCAGATCGTTCGCCCGCACGGTCACCGCGCGGCGCAGGATATCAGCGAGAACCGGGCCACCGCCAAGGGTGACCGTGTAGTTGCCGGCATCTGCGCCGTTCAACGTCACCCCGTTGACCGAAACCGTCCGCGCAGTGCCGGCATTCCGGTCGGCAAAGGCATAAGCCGCGGAAGCAGAAACATTGTCGCCGACAAGGACTCCATTGAGTGTGATCCGTCCGGTAGCCATAGTCGTGCCGTCATAGACACGGCTGTCGGCGGTGGCCGTACCGGTGATCGCAAGCCGCGCGATCGTCGCCACATCGGTGGCGGCCCCATTGACGATATAGTTGGCGGCATCGGCCCCGGAGAGGGTGATGCCGCTTGCCGTCACCGTCTTATCAGCACCCGCATTCTTGTCGCCGAACGCATAGTTTCCGGCCGCGCCCACCTGATCGCCCGCGATCACGCCGCTTAGCGACAGTGCACCCGTGGCGGCAGTCGTGCCATCATAGACCTTTCCATTCGCCGCCAGAGTCGCTGTGATCGTCCGCGCCAGAATATCGGCGAGTGCGGTCGCGGTGACATTGACCGTATAGTTGCCCGCGTCAGCGCCACTCAGCGTGATCCCGCTTGCTGTTACGGTCTTTCCATTTCCGGCATTCCTGTCGGCAAAGGCATAGTTGCCGGAGGCGTTCACGGTATCCCCTGAGAGTACCCCGCCCAGAGACAGCGCGCCGCTCGCGGCAGTCGTACCGTCATAGACTCTTCCATTGGCAGCCAGCGTCGCCGTGATTGCCCGGGCGAGGATATCGGCGAGGCCCGTCGCGGTCGTATTCACCGAATAGTTGCCGGCATCGGCACCGCCGAGCGTGATCCCGCTTGCCGTCACGACCTTGCCGGTTCCGGCATTCCTGTCGGCAAAGGCATAGCTGCCTGAAACGTTCACGGAGTCACCTGCCAGAACACCGCCCAGCGACAGCGTACCCGTGGCGGCGATGGTGCCGTCATAGACCTTGCCGTTCGCTGCCAGCGTCGCGGTGATCGCGCGTGTGACGATGTCAGCAAGCGCCGTCGCGCTGGCGTTGACCGTGTAGTTTCCGGCGTCCGCGCCCGACAGCGCGATTCCGCTCGCCGTCACGGTCTTTCCGTTACCGGCATTCTTGTCGGCGAAGGCGTAGCTGCCAGCCGCCCCCACCTGATCGCCAGCAAGCACACCGCCGAGCGACAGCGTGCCAGTGGCGCCCGCGGTGCCGTCATACGTCTTGCCATTGGCCGTCAGCGTCGCGGTGACGGCCCGGGCAAGGATATCGGCAAGCGCGGTTGTGGTCGCATTCACCGTATAGTTGCCGGCATCCGCGCCACTCAGCGCGATCCCGCTTGCCGTCACGATCTTGCCCGTACCTGCATTCTTGTCGCCAAAGGCATAGCTGCCCATAGCGTTCACGGTGTCGCCCGCGATCACACCGTTCAACGACAGCGTGCCGGCGGCGACGGTAGTGCCGTCATAGACCTTTCCGTTCACCGCCAGCGTCGCGGTGACCACCCGGGCAAGGATGTCCGCAAGCGCCGTCGCGCTGGTGTTGACGACGTAGTTGCCGGCGTCCGCACCGCTCAGCGTAATCCCGTTCGCCGTTACCGTCTTGCCGGTGCCGGCGTTCTTGTCGGTGAAAGCATAGCCGCCCGACGCGCTGACCATGTCGCCGGCGAGGACTCCGCCGAGCGTCAGCGCCCCCGTGGCGGCGGCTGTACCGTCGTAGACCTTTCCATTCGCGGTCAGCGTGGCGGTGATGGCGCGCGCAAGGATGTCGGCAAAGCCGGTCGCGCTGGCATTGACCACATAGTTTCCGGCATCCGTGCCCGAAAGCGCGATACTGCTCGCCGTCACCGTCTTGCCGGTACCGGCATTTTTGTCGCCGAAAGCAAGCGCACTGGTAACCCCCACATCGTCACCCGCGAGCACACCGCCAAGCGACAAGGTGCCGGTGGCGCCGGTGG
>Ga0247823_10003366_pt1 | contig 12956 bp, 9 predicted proteins | sample 13C_PalmiticAcid_2_FD_192426 | JGI IMG/M metagenome (GOLD analysis project Ga0247823, IMG submission 192426) | Soil microbial communities from agricultural site in Penn Yan, New York, United States - 13C_PalmiticAcid_Day30 | ecosystem: Environmental > Terrestrial > Soil > Agricultural land...
GCCGAGATTCGCGCGCTGCGCAAGGAACAGCACATAGGGCGAACTGATCGCGAATAGGGTCGCGAGGTTCGGAACACCGTCGACGCGCAGATTGCCAGCCGCCGCCTGCGCCTGCGCGAGCGTCGGGTTGAGGATGAAGAAATCCGCATAGGCCGGCGTCGTGAACAGCAGCGGCGAGGTGAAGGGCGGGACCTGGATCGCGTCCTTGAACTTCACGTTGAAATAGGTCGCGCTGGCGACGAAACCTTCGATCGCTGCAGGCTTGAGGTCGAAACCGAGCGACCAGGTATCGGCCTTTTCGGGCTTCAGGTTCGCGTTGCCGCCGGCGATCGCGATCGTCGGGCGCAGCGCATCGAAGGGCGAGCTGGTCGGCGCGCGGAACGGGCTGAACGGCAGCACCTGCACGCGCGCGTCGACCGAATTGCCAAGGTCGGCGAGGCTGGGCGCGTGGAACGACGTGCCGTAATTGCCGCGGATCGTCAGCGCCTCGAACGGGCGCCAGGTCACGCCGATCTTGGGGTTGGTCGTGCTGCCGACGTCGCTGTAATCGTCGTAGCGGACCGAACCCGACAGCTCGAGGCTGTAGAAGCCGGGGGTGCGGTTGTCGGCGCCGAAGATCGGGATGAGCAATTCGCCGAACAGCGATTTGACGTTGCGCGCCGCATAGGCGTTCGAGCCAGTGACCGCGGCTTCGGGGCCGCTGCCGGTGAACGAACGGATATTCTCGTAATGATATTCGCCGCCGACTGCGAGACGCACATCGCCGCCAGACATTGCGAACAGCGGGCCATCGAGCACGACGCGGCCTTCGGCGAGCTCCTGCGTCGCTTCGCCGTAATTTACGAAATCGTCGATCGCCGCGAGCACCGCGGGCGAGGTCGCCGACAGATTATAGGGATTGAGCGCGGTCGCGGTCGTCGTCCCCGCAAGCGCAATCGTCGCCAGCGTCGAGTTGAACGAGCGTTCGGTCGACTCATTCTCGCTGCGTCCGAAATTGGCCATCGTGCGCAGCTGCCAGCCACCGCCGAGCTCGAAATCGAAGCTGGGGGTGATGCCATAGGAGGTGAAGCTCGACGGGCTGTCGTTGCTCGGCCCGAAGACGTCGTCGAATGCGAATGAAACGGTGTGCGCGAGTTCGGTGCCGATCGGACGGAAGAACGGGTTCGCGGCGGTGATCACCCCGCTCGCGCTGCTCTGCGCGCTGCGATGCAGCGTGTCGCGCTTCGACCAATAGGCCGACAGCTTGAACGCAACCGAATCGCTGAGATCCTGCGTCAGGCCCGCGAAGACGCTGTGACGCTCCTCGCGCGGATAGATGGCCGCATAGTCGGTCTGGTCGCAGCGGTTCACCCCGGGCGCCCGGCCCGGAAGCGCATAGGTCGTCGTACCGACAGTGATGTTCGCGAGCGCGCAGGCGGTGCTGCGGAAATCGCCGCCGCCGCGGTCGGTCTGGTTTGCGGTCGCATAGTCGCGGTCGAGCCCGATCAGATCGTCGTGCCACGCATAGGAATAGGAAATATAGGCCGATCCCGAACCCCAGTCCTTGCCCGCGATGACGCTGGCGTCGATCGTCTGGTAATTTTTGGCAAAGCCGTAGCGCGCATTGACGCCGATGCCGTCATAACGATCGCGCGTGATGAAGTTGATCACGCCGCCGATCGCATCGGAGCCGTAAATGGAAGAGCCGCCATCGGGGATGACATCAACGCGCTTGATCACGTCGGGCGGGATGACCGACGGGTCGAAGCTCGTCTGAAGGATACCCGCGCCGACCATGCGGTGGCCATCGACGAGCACGAGCGTGGTCGAGCCGCCGCTGTTGCCAAGGTTCCGGATATTGGGGCGCACGATCGGGTTACCGAAATTGCCGAGCCCCGCCGGTATCGTGCCGAAATTGCCGACTTGCGGAATCGAGGCGAGCAGATCATTCGCCGACGCAGCGCCCGAAGCGACAACATCGGCCTCGCTGACCGCGACGACATTGGTACCGACCGGCGCGACGCCGCGCAGCAAGGTGCCTGTTACGACGATGTCGGCATCGGTCGGGGCTTCGGAATCGGCATCTTGCGCATGCGCGCTCGCAGCACCGAGCAGCGCGCCCGCGCATGCCAGTGCCGAAATACCCCGCCGCCACGCATTTCGCCGCGCAGAAAAATCCAGACCCGCAGTCGTCATCGCCTTCATCGCATCCTCCCTGCACTCGCCGCGCGAGTTGTCCCTTTTTGACGGAGGCGCCTGTCCGGCAATCTTGTCCTCCGATGCCACGCCTCGTTGAGCGTTTCTGCATCAATGCTCAATATTAGTCTTTATCAATCACGTCAACGATCAATTTCAATCATTCGGCCCCGAACGGCACGGCAGACCGCGGTTTTCTTTCGAAAGTCTTTGGAAAATTCAGGCGATGATGACGCGGATGCCGGCGGCTTCCATCATCGCGACATGGCGCGGCTCGATCGCGGAGTCGGTAACGACGACGTCGATCTCGTCGAGCGAGCAAACGACATTGCCCGACGGGCCCGAGAATTTGGAGCTGTCGACCAGCACGATGATCTCGTCGGCGCGCTCGATCAGCCGCCGTTCGGCGGCAACGAGGATGACGTCGGCCTGCATCAGTCCCGCGGGGCCCATCGATGCCGCACCCATGAACAATTTCGGCGCATGAAAGCGCGGCATCCCGTCGTCGCCCGCGGCCGACAGCACGATATTCTGTTCGCGGAACACCTGTCCCGACGGCACAAGGATGCGCGTGGTGGCCTGCGGCAGCAGCGCGCTCACGATATGCAGCGAGTTCGTCAGGACCTGAAGCGCGAGGCCATCAAGGTGCGGACACATCTGCAGCGTCGTCGAACCGCCGTCGATCATCACGCCCTCGCCCGGAATGCAGAGCTGCGCGGCTGCGCGCCCGATCGCTTCCTTGGCGCTACGGTTCCGTCCGATGTTTTCGTGGAACGGGATGCCCGACAGCCCTTCTTCAGGCGCAGCCGTCGCACGGCTCGCCGTCCCGACGCGCTTCGCCCCGCCGCGCACTCGCGTGATGACGCCCGCTTCCTCAAGCCGGTCGAGGTCGCGGCGAATGGTGGCAGGCGACGCGGCGACACGGCTTTCGAGATCGCGGAACGAGACGAACCCGCTTTCGCCGAGGCTGTCGAGGATCATTTTTTCGCGTTCGGCTGCGTGCATCGGGGTCCCTGTCTGATTGCGTCTATTTGACGGGAGCTGCGCCGAGTTGCAATCGAATGATTAGACGATCCCTGCCGCTGCGCCGGCAGCCTTGCGCTCCTGCGCCTTGCGATCCCGCCAGCCGCTCGCGCGATAGGCGGCGATCGTGTCGATCGCCCCGCCCGCTTCGGCGCGCGCCGCCGCGAGGATCGGGGTCACATCGGTGCGGTAGGCGGTGCGCAGCGCCTGGAACGCCATCATCGTGTCATTGGCTTCCTGCGCCGCGAGCAAAGCCTCGCGGTCGACGAGTAGCGCCTTCGCATAGGCCGCGGCGATCGCCTCGGCCGACGAGAGCATGGACTCGATCGGGTCGGTCACATTGTGCGACTGGTCGATCATGTACGCGGGGCGGAAATCGCCGCGCGGGTTCAATTCGGCCTCGATCAGCTCGTTGAAGACGAGGAAGAGCTGGTGCGGATTGATCGATCCGCTGTCGAGATCGTCATCGCCATATTTGCTGTCGTTGAAGTGGAATCCACCCAGCTTGCCGAAGCGGTGCAGCCGCGCAACGATCTGTTCGATGTTCACATTCGGCGCGTGATGGCCAAGGTCGACGAGGCATTTCGCCTTGTCGCCAAGTTCCTGTGCGACGAGGATCGAGCTGCCCCAGTCCGAAATCACGGTCGAATAAAAAGCGGGTTCGAACATCTTGTGTTCGATCAGCATCCGCCAGTCGGCGGGCAGCGCCGCGTAAACCTCGGCCGCCGCATCGAGATAGCGGTCGAGCGAACGCCCGAGATCCTGCTGCCCCGGAAAGTTGGTGCCATCGCCAACCCACACCGTCAGGTCGGTGACGCCGAGTTGCTTGCCGATCTCGATACATTCGATGTTATGCGCCACCGCCTGTTCGCGCACGTCGGCGCGGGTCGAGGAGAGCGAGCCGGTGGCATAGCTCACCGCCTGCCCCGCCTGGTCCTGGAAGGTGTTGCTGTTCACCGCATCGAAACCGAGCCCGAGCGCGGCAGCTTCGTCGCGCAGACCGCGATAATCGCTGACCTTGTCCCAAGGGAAATGCGGGCTGACGCGCGGGGTCGCGCGACCGAGCTGCTGGATGACCGCACAATCCTCGAGCTTTTCGTGGATGTTGGTCGGCTCGCCCGCGATCGGGAATTTGGCAAAGCGCGTGCCGCCGCGGCCCGCGCCCCAGCTCGGCACCGCGACCGAGAAGCCCGCGACCTTCGCCTTCACGCCATCGATGTCGATCCCGCGCCGACCGAGCTGGCGGCCAAGGCTGCCATAGTCATCGTCGAGCGCGTCGGTCAGACCGGCGTTCAGCCGCTCGATTTCATCCTGTGCGAGCGGCAGGTCGCCGGCCATAAATCTCTCCTGATTCTATATCTTATCGCGGGAATGCCTGCGCGTTGCCCGCGTCGACGTTGATCATGTTGCCGGTCGACTTTGCCGACATATCGCAGCCGAGGAAATAGACCGCTTCGGCGACATCCTCGGGCAGCACGTCGCGTTTCAGCATCGAGCGGTTGCGATAATGTTCCTCGAGTTCGCTGCCCGAATCGATCCCGTGCGCGCCCGCGCGTTCGCGGCGCCAGTCGCCGTCCCAGATGCGCGATCCCTTGATCACCGCGTCGGGATTGACGGTGTTGACGCGAATGCCGAACGGCGCGCCTTCAAGCGCGAGGCAGCGTGCCAAATGCAGCGCCGCCGCCTTGGCCGACGCATAGGCCGACGCGTTGGTCGCCGCGGCAATGCCATTCTTCGACCCGATGAAGACGATCGAGCCGCTGCCCTGCGCCTTCATCAGCGGGAAGGCCGCCCGCGCGGTGAGGAAATAGCCCTGCGCAAGCACGTCGTAATTGCGCTGCCACAGCTCGAGCGTCGTATCCTCGATCGGCGCCGACGAGGCGATACCCGCGTTGGCGACGAGAATATCGAGCCCGCCGAATTCGCGCGCGCACGCCGCGAACGCCGCGGCGACCTGCCCTTCGTCGGTCACGTCGCACACCGCCGAGCGGATCCGGTCGCGGCCGAAGCGGCCTTCGAGTTCGTGCGCCGCCTTGGTCAATGCGTCGGCATCACGGTCGACAAGCATGACGCACGCGTCGTCGGCGGCCAAACGCTCTACCGTGGCTGCGCCGATACCGCCGGCCCCGCCGGTAACGAGCGCGATGCGGCCCGCGAGCGGCTTCGGCTTCGGCATACGCTGGAGCTTCGCTTCCTCGAGCAGCCAATATTCGATGTCGAACGCCTCCTGCTCGTCGAGCCCGACATAGGCGCCGATCGCCTCGGCACCGCGCATCACATTGATCGCATTGGCGTAGAATTCGCCTGCGAGCCGCGCGGTGGTCTTGTCGCCCGCAAAGGTCATGCGGCCGATGCCGGGGACAAGCACGACGACGGGATTGGGGTCGCGCATCGCGGGCGAGTTCGGCCGCGCGCAACGCTGGTAATAAGCGGCGTAACCCGCGCGATAGGCATCGATCCGCTCGGCGAGATAGGCGGCGTCGCCCAATCGCGCCGGATCGAGCACGAGCGGGGCGATCTTCGTGCGCAGGAAATGGTCGGGGCACGATGTGCCGATCGCGGCGAGCTTCGCAAAATCGCGACTTCCCGCGAATTCGAGCGTTTCGGCATCGTCGGCGAAGTGCCCGACGCGGCGTCCGCCCATCAGCCCGCGCAGCAGCGGCATCAGCCTCGCCGCGGCCGCTGCACGTTCCGCAGCCGGACGCGGCGGGGCAATTTCGCCGCCGAACGCCGGTCCGTCGGCCAGCTTCGCGTTCAGATAATTGGCGGCATCGGTGATCAGCGCGATCGTGTTATCGTAACAGCCCCTTGCGCTGTCGCCCCAGCAGATGATGCCATGCCCCGCGAGCATCACGCCGCGGAGGCCCGGATGCGCAGCGACATAATCGCGCAGCTTCAGCCCGAGGTCGAACCCTGGCCGCTGCCACGGCAGCCAGCCGACCGCCCCGCCCCAGATCGCCTGCGTTGCTGCTTCGCCTTCGCTCGATGCCGCGAGCGCGATGATCGCGTCGGGATGGACATGGTCGATATGCGCAAAGGGGAGATAGGAGTGAAGCGGTGTATCGATCGACGCCGCGCGCGGATTGAGCGCAAAGGTGCAGTGCGGCAGATAGCCGACCATCTCGTCTTCGTGCGCGAGGCCGCCATACAGTTTCTCAAGCCCGAGCAGCTTGTCCTGATACAGCGTCGAAAAGCCGTCGAGCTTCATCGAACCAATGTCGCCGCCCGACCCCTTCACCCACAGGACCGGAACCGTCTCGCCGGTCAGCGGATCGCGCGCATCGAGCTTGGCCGAGGTGTTGCCGCCGCCGAAATTGGTGACAGTGAGGTCGGAACCGAGGCGGTTCGAGCGATAGAGGAGCAGATCCTCGGGCGACTTGCCCGCCGCCTCTTCATCCGACCAGCGATTCGCAGGGATGGCGAAAAGCAGCGCGGCAGCGTTGGATCGGGGCGTGACGTCCATAAGATCGGGCATGAAGGAAACTCGTTGTTTCGACTATGCGGGGACATGTATCGAAATCGCTGGCGCTCTGCAATCAGTTTCGATAAAGTTCGATCAAATTCGGTCGCAACGAAGCAAAGGGAGAGGGATGAAGGGCCGCGCTACCATAGTCCTCGATATCGGAAAAACCTTGGCAAAGCTGAGCCTTTGGTCCGCGGGCGGTGCGATGATCGAACGCCGCGTGCGCGCCAATGCGCGCGTCACGACGGGGAGCTATGCCGCGCTTGATGCCGCCGGAATCGAGGCATGGCTGGCCGAAGTACTGCGCGACTTTGCGAGGCTAGCCGATGTCGGCGCGATCATTCCCGTCGGCCATGGCGCCGCGGCGGCAATCATCCGCGGCGACCGCCTCGCCTGTCCGCCGCTCGATTATGAAGACGCGATGCCCGAAAGCCTGCGCGCGCGATATGACGTCGAACGCGACGCCTTTTCCGATACCGGATCGCCCGCGCTTCCCGACGGACTGAATCTCGGCGCGCAGATCTTCCGGCTCGAAACGCTCGAACCCGATCTCGCCAACGACACGCAAATCCTGCCATGGGCGCAATATTGGAGCTGGCTGCTTTGCGGCGTTGCGGCATCCGAAGTGACGAGCCTTGGCTGTCATACCGACCTCTGGAACCCGCTGACCGGCAAGCCGTCCGCCCTCGCCGAGCGGCGCGGCTGGGCCGCCCGTCTGGCTCCGCTGCGCGGCGCGAGCGAGGTGCTCGGTACGCTGACGCCCGCATGGGTAGCACGCACCGGCCTGCCCGCCGACACCGAAGTCCATTGCGGGCTTCACGATTCGAACGCCGCGCTGCTCGCGGCACGCGGCTTTGCTGAAATCGCCGACAGCGAATCGACGGTATTGTCGACGGGGACCTGGTTCGTCGCGATGCGTTCGCCCAAGGACGTCGCATCGATGGATACGAGCCGCCTCGACGAGGCGCGCGACTGCCTGATCAATGTCGACGCGTTAGGCAAGCCGACCCCATCGGCGCGTTTCATGGGCGGGCGCGAAATCGAGACGCTGATCGGCCTCGACACGCGGCGGATCGACATCGCCCCCGACCAGCCGGCGCTGCTCGCAGCGCTCCCCGATGTGCTCGCCGACGGCGCTATGGTATTGCCGACCTTCGCGCCGGGCTTTGGCCCCTTCCCGCAAGGCGGTGGCCGATGGATTGCCGAACCCGGCGATCACGCCGCGCGCCGCGCCGCGGTGTCGCTCTACGCCGCGCTCGTCGCCGACGCGTCGCTGGGCCTGATCGGCACGCAGGAGCGATTGCTGATCGAGGGGCGCTTTGCCGAGGGTCAGGTCTTCGTGCGCGCGCTCGCGGCGCTGCAGCCCGACGTTCGGGTGTATACCGGCAAAGCGCACAATGATGTCTCTTATGGCGCGCTGCGCCTGCTCGAGGCCGCCTTGCCTCCGGCCGAACCGCTGGAACTTGTGGCGCCGCTCGACGTCGATCTCGCACCTTATCGTGATCGGTGGCGGCAGAAAATCGGGCGGATGGAGAAAGCCGCGTGAAGACTGCGTCGATCGGCGATTACCGCGAAGCCGCACGGCGCCGCCTGCCGCATTTCCTTTTCGAATATTTCGACGGCGGTTCCTATGCCGAACGCACGCTGCGTGCGAATATCGACGACTTGCAGGGCATCGCACTGCGCCAGCGGGTGCTGAACGACGTCTCGGTGATCGACCTGTCGACGATGCTCTTCGGCCAGCCAATGTCGATGCCCGTCGCGCTCGGGCCGATCGGGCTCGCGGGCATGGCGGCGCGGCGCGGCGAGGTGCAGGCGGCGCGCGCGGCAGCGGCGAAGGGCGTGCCCTTCACCCTGTCGACCGTCTCCGCCTGCTCGCTCTCCGAAGTCGCGCGCGGCTGCCCCACCCCCTTCTGGTTCCAGCTCTATATGGTGCGCGACCGCGGCTTCATGCGGACGCTGCTCGACGAGGCAAGCGCCGTGCACTGTCCGGTGCTGGTGTTCACCGTCGACATGCCGCTGCCCGGCGCGCGTTACCGCGACGTGCGTTCGGGGCTTTCGGGGGCGTCGAGCCTGCGCGGACAGGCGCGCCGCGTCGGACAGGCGATGCGCCGCCCCGGATGGGCGTGGGATGTCGGCGTCCATGGCCGCCCGCACCAGCTCGGCAATGTCGCACCGTTGCTCGGTCCCAAATCGGGACTCGAGGATTTCCTCGGCTGGATGAAGGACAATTTCGACCCGCGCGTGACATGGGCCGACCTCGATTTCGTGCGCGCGCACTGGAAGGGGCCGATCGTCATCAAGGGCATTTTGGACGCCGACGACGCGCACCGCGCGGCGGAAGCGGGGGTCGACGGGATCATCGTATCGAACCATGGCGGGCGCCAGCTCGACGGCGTGCCGTCGGTGGCGCGCGCGCTGCCAGCGATTGCCAGCGCTATCGGCGACCGGCTGACGGTCCTTGCCGACGGCGGGGTCCGATCGGGGCTCGACGTCGTGCGGATGCTTGCGCTTGGCGCAAAGGGCGTACTGCTCGGCCGCGCATGGGCGTTCGCGCTCGCCGCGGCGGGCGAAGCGGGCGTGCGCCATGTGCTCGACCTGATCGAAGCCGAAATGCGCGTCGCGATGGCGCTCACCGGCATGACGACAATTGACGGGATCGGCCCGGAAACGCTGGCTGCCTGACGACGACGAAGACGGGAACGAGGGGAGAGAAATATGGATGCGAACCCGCTGCTCGGCGTGTTCTTTCACTGGCTGGGCGGGCTGTCGTCGGCGAGCTTCTATGTGCCGTACAAGCGCATCCGCGCCTGGTCGTGGGAGATTTTCTGGATCACCGGCGGCATTTTTTCATGGCTCATCGCGCCGTGGCTGTTTGCGTCGATCCAGACGCATGACCTGATCGGCGTTTTGAGCCGGACGCCCGGCAATATCTGGTTCTGGTGCTGGTTCTGGGGCGCGATGTGGGGGCTTGGCGGGCTGACCTTCGGGCTCACCATGCGCTATCTCGGCCTGTCGCTCGGCATGGCGGTCGCGCTTGGGCTGACCACCGTCATCGGCACGATGGGACCGCCGATCTTTCGCGGCACGCTGGACGAGTTGTTCGCGACGACGAGCGGGCAGACGGTGTTCCTCGGCATCGCGATCACCTTGGTCGGGATCATCATCGTCGCGCAGGCGGGGCGCCGCAAGGAACGCGAGATGAGCGATCGGACGGCGTCCGACGCGTCCGAATTCAACCTGCGCAAGGGGCTCGCGATCGCAGTCTTCTCGGGCATCATGTCGGGCTGCTTCGCATGGGGCCTCGACGCCGGGGCGCCGATCCGCGAGCTGACGCTCGCCGCCGGAACCGATCCGTTGTGGCAGGGCCTGCCCGTGCTCTGCGTCGTGCTGCTCGGCGGGCTCACCACCAACCTCGTCTGGTGCGCGATCCTGATCGCGCGCAACCGCAGTGTCCGCCAGTTCACCGGCGAGGCCGCACCGGGCGCGACCGAAAGGCCGCCGCTCGCGCTCAACTATGGCCTCGCCGCGCTCGGCGGGACACTCTGGTACTTCCAGTTCTTCTTCTACACGATGGGCGAAAGCCAGATGGGCCGCTTCGGCTTTTCGAGCTGGACGCTGCACATGGCGAGCATCATCCTCTTCTCGACCCTCTGGGGCTTCGCGCTCAGGGAATGGGCGCCCGCCGGAAAGCGAACGCGCGCACTCGTGTGGCTCGGGATCGCGGTGTTGATGGCCTCGACCGTCGTGATCGGCCTCGGCAACAGCCTCGCGTAGGTTCTAGGCAGGCGTCGCGGCGAGCTCGCCGCGCGCCTGCCGGAACACCTCGATGCTGCCCCAGATCGCCAGCATCGCCATGATCGCAGCGACCGCGAGATCCGGCCAACTGCGTCCGGTACCGAACACGCCGAGCGCCGCGCCCATCACCGCGATGTTCCCGATCGCGTCGTTGCGCGAGCAGATCCACACCGAACGCATGTTCGCATCGCCGGTGCGGTAGCGATAGAGCATCAGCGCGACCGCGACGTTCGCGGCCAGTGCAAGCGCACCGATCAGCCCCATCGTCTCGGCGTGCGGCGCCGATCCGCTGACGAAACCCCAGACCGCCGATCCGAACACCCACAGGCCAAAGACGAGCATGGTCCCCGCCTTCAGCAGCGCGGCGCACGCACGCCAGGCGAGCGCCATGCCCGCGACGCCGAGGCTGATCGCATAATTGGCGCTGTCGCCGAGGAAATCGAGCGCGTCGGCCTGCAGCGCGCGCGAATCGGCGGCGACGCCCGCGACGATCTCGACGCCGAACATCGCGGCGTTGATGATGAGCGCGATCCAGAGGATACGCCGCCACTTGGGATCGTTGAGCGCGGTCTGTCCGCTCTTACCGGCACAGCATTGATCGGCCACGTCGAAAGCTCCTGTTATCTTCGAGTCGGCATCCTATATGCACCCTGTAGCAACTACAGGGTCAAGCGATGAAAATCGGCGAACTGTCGCGGGCGACCGGGACCAATATCGAAACCATCCGCTATTATGAGCGCATCGGGCTGCTTCCCGCGCCCGACCGGACAGCGGCGAACTACCGCAGCTATGGCGACGCGCACCGGTCGCGGCTGAGCTTTGTGCGCCATTCGCGCGACCTCGGTTTCACGATCGAGGAAATCCGCTCGCTGCTCGACCTGTCGGACGATCCGGCGCGCGACTGCGGCGAGGCCGACCGGATCGCGACCGCGCATCTGGAACAGGTCGAGGCGAAGATCGCGCAGCTGGCATTGCTCCGCGACGAACTGGCGCGGATCGTCGGGCGCTGTCGCGGCGGGGTCGCCGCCGATTGCCGCGTGATCGAGGCACTCGGCGATCACCGCCACTGCGAAAGCGCGCACTAGGCGCGCACCAACATAGGTCAAGAACCGGCGCTCAATTCCACTCGGTTCGTCTTGCGCGCCGGAACTCGCGGTGTGCACACGCGTCAGTCGGACAGGTTGGGGGCGTCGCCCCCGACGCCCGCCAGCCGCTCCCCCAAGCGAAACGAGGAGACGGAAAGTGGAAAGGCAGACGAACAGAGACCGGAGCAGCCGCGACGCCGACAGCGATCGCGGGACGCAGTCCGGGTCGCTCTATGATTGGGAAGCGAACCGCGACGACGATCGCGGCGGCTATGCCTATGGCGGCTATCCGGAAGCGGGCTTCGGTCCGCGCGAGACGGGCCGCTATGGCGATTATGGTCGCAGCGGACGCGAGCGCACCGAACGCGGCCATTACAGCGCCAACCGCCCACGCGACTATGCCGGCAACGACTGGAACCGCAGCTATGGCTCGCGGCGCTATTGGAACGACGAACGTAACGACGACGAACGCGATCGCGGCGCACGCGAGCGGAACCGGCGCGACGAAGAGCAGCGTCAGTCGGCGTGGACCTATATGGGTTATGCCGACCCCTATGGCTGGCCCACCTACATGCCCTATGCGAGCGCCGACTTCGGGCGGTCCACCTATGATCGCAGCGGCTATTCGCCGCGCGGCCGGGGCGAACGCGGCTTCTTCGAGCGCGCCGGCGACGAAGTGCTGTCGTGGTTCGGCGACGAGGATGCGCAGCGCCGCCGTGATCGTGACCATCGCGGACGCGGGCCGGCCGACTATATCCGCTCGGACGACCGCATCCGCGAAGATGTGAACGACCGGCTGACCGAGGATTATTGGGTCGACGCGTCGCGCATCGGGGTCACCGTATCGGGCGGCGAAGTCACGCTCGACGGCAGTGTCGACGGCAAGCGCGCCAAACGCCGCGCCGAGGACCTTGCCGACGATGTGACGGGCGTCAAACATGTGCAGAATAACCTGCGCATCGACAGCACGTCCTTTGCGCCGCAAGGCAGCTAGTCCAAGCCCATGGAGAGGGAGCGGTTCGCCGCTCCCTTTTTCATGCCTGCAATGAGGGGAAGGTGGGACGATTCTGTTGCCCGGCTCGTCCCCAGCCGCTGGTATCCGATTCTGTTGCCCGGTTCGGTCCGAACCGCGTTCTATTTGTCTAACCTTAGGCCGTGAGGCTTATCGGTTAGGCAGCCAGAGCGAGTGCTTCGTTATCGTTAGCACCTATTGGTTTTGAGCCTTGAACGGGTTACTCAGCCCGGGCAAAAATATCGTCTTTGAACACACGTCGATCCTGGTTCGGCCCCGTCAGAAACCCGCGCGCCCATCAAGAAACGCGGGTTTGTGGTGGAGCCGCCGGGTACTGCCCCCGGGTCCGCTGTGTCTATTCCACGACACCATTTATCACCATAGTCGGCCGAAACCGACC
>Ga0247823_10003368_pt1 | contig 12954 bp, 11 predicted proteins | sample 13C_PalmiticAcid_2_FD_192426 | JGI IMG/M metagenome (GOLD analysis project Ga0247823, IMG submission 192426) | Soil microbial communities from agricultural site in Penn Yan, New York, United States - 13C_PalmiticAcid_Day30 | ecosystem: Environmental > Terrestrial > Soil > Agricultural land...
CCCTTGGCCACGTCACCCATCATGTTCGAGAAGCGGCTGCCCCCGAACAGAAGGATCACGAGAACACCGACGATCAGCCAGTGCATCAGACTCATACCACCCATCGGAACTCTCCGTTGATTCCCGGGCTATCTAGTCTTCTTCGTCAGCGGTTACCATGGTTTCCGCACCGGAATGCGCAGCCTCGAACGCCAGATCGACCGGGTCGAGCAGCCCGGCGGCGCGCAGATCGTCGATTCCGGGCAGGTCGCGACGGCTGGCGAGGCCGAAATGCGTGAGAAATTCGGGGGTTGTGGCGAACATCAGCGGGCGCCCCGGCACTTCGCGGCGACCCGCGGGACGGATCCAGCCCGCCTCCATCAGCACGTCGAGCGTGCCCTTGCTGATCTGCACGCCACGGATCGCCTCGATCTCCGCACGCGTCACCGGCTCGTGATAGGCGATGATCGCCAGCGTCTCGATCCCGGCGCGGCTGAGCTTGCGGCTGTCCTCACGGTCGCGGCGCAGGAAATTGGCGAGATCGGCGGCGGTCTGGAAATGCCAGCGCCCGCCGCGCTCGACCAGCTCGATCCCGCGGCCGGCATAATGTTCGGCCAGCGCTGCCAGCGCCGCCGCGAGATCGACCTCCTCGCCGACATAGGCGCGGATATCGGCCAGAGTCAGCGGCTGTTCGGCGGCGAACAACACCGCTTCCACCGCGCGCATCGTTTCGTCGGGCCGGGTCATGCCTGCGCTGCCTTGAGGTAGAGCGGCGCGAACGCCGATTTCTGCTTGAGCTCCACGCGCCCCTGCCGCGCCAGTTCGAGCGCCGCGACAAAGGACGAGGCAAGCGCCGACTTGCGGTACAGGCCCTCAGCCTCGTCGGGCAGGAAGCTCTCGATCGTGCTCCAGTCGATCCGCTGGCCTACCAGTTCCGAGACCCGCCCGATCGCGTCCTCCAGCGTCATCACCGGCCGCACGGCGACGATGTGCATCACCGGGCGGGTGCGTGCGCTGATCTGCCCATAAGCGGAAATCAGGTCATAGATCTCGGCCTGCCAGCGCGACTTGCGGACGACCTTCAGCCCCTCGGGCGCGCCACGCGGAAACACATCGCGGCCCATCCGATCGCGTGCCACCAGCCGCGCCCCCGCCTCACGCATCGCGTTCAGCCGTTCGAGCCGCAATTGCAGCCGCAGCGCCAGATCTTCGGGACTCGGCTCGATCTCCGGGTCGCGCGGCAGCAGCAGCGCCGATTTGAGATAGGCCAGCCACGCCGCCATCACGAGATAATCGGCCGCGACTTCCAGCTTCAGTTCGCGCGCCTCGTTCACATAGGTGAGATACTGGTCGACCAGCTGGAGGATCGACAGCTGGCGCAGATCGACCTTCTGGTTGCGCGCGAGCGCGAGCAACAGGTCGAGCGGCCCTTCCCAGCCGTCGATATCGATGGTGAGGGCATCGGTCGCTTCGGTCATCGCGGAGCGCCAAAAGTCCCAAAAGTCACACTGCCAGGCGCGCGCGCGTTACCGGCAGCTAGCGGCGGCGTGGCGTCTTGAGGCTCCAGCCAGCGCAAGCAGTTCGTCCCGCTTGGCGATCAGCGCGTCCATCGGCGCCTCCTCCGGGCGGATGCTGGCCATCGCGCGCTCGAGCCGCGCCAGCGTCGCCGCCGATGCATCGCCCAGCCGCCCTGCGATCTCGACCATCTCGTCCATCCGCGCCCAGCAATCGAGCGCGACGTCGCAGCCCGCGGCGATCGCCGCCGCCGCCTTCTCGCCCGCAGTGCCCGACAGCGCCTTCATGTCGATATCGTCGGTCATCAGCAGGCCATCGAAGCCGATCCGGCCGCGGATCACGTCCGCGATCACCGTGGGCGAGAGGGTCGCGGGCCGCTCCGCATCCCACGCCTCGAACACGACATGGCAGGTCATGCCCATCGGCGCGCCGGCCAGCGTGCGGAACGGTTCGATGTCCCGTTCCAGCTCGCTGTCCGACGCCTTGACCACCGGAAGCTCGTAGTGGCTGTCGACCACGCCGCGGCCATGCCCGGGCATGTGCTTGACCACGCCGACCACCCCGCCCTTCGCCATCCCGTCGAGCATCGCGCGGCCGAGCGCGGCGACCTGCATCGGGTCCGAGCCAAAGGTGCGCTCGCCCACAGCGGGAGTCGTCTCGGGCTGGCGCACGTCGAGCAGGGGCGCGCAGTTCACGTTGACGCCGACCTCCGCCAGCATCAGCGCGAGCGCCTGGCCGTTGGCCCGCGCCGCCTCGATCGCCGAGGAGGGGGCGAGGTCATAGAGCTTGTCGAATGCCGGCCCCGCGGGGAAGGCCGGCCATTCGGGCGGTTGCATCCGCGCGACGCGTCCGCCCTCCTGATCGATCAGGATCGGGACATCGGCGCGGCCCGACAGGTCGCGCAGGCTGTCGGTCAGCGCCAGCATCTGCGCGCGGGTCTCACAGTTGCGCTTGAACAATATGTATCCGAGCGGGTCGGCGTCGCGGAAGAAAGCGCGTTCGTCCGCAGTGATCTCGGTGCCGGACAGGCCGAAGATGACGGGCTTCATGCCGCATCTCCAACATGACATGCGGTTGACGAAGTTGACACATATGCGCGGTTTTGCGCGCGGGTACCGGGACGACTGACCATCAGCCGACTAGATCAGGCGAAGTCCAACTTTTCCAGCGGAAAGCGGCCGGCGCCGATCAATTCGGCGCGAGGAAGCACGCCTCGCCCGCCGCCTTGAGCTTGCCGCACAATTCGCTCGCCTGGCTGTTGCTGCCGGTGTTGACGCGCAGGCGATAGACGGTCTTGCCGTTCACATCCGCCTTCTCGACCGATTTGCCGAGCGGTGCGAGATAGTTGAACCGCTTCGACAGCCGCGCCCAGGCCGCGTTCGCCCCCGCCTCGGCCGGAAAGGAACCGAGCTGGATGATCGCGCTGCCAGCCGACGGCCCCGGCGCGCGCTGCGACGAACCCGCTGCCTTCGCAACCGCCGGCGCCGAGGGAACGGCCGCGGTGACGCGGCTGGCACCCGACACCGGGGCCGGCGCCGCCTTCGGCGCCGCCTTGCCCGCAACCGGCGCCTCGGGCACCGCACCGACATTGATCGATCCGTTGGTGGTCGCGCCCTCGCTCGCCGCGAAGACGGTATCGCCCGCGCCGTCGACCTTCATGCCGCCGGGATCGTCGGGCTTGACCTTATAGTCCCCCTCGGCAGCGTTGATCAGCGCGCCGCTGCCCTCGCCACCGCCACCGGTACGCTGGAACACCCACCAGCCACCGCCGACCGCCGCGACGATCACCGCGAGACCGGCGATGCCGGTCAGCAGCTTGCCCAGGATCGGCGGCTTTTCCTCATAGTCGTCGTCGGCCGTTTCCAGCCAGGGCAACCGGTCGCCGGTCTCGACTTCGTCCGCTACGGTCTCGTCGACCGCGCTTTCCTCGACCGGCTTATCCTCTCCTGCGTTCATCAGTTCAGCTCCTGAACCGCCTCCACGCCCATGATGCTGAGGCCATTGCGGATAACCTGCCCGATCGCGTCGGCGAGGGAAAGCCGTGCGCATGTTACCGGTTGATTGTCCGGCAGCAGGAAGCGGCGCGACGGATCGTCATTGCCCATATTCCACAGCGCGTGGAATTCGGCTGCCAGATCATAGAGATAGAAGGCAATCCGGTGCGGCTCGCGCGCCGCGGCAGCGCCCTCGACCGTGCGCGGGAACTGCGCGGCGAGCTTCACCAGCGCCAGCTCGCGTGTATCAAGCAGGGACAGATCGGGGGTGCCGCAGGCGATCCCCGCCTCCGCCGCGCGCCGATGGAGCGATGCGATTCGCGCATGCGCATACTGCACGTAGAAGACCGGATTGTCCTTCGACGCCTCGACCACCTTGGCAAAATCGAAGTCCATCTGGGCATCGGCCTTGCGCGTCAGCATGGTGAAGCGGACGACGTCCTTGCCTACCTCGCCGACCATGTCGGCCAGTGTGATGAAATTGCCCGAGCGCTTGGACATCTTCACGGGCTCGCCCGCACGCAGCAGGCGGACCATCTGGACGAGCTTGACGTCGAAGCGCGTCTTGCCCTCGGTCAGCGCCGCGACCGCGGCGACGATGCGCTTGACGGTGCCGGCATGGTCGGCGCCCCAGATGTCGATCAGCTGATCGGCGGCTTGCGCCTTCTGGAAATGATAGGCGAGATCGGCGCCAAAATAGGTCCATTGCCCGTTCGACTTCTTGATCGGGCGATCCTGATCGTCGCCGAACTGGGTCGAGCGGAACAGCGGCAGCTCGACCGGCTCCCAATCCTCGGGCGTCTCGCCCTTGGGCGCTTCGAGCACGCCGTCATAGACGAGGTCGTGCGCACGCAGCCACGCCTCGGCCGCCTCGGGCTTGCCCGCGGCCTGAAGCTCGGCTTCCGAGGAGAACAGGTCGTGATGGATGCCGAGCTGGGCGAGATCATCCTTGATCATCACCAGCATCGACGCGACCGCTTCCTTGCGGAACAGCGCGAGCCAGGCGTCCTCGGGCTGGCCGACGAACTTGTCGCCATATTCGGCGGCGAGCTTCGCGCCCACGGGCTTGAGATACTCGCCGGGATACAGGCCCTCGGGGATCTCGATGCTCTCGCCGAGCGCCTCGCGGTAGCGCAGGTGTGCCGAGCGGGCGAGGACGTCGACCTGGCCACCCGCGTCGTTGACATAATATTCGCGCACGACCTTGTGCCCGATCGCTTCGAGCAGGCTGGCGAGCGCATCGCCCACCACCGCGCCGCGGCAATGGCCCATATGCATGGGACCGGTCGGGTTGGCCGACACATACTCGACATTGACGGTGATCCCGGCGCCGGTGGTCGAGCGACCATAGGCGTCGCCGGTCGCGTTGATCGCGGCAAGCTCGTCGCGCCAGGTGGCGTCGGTGAGGCTCATGTTGATGAAGCCCGGACCAGCAACCGACACGGCGGAAACCTCGTCGAGCTTCTCAAGCTCGACGGCAATCTTCTCGGCCAGCGCGCGCGGGTTCGTCGCGGCGGGCTTGGCGAGGACCATCGCGGCGTTGGTCGCAAGGTCGCCATGGCTGGCATCGCGCGGCGGCTCCACGGTCACCGCGCGTCGCTCCAGCCCCGCCGGCAGGTCGCCCGACGCGACAAGCGCATCGAGGGCAGCATCCAGATGGGCGGCGAAACGGGTGTAGAGCGTCATTTGAAGGTCCGATGGTTGCAGAAGGCGGGCGCTCTAGCGCACCCGCACGCGTTCGTCACGCGGTCTGGGTTTCCGCAAGCCGTCGGCGTCGCGCCGTGATCGTTCCGTGCGCCCCGAAGAGGATGAGCCCGGTCCAGATGAACGCGAAGCAGATCATGTGCGCGGTCGTCATCTTCTCACCGAAGAAGGTGATGGCGAGGATGAAGCCGATCGTCGGTGCGAGATACTGGAGCAGTCCCAGCGTCGAGTATGGCAGGCGCCGCGCCGCAGCCGCGAACAGCAGCAGCGGCACCGCGGTGACGACGCCCGAGGCGATCATCAGCAGCGTGGGCGCCACCGCCGACCCGAAGGTCAGCCCCTGCCCGCCGCCCAGCCAGAAGAGATAGGCGAGCGCGAGCGGTGCGAGGATCAGCGTCTCAAGCGCCAGCCCCTCGAGCGCGCCCACCGGCGCGACCTTGCGGACGAGGCCGTAGAAACCGAAGGTGAAGGCGAGCGTCAGGCTGATCCAGATGCCGCCGCCCGCACCGAACGCGAGGACGGAAACGCCGACCGCGGCGAGTGCGACCGCGACGATCTGCGCGATGTTCAGCCGCTCACGCAGCACGACCACGCCGATCAGCACATTGACCAGCGGGTTGAGGAAATAGCCGAGGCTCGATTCAAGGACGTGGTGGTTCTGGATCGCCCAGATATAGACCAGCCAGTTGGTCGAGATGAGCAGCGAGCTGGTGGTGAGGTAGAGCATCGTGCGCCGGTCGCGCAGCGCCGCGAGGATCGCCGGGCCGCGCCGCAGCGCGACGATCACCGCGACGAGGAACGCCACCGACCACAGCACGCGCATCGCGACCACTTCGCCGACATCGCTGCCGGCGAGCAGCCAGTAGAACAGCGGGAGCACACCCCAGATGCCATAGGCGCCGAGACCCTGGAGCAGCCCGGTGCGGTCGAGGCGCTCGGGCGCTGGGGCGGGGTCGGCACGGGCCATGGCGGGGAAGTAGGGACGATGCTGCGCTGCGCCAAGGCGTGGCGCGCGCTATTTCGCCAATCGAAACTGTTGCTTCCGAAAGCTCAGCTGTCCTTGCGCGCGGCCTCGACCTCTGCCGGGGTGACGCCGAGCAGCTTGGCCCAGTCGATGCGCACCAGCGCGACCAGCGCAGCGAGCATCGTCACCTGCAGCACGATACCCCAGGGACTGGTGAGCGTTTCCATGAACGCGTCGCCGATGCTGGACTGCTGGATCTTGCGCGCGGTCCAGCCATAGAGGCTGTAGGTGACGAGACGTCCGACGAAGAACGCCGCGGTGAAACCGAGCAGCGGCACCCGCGCGAGACCCACCGCCATGAACAGCTGCGCCGACGGCAAGGGCGAGAGCAGGAACAACCCGAGCGCGAGGATGACATTATGGCTGCGGCGGTGCAGCGCGATCCGTGCCGCCTCCAGATTATCGCGCAGATGCTGCGGCAGCCGCGCTGCAAAGATGCGGCACCCCCAGGCGAGCGTGAACCGCCCCAGCGACGCCGCCACCGCCGCGGTCACCACCAGCGCCCAGAGCGGCAGCTGGCCGTTGAGGCCGTAGAGCACGACGATCGACCAGGTCGGCGGCGCGAAAGCCGGAAGCAGGTTCAGCCCGAAGACAAGGAAGAACAGTCCCACATAGGTCATTCCGCATGCGTGAAGCCGGACCAGCGCTTACGCAAGTGGAAGCTTCAGCCGCGGATCAGGCCGCCGATCGGTTTGGTGGTCTGGCCGGGAAACAGCGCCGGCATCGCGCGCTGCGGGTCGAGCCCGAAATGCACACCGACCGCGCCGCCGATCACGCTGTCGAGGCTTGCGGTCGGCTTGAGATCGCGGCCTTCGTAGAGCGCGGCATCGCCCAGCCCCGGCCAGTCGGCCGCGACCCGCCCGCCCTGCACCGCGCCGCCGAGCAGCCAGGCGACCGATGCGGTGCCGTGATCGGTGCCCTGCGTCCCGTTGATCTTCACCGTCCGGCCGAACTCGGTCGCAACCAGCACCAGGGTCTTGCTCCAGAGCGGCCCGAGCCCGGCCTTGAGCGAGGCGATCATCTGGTCAAGGCCGTTCAATTGCCCCGCGAGCCGTCCGCGCTGCTGGGCATGGGTGTCCCAGCCGCCGGTCTCGATCATCGCGATCCGCGCGCCATTGGCAGGCACCAATAATTTGGCGGCAAGCGTGCCGGTCGCCGCGGCGTTGCGGCCATTGTCGGTGGCGAGATCGCTGGTCAGCGCACGCGTCGCCGTCGCCTGCTGCCAGATCGCGTGGAGCTGCGGATCTTCGGCATAGAGGCCTGCCACCCGCGCGAGCAGGTCGTCCGAAGCGTCGGGCAGGTTGGACGGCGCATAGGACGATACCTCGACCTTGCCGCGCATCGCCATCGGGATCGTCGCGGCGACCGCGATCGCCTTACGCTCCTCGTCCGGGAGCAGGTCGAGCATCCGGTTGAGCCAGCCGTCCTTGAGCTGGTATGCCGCCGTCCCGCCGCTTTCGAGGACGTTCTGCGCATCGAAATGCGAGCGGTCGCGATAGGGCGAGGCGACGGCGTGGACGAACAACGCCTCCTTCGCCGCGTAGAGCTGGGCGACGTTCTTGAGGCTGGGGTGCAGCGCGAACATCGCGTCGAGTCTGGTCGCTTCCGCGAAGTCCTCCGACAGCACCCCGCGTTGCCCGGCAAAGGCCGGGTCGCCGACCGGCGCCACCGTTGCGAGGCCATCGGCCGCGCCCCGCTGGATGATGAAGACGAAGCGGCGGTCCGTGGCCGCCTGAGCAAAGGCCAGGCGCGGCGCGAACCCCAGGGAAAGCGCGCCCGCAGTACCGGTGGCGATGAAGTTGCGGCGTGAGAGCATGATCTATCTCCGCAGGAATTCGGGCGAGACGAGCATCAGCGCGACACTCTGCGCAGGACTTTCGGCACGGGCGATCGCCTGGCTGGTCGTGAGACTCAGCGCATCGGGGAAAAGCTGGACTGCACGCGTCCGCCCGTCGATCGTGTCGCGGGTGCGCGATGCGAAGCGCTCCGCCGCCTCGACCCGGCGCATCACCGCATCCGGCCCGGCCCAGCTCGCGGCGATATCGTCATAGCCAGCGGGAGATCCCGGCCGCCAGACGGGCTGGCCGAGCTGGTTCATCAGTCCGAGCACCGCCTGGCCAGGCACTTCCCGCGTGCCAAGCGCACGCATCGTCGAGATCGACCATTCCCATGGCGTCTTGAACTTGACCGGTTGCGGCACCCAGGCCTCGGGCGCGTCGATCAGCGCGCGATAGACGGTGGGCAGGTCGCCGCCGGATTTGAGGAAGGCCGCTTCCAGTCTGCCAACCAGCGCCGCGGGCGGATCGTCGCCGGCGAAATGGCGCGCAAGCTTGGTCGCGATATGCTTCGCCGTCGCGGGGTGAACGGCGAGATCGTCGAGCACCGCCGCCGCCTGTGCTTCACCCTGCTGGTCATAGCGCTTGCCGATGATCATGCGCGGCCCCGCCTCATGGATGCGCGGGGCGAAGGCGAAGCCGCCGGCCTGTCCACTCGGTTGCGCCAGCCGCGCGCCCTGCCCGCGGCCCAGCCCCGCAACCGTCCAGCCAGTCATTGCACGCGCGAATTCGGTGACATCGGCCTGGGTGTATACGGAGCGCACCCCCAGCGTGTGCAGCTCGAGGATTTCGCGCGCCAGATTCTCGTTGAGGCCCAGCCGCCGCTGCCCTTGCTCGCGTTGCGCGAAACGCTGGCCCACGGGGCTGTTCGGCCCGACCGACTGCGCCTGATCGAGATAGAGCAGCATCGCCGGATGCCGCTCGACCGCGTGAAGCATGTCGCGGAACCTGCCCAGCACGTGCGGGCGGATCGCGTCGAACTCGAACCCGCCGGTCAGGCCGACCATGATCTGCTTGTCCGCCGAGACCGCGAAGTGATTGGCCCAGAAATGCACCAGCCGCTCGACAAAGGGCGTGTCGCTCGCGACCGCGGCCTGCGCGCGCGCACCCACCGCCTGTGTATAATAGTCGCGGCCACGCTGCCGTGCCGCCTGCCGTGCTTCCTGCGTTACCGCATCGGCATTCTGCCCGTCGCGCCGCGCTGCGCGGGTCTGCATCTGGACGGTGTCATAGGCCGCGGCCAGATCGGCGGCGAGCGCGGGCGTGCGTGGATAAGCGGACAGGGACGCGGGCAGAACCGCGAACCGCTCCATCTGCTCGATCAGCATGCGGCGCGGCGCGGCGGGCACCGCCTCACCGGCGCGCGCGCCCATCCCGAACCGGTTCAGCGCGATACTGGCTTCGGACATGGCCCTCTCCGATCGTTCGCGGCCACATTATGCGCGCTTTGTCGCAAATCTTTGCCAGCAGCGCATTTTCGTCGCGCCGGAACAACGCCCGGACGGCTGCGTCAGACGCAATCGCACATGCATCCTTCGCGATTGGCGGTTGCTGCATCGCAACATAACCTCGGTCGCAGAACATAAGGGGATGTCGATCTGGCTCTGTCCAACAGGGAGAAAGATCGTGATCAAGACCTTCATCAGCGCCGCCGTCCTTCTCAGCCTGCCGGTTGCAGCCTATGCCGGCGAGCGGACCTTCACCCGTGACGGCGTGACCTATGTCTACACCAGCGAGCAGCGCGGCGAGACCACGGTGCTGAGCGGCAAGGCGCTGCCCAACGGCTCGGCCTATACGCTCACCGTCCGCGGCCGGAAGGTGACCGGCCATGTCGGCGGCACCCCGGTGTCGTTCAGCATCGCCAAGCCGCTCGTCAAGAAAGTCGAGACGGCGCAGCGCTGAGCCGCGCAAAGGCCTGTTGCCCCGTCATTCCCGCGAAGGCGGGAATCCATTGTCGCTGACGTTTCGGTTCCTTCGATGGTTCAGCCAGAATGGATCCCCGCCTTCGCGGGGATGACGGCCCTGGAGCGGACCGGCGCCCAAATCCGAAGTCAGAACCCTTCGGGCAAGTCGATCGGGCCGACGGCTTCGCGATACCGGGTGATCGCATAACGGTCGGTCATGCCGGCGATGAAGTCGGCGATATGGCGGCTGCGCCAGGGCTCGTCCACGGGCAGGCAGTCCCCCCACCCCTCCGGCATCAGTGCAGGATCGGCGCCATAGGCCGCGAACAGCCCGGCGACGATCCCCTGCGCCGTATCCGCCGCCGCGACCTGACGCGGATGGTGGTAGAGATTGGCATACATGAAGCGCTTGAGCGTCCGCTCCGCTTCGCGCATCTCGTCCGAGAAACCGGCCAGCGCACGGCCTGCCGCACGCACCTCCCCGACGGTTTCGACTCCGGCCTCGGCAACGCGGCGCTGGGTCTCGGCGATCAGATCGTTGACCATCGTCCCGATCTGCGCGCGGACCAGCTCGCGCATCAGCCGCTTGGCGTCCGCCCCGGGAAAGCGCGCGCGCACCGCGTCCCAGCCCCGCGCGACCAGCGGTACTTCGAGCAGCTGGTCAAGCGTCAGCAGGCCGGCGCGCAGCCCATCGTCGATATCGTGATTGTCATAGGCGATGTCGTCGGCGATCGCAGCCACCTGCGCCTCGAGCGAGGCGTGGCTGCCGAGTTCGAGCGGGAACGCCGCGTCCGCCGCCGCCAGCGCCCAGCCGGGATGGCGCACCGGGCCATTGTGCTTGGCCAGTCCCTCCAGCGTCTCCCAACTGAGGTTCAGCCCGTCCCAGCCGGGATAGGGGCTGTCGATCACCGTCAGCGCGCGCAGCGTGTTGCCGTTGTGATCGAACCCGCCCTGCGCCATCAGCGCCGCCTTCAGCGCGTCCTCCCCGGCATGGCCGAAGGGCGGATGGCCGATATCATGCGCCAAGCACAGCGCCTCGGTCAGATCCTCGTTCAATCCCAGCGTGCGCGCCACCGCGCGGCCGATCTGCGCGACCTCCAGGCTGTGGGTCAGGCGGACCCGGAAATGGTCGCCGTCGGGCGCCATGAACACCTGGGTCTTGTGACGGAGGCGGCGGAAGCTGATGGAGTGGATGATGCGGTCACGGTCGCGCTGGAACGCGTCGCGCGGGCCGCGGGTGGTGCCGCTGCCTTCGTCGTGCAACCTGCCGCGGCTTTGCGACGGATCGCTGGCATAGGGAAGCAGGGCCCTCATGCGGCGCGGCGCGGCGATACGGCTCGAATCGGCATCGCCGCGCGATAGATCATTTCGCTGCGAGTTTCTCGATCTTCTGCCCGGCCTCGCTGCTCCAGGCGAAAGCCGACACACCCTTCTTGCCGATCGTGTTGACGAAGGCCTGCGCCTCTGCGGGCGTCTTGAACGGCCCGACGAGCAACCGGTTGGTGAAGCGCAGCGGCGTCGTCCAGGGCTGGCGCCCCTTCAATTCCGCGGGCGCCTTGGCGAGCAGCCCGCGCCACGCCTTGGGCAGATCGCTCACATTGGCGCCGCCTGCGACCTGGACCCAGTGGCGCACCGGATCGGTCTTCGCCGGATCCGGCTTGGCCTTTTCCTTTACCGCCGCCTTGCCCTTGGGCGCAGCCTTGGGATCGCCCGGCTTTGCCACCACGGCTTTCGGATCGGCGGGCTTCGCACCGGGGGTCTTGGGATCCGCGGGCTTGCCGCGCACCGGCTTGCCGGTCTCGGCCTTGGCCGCTTCCGGCTTCGGCGCTTCCGTCCTTGGCTTGACCGGCTCCGGCTTCGGCTTGACCGGCTCGGGCCTGGGCCGTTCGACAGCGGGGCGCGGAGCCGGGGTTTCGGCCTTCGCGACCTCGACCGGCGCGGGTGGCGGCGCAGGTTCCGGCTCCGCGCGGCCGGGCATGGGCGCAACGCCGAGCTCCGACGCCGGAATCGTGATCCCCGCGATGATCCGCGCGATGACATTGTCTTCGCCGCCGATCCGCGGCGGCGGAGCCGCTTCGGCGATACGGGCGGGCGGCACCTCGCTCGCTGCGGGCGGCGTCGCCGCGGCAACGGCAACCGGCTCGGCCGCAGGAGCAGCCGGTTCGACCGCCTGCCGTTGCGCCTCGGCGAGTCGCTGCGCCTCCGCAAGCCGCTGGGCTTCGGCAAGCCGTTCCGCCTCGGCGAGCTGTTTCGTCTCCGCCTCACGCGCGGCAAGCTCAGCCGCAGCGCGTTCGCGCGCCTGCGCCTCGGCGACACGGCGCGCCTCCGCCTCACGCGCTGCCAGTTGTTCGGCGGCGGTGCGTTCCGCGTCGCGCTGCCTGGCCGCCAGCGCCTCACGCGCCTGCTGCGCCTCGGCAAGGCGCTTCGCCTCCCGCTCGCGCACCAGTCGCGCCTCAATCGGGTCGTTCGTCCGCCATCCCAGCGGTTCGCGCACGCCGGAATTGCGCGACCTGGCGTTGCGGCGATCCGCGAGACCAGGATCGGCCTGCGGCTCGCGGCGCGGTACGTCCGCCGCCGCCACAGCAACGCCCGACTCCTGCCCAAGCCGCGACAAGGGCGGTGCAAGCTGCGCGTCGGCGATGCGCGCGGCGGTACGGCGCAACTCGCCGAAATGCACGGCGAACGCCTTGTCGGACGCATTCAGCGTCGGCAGCCGCCGGAAAAAGGGCGAGAGCGCGGTTCCGACCCCGCCCATCATGCTGGCCGCAATCTTGTCCGCTCCGGCCGCATCGCCGTTCATCGCCAGGATGAAGGCGCGCGCGCGCCAGCCCGCGCGGTCGCTGCGGCGAAGCAGCGGATCGAGAAGCCGCATCGCTTCGCCGGTCTGCCCGCTGATCCCGAGCGAGAGCGCATAACGGCGGATCGTCTCGTCATCGGCTGCACCGCGCATCGCCACGCGATACTCGCGCTGCGCATGGCCCTGCGCACCAACCAGATCA
>Ga0247823_10003369_pt1 | contig 12952 bp, 10 predicted proteins | sample 13C_PalmiticAcid_2_FD_192426 | JGI IMG/M metagenome (GOLD analysis project Ga0247823, IMG submission 192426) | Soil microbial communities from agricultural site in Penn Yan, New York, United States - 13C_PalmiticAcid_Day30 | ecosystem: Environmental > Terrestrial > Soil > Agricultural land...
CGGTGTACAACATCACCATCCCCGGCAACGCGGGTTCGCATACCCTCAACGGCTTCGAACTCAGCCTGCAGCACATGTTCGGCGACAGCGGCTTCGGTGTCGCGGCCAACTACACCATCGTCGACAGCGACAGCCTTTCGTACGACAACAATGCGAAGGGACCGCAGCAGGTGCTGATCGGCCTGAGCGATTCGGCCAACCTGGTGGGCTTCTACGACAAGGGGCCGTGGCAGGTACGCCTGGCCTACAACTGGCGCGACAAGTTCCTCAACAGCCAGTACGACGGCGATGCCGCCGACGTCGCCAAGAACAACCCGGTGTACGTGGAAGAGTATGGCCAGTGGGATCTGAGCGTCGGCTACAAGTTCAACGATCGCTTCACGGTCCAGTTCGAGGGCATCAACCTCACGGATGAGACCGCCCGACTCAGCGAGCGCCACAAGAACATCCTGTTCTACGGCACCCAGACCGGTCCCCGCTACATGCTCGGTTTCCGCTACAACTTCCGCTGACGTTCCACGGCATGCCCGGATCCGGGATGGGTCCGGGCAGCATCGCCAAAGCCGCTGGTTTCCAGCGGCTTTGGTTTTGGGGCGGGCCGCAAGTCCCGCTGGGCGAGTAGCAAAGACGAGGTAGCCGCGTGGATCTTCCTGTCAGGCATGTAGTCATCCTCGGGGGCGGCTCGGCGGGCTGGCTCACGGCCGCCGTGCTGGCGGCCGAGCACCAGACCGCGCTCGCCAGCGGGCTGCGGATCACCCTGATCGAATCGCCGGACGTCGCGACGGTGGGCGTGGGCGAGGGCACCTGGCCGACCATGCGCGATACCCTGCGCCGGACCGGCGTCAGCGAGACCGACTTCATCCGCCAATGCGATGCGGCCTTCAAGCAAGGGTCCAAGTTCGTGCGGTGGAGGGAAGAGGTCGACGGGGACTACTACCATCATCCGTTCGTGCTGCCGCCGGGCTTCCTGGAGACCCATCTGGCGACCGGCTGGATGGCGCACCGCGACGTGCCCTTCAGCATGCTGACCTGCTACCAGGCGCACCTGTGCGAAGCAGGGAAGTCCCCCAAGCAGATGTCCACGCCGGAGTGGGCCTCCGTGGCCAACTACGCCTATCACCTCGATGCGGCCAAACTCGGCGTCTTCCTGCGGACGCATTGCGTCGGGAAGCTCGGCGTGCGCCACATCGCGGACCATATGGTCGGGGTGGAGACGCACGAGAACGGCGACATCGCCGCGTTGCGCACGCGCGAGCACGGGGCGATCGAAGGCGACCTGTTCGTGGACTGCAGCGGCATGCGCGCGTTGCTGATCGGCCAGCATTACGGTGTCGAGATCGAATCGCAGAAGGACGTGCTGTTCAACGACCGCGCCATCGCCACGCGCGTGCCGTACGCGGACCCGCATGTCGAAATCGCCTGCCAGACCATTTCCACCGCGCAGGAGGCCGGCTGGATCTGGGACATCGGCCTGCAGAGCCGGCGGGGCATCGGCCATGTTTATTCCAGCACCCATACCAGCGATGACGCGGCCGAGGCGGCGCTGCGCCGCTACATCGTGGCGACAGGCGGTCGCGAACAGGACATCGACACGCTGCCGAAGATCATGATCCGCCCGGGCTTCAGGCGGGGCGCCTGGCACCGGAACTGCGTGGCCATCGGGCTGTCCAGCGGGTTCATGGAGCCGCTCGAAGCGTCGTCGCTGGTCATGGTGGAGCTGGCCGCAGGCATGCTCGCCGACCAGATGCCGGCCACGCGCGCGGCCGTGGACATCGTCGCCAGGCGCTACAACGACACCTTCAGCTATCGCTGGGACCGCATCGTCGACTTCCTGAAGCTGCACTACGTGCTGAGCAAGCGGGACGACAGCGAGTACTGGCGCGACAACCGCAGGCCGGAAACGATCCCGGAGCGCCTGCGCGACCTGCTCGAATTCTGGCGGCATCAGCCGCCTTCCCGGTACGACCTCAACCGGGTCGAGGAAGTGTTTCCTTCGGCGAGCTACCAGTTCATCCTCTACGGCATGGGCTTCATGCCCGACGCGCGGCCCACCACGCGGCGGATGGACGACGTGCGCCGCGCGGAGGAATACTTCGGGCAATCGGCGGACATCGCGAGGAAGATGCTGTCGGCATTGCCTGGGCATCGCGAGATGCTCGATCATGTGATGACGCGCGGAATGCCGCGCATCTAGGACGACCCACCGATGCCCCGACACGCCCAGGTCAACAACATCGACCACAAGGACCTGCGAATCGACACCCGGCGCAGCGCGACGCTGGGCGACGACGTCGCGTTCGCCGCCACCTTCCCCGCCGAATTCCGCGACCTGCAGGCGCACTACCCCATCGTGTTCCGGAAGGATGCGCATGGCGGTCTGTCGCCGGTCGCGTTGCTGGGGTTCGAGGAAGGGACGAACCTGTTCCTCGACGGCGAGCGCTGGGACGCGCACTACGTGCCGCTGGCGATCGAACGGCAGCCGTTCCTGATCGGCCGCGGCGGCGACGAGATGACCGTGCACATCGACCTGGACAGTCCCAGGGTCGGCAACGAGGTCGGCCAGCCGTTGTTCCGCGAACACGGCGGCCAGACCGAATACCTGGACCGGATCGCGTCGGTGCTCCTTACGCTGCACAACGGGCTGGAGCGTGTGCCGGCCTTCGTCAATGCCCTGCTTGCGCTCGACCTGCTGGAATCCTTCGCGCTCGACATCGAGCTGGACGATGGGTCGCTCAACCGGCTTGCGGGGTACTACATCATCAACGAAGAACGCCTTCGTGGCTTGGACGCCGGGGCATTGGGCCCGCTGCACGCGGCCGGCCACCTGGAGCCGATCTACATGGCCGTGGCATCGGTGTCGAACTTCCGCGGCCTGATCGACAGGATGAACCGGAGCCGTGCTGGCGGACGCTAAGCCCATCCGCGAGGCGCGTGGCGATGCGGCCGATGCACTGCCCCAGGCGCTGCAGGCTTCGTCGTCCGGACCGGTCGTGCTGCGGGGGCTTGTCGCGCACTGGCCCATGGTCGCCGCGGCACGCGAATCGATGCAGGCGGGCGTGGCCTACCTGCACGGTTTCGAACGTGCGGACGCGCCGCCGGTGGTCGCGACGGTCGCCGCCCCCGGCAGCGGCGGCCGGGTGTTCTACAACGACGACCTGAGCGGGTTCAATTTCCGCCAAGAGCAGATTCCGCTGAGGACGGTGCTCGACACGTTGCTCAAGTACGCGGAGCGGGAATCTGCGCCGATGATCTACGTCGCGTCGACCACGCTCGATACGTGGCTGCCGGGCTTCCGCGACGAGAACGCACTTCCCCTGGAGGGACGCGATCCCTTGGCGAGCATCTGGATCGGCAATCGCACCCGCATCGCGGCTCACCAGGACGTGCCCGACAACATCGCCTGCGTAGTGGCGGGGCGCCGCCGCGTCACCCTGTTCCCGCCGGACCAATTACGCAACCTGTACATCGGTCCGCTCGACTTCACGCCCGCCGGGCAGGCCATTAGCCTGGTGGACTTCGCCTCGCCGGATCTGGCGCGCTTCCCGCGCTTCGCCGAAGCGATGCGGCACGCCCAGGTGGCCGAACTCGCGCCGGGCGACGCGGTGCTGATTCCGAGCATGTGGTGGCACCACATGGAGGGACTGGAGCCGTTCAACGTGCTGGTCAACTACTGGTGGCGCGACACGCCGGGGTGGATGGACACGCCGATGAACGTCCTGATGTACGCGCTGATGACGATGCGCGACCTGCCGCCGCATGAGCGGGAGATCTGGAAAGACGTGTTCCGCCACTATGTGTTCGACGCCGACGCGGACACGGTCGCCCACATCCCGGAGCCCGCGCGTCGCCTGCTCGCTCCTCTGGACGAGATACGCGCGCGCGAACTTCGCGCACGCCTGCTCAAGCGCCTCAATCGCTGATCACACGACGCCAGGAACCCCCTCTGTGAGCAACCACATGCCCGACATCCACCATCAGCCGATCAAGCGCGTCATCATCGCCGGCGGTGGCACCGCCGGCTGGATGGCGGCCGCGGCGCTCTCCAAGGTGCTCGGCGAAGTGCTGGACATCACCCTCGTGGAGTCGGAGGAAATCGGCACCGTGGGCGTCGGCGAAGCCACCATCCCCACCCTGCTGAGCTTCCACCGGATGATCGACATCGGTGAGCAGGAGTTCATGGCGGCGGTGCAGGGCACCATCAAACTCGGCATCTCCTTCGAGAACTGGCTGGACGTCGGGCACCGCTACATCCACTCCTTCGGATTCAGCGGAAAGGACCGGGGAGCGACCGGTTTCCAGCATTTCTGGTTGCGGGGGCGCAAGGAGGGTTACGCCAGCGGCTACGAAGATTATTGCCTCGAGTTGAAGGCCGCCCTGCAGGACCGCTTCGCGCACCTGCCGCGCAGCGGTACGAACTACGCGTATCACATGGATGCGAGCCTGTACGCGAAGTTCCTTCGGCGATTCAGCGAACGACACGGCGCGAAGCGGGTGGAGGGCAAGATCGCCGAAGTCCTGACCGATGCGGCGTCGGGCCATATCACCGCATTGAAGATGGAAAGCGGCGACAGCCTCGAAGCCGACTTCTTCATCGACTGCACGGGCTTCCGGGCGTTGCTGATCGGCAAGACGCTGGGCGTGGGCTTCACCGACTGGTCGCACTGGCTGTTCAACGACAGTGCGTTGGCCACCCAGACCACGGCTGTGCGCGACGCGGTGCCCTACACGCGCGCGATCGCCGGCAAGGCCGGCTGGCAGTGGCGCATTCCGTTGCAACACCGGGTCGGCAACGGCATCGTCTATTCGAGTCGCCATGTCGGCGATGACGAGGCGCGGGAGGAGTTCCTCGGCAGCCTCGAGGGCGAGGTCATCAAGCAGCCGTGGCCGATCCGCTTCAGGCCGGGCCAGCGCCAGCAGTGCTGGGCGAAGAACTGCGTGGCCCTGGGTCTGGCCGGCAGTTTCATCGAGCCGCTGGAATCGACGACGATCCACCTGATCCAGCGCGGCATCGTGCACCTGCTGCAGAACTTCCCCCAGGTGGTTACCCCGCCGGCGATCGACGAGTACAACGCGCGTCTGGACGAGGAATTGCAGCACGTGCGCGACTTCGTCGTGATGCACTATGCGCTCAGCAACCGGCGCGACTCGCCCTATTGGCGCGAGATCGCGGAGATGGCGCTTCCCTCGACGCTGCGCCACCGCATCGAGTTGTTCCGCGAGACCGGCACCGTCTTCCACGTGCCCGGCGAGCTGTTCGGCGAGAATTCGTGGATCCAGGTGATGATGGGGCAGGGCATCATGCCGAAGCGCTACCACCCGACGGCGGACGCGGTGCCGCCGGCGGAACTGCAGCGCTTCCTCGACGACATCCGCGCCAGCGTGCTGGGCAATGTGGAACGGATGCCGGCCCACATGGACTATCTGCGCAGCTACTGCCCGGCACCGAAGCCCTGATCGCGCGGGCGGCGGCATGGCCTATGCTGCCGGCATGAGCGATCCACGACTGCAGGACTTCATCGGGGCGCACCGTCGCCTGTTCGTGCTGAGCGGCGCCGGCTGCAGCACGGGGTCCGGCATCCCGGACTACCGCGACGAGCAGGGTGCGTGGAAGCGCACGCCGCCGGTGACGTACCAGGCGTTCGTCGGCGACGGGGCGACGCGGCAGCGTTACTGGGCGCGCAGCCTGCTCGGCTGGCCGCGCATCGCGGAGGCGCAGCCGAACCCGGCGCACCGCGCACTGGCGGCGTTGGAAGCGCAGGGCCGCTGCGAACACCTGCTGACCCAGAACGTCGACGGTCTGCACCAGGCCGCTGGGAGTCGATCCGTGATCGATCTGCATGGCCGGCTGGACGCCGTGGTGTGCCTCGACTGCCGTGCGGGATCGTTGCGCGCGGATCTGCAGGTCCGTCTCGCCGATGCGAACCCCGGCTGGGCCGGCCTGGTGGCGGCCGCTGCGCCGGACGGCGACGCGGATCTGGAAGGACGCGACTTCGGCGCTTTCCGGGTTCCCGCCTGCGAGGCGTGCGGAGGCATGCTGAAGCCGGATGTCGTCTTCTTCGGAGAGAACGTGCCGCGCGAACGCGTGCAGACCGCGATGGCGCACCTCGCGCGTGCCGACGCGATGCTCGTCGTGGGCTCCTCGCTGATGGTCTACTCGGGCCTGCGGTTCGTCCATGCGGCGGTCCGCACGGACACGCCGGTCGCGGCGGTGAACCTGGGACGCACGCGCGCCGACGATCTCCTGCGCTTCCGCGTGGCGGCGCCGTGCGGGGACGCGCTCGCGTTCCTGCTGGGCAGCGACGCGGAGCGCGGGGTCACGCCGTCGGCGATTGCAGGGTGAGCCAGCGCTCCAGCGAATGCGGCGACAACGGCCGCGATACGTAGTAACCCTGCAGGATGTCGCACTTCAGGCCTGCGAGCACCGCACGCTGGGCCTGGTTCTCCACGCCTTCGGCGACCACCTTCAACGAGAGGCTTTCGCCGATGCGCAGGATGGACGTGGTCAGCGCGCGCGCCGATTCGCTGTGCTCGAGGTCGCGGACGAAGCTCATGTCGAGTTTCAGTTCGCTGATCGGCAGGCGGTGGAGGTGGCTGAGGCTCGAGTAGCCGGTGCCGAAATCGTCGATCGACAGGTGCACGCCCATGCGATGGATCGCATCGATGTTGGCGAGCACTTCCGGCTTCTGCGCGAGCATGACGCTCTCGGTCACTTCGACCATCAGCTCCTCGGGCGAGAGGCCGCACTTGCCGAGCACGTTGCCGATGAAGACCGGCAGGTCCTGCTGTTCGAAATTGATCGCCGAGAGGTTCACCGATACGCGCGGCACCGGCACGCCGCGGCGGCGCCAGTCCGCCATCTGCGTGCAGGCTTCTTCCAGCGTCCACCGGCCGAGGTCGTCGATCAGGCCGCATTCCTCGGCCATCGGCACGAACGTGGCCGGCGAGATCTCGCCGATCTCCGGATGGCGCCAGCGCAGCAGCGCTTCCACGCCGTGCAGGTGCGTGTCGTCGTCCATCCCGACCTGCGGCTGGTAATGCAGGCGCAACTGGCCGCTGCGCACGGCCTCGCGCAGGGCGTTCTCGAGCGCCAGCCGTTCCTGCATCGCCTGGTTCATCTCGACGCTGTAGAACACGATCCGGGCGCCGCCCTCGGATTTGGCGCGGTACATCGCGATGTCCGCGTGGCGCACGAGCGAGTCCACGTCCCAGCCGTCGCTGGGGAACATCGCCACGCCGACGCTGGCCTGCGGCGCCAGCATCATGCGTCCGGCGCTGACCGGCTGCGACAGGCGCGCCATCAGGCGATCGGCCAGGTTGGCGGCATCCTCCGCGTCGTAGTCGGGCACGGCCAGCACGAATTCGTCGCCGGCCAGCCGCGCGACCACATCGGAGTCGCGCAGTTCGCCGGCCAGCCGCTTGGCCAGTTCGCGCAGCAGGGTGTCGCCGGCGGTGTGGCCCTGGGTGTCGTTGACGATCTTGAAACGGTCGATGTCGATGAACAGCAGCGCCACCCCGCTGTCGCGGCGCGCCGCATCCAGCAGCATCTGCTCGACCTTGTTGTTGAACAGCGCGCGGTTGGGCAGGCCGGTCAGCGTGTCGAAGAAGGACAGCTGGTGCATGCGCACGCGCGCACGCTCGCGGTCCATCGCCAGTGCGCACAGGTGCAGGCAGACATCGACCACGCGCTGGTGGAAGTCGTCCGGCGCGCGGTTCTCCCAGTAGTAGAGCGCGAAGGTGCCGAGCACGCGGCCGTCATGGCCCTTGATCGGGCTGGACCAGCACGCGCGGATGCCCAACGCGAGGAACGGCGCCTTGTACGCCTGCCAGCGCGGGTCGCGATCGATGTCGGTGCACTCCACCGGCTGCCCGCTCCACGCGGCCGAGCCGCAGGCGCCGACCATCGGCCCCGCGCGTTCGCCGTCCACCACGGCGGCGAGATGGTCCGGCAGGCTGGGTGCGGCGAGTGGACGCAGGTGGCCGTAGTCGTCGAGCCCGATCACCGAGGCCACGGCCTCCGGCATCACCTTCTCGACTTCGCGACAGACCAGCGTCAGGACGTCCTGCAGCGGTTGCTCCCGGACGATGGCGCCCAGCACCTTGCGGTGCAGCTCCTCGTGCAGCTTGCTGTGGGTGATGTCCGTATACACGCCGAGCAGGTGGCGCACGTTGCGCTCGCCGTCGAACACCGGATTCACCACGGCGGAAATCCACAGGGGCACGCCCGTCTTGGCATAGACCAGCAACTCGGTCCGGTAACCCTGTTGGGTATTGAGTTGGCCGCGCACCCACTCGACCGTTTCGGGATCGGTGTGCGGCCCGGCGAGGAAGTCGCTCGGGCGACGGCCCGCCACTTCCTCCAGGGTATAGCCCAGCATGCGGGTGAAACCCTGGTTGATATAGGTGATGCGCGCATCGTCGTCGCAGACGACGACGGCGTTGTCGCTGTGGTCGATGACCCAAGACACGTCGGGCTCGGCAGGCGCGGCAAACGATGGCATGGCGATAGGAGTGGGCCTCACGGTCGCGTCTTCCCCAAGAACGGTATCCGTCGGATGGTCCGGGTTCGCCACGGCAGTCCCTGCTACGCCGCCCCGGGGTGGGGCCATACGAAACGGTATCGGCCCCGGATCGACGCACTTTACCCGAACTTCCGCGCCGCAAACGGGATGTCACGGCATGCAAACGCTTCCATTTTCCCCGTGCCGCAAAACCGCACCGTGCCGCCCGGGAAAGCGTGCGTGTCGCCTGCCGGGAGGGAACGCGGAGGGCATGCGGCCCGGGCTGACGCACCGGCGTCATGAACGCCGCCTAGGCTTGCCGGCCGCACGACGGGGGTGATCGAGATCATGAAGAAGATAGGAATGGGCCTGGCCCTGCTGGCCGGCCTGACCGCCTGTGGGCGCTCGCCCGAGACGGTGTCCGGGACGCAGGAGGTCGCGGCCTCCGCCGGTGCGGTATTGCCCGACAGCGTGGACGAGACGCGCACGGCGTATGCGCGCGCGTCGCAGGCGCTCGCCGAGCAACGGATGATGTCGCCCGCGGGCGACAACGCGATCGAGCACTACCTGGCCGCGCGCGCCGACACGGCAGAAGCGGCCCGCGCGCAGGCGGCGCTGGCGGAACTGCAGCCGTACGTGCTGATCGCGGCCGAGCAGGCGCTGGCACGCAGCGACGCGGTCGAATCGGAACGCCTGCGGGGGCTCATCGAACGCATCGATGCGGGCGCACCCGCGTTGCCCCGCTTGCGCGCGGGCATCGCGACGCTGCAGCGCGAACAGGCAGCGCAGGCCTCGATCGCCGCGCTGGAGACGCCGCCGCCCTCGGTGACGGTCGCGCCCCGCGCCACCGCCCTGCCGCCTCCCGCGGTCGCGACCCGCGAACCTCCGCCCGTGGCGGCCGGTACGCCCGTCGTTGCCGAGCCTGCACCGCCACCCGCGGCGCCCGTCGTGGAAGCCCCGCCGCCGGCCGCGGTGGTCGCGCGTGCCGCGACGGTGGCCCCTGCGCGTGCACCCCGCCTGGTGCAGGACGCGCAGCCGCGCTACCCGCTGCCGGCACTGCGCGCGCGCATCGAAGGCCAGGCGGAAGTGTCCTTCACCATCCAGCCCGATGGCAGCGTGCGCGACGTGCGCCTGCTGTCCTCCACGCCCGCCGGCTTGTTCGACGCCTCGGCGCTGGCGGTGGCGCAGCGCTGGCGTTTCGAGCCGAGCGGGCAGGCGCACGCTTCGCAACGCACGGTGCGGTTCCGCTTGCCGGCAGGCGCCGAGGGTGGCGCGGACTGATTGGTATCCGCGCGTCACTGCGGCGAGAATGACGGCATGACGACCTCCCATGCCCCGCTTCTCGAAACCGTCGAACAGGACACCGGTCCTTTCCCGCAGTGGTCCGTGCTGTGGCTGCACGGCCTCGGCGCCGACGGCCATGACTTCGCGCCGCTCGTACCGGAACTGGTGCGCCCGGGCTGGCCCGCGCTGCGCTTCGTGTTCCCGCACGCGCCGGTGCGTGCGGTGACCATCAACAACGGGGTGCGCATGCGCGCCTGGTACGACATCGTCGGGATGGACTTCCCGACCCGTGCGGACAGCGCCGGCATCGAGGAATCCCTCCTGCAGGTGGACGCGCTGATCGAGCGTGAGCTCGCGCGCGGCATCGCGCCGGAGCGTCTGCTGCTGGCGGGCTTCTCGCAGGGCGGTGCCATCATCCTGGCGGCCGGCCTGCGCCGGCAGGTCCCGTTGGCCGGCCTGATCGCCCTGTCGACCTATCTGCCCGGTGCCGCGCAGGCGGCCTCGCATCTTGCGGCGGCCGCGACCGCGCAGCCGGTCTTCATGGCCCATGGCACGGGCGACCCGGTGATCCCACTGGTCCACGCCGAGCAGAGCGCCAGGGCCTTGGGCGGCATGGGCTTCGACGTGGCATGGCACCGCTATCCGATGGCGCACCAGGTCTGCGCGGAGGAAATCCGTGACCTGGGTGACTGGATGGAACGGCGGTTTGCGTTGTAATCCGCATGCGTCCCCGCCCGGGTGACGCGTGGCGCCGTCGTGGGTAACCTAGGCCACGGGGGATCACGCCAACGTTCATCGAGGACGCCTTTGCCGTGAAAGTGGTCATTGCCGACGACGAACCCCTCGCCCGCGAACGCCTGCGCGCGTTGCTCGCCGAGCATGCCGGCATCGATGTGGTGGCCGAGGCCGAGAACGGCCTGGATGCGCTGCAGGCCTGTTCGCAGCACCGCCCGGACATGGTCCTGCTCGACATCGCGATGCCGGGCGTCGATGGGCTGGAAGCCGCGCGCCACCTGGCCGCCTTCGATCCGCGCCCGGCCGTGGTGTTCTGCACCGCCTACGACGAGCACGCGCTGTCGGCCTTCGAGGCGGCCGCCATCGACTACCTGATGAAGCCGATCCGGGCCGAGCGGCTGGCCGCGGCGCTGGAGCGCGCGCGCACCTTCATCGCCGGGCGCGAGACCCAGGCGCCGGCGGCCGCCAGCGGCCAGCCGCGGACCCACCTGTGCGCGCGCCTGCGCGGCAGCCTGCGCCTGATCCCGGTCGACGAGGTGCATTACCTGCAGGCCGAGGAGAAGTACGTGGTGGTGCACCACGCCCGCGGCGAGGACCTGATCGAAGAGTCGCTGAAGTCGCTGGAAGAGGAGTTCGGCGGACGGTTCGTGCGCATCCACCGCAACTGCCTGGTGGCGCGCCACGAGCTGGTCGAGATCAAGCGCGTCGGCGATGGCCACGTGCAGGCGATCCTGCGCCACGGCAAGGCGCCGCTGGAAGTCAGCCGCCGCTGCGTGGCCGGCCTGCGCGAGACCGTCAAGACGCTCTGAGCGCCGCGCGGGACGCGGCATGCGGCATGCGGGATAATGCCCGCATGACCACGCTGCGCATCGCCACCCGCAAGAGCCCGCTCGCCCTCTGGCAGAGCGAACATGTCGCCGACCGCCTGCGCGCGGCTCACCCGGGCCTGGTCGTCGAGCTGGTCCCGATGAGCACGCGCGGCGACGAAGTACTGGACCGCTCGCTGGCCGCCATCGGCGGCAAGGGCCTGTTCCTGAAGGAACTGGAGCTGGCGATGCTGCGCGGCGAGGCGGACTGCGCCGTGCACTCGCTGAAGGACGTGCCGATGGAGCTGGAGGGTCCGTTCGCGCTGCCGGCCATCCTCACCCGCGCCGATCCGGCCGACGCCTTCGTCTCCAACCACTACGACGGCATCGCCGCGTTGCCGCATGGCGCGCGCGTGGGGACGTCGTCGCTGCGCCGGCAGGCGCAACTGCGCGCGCAGCGCCCGGACCTGCAGTTGCTCGACCTGCGCGGCAACGTCAACACGCGCCTGGCCAAGCTGGATGCCGGCGACTACGACGCCATCGTGCTGGCCTGCGCGGGTCTGCAGCGGCTGGGCTTCGATGCGCGCATCCGCGCCCGCCTGCAGGCGCCGGACTGGCTGCCGGCACCGGCGCAGGGCGCCATCGCGGTGGAATGCCGCGCCGAGGATCCCGAAGTGCATGCCTTGTTCGCGCCGCTGGACGACGCCGCCACGCGCCTGTGCGTGGAAGCGGAGCGCGCGATGAACCGCGCATTGCACGGCAGCTGCCATGTGCCGGTGGCGGCGTTCGCGCATCGCGACGGTGACGCGCTCGTGCTGGCGGGCCTGGTGGGCTCCGCCGCGGAAGGCCAGCTGCTCCGCGCGGAAGGCACGAGCGATGCGCGCGACGCCGACGCGCTGGGTCGTCGCGTCGCCGCGCAGTTGCTGGAACAGGGCGCGGGCGCGTTCCTGGCCTGACCGACGCTTACTTGAAGCGGTAGACCACGTTCATCGTGGTCAGCGTGTCGGTCTTCTTGATGTCCTCGGCCACGTCGCTGTTGTGGCGCGCCTGCCAGCCGGCCTTCAACGCGAGGTGCGAGTTCATCGTCACCGACACGCCCAGGTCGTTCTGGGCGAAGGTGTTGTACTCGCCCGATTCCACCAGCAGCTTGTTGACGATCTCGGTGTTCTCGGTGAGCGCGTAGCGCATGTCGATCAGCCCACGGCCGATCAGGCTGGATTCGGTCCGCCCGTCCACAGTGTCGTACGCGCGGCGGTAGCCGGGGCCGACCTGCAGGTCCAAGTGGGCGCGCTCGTTCTTGATCACCCGGTTGCCGTAGCTGAGGCTGAGCGACTGCTGGCGGCTGTAGGTGCCGAAGTCGTCTTCCTCGTGGCGCAGCGCGGTGTTGATCGTGCCGCGGTCATCCATCAGGTAGGCGCTGTTGGCATTGACGGTGTAGCGGTTGGCGGTAGTGCGCGTATCGCGGACGAGGCTGCCGTCGTCCTGCGTGCGCGCGTACTCGGAACGCGAATGCAGGCCGAACAGGCTGGCGCTGTGGCGCCAGGCGCCACCATCGGTATAGGTCAGGTCCAGCCGCCCGTTGAAACTTTCGGTATTGGTGTTGCCGCTAGCCGCTGCGAACCCCAGTTC
>Ga0247823_10003370_pt1 | contig 12949 bp, 8 predicted proteins | sample 13C_PalmiticAcid_2_FD_192426 | JGI IMG/M metagenome (GOLD analysis project Ga0247823, IMG submission 192426) | Soil microbial communities from agricultural site in Penn Yan, New York, United States - 13C_PalmiticAcid_Day30 | ecosystem: Environmental > Terrestrial > Soil > Agricultural land...
GTCGCCAACAGCGCCGGTCCGCGCAGGCGGGTGCCGTCATCCAGCACCACGCCACCGTCGGCGCACGACACGACATGGCGGCCTGCAAACAGACGCAGGCCACGCAGGCGGGCACGTTCGACCAGGCAGCGCGCCGCGCGCGGCGGATACACCACCGCCTCGCGGGCGACCCGCATGCCGCCCGCCAATCCGGGCGCCAGCTGCGGTTCCAGTTCACGCAGTTGCGCGGCGTCGAGCGCTTCCGCATGGATGCCCGCCGCCGCCAGCCGCGCGATCTTGGGCGCCACCCGCGCGAGTTCAGCGTCGTTCCGGGCCACCCAGATCGTGCCGCAACGGCTGAATTCCGCCGCCTCCAGAGAGGGGAATTCCTCCCACAACGCGAGCGAGTAGGCGGCCAGCGCGAGTTCCGCCGGATCCTCGTCCATCGCCACCAGATGTCCCATCGCCGCGGCGGTGGCGCCGCCGCCGATCGGGCCCGGCTCGATCAGGGCGACTTTCAGTCCCTCGGCGCAGGCCGCGTCCGCGCAGGCGACACCCACCATGCCGGCGCCGACGACGATGAGGTCGAACGTGTTCACCGCCGATCGCCACCCGTCGCGCCGATGCCCCACGCGAACGGATCCGCCGCGTCGATGCACAGCTGCGCCCTGCCGGTGATGTGCGCTTCGCCGGTGATGCGCGGCAGGATGCCGCGTGGTCCGCGTGCATAGCGCCCTTCGAAGCGCGTGCCGAGGATGCCCTGCTGGATCCAGGTCTCGCCTTCGGCGAGTTTTCCGTCCGCGGCCAGGCACGCCATTTTCGCGCTGGTGCCCGTGCCGCAGGGCGAGCGATCGTAGGCCAGCCCCGGACACAGCACGAAGTTGGCCAGCACGCCATCGCCATCCGCGGCGGGCGCGTTCACTTCGATGTGATCGATGTCGGCGCCATCCGCGCCGGTGATTCCCGCGGCGCGCAGCGCATCGCCTATCGCTTCCGTGTACGCGGTGAGTTCGCGCTGGTGATGCAGCCGCAGCGGCACCGGTGTCTGCGCGGTGATGAAGAACCAGTTGCCGCCCCAGGCGATGTCGCCGACCACGCGGCCATGGCCGGGCACGTCCACCGCCACGTCGGCCTCGAGCCGGTAACTCTCCACATTGTCCACCGACACCCGGCCATCGGCATGCAGTTCGACGCCGACCGTTCCCACCGGCGTCTGCAGGCGGTGCGTGCCCGGCGCCAGTCGCCCCATCGCGTGCAGGGTCCGCACCAGGCCGATAGTGCCGTGCCCGCACATGCCCAGGTAGCCGACGTTGTTGAAGAAGATCACGCCCGCGACCGCGTCCGGCTCGGTCGGCGGCAGCAGCAGCGCGCCCACCACCGTGTCCGAACCTCGCGGCTCGCAGACCGCCGCGCTGCGCCAGTGATCGAAGTCCTGGCGGAACCGGCGCAGTTGGGTCGCCGGATCGCCGCCGCCCAGATCGGGAAAGCCGGACACCACCACCCGGGTGGGTTCGCCGGCGGTATGGGAATCGATGACGTCGAGTGTCTGCATGCCGACATGCTTTCATCCGCGTGCGGGGACCGGATAGCCGGCAATGTCCGGGGCCAATGCGGAATTCGGCATGATGCCGATTGCGCCGTTCGATGCAGCGCAGCATCCGCGGGCATGCCGGATGGCATTGACATCGCGAGTCGAATCGCTGCTATGGTGCTTCACGGAGAGGGGGCACGCGATGCCCGGGAAAACGCGGAACGACGCCCGCCAGCGGCTGGATCAAAGCCGTGGTGGATGCCGAATGCCGCCGGATCGTGGATGCACGGAACACTCGTGGCAGGAGTGGCGGGTGCATGCGCTCTCCATGGATCGCGACGCCGCGGCGCGGCGATCCGGCATCCCCGTCATCCGGAGTCCGTGCCATGCCATTCGACATCGACATTCCGTCGCAGGAGTTGCAGGCGCTGTACGACGCCCTGCCGGACGTGGTGTTCTTCATCAAGGATGCGCAGGGACGCTATACCCATTGCAACCTGACGCTGATGCGCCGGCTGGGTCGCAAGCAGCGCGCCGACGTGCTCGGCAAGACCACCGTGGAAGTGTTTCCGCAACGCTTCGGCGACAGTTACCAGCAGCAGGATCTGCGCGTGCTGCGCGGGGAAATCATCGAGAACCAGCTGGAGGTCCATCTGTTCCCCAACCGCATGCCGGGCTGGGCGCTCACCTTCAAGCGACCGGTCATGCAGGACGGCGCGGTCATCGGACTGATCGGCATCTCCCGCGATCTGGGCCAGCCGGACAATCGTCATTCCACTTTCCCGCGGCTGATGAAGGTGGTCGATCACATGCAGGCGCATCATGGCGAGAACATCCGGGTCACCGCGCTGGCGGATCTGGCCGGCCTGTCGGTCGCGCAGCTGGAGCGGCACTTCCGCCGGGTGTTCCAGCTCACTCCGCAGCAGTTGCTGACCAAGCTGCGCATCGAGACGGCGATGCGCCTGCTGCATGACGGCGACAGCATCGCCAGCATCGGCCAGGCCTGCGGATTCGCCGACCAGAGCGCGTTCACCCGTCAGTTCAAGGCCACGGTCGGGATGACCCCGCGCGACTACCGCGCGATCAGCCGCACCACCCGACCGGCGTTGGCGACTGGCGGCCGCTGACGCGCCCGCATGCCCGGCGGACGACTACTGATCGTCCGCCGCGCCGAGATCCAGGTGTTCCGCCGGCACGCCGGTGGCCGCGCCCCAGTAGTAGACCAGCAGCGCGATCAACACCACCGCCACGGTGTCCCAGGGATGCGCGAGCACGCCGCGCCCGCCGAATGATCCCAGGCACGAGATCACCACCATCAGGATGTAGAAGCCCAGCAGCCAGAGCGAGCTGCGGACCTGACGCTTCAGGGACAGCTGCCCGGTCGGCACGAAACGGCCGCAGGCCAGGTAGATGAGATACAGCAGCACCTGCAGACTGAACAGCCACGAGACCGTGGTCCAGCCGGACCAGTAGACGATCAGCGCCGCCACCACGAACGCGAAGGGTCCCAGCACACCCAGTCCGCTCACCCGGAACGGCCTGCGCAGATCCGGCGCGTTGCGCCGCAGCGCGGCCGCGGTCACCGGGGCGACCGCGTAGCTCATCATCAGCGCCGCCGAGACCACGTTGATCATCGCCTCCCATGAGGGAAACGGCAGCGTCCAGAACACCGACAACGCGAAGGTCAGCCAGAGCGCGGGGCGTGGAATGCCCGACGACACGCCGATCCGGGTGAACAGCCGGAAGAACGTTCCCGTCCGCGCCCAGCCGTAGATCACCCGTGGCGTGGCGTTCATGTAGATGTTGCCGGTGCCACTGGGTGAAACGATGGCGTCGGACACCACCAGCACCGCCAGCCAGCCCGCGCCGAGCGCCAGCGCGATGTCGCGGAACGGCAGGGAGTATTCCTCGCCGATCGGCGCCCAGCCGCCGGTCAGCGCCGACGCCGGCACGCTGCCCAGGAAGACCACCTGGAGCAGCACATAGATCACCGTCGACAGCGCCACCGAGAGCAGCAGCGCGACGGGAATGGTGCGCTGCGGATTCCGTACTTCGCTGGCCACGGAGATGATCGGGGTCAGGCCCAGGTAGGCGAAGATGATGCCGCCCGCCGACACCGCCGCGCCCACGCCGCCCAGGCCGAACGGCGCGAAGCCGTGGTCGACCAGGTTGCCGGGTTTGAAATGCAGCGCCAGCACCGCGATGACCAGCATCGGCACGATGAACTTGAACGCGCTGATGACGTTGTTGGCCCGCGCGAAACTCCGGATGCTGAAATAGTTCAGCAGGAAGAACACGCACAGCAGCAGGAACTGCACCAGCCAGCCCACGAGGCTGGCGTCGCTGGAGTCCGGCTTGTTCAACCACGGAAACCACGCCGCCGCGTACTGGCGCGAGGCCACCACCTCGATCGCGATGAGGCTGGAAAACGCGATCAGGGTGATCAGGCCCATCAGGTATCCCAACAGGGGGCCGTGCGAGAACGTCGGATAGCGGATGATGCCGCCGGCCCGCGGCAGCGCCGCCCCCAGCTCGCAATAGATCAGGCCCAGCAGCAGCACCGCCGTGCCGCCCAGCAGCCAGGAGAAGATGCCGGCCGGCCCCGCCATGGCGGCCACGTGGCTGGCGGCGAACAGCCAGCCGGAGCCGAATATCGCGCCCAGTCCAATCATGGTGAGATCCGTGATCGACAGATTGCGCTTGAATTTTCCCTGTTGGTCCACGCCGGTCCCCTGTTTCCGCGGTCCGTTCGACGCCCTGGCGCGGACGGCATCGCCGCCTGCTGTCCCGCTTTGTCGAAAGCCCCCCGCCTTCCCCGATTCTAGGAACGGGTTTTGCCGGGGGTCTTGCCGGATTCCATCGCCGGGGACGGCGATATGGGCACAAATGCCGATTGCCGTGAGTGGGCTGACGTCTCTCGCTGGAATGCGTGTGCGGCGCCTCATCCTGCGCGCGGATTCCACCGTCGCGCGACGCGGCTTGCCGGGATCCGCATGCCGAGTCCGATCGAACGCGATTCCCGGACGAAACCCATGGGCGATGCCCGCCGACAAGCGAAGGAGTCGCGCGACATCGGCGCCATCGGCTCTCCGAATCTCTCGCCCCGTCGTCCATCCCGCTGTATGCGTTATGCAAATTTCCGCATCGCTTCGGGCCAGCGGCGCCTAGAACCCGGCCCGGTCCGCCTCCTAATGTGAAAAACGGCACATCTGTCTTCGACGACGGAAGCGGTTCGCCGCCATCGGGCCCAACAAACAAATGGGGAGACCACATGAACATGCATACCAAGCGGCCGAGGCCCAACGCCCTGCGCCACGCACTGATCCTGGCGCTGGCGGCCTGCGTGCCCGGCACGCTGTTCGCCCAGGAGGCCGACACCACCGCGCAGGGCGCGGCGGCCGACGCGACCGGCGATGACGACGCGGATTCGGACACCACCGCCGGCAAACGCGAGGCCAAGACCCTGGAACAGGTCACCGTCACCGGTTCGCGCATCAAGCGCGCCGAGGTCGAGGGACCCGCGCCGGTCACCGTCATCACCGCCGACGATATCGAGAAGCAGGGCTTCAAGACCGTCTTCGACGCGCTCAACACGCTCACCCAGGCCAACGGCACGGTGGTCAACGAATCGACCCTGGCCAGCCAGTCGATCTTCGCCCCCAACGCCAACATCATCAATCTGCGCGGCCTGGGCCCGGGTCGCTCGCTGATCCTGATCAACGGCCGCCGCGTCGCCGAATATCCGCTGCCTTACGGCGGCCAGAGCAACTTCATCAACCTGGGCGCGATTCCCAGCAGCGCGGTCGAACGCATCGAAGTGCTGTCCGGTGGCGCCTCGGCGATCTACGGTTCCGACGCGGTCGCGGGCGTGATGAACATCGTCACCAAGAAGAACTACGAAGGCCTGGAGGCCAAGCTGTACGGCAGCACCACCACCCGTGGCGGCGGCGACACCGGCAACCTGCAGATCGTCGGCGGCAAGTCCGGCGACCGCTGGACCCTGACCTACGCGATGGAATACATGAACCGCGAGGCGATCTTCACCCGCCAGCGCGAGTTCATGGACTCGATGCGCGACAGCCCGATCGCCAGCGGGCGCACGCCCTGGGCCAATCTGTACCTGTACGACTTCGACGCGCCCGGCTACGTCAACGATATCGCCGACGCCTGCGATCGCTTCTTCGGCCACAGCGTGGTCTACACCACCGCTTCCGGCAGCCGCTGCGCGCAGTACGACCGCCTCGCCGATTCCACCATCCGCAGTTCCGACAACAACCTGTCGCTGTACGGCTCCGGCACGTTCGACATCGGCGAGAGCACCCAGGTCTTCATGGACGCGATGTGGTGGCGCTCCAAGGCGCGCTATTCCACCGGCACCCAGTGGTGGTCGCCCTACAACGAGGAAACCGGCTACTACTACTACGACGTCGGCCGCGGGGCGCTGATGGACGCGCTGCGCGTGTTCCAGCCGGAGGAAACCGGTCGCGACGGCCTGATGACCGACAACGACGAGGAATCCTGGAGCGTCACCACCGGCCTGCGCGGCAGCCTGTTCGACAACCGCTTCGACTATGAACTGTCCTACAGCCACGCCGAGTACGAGACCGATACCCGCACGCCGCGCCTGGTCGCCAGCAAGGTCGCCGACTATTTCCTCGGCCCGCGGCTGGGCAACGATCCGGTCTACGACTACTACCCGGCCTATCGGCTGGACTACGAACGCTTCACCACCCCGCTGACGCCGGCGCAGTTCGCCGCGATGTCGGCGACCATCCGCCCGCGCGGCTATTCGGAGGCCAGCCAGTTCCAGGCGACCCTGAGCGGCGATCTGTTCGAGCTTCCGGCCGGACCGGTGGGCATGGCCTCGGTGCTGGAATGGGGCTCGCAGAAATACAAGCTGGTGGCGGACCCGCGCACCCTGCCCAACGCCGACCCCGCCGAGGAAGCCTACAACTGGAACGACACCGGCGGCCGCGGCGCGCGCGACCGCTATGCGCTCGGCGTCGAGTTCAGCGTGCCGATCTTCAGCACCCTGAAGGCGCAGCTGGCGGCGCGCTACGACAAGTACGACGACATCACCGAAGTGGACGGCGCGGTGACCTGGAACGCCGGCCTGGAATGGCGGCCCACCGACAGCCTGCTGCTGCGCGGCAGTTACGCCACCAGCTTCCGCGCGCCGGACATGCACTACGTGTTCGCCGAACCTTCCGGCTACTACATCCAGATCTTCGACGAATACCGCTGCCGCGCCGAGAACAACAACGACGTGCTGGCGGCGGCGTGCCGCGACAACAGCAACACCGACTACTACTACTACACCGAGGGCGGACGGCGCGGCAATCGCCTGCTGGAGGAGGAAACCTCCAAGTCGTGGACCGCCGGTTTCGTCTGGGACATCCTGGACGGGTTGTCGGTGCAGGCCGACTACTACAGCATCGAGCTCGACCAGGGCGTCAACGATCTGTCCAACGGCTACGTGCTCAAGCGCGAAGCCGATTGCCGGCTGGGCGTGGATCGCAGCGGCAATCCGGTGGACACCAACTCCCTGCTCTGCCAGACCGCGCTGGACTTCGTCCAGCGCCGGCCATCACCGACCGATCCGGACGGCACCGCGGTGACCCTGTTGACGGTCGGGCCGATCAACACCGCCACCGAGAAGACCACCGGCATCGACGCGACCGTCCGCTACCGTTGGGACACCGATCGCCTGGGCCGTTTCAACTTCCTGCTGGGCTGGTCGCACACGCTCAGCTACGAGTTCACCCAGTACGCCGAGGACGGCGTCCTCTACGATCGCGACAACCGCTCCTACAACTGGAACGCGCGCAGCCGCGCCAACCTGTCGGTGAACTGGAATCGCGGCGACTGGGGCGCGAACGTCTACGGATCGCGCATGGGATCCATCCCCAGCTACGACCTGAATCGCCGCATCGCGCCGTACCTGCTGTGGAACGCCAACATGTCGAAGAAGATCACCGACAAGATGTCGGTGACCCTGTTCGTCAACAACGTGTTCGACAAGATCCATCCGCGCGACGACAGCTACGCCGACTACCCGTACTTCTACTGGACCTACAGCCCGATCGGGCGGGAGATCGGCGCGCAGCTGGCTTACCGGTTCCAGTAATCGGTGTTCCCCGGGGGCCGGCAGATGGCCGGCCCCTTCTTTTTTGGCTCCAGAGAAGATCGAATGAAAGATACCGTTCGCCCACGTGCCGCCACCCGCCGATGCCGCGCGGCCCTGCTCGTGCTGGCCCTGCTCTCGCCCTTCGCCGCCGTGGCGGGTGATACCGCCCCCACCGATGCGGACTACCAGCGCTCGCTGCACCTGGGACAGGAGTGGATGTACCTGACCCGCGACCTGCCGTTCGCGGCCAAGGCGACCCATGATGGCCGTTTCCACTACCGCAAGACGGTGCCGGGCGGTTTCAGCTACGTGATCGTGGATCCGAAGGACCAGCGCAAACGCCCGGCGTTCGACCAGGCGCGCCTGGCCGCGGCGCTGGGCAAGGCCACCGGCGAACGCTACGAACCGCTGCGGCTGCCGTTCCGCGACTTTGAATTCGCCGACGAAGGCCGCGCCATCAAGATGAGGATCGGCCTGGCCGAGCCGCGCCCATGGCGCTGCGAACTGAAGGACTACACCTGCGCGCGCGACGACGGCACGCCTGCCCGCCCGCGTGGCTGGGGCGTGGTGCGGGACATGACCCAGCCCGCCGACAATTCGCCGCGCCGCTCGCCCGACGGCAAATGGGAGGTCTTCGCCGAAGGGCATGATCTGGTCATCCGCGCGGTCGGCGCGACGCGGACCGACGCCTTGACCCGCGATGGCCGCGCCGATGGTTTCTACGATCCCGAGTCGATCGCGTGGTCGCCCGACTCGCGGCGCCTCGCGGTCTACCGGGTCAAGCCGGGCACCGACCGCCGCGTCACCCGGGTCGAATCCACGCCACGCAACCAGATCCAGCCGCTCGTCCATACCCAGCTGTATCCCAAGCCGGGCGACGAGGTGGACATCGAACGGCCGGTGCTGATCGATGTCGATACGCGCGCGGTGCGGGTGATCGATGACGCGTTGTTCCCCAATCCACTGCAGTTGTGGGAGATCCAGTGGCGCAAGGACGGGGCGAGCTTCGCCTTCGAATACATCCAGCGCGGTTTCAAGCAGGTCCGCGTGATCAGCGTCGACGCCGCCACCGGCCAGGCGCGGGCGGCGGTCAGCGAGGACAGCCCGACCTTCGTCAATGCCTGGAACCTCTATCGCCATGACGTCGGCAAGGACGGTCGCGAGGTGTTGTGGATCTCCGAACGCGACGGCTGGCGCCACCTGTACCTGTTCGACGATGCCAGCGGCCAGGTCAAGCGGCAGATCACGCGCGGCGAATGGGTGGTGCGCGACGTGGTCAAGGTCGACGACGACAAGCGCCAGATCTGGTTCACCGCCGGCGGCGTCGACGCCGGCAGGGATCCCTACCTGCAGCATTACTTCCGGGTCGATTTCGACGGCGGCAATCTCACCCGCCTGACCCAGGCCGATGCCTGGCACGATGTCGCCTTCTCCAGCGACATGGCCTATTACCTCGACACCTACTCGCGCGTCGATCTGCCGCCGGTCTCGGAACTGCGTCGCGCCGACGGCAGCCTGGTGTCGGTGCTCGAACGCGCCGATGTCGGCGCGCTGCGGGCGGCGGGCTGGAAGCCGCCGCAGATCTTCTCCGCCAAGGGCCGCGACGGCGCCACCGACATCTGGGGCATCGCGGTGCGCCCGCGCGATCATGATCCTTCCAGGCACTACCCGGTCATCGAGTCCATCTACGCCGGACCGCATGGCGCTTTCGTGCCCAAGCGCTTCTGGCCGTTCGACATGGATTCGGGCAGCGACAGCCTGGTGCGGATGCAGGCGCTGGCGGACCTGGGGTTCATCGTGGTCCGCATCGACGGCATGGGCACCACCGGCCGTTCCAAGGCTTTCCATGACGTGGCCTGGCAGAACCTGCAGGACGCGGGCTTCCCGGATCGCATCGCCTGGCACCGCGCGATGGCCGCGAAGGATCCTTCCTACGACGTCAGCCGCGTCGGTATCCACGGCATGTCCGCGGGCGGTCAGAACACCCTGCACGCGCTGCTGTTCCACCCGGAGTTCTACAAGGCCGGCGTGGCCAGCAATGGCTGCTACGACAACCGCATGGACAAGTTGTGGTGGAACGAGCAATGGCTGGGCTGGCCGGTCAACGCCAGCTACTCGGCCGCGTCGGGGGTGGAGCACGCCAGCAAACTGCGCGGTGATCTGCTGCTGATCGTGGGCGAACAGGACGCCAACGTGGATCCCGCCTCGACCCTGCAGGTGGCCGATGCGCTGATCCGCGCCGACAAGGATTTCGACCTGCTGATGATGCCCGGCGCCGGCCACGCCGTCGGTCGCTGGGCCGAGCCGTTCGACTACGTGCAGCGCCGGCACTACGACTTCTTCATCCGCCATCTGCAGGATCGCGCCACACCCCGCTGGAACGCGGCGCCATCGGCGCCCTGAACGTACGACACCGTCCGCCCGTCGCCGGGCGGACGGCGTCGGGATAGCACCGCGTCGTCCCCTTCGCGGGTGAATCCTTCGCTTGCGGGTTTCTGCAATCCGGGATCAGCCGCAGGGACATCCATCGATGGAGCGGAGCCCGCTCCGCTGCTTCGATGCCGACGGCACGATCATCTCAACCGCCCGGGTTGAGCCGCTCCGCCTGCGCCTTGAATTCCCGCACGATGAAATCGATCAGCGCGCGCAGGCGCGGAGTGTCGCGCATGTCGGCGTGATAGCCCACGCGCACCGCGCGCACGGATGTCGTTTCCGCCCAGGGCAGGCGACGCAGGTCGGCTTCGCGATCGCCCAGCAGGCACGGCAGCATCGCCATCGCGATCCCGTCCCGCGCCACCGCCAGATGCGTGCGCAGGCCATTGCCGTGCAGGACCGTGCGGGCGCGATGGGCCAGGCCGCGCAGGCCGCTCTCGTGCGGCACGTCGCCCGCCGCCCGATCCAGCAGCACCAGTTGGTGGCCGTCGAAGCCATCGGCCGGATCCGGCGTCCCGTGGCGTTGCAGATAGTCGGTGGCCGCGTACAGCGCATAGGCCACGTCGCCGACCGGGCGATCGATCAGGTTCTCCTGGGTGAAGGCGCCGAACCGGAATGCCAGATCGGCTTCGCGCCGCGCCAGATTGAACACCCGCGTATCGTTGACCAGTTCGATGAGCACGCCCGGATGGCGGCTCGCGAAACGCGCCAGCATCGGCGCGATGACCTCGTCGCCCAGCCAGTCCAGGCTCGTCACCAGAATCTCGCCGCTCAGGCCGGTATCGCGCGCGGCGACCTGGCGCTGGATGGCCTGCGCGCCCGCATCCATCCGCTCCAGCCCGTCGAGCAGCGAATGCGCGAGCGGCGTCGGCCGCATGCCACCGGCATCGCGTTCGAACAGCTTCGCGTCCAGCCGCCGCTCCAGCGCGTCCAGCCGGCGGCCGATGGTGGGCTGGGTGGTGCCCATCGCCCGCGCGGCCGCGCTCAGGCTGCCGCCGCGCACGATCGCCAGCACCGTTTTCAGATCATCCCAGTCGATCGACATGTCCAGGTTCACCTATGCATTCGCGCAGGGGGGCCATACCCGTGCGTGGCTGTGTCCACGGCGAGCGCGCGCCTAGACTCCGATACCCACACCTCATCACGGCAGCGCGTCGCGTTCGCGACGCCAGTCCGCCCGCTTCATGGTACGACTCGATCATCTCATCCTGCGCGTCCGCAGCGTCCCGGTCTCCGTGCGTTTCTATGGCGCGGTGCTGGGCTTCCCGCATGAGGGACGGCAGGGCCCTTTCGACGTGCTGCGCATCGATCCCGGCAGCGTGATCGATCTGCTGGAAGCCGAACCACGCGACGAGGCCCATCTCGCCTTCCACATGGATCGCGCACGGTTCGCGCAGGTTCGCGGACGCCTGCTCGCGGCGGACATTCCGTTCGGCGGCGATCCTTTTTCGCGCGATGGCCGGATCCGCCCGCGGTTCGGCGCCGGTGGCTGGGCCGATGCGCTGTATTTCCACGATCCGGACCACCACAACCTGGAGATCAGAACCGATGACGCCCGCTGATGCCGCTGCTCCTCCCGCCCCCGGCGCGATGCCGCGTTTCGACGACCTGGCCGGCCGCGTCGCGGTGGTGACCGGCGGTTCGCGCGGCATCGGCGCGGCGACCAGCCTGGCGCTTGCGCGCAGCGGCGCGCGGGTGGCGATCAACGGTCGCGATCCCGACGCGCTCGCGGCCAGCGTGGCGGCGGTGCGCGCGGCCGGAGGCGAGGCCATCGCGGTGCCGGCCGACTGCGCCGATCTGGCCCAGGTCGAGCGCATGCGCCAGCACATCGGCGAACACTGGGGCGCGGTGGATCTGGTGCTGGCCTTCGCCGGCGGCGGCACCGGCCGACCGGTGGCGTTCCAGGACATCAGCGAACAGGACTGGCGCTCCAGTCTGGACAACAACCTGACTTCGACCTTCTTCACCCTCAAGACCTTCCTGCCGGATCTGCTGGCGCGCGGCCGCGGCGCGATTCTGACCATGGCCTCGGCCGGTGGGCGGGTCGCCGCGGGCGCGCCCGCGGGTTACGGCGCGGCCAAGGCCGGCGTGATCATGCTGACCCGGCATCTGGCCCAGGAAGCCGGACCCGGTGGCGTGCGGGTCAACTGCATCTCGCCTTCGGCGGTGCTGACCGAACGCACCCGCGCGCATCTGCCGCCGGAACGGCTGGCGCAAATGCTGCCGGGATTCCCGCTGGGCCGCCTCGGCACGCCGGAGGACATCGCGGCGGCATCGCTGTTCCTGCTCAGCGACGCGTCGTCCTGGATCACCGGCGTGGTGCTGGATGTCGCCGGCGGCCGGATCATGCTTTGATCCGATCCCGAACCACCACGCCCCACCCGACATCGCCATGAACGAAACCGACGCCTACCTGCATCGCCATTACTGGACCGCCGAACGACTGGCCGGCGCCTGCGGCCTGGAACCCGGCCAGCTGGACGCGCTGCTCGACGACGGGCTGGTGCCGGCGCCGTCCTATACGGTCGCCGCCGATGGCGGCCTGTGGTCGGCCGCCTTCGGCGAGTTCCCGGAGGCCGGCGCCACCCCGGGCCGCTACTTCCATCCCGGCACCGTGGCCTGGGTCGCGCGTGCGCGGGAAGCCGCCGCGCAGGGCGACACCGACACCGCGCGGGCCGCGCTGGAACAGCGGTTCCGGCACAACTTCGCCGTCGCGCTGGCGGATCTGGATCGCGGCCTGGCCCGCCTGCCCGACAGTTTCGACGAACAGGGCGCCCCGCTCGCCGCCGGCCTGGACGCGCGCACCGCCGACGCCTGGGATGCTTTCCGGCAGGGCATCTTCGGCCTGTGCGTGGCGGATCCCGGATCCGAGCACGCCA
>Ga0247823_10003372_pt1 | contig 12944 bp, 13 predicted proteins | sample 13C_PalmiticAcid_2_FD_192426 | JGI IMG/M metagenome (GOLD analysis project Ga0247823, IMG submission 192426) | Soil microbial communities from agricultural site in Penn Yan, New York, United States - 13C_PalmiticAcid_Day30 | ecosystem: Environmental > Terrestrial > Soil > Agricultural land...
GGATTCGGCGGGCTGTTCTGCGTCTACACCTATGTCGCCTCGACCTTGCTCGAAGTCACGCGAGTGTCGGCGACGATGATTCCCGTGGCGCTCGCGATTTTCGGCGCCGGCATGACCGCCGGCAACATCGTCGTGCCCAAATTCGCCGATCGCGCATTGATGCCCAGCGCGGCGGTGCTGCTGCTCGGCAGCGCAGCGGCGCTGGCGGTCTATCCGATTGCCGCGGCGCATTTCTGGTCGCTCTGCCTCGCGGTCTTCGCGATCGGCTTTGCCGGGGCGCTCGGCGCGATCCTCCAGACCCGGCTGATGGACGTCGCCGGCGAGGCGCAGGGGTTGGCTGCCTCGCTCAACCATTCGGCGTTCAACACCGCCAATGCGCTGGGCCCATGGCTCGGCGGGATGGCGATCGCCGCGGGCTGGGGCTGGACCTCGACCGGCTATGTCGGCGCGGGCCTGGCGCTGGGAGGCTTTTTCGTCTGGTGCGTCGCGATGCTGGTCGAGCGCCGCGCCAGCCCTAGGATGCTTGCCGCTTCTCGATCAGCCTGATCGCCAGCGCGCGGCGCGGCGGTGCGAAGCGCAGGACCAGATAGCCGGCGACTGCCGAGAGCAGCGATCCGGCGAGCACGCCGATCTTGACCTCGTCTGCCAGCAGCGCGTTGCCGGGATAAGCCAGGCCCCCGATGAACAGGCTCATCGTGAAGCCGATCCCCGCCAGTAACGACACGCCATAGATTTGCGGCCAGCTCGACCAGCCTGGTTTCGCCGCGAAACCGGTCCGGTGCGCGATCCACACGCTGGCGAGGATGCCCGTCTGCTTGCCGAGGAACAGCCCCGCTGCGATTCCCAGCGGCAGCGGCGCCAGCAGGATCGCCGGACTCATCCCGGCAAGCGACACGCCGGCATTGGCGAAGCCGAACAGCGGGACGATCAGGAACGCCGACCAGGGATGGAGAATATGCTCGAGCCGGTGCAGCGGTGATTCGGCATGATCGGGCGCCGCCGGCGAGCAAGTGATCGGGATGGTCAGCGCCGCCGCCACGCCGGCGATGGTCGCATGCACGCCGGAGCGGAACACGAAGAACCAGAGCAGGCAGGCGAGCGGCAGGAAGATCGCGAGGTTCTTCGCGCCGCGGCGGTTGAGCACGAACATCCCGAGCATCACCGCGGCGGCGGCGGCGAGCGACAGGAGGTCGAGCTTGGCGGTATAGAATAATGCGATGATCACCACTGCGCCGAGATCGTCGACGATCGCCACCGTGGTCAGGAACAATTTGAGCGAGGTCGGCGCGCGCTTGCCGAGGATCGCCAGCACGCCGATCGCGAAGGCGATGTCGGTTGCCGCCGGAATCGCCCAGCCGTCGCCGAGGCCCGCCTGCCCGCGGGTGACGAACAGAAACACCGCCGCCGGCGCCGCCATTCCCGCCGCGGCCGCCAATACCGGCAGCCGCCGGCGCTTCCAGCTGGCGAGCCGCCCGTCGACGAACTCGCGCTTGATCTCGAGCCCGACGAGCAGGAAGAACAAGGCCATCGCCGCGTCGTTGATCCACAGATGTACCGTCATCGGCCCGTATTTCGGGCTGATCACCGGGCCGGTCTCGAGATGCAGCGCGTGGAAATAGGCCTCCGACCAGCCGGGCAGATTGGCGACGAGCATCGCGCAAGCCGCCGCCGCCATCAGCACGATCCCGCCCGCCGCCTCGCTATGGAGGAAGTCGCGGGTCGCTGACCGGACGCGGCGGATCATGCTTTGGCCAATGCCTCGGCGATCAGCTCGCGGCTGTTCTCCACGCCGTAGAGCGCGATGAAGCTGCCCATCCGCGGCCCCTGCTCCGAACCGAGCAAGGTCTCGTAGAGCGCCTTGAACCAGTCGCGCAGATTCTCGAAGCCGCCGGTCTTGCCGATCTCGTAGACCAGGTTCTGGACGTCCTCCGCGGTAGCATCGGCGGGAAGCTCTGCGAGCTCGGCATCGAGCCGCTGCAACGCCGCGACCTCGACGCCTTCGGGCGCGCGGCGCCTGAGTGTCGGCGTCACGAAATCGCGGGCATATGCCAGCGCATAGCCGATCAGATCGTCGAGCGCCGGATAGGCCTCCGGCGTCGCTTCGGGTACGTAATTGGCGAGATAGCCCCAGACCTGCTCCTTGCTCGCCTCGCCCATCACCCCGACCAGGTTGAGCAGCAGCCCGAAAGTCACCGGCAAGGTCTCGGCGGGCGGCGGACCGTTATGGATATGGTGGACCGGGTTGCCGAGCTGCTGCGCGATCGGCTGGTCGGCATAATTGGCGCGGAACTGCCAATAATCGTCGACGGCGCGCGGGATCAGCCCGAGGTGCAGCGCCTTGGCCTTTTTGGGCTCGCGATAGATGTAGAAGGCAAGGCTCTCGTCCGGGCCATAGGTCAGCCATTGCTCAAGGCTGAGCCCGTTGCCCTTGGACTTGGAGATCTTCTCGCCCTTCTCGTCGAGGAACATCTCGTAGTTGAAGCCCTCGGGCGGCTTGCCGCCGAGCACGCGCGCGATCTTGGACGACTGGACCACCGAATCGATCAGGTCCTTGCCCGCCATCTCGTAATCGACGCCCAATGCGACCCAGCGCATCGCCCAGTCGACCTTCCACTGGAGCTTGGCCTGGCCGCCGAGGATCGACTGCTCGATGCGCTCGCCCCTGCCGTCACTGGCGTCCTCGAACGCGATCATGCCGGTCTCGGCATCGAGCACCTCGATCGGCACCTGCAGCACGATACCACTCTTCGGACTGACCGGCAGCACCGGTGAATAGGTCGCCTGGCGCTCCTTCCTGAGGGTCGGCAGCATCACGTCCATGATGCCCCGATAGTTGCGCAGCACGTTCCTCAGTGCGTCGTCGAACCTGCCGCCCTCGTAATAATCGGTCGACGAGACGAACTCGTAATCGAACCCGAAGCGATCGAGAAATTCGCGGAGCAGCGCATTGTTGTGCGCGGCGAAGCTGTCATGCGTGCCGAACGGATCGGGAATGCGGGTCAGCGGCTTGCCGAGATGCTCGGCCAGCATTTCCTTGTTGGGGACGTTCTCGGGAACCTTCCGAAGCCCGTCCATGTCGTCGCTGAACGCGATCAGCCGGGTCGGAACATCGGACAGCGTCTCGAACGCGCGGCGGACCATCGTGGTGCGCAGCACTTCGTTGAACGTGCCGATATGCGGCAGCCCCGACGGGCCATAGCCGGTCTCGAACAGCACATGCCCCTTGGCCGGCGCACCGTCAGGATAGCGCTTGAGCAGCTTCCGGGCCTCTTCATAGGGCCAGGCCCTCGAGTCGAGTGCGGCGGCGCGGAGTTCGGATGTGATATGGGTCATGTCGCTTGAGCCTCTGCCCCGAGCCGCGCCGAATCGCAAATCCGGCTAGACGCTCCCACGCCGAAAACGCCGTCAGCCCGTGCGCTGCCCTTACGCTTCCGTTGACGGGATGTGCGCGGCGGAAGCCCCGATCATTGGCTGCGGCGTGGCATGCGGGCTGCCGACAACGCCGGGAGCGGCAAGGCCCATCCACGCCGCCATTGCGACCATCATCAAATTCTCCGTCAGCGAAACGAAGCCGAGCGGTACGTTGCTGGCGCCGCCTACGCACGCGCACTTCAACTCGCGCTTGTCGACATAGACCGCCTTGAAGACGGACACTGCGCCGATCGTTCCGATGAACAATGCGATCGGGACCGACAGCCAGGTCAGCGCACCCGCAATCATCAGCACGCCCGCCACCCCCTCGGCGAAGGGGTAGATATGGGAATAGGGCACCCAGCGCTTCGCGAGCAGGTCGTAATTGAGGAACATCGTGGCGAAGCCATCGACGTTCTGGAGCTTCAGGAGCGCCAGTACGGCCATGCTGAAGCCGATGAACCATTCGCCGGCGCGCAGGGTGAAGGGCGTGCCATAGACCGCATGGCTGACGCCGAGCGCCATCAGTGCGGTGATTGCGAACAGCGCCACGACCGGTTTGTAGGTGGTAGCCTCCGGGTCGGGGACGGTCTTGCCGAAGTGACGGCGCAGATCGTCATATCCGCCGATCCGCGCACCTCCGATGAAGGTCTGCGGGGTCGTCTTCACTCCGTATTCCGCCTTGAACGCGTCCGTTTCCGCGCGGGTCCGCAGCCAGTGGTCCTCGACCGCATAGCCTTCGCGGCGCAGGAGGTGTCTGGCCTTCAGTCCATAGGGACAGACATGCTTGTCCATCACCATGCGGTAAAGGACGGCGCGACGGGGTTCGGGTAACGCGGTCATTGCAGCAGCTTTCGACTGGTTTCGTAGAGCTGCCGCACATATAGGTGCCGTACCATGGTACGGAGTCAAGGGGTGTCGGGGTTGACGATCGCCGGACTGGCGCGTGCGGGTGAGGTTGGCGTCGAAACAGTCCGATATTATCAGCGGCGTGGCCTCCTGCAGACGCCTGATCGCCCCGGAAACGCCGGACGGCCGGGCGGTTTTCGGCGCTATGACGGCGACGACGTGCGCCGTCTTCGATTCATTCGTTCGGCGCAGGCGGCAGGGTTCACGCTCGAGCAGATCGGGGAGCTGCTTGCGCTCGATGCCACCGACGATCGGCGGCGCGCGCGCGACCTCGCCGGGGAACGGATCGCTGCGCTGGATGCCAAAATCGAGGAACTGGAGAAAGCCCGCGCTTCGCTTCAAAGGCTCGCTCGCGCGTGTAGCAGCGGCTCCGATGGGCCGTGTCCGATCCTGACGTCGTTCGAGCGTTCCGGAAATTGAACGGCCGTCCACCGTCGGGATCTGAGGCCGTTGACGAATGATTCGCAAGTCCCGCAACTTTGCCGCGCTTGACTCGCGAATAGGACTGGCGATGCGGAACGAAAAGCGTACAGGCTGATGCGCCGATGACGCCGCCCCTGCCTTATCCTGCGCTCCACGCCAGCCATGGCGGCATCTGGATCGCCACTGCGGAGGAAACCCGGGCAGTCAGCCGGGGCGAGGCGATCCGGTTCGCCGCCGACACGCCGATCCTGCTGCTCAATGCGCCGCTGATCGGCCAGCGGCTCGGCCATCCCGAGCTCAACGGGCTCGATCTGCTCGAATTGTTCGCCTTTCTCCACCCTGCGCGCTTCATGGTGCCGACGCCCAAGGGGCTCGCCCGCGTCACGGGGCTCGACGTGCCGGCGCGTGACGCCGATGTCGCGGGTTTCCTCCGCGACGCGGCCGCGGCGCTGCTCGCCGTCCCTGCCGGGCAATGGGCTGAGCGTGAAGGCGCGTGGAATGCGCTCCAGTCGCTGTTCCGGCTGCGCTGGCCCTGGGCGCCGGCGCTGAGCACGGCGGTCGCGAAACCGGCGCAGGCCGAGCGCTGGCTGTTCTCCAGGCTGCCCGAATGGGAGGAGCGCGCGCCCCGCCCCGCCCCGCGCACCATCACCTTGCCCGACCCGGATGTGGCCGAGCGCCTCGCCCGGCTCACCGGCAGCGGCGCCGAGCAGCGTCAGGGGCAGCGTGACTATGCCGCCGCCGCCGCGGGCGCTTTCGCCCCCCGCGAAGTGCGCGACTCGCCCAATCTCGTGCTTGCCGAGGCGGGAACCGGGATCGGCAAGACGCTCGGCTATCTCGCGCCCGCCTCGCTCTGGGCCGAGCGGGCCGAGGGTCCGGTCTGGGTGTCGACCTTCACCAAGGCGCTCCAGCGCCAGCTCGCGCACGAGGGCGAGCGACTATTCGCCGACCCCGCGACGCGCAAGGCACGGATCGTCACGCGCAAGGGACGCGAGAATTATCTCTGCCTGCTCAACCTCGAGGACGCGCTGCAGGGCGGGTTCGCCGGGCGCGCCGCGATCCTCGCGCAATTGGTCGCGCGCTGGGCGGCGTACAGCGCCGATGGCGACATGATCGGCGGCGACTTGCCCGGCTGGCTACCCACGCTGTTCCGCCGCAACGGCTCGACTGCGCTGACCGACCGGCGCGGCGAATGCATCTATGCCGGCTGCCCGCATTACCGGAAATGCTTCATCGAGCGCGCGGCGCGGGCGAGCGCCGAGGCCGACATCGTCATCGCCAATCACGCATTGGTGATGGTCAACGCCGCACGCGGACGCGAATCGGCAACGCGGCCGACGCGCTATGTGTTCGACGAGGGACATCATCTGTTCGACGCCGCCGACGCGATGTTCTCGGCGGCGCTGACCGGGCAGGAGGCGATCGAGATTCGTCGCTGGGTCACCGGTCCCGAATCGGGCTCGCGCGGGCGCCGGCGCGGGCTGGCGGCGCGGCTCTCCGATGTCGCCAGCTATGACGAGGAAGGCGGCCGGGCGATCGCCGAGGCCGTCGACGCCGCGCGCGCCCTGCCGAGCGACGGCTGGCTCCAGCGGTTGAACGAAGGCGAACCCTTCGGCCCGGTCGAGGCATTGCTCGCGGCGGTGCGCGGGCTGGTTTACGCGCGCGACGTGAACGGTTCGGGCGATGCGGGCTATGGACTCGAGACCGAACTGGCCGAGCCAGACGGCGCATTGGTCGAGGCGGCGGGCCCGGCCGGCGCGGCGCTCGATGCATTGGTCCGTCCGCTGGTCGCGCTGGGACGCCGGCTCGAAGCGGTGCTCGCCGATGCGCCCGACTGGATGGACGGTCCCGCACGCGCCCGGATCGAAGGCGCGATCGCCTCGCTCGGCTGGCGCACCGAAACCGTCGGCGCGTGGCTCGCCTTGATCGCGCGAATCGGCGGACCCGCCGATCCCGCCTTCGTCGATTGGCTCGCGGTCGACCGCGTCGAGGGCCGCGAATATGACGTAGGGCTCCACCGTCACTGGCTCGATCCCTCGAAACCCTTCGCCAAAACCGTGCTCGAGCCGGCGCACGGCGCCGTGATCACCTCGGCGACCTTGCGCGCCGGCGGTGATTGGGACGTCGCCGAGGCGCGGTCGGGCGCGACGCATCTGCTGCGTCCGGCGCAGCGCTTCGCCGCGGCCAGCCCGTTCGATTATCCGGGCCAGGTCGAGGTGCTGATCGTCACCGACGTCAAGCGCGGCGATCTGCCGGCGCTCGCCAATGCCTATGCCCGATTGGTGGTCGCGGCGGACGGCGGCACGCTCGGGCTGTTCACGGCAATCCGGCGGCTGCGCGCGGTCCATGCGCGAGTCGCCGATCGGCTGGCACGCGAGGGACTGCCTTTGCTCGCCCAGCATGTCGACCCGATCGACACGGGCACCTTGGTCGATATTTTTCGCGACGATCCGCGCACTTCGCTGCTCGGCACCGATGCGCTCAGGGACGGCGTCGACGTTCCCGGCCATTCACTGCGGCTGGTGGTGATGGAGGGCGTTCCCTGGCCCAAGCCGAGCGTGCTCCATGCGGCGCGCCGGCTGGCGGGGGGCGGCACTGCCTATGACGACCGCATCGTGCGGGCACGGCTGGCGCAGGCGTTCGGCCGGCTGATTCGCCGCGCCGACGATCGCGGCAGTTTCGTCTTGCTCTCGTCGGCGACGCCGTCGCGTCTGCTCGATGCCTTCCCTCCGGGAACGCCGGTGGCGCGCGTCCCGCTCGACGAAGCGGTCCAGCGCGTTCGGCTTTCCCTCGCGAGCCGATTGCGGCATGACGCGCCCGCGAACGCCTGATGGGCCTGACGGGAATGTGGTGATGAAGACGCTCACGCTGCTGCGCCACGCCAAATCGGGCTGGGACGATCCGGTCTCTCGCGATTTCGATCGTCCGCTCAATCCCAAGGGCCAGCGCGCCGCGGCGATGGTCGGGCGTCACCTCAAATCGCTGGGGCTCGCCTTCGATCATGTCGTCGCCTCGCCCGCGGTGCGCGTGGTCGAGACGCTCGAGCAGGTGAGCCACGGATATGGCAGCGATCTCGCCCCCGCCTGGGACCCGCGCGTCTATCTCGCTTCCGCCGCGACGTTGCTGGACGTCGTGCACGATTTTCCGGCCGGTGCCGGGAATGTGCTGCTCGCCGGGCACAATCCCGGGCTGGAGGAGCTGGTGCTGCTGCTGGTGCCCGACAATGGCGGCGCGTTGCGCGACGAAGTCGAAGTGAAGTTCCCGACCGCGACGCTCGCGGAGATGACCTTCGAGGCGGAGCATTGGGGCGACGTGCTGTCGGGCGGCGGCGTGCTCACGCGCTTCGTCCGCCCGCGCGATCTCGATCCGAGCCTCGGCCCCGATTCGCCCTAGCCGCCGTCCTCCTCGAGTGCCTTGACCAGAGCGTCGCGGATCGCGCGGAATTCCTCCGCGCTGCTTTTGGGACCGGACTTGTTCGCTTTCTCCTCGGCCAGCAATTTCTGCACGCCGCGGATCGTATAGCCTTCGTCGCTGAGGAGATGGTGGATGCGCCGCACCAATGCGACGTCGTCGGGGCGATAGTAACGGCGGTTGCCGGCGCGGGTCAGCGGGCGCAGCTGCGGGAACCGCGTCTCCCAATATCTTAATATATGTTGGGGTCGGCCGATTTCCTGCGCGAGTTCCCCTATCGTGCGGAGGGCGCCTGCCGCCTTCTCCGCGGGGGGCATTGCGCGCTCAGCTGCCTGCCACGATGCGGTCGCGCATCATCTGGCTGGCTCTGAAGGTGAGCACCCGGCGGGGTGCGATCGGCACTTCGACACCGGTCTTGGGGTTGCGGCCGACGCGTTCGCCCTTGTCGCGCAGGATGAAGCTGCCAAAGCCCGAGATCTTGACGTTCTCGCCCTTCGAGAGTGCTTCGCACATGTGCGACAGGATCTGCTCGACGAGGCGGGCAGCATCGGCGCGCGACAGACCCACTTCGCGATGCAGCGATTCGGCCAAATCTGCCCTGGTCAGCGTGCCCGCAGCCGGCATGTCCGCAAGTCCCCCAATTAATCCATGTTCAGACTTGATGGTATCAGATTGTCTTCACGCCGCAAACCCAGCATTCCGTGAAGGTAACGACTCATTGCTCAGTCTGACACATATCAGAAACGTACGACCGCAGCACCCCATGTAAATCCGCCGCCCATCGCTTCCAGGACGATCAGATCGCCTTGTTTGATTCGGCCGTCGCGCACTGCGGTGTCGAGTGCGAGCGGCACCGATGCGGCGGAGGTATTGGCGTGCTGATCGACCGTCACGATGACCTTTTCGGGGGCGAGGCCGAGCTTGCGTGCAGTCGCGTCGAGGATGCGGGCATTGGCCTGATGCGGGACCACCCAGTCGACCTGGTCCGACGAAAGGCCGGCGGCATCGAGCGATTCCGACATCACCGCGGCGAGGTTGACCACCGCGTGGCGAAATACTTCGCGGCCCTTCATGCGCAGCTTGCCGACTGTGCCCGTGGTCGAAGGCCCGCCATCGACATAGAGCAGGTCGTTATGGCGTCCGTCGGCGTGCAGGCGAGTCGCGAGGATGCCGCGGCCGCCTTGTTCGGTGCTTTCCTGCGCCTCGAGCACGATCGCGCCGGCACCGTCGCCGAACAACACGCAGGTCGCGCGATCCTCCCAGTCGAGGATGCGGCTGAAGGTCTCGGCGCCGATCACCAGCGCGCGTCTGTGGACGCCCGCGCGGATCATCGAATCGGCGACCTGAACGGCATAGAGGAAGCCCGAGCATACCGCCGCAACGTCGAAGGCGACACAGTCGTCGATGCCCAAAGCGGTCTGCACGCGAGTCGCGCTTGCCGGAAAGGTCTGGTCGGGGGTGGCGGTGGCGAGGACGATCAGGTCGATGCCCGTCGCTGCGATCCCCGCCGATTCGAGTGCGGCGCGCGCGGCGGCGGTCGCCAGCGTGCTGGTGGTCTCGTCATCCCCGGCGATGTGGCGGAAACGGATGCCGGTGCGCTCGACGATCCATTCGTCCGTCGTATCGACGCGTTCCGCCAGCTCGGCGTTGGAAACGCGTCGTTCCGGCAGGAACGAGCCGGTACCGATAATCACCGAACGAATGGTCACGCAGCCTTTGCCTCGAAATTCCCGAGATCCTCGGCGATTCGCCGATTGAGGTCGTCGCGCAGCATCTTCGCCGCGAAGCCGATAGCGGTATCTACGCCCAGTTCGTTCGCGCTGCCATGGCTCTTCACGACGATGCCGTTGAGCCCGAGAAAGACCGCGCCATTGTGATTGTTGGGGTCGAGATGGGTGCGCAGCAGCTCCGTCGCCGGACGCGAGATCAGGAAGCCGATCTTCGAGCGCGTCGAGCTGGAGAAAGCGCGCTTGAGCAGATCCGCGACGAAGCGCGCGGTGCCTTCGATCGTCTTGAGCGCGATATTGCCCGAAAAGCCGTCGCAGACGATCACGTCGACTTCGCCGCGCGACAGCTTGTTGCCTTCGATGAAGCCCTTGAAGTCGAGCCGCAGATGCTTGGCGGCGCGCAATTCGGCGGCGGCATCGCGGATCTTGTCGGTGCCCTTCATCTCCTCGGTGCCGATGTTGAGCAGGGCGACGCGGGGATTTTCCAGGTCGAGCGCGATCCGCGCATAGGCGGCACCCATCACTGCGAACTGGATGAGGTTCTGCGCGTCGACTTCGGTATTGGCGCCGAGATCGAGCATGACGGTATCGTTTTCGCCCAAGGTCGGCATCAAAGCGGCGAGCGCGGGGCGATCGATGCCGGGCATGGTGCGCAGCGACAATTTGGCCATCGCCATCAGCGCGCCGGTATTGCCCGAGGAGACCGCGGCGCCGGCGCGGCCCTGCTTCACCATGTCGATGGTGATTCCCATCGACGTGGTCTTGGCGCGGCGAATCGCGGCGCTCGGCTTCTCGTCGGCCGCGACGATGCCGGCCGCGTGGACGATCTCCGACGCGGCGGTGAGATTGGGATGCGTCTTCAGACCCTCGCGGATCTGCGCCTCGTCGCCGACGAGGACGAATTCCATCCCCTCGAAACGACGACGCGCACGCGCCACCCCGGCGAGCATGACCGCAATCCCTTCATCGCCGCCCATGGCGTCGACGGCGATTCGCATGGGAGTGGTCATGCCGGCAGGTTTCCGGTGGCGTGCGTGGCTCAGCCCTCGGTGGAGACGATCTCGCGGCCATTATAATGGCCGCACGCCCCGCACAGATTGTGCGGGCGCTTCAATTCGCCGCAGTTCGGGCATTCCTGGAATGCTGCGACGGTGAGCGCGTCGTGCGCCCGGCGCATGCCACGCCGCGACGGCGAGGTCTTTCTCTTGGGAACGGCCATCAGGCACCTTTACATCGAAGAACACGTGAATCAGGTCGCGATACGCCCGCGTCGGTGTCCGGGCAAGCGACGGTTGGAGCCGGCTGCCCGCCGGACCAACGGGGCAGGTCACGAAGCGAGCCGCGCGTATACCGATTCTTGCCCGACTTGCAAGGGCGTGGCACTTGTGCGCGCCAATCAGAGGGGGTCGTCCATGTTTTTTCTGCCCGTCGCGCTCGTCACCGCCGGGGCCGCCGCGCTCCTCAACTTCTGGCTGGGGCTGCGCGTCAGCCGGCTGCGCATGTCCGAGAAGATTCTGGTCGGCGACGGCGGCAATGTGCGGCTGATCGCGCGGATGCGCGCACAGCTCAACTTCGCCGAATACGCACCTTTGGTGCTGATCCTGATCGCGCTGATCGAACTCGCGGGAGGCACCCGGACGTGGCTCTGGGCAGTTGCCGCATCGTTCATCGTCGGGCGCGTGCTGCATGCCTTCGGGATGGACGGCTGGCTGCCGGGCCGGACGATCGGCATCGCCATCACGATGCTGACGATGCTCGGGCTCGCCGGCTACGCGGTCTATCTCGGTTATGCCGGGCTCAACCCGCTGCGCTGAGCGCGGCGTCGCTGACGAAGGGATTCGTCCGTCGTTCGTGCGCGAAGTTGCTCGGCTGGCCGTGGCCGGGGACGAATACGGTGTCGTCGCCCAGCGGCCATAATTTCCCGGTGATCGCGTCGATCAGATCCTGATGATTGCCCCTCGGAAAGTCGGTGCGCCCGATCGATCCCTGGAACAGCACGTCGCCGACGAGCGCCAGTTTCGACGGGACATGGTGGAACACGACATGGCCGGGCGTGTGGCCGGGGCAGTGATAGACGTCGAGCACCAGCTCGCCGACAGTCACCTGATCGCCATCGACCAGCCAGCGGTCGGGCTCGAACGGAGTACCGCGCACGCCGTATTTCCGGCCGTCTTCGGCGAGCCGGTCGATCCAGAAGCGGTCGGCCTCGTGCGGGCCTTCGATCCGCACGTCGAGCTCGGCGGCGAACTCGCCGGCGAGGCCGCAATGGTCGATATGGCCATGGGTGACGAGTATCTTCTCGATCGTGACATCGTGCTGCTGCGCTGCCGCGCGCAGCCGGTCGAGATCGCCGCCGGGGTCGACGAACGCGCCGCGCATCGTGCGGGTGCACCAGAGCAGGCTGCAATTCTGCTGGAGCGGCGTGACCGGGACGATCGCCACGCGCATCGGGGGATTGGACATGCCCGGCAGATAGAGAGCGGCGCCCGTCGCGGCAACACGGGCTTGCCGCGGCGCGGCGGCGGCGGCATGCGCATCGCGATGGCGCTCCCTGCCCCTCCTTTCGTGTTGCTCGACGATGCCCGTGCCGGCGGGGCCGCCGCGCGGCTTTATGCCGATCCGGTCGAGATCGTGCGTGCCGACACGCCCGAGCAGGTGCTCCCCGCGCTCGAGGCGCTACGCACAGCGCGCGCCCGGGACCTGCATGCCGCCGGATATATGAGGTACGAAGCGGCGGCCGGGCTCGAGCCGAAGCTCGCGCATCTCGCGGCGCCTGGGCCTTTGCTGTGGTTCGGGCTGTTCGCAGAATATCGCGAAGTCGAGCCGCATGCCGTTCTGCCCGATCCGGCGGGGGCGTGGGCCGGTGCGCCGCGGCCGGCGATCGAGCGCGGCGTCTATGCCGAACGATTCGCGCATGTCGCCGAGTGCATCCGGGCGGGCGACATCTATCAGGCCAACCTGACCTTTCGTGCCGACGTGGCCACCATTGGCCCCCCTGCAGCCGTATACGCGCTGCTGCGCGATCGGGCGGCGGCCGGCTATGGCGCGCTGATCGCGCAGCAGCGC
>Ga0247823_10003374_pt1 | contig 12935 bp, 8 predicted proteins | sample 13C_PalmiticAcid_2_FD_192426 | JGI IMG/M metagenome (GOLD analysis project Ga0247823, IMG submission 192426) | Soil microbial communities from agricultural site in Penn Yan, New York, United States - 13C_PalmiticAcid_Day30 | ecosystem: Environmental > Terrestrial > Soil > Agricultural land...
GCTGCCGAGAATCTGGAGAGCGGTTCGGGCATTGCTTCTCGCACGATCGCCAGCCTCGAACATCAATGGTCACAGGGGAGGGAGCTGCTGTCATCCGATCACGTGCTGGTGATCGACGAGGCTGGCATGATCGGCTCGCGGCAAATGGGACGCGTGGTTGCCGAAGCGGAGAAGCGCGGAGCCAAGGTGGTGCTGGTCGGTGATCCCGAGCAGCTTCAAGCGATCGAAGCAGGCGCGGCGTTCCGCTCGGTGGCCGAGCGGCATGGCAGCGTCGAGATCACCGACATTCGCCGCCAGCGGGAGGACTGGCAGCGCGATGCGACGCGCCACCTCGCAACCGGCCGCACGGGTGAGGCGCTGTCCGCCTATGAGGAGCGCGGGCATGTCCACACGGCCGAAACGCGCGAACAGTCGCGCGCCGATCTTATCGACCGCTGGGATCGTGACCGTGCCGCGGTACCGACGGCATCCCGAATCATCCTGACCCACACCAACGACGAGGCGCAGGTACTCAATCAGGCCGCGCGCCAGCGTCTGCGTATCGCTGGGCAATTGGGCGAGGATGTCGCGGTGCATGCCGAGCGAGGCCCACGCAGCTTCGCGCCGGGCGACCGCATCATGTTCCTCAAGAACGAGCGCAGCATGGGCGTGAAGAACGGCTCGCTCGGCATCGTCCAGAGCGTCACCAGTGCTCGCATGGCAGTCATGCTCGACGATGGCCGCGCTGTAGCCTTCGACCTGAAGGGCTATGCCCAGCTTGATCATGGCTACGCCGCCACGATCCACAAGGCGCAGGGCGTCACGGTCGACCGGGTGCACGTGCTGGCTACGCCGGGGCTCGACCGGCATGCCGCCTATGTCACACTGTCGCGGCATCGCGACCAGGTCGACCTCCACTACGGCCGTGACGACTTCGTCGACCAATCGAAGCTGGTGCGCGCGCTATCGCGCGAGCGGAGCAAGGACATGGCGTCCGATTACACGCGGGACTTCGCGGAGAGGCGTCAGATCCGGCTGCCGCAGCCGCTTGTGGAGAAACAGAGGCCGACGCCCGCTCGCGATCCATTCGCCGGGCTTGATCTCCGGCCGGTCACTCCGCCGCCTGCGCGGGGCATGTTCGAAGCGCTGGCGCTCAACCGTTCGTCACCGACGCGGAGCGCCGAGCCGGTGGGCTTGAACAATGCCGTGCAGCGGTTCGCGCGGGCGACCGACGACATCATGCGGATGCGCAAGGATGGCTATAGCGAGTTGCCGCACCAGCGGGTCGCCTATGACAAGGCGCGTGACGTGCTCGACGCCGTGCGGCCAGACGCCGCGCGCGATCTTCGCGCTGCCTTCGCGCGGGATAGGGGCTTGATAGAAAAGGCCGGGCAGGGCCGCACGAGCGCCGCTATCCGCGCGATGAACCTGGAGGCCGAGCTGCGCGTCAGTCCGCAACGCCGTGCGGACCGGTTCGTGGAAGACTGGCAGAAGCTTGCCAAGGCCCATCGCTCGCTTCGTCATGGCGGTGACCTGACTGGCGCTCGCGCGATCGGGCAACAGATGACCGCGCTTGGCAAGAGCATGGAGCGTGATGCTCAGGCCGAGTCGCTGATCCGGAAGCGACTTCCTGAGCTTGGAATCCAAGCACGCGAAGGGGCTTCGATATCCCACAGCATCCAGGACTGGCTCGGCCTCTCGCGTGGTCGCGGCCTAGGGAGATAGAACCTGCAACATGACACAGGACAGCGCCCCCAACGTTGACACGAACCTGGCCGCCCACGCGTTCGGCGAACTCCGTGGCGAGATCAGCCTGCTTCGCCGGGCCGTCGAACGCCTAACCGACGAGCGGACATCGCAGCCCGATTATGCGCCAAGCCTGGAGGCAATCAGCAAGCGGCTGGAAGATGTTTGCGTCTGGGCAGAGCGTGTATCTGAAAGGCCGGCGTTGAAGCTGACGCCCTCTAGCCTGGCCAGCCAGATCACCGCGGCGGCTGAGAACAGTCGAGCGGACGATCAGCGTCTGGTGAAGAATGCCGTCGCCGGCATTGAGGCAGCCACGGGCCGCATCGACGCTATGATTGCGCGGTCTCGCTCGGTGACCGAGCAGGATCGAGAGTTGCTCAGGAACCGCGTCGCGTTTGCGGTTGCTGGCATGGTCACGTTCGCCATCCTGCCGGGTGCCGTTGCGCGATCATTGCCGGTTAGTTGGGCAGTGCCCGAGCGGATTGCAGCCCGCATGCTGGGGACTGACATGTGGGGCGCCGGACAAAGCATGTTGGCGCAGGCCGACCCGGATAGATGGAACGAGATTGTCGCCCGGGAGCAGGCGGAGGCGCCATCTCGAAAGTAGAGACCCCTATGCGGCCCAAGATCGGCCGTTCAGCGCTACTCTTTAGGCTCCCGAAACCAGCCCTTCGTCAAACAGTTGCCTCGGGGACGGTTTAGGTGCGCTGTCCGGCGGGTTTCAGGACCAGCAGGGCTGAGAGCGGCTGCACCGCCGAAAATACGTGACGGGTCTGCAGAAGCCGTCGTCAGGATGCGCCCCAACTACGCCATGCAAGAGCGAGTCGGGCTATCTGGGAAGCCGATATCTGCCAACTTTGTTTACTCGCTCTCCTGAAACGCAGCCTCACTTTTTTGATCGGCTTCGTCGCCAGCCTGCTCGGCGATTCGGGCCTTTACCGCGTCACTGAGATAGGCGGCGTCGATAGTGCGGAGATAACCAAGAGCTTCCTCATCGCTGGCCTGATATTCGAGGCGCCGCTTATAGAATGTGAGTCGGCCTTCGGCTTCCTGAATGATCTGGCCCCAAGTTTTGGCCCAGACTCTGATCTTGATCGGATCGTCCAGTTCCATAATGAGACCGCGCGGCTTGCCGGCCGGTCGCGCTTCGAGCTCGGCGTCGGGCGTGAATTTGTTCGAAATGGCTACGAAGTCCCATTCGACATTGCTGTGCTTGAAGCGTGGGTCCAGCGCGACGGTCTTCGCATATTTCCGAATTTGGCTGAGGACGTCCTCGTTAAGGGGCTGGAGCGGGCGTTTGAGCTCCACGACTAGGTGCCTGCGCTCGTCGTCGGTCGGAGTCGGTATACGTGCCGACAGCATTAGGTCGACGATGGCAGCTTTGCCCTCTGCATCCAGCACGGGTTCGGTGGCATTTGGCGCCTCGCGTTCTCCGCCCATCAACTCGATGTGGCTGCGTAGGACCGAGCTCAGGTCCTGATCGTCGTTTACTAGGTTGAACTGCTCGCCGAAAATCCAAGTCTCTTGGGCGATGATCCGGTGTAGCTGGGACCGCTCGAGGAGCTGACGCCTCGATTTGGCTTCAAAAACGAGCAGCTGCAGCGCCTTCAGGAAATCAAGCCTGTCGGTGACGGCCTTTGCCGCATTGATCACTGCGGTCAGGGAGGTCTTGCGTAGGAGGTCCGCGAGTTCGTCCTGCCGCTCCTTCGGCAGGTCGATCACTTTCTCTAATATCGAGAGCAGATTGGTCGCGCCGGTCTCAATCGCCGCCTTGATGAGCTGGAGGACCAGTTTCTTTTGCTTCGGCGGGGACTTCTCGAAGTCGGCGCTGTAGTCGGCCAAGCTCAGGGCGACCACGTCGAACACCTGCCGCTCGTTGATCTCGATCGGGTCTGCGGCCGTGCCCTCATAGGGGTAAATCGCGGCCTCGACCCATTCCTGTATTTTGTCGCGGGACCGCGCAGCTTCCTTGGTCCGGAAATGCTCACGCAACCGAGCTTTGGCCGCCTCGATCAGCGCATTCGAGGCGGAGTCCAGCTCGACCAGACCTTCAGTATGATCATCGGCCAGTCGCTGGAAATGCTCCGCAGTAAGATAGGCTGTAAACTCGAACCCACGCGCTTGGATACCGGGCGGCAGCTCATAGAAGCTGAATCTGCCGGGCAGGCACAGCATCAGCTTGCGATCGACGGGCTTTTTCCACTCGACAATATCGAGCCTTGCCTCAAGCGTGCCGTCGCCCAGTTCGATGGCGATCGGATAGGGCGTCACGGAGGCGATCGCCTCGCGGGCATCTACGGCTACGCCATCATAGATGATCCCGAAGCTCGGATCGTCATAGAGCTGAAGCGCGAATACGTCCCGGACCCTGTCTGCGAAGCCGTTTGCCGTCCAGATCTCGAAGTCCTTGATGACGTCGCGAATCACGACCGTGCATCCTTGGCTGGATGTAGCGACGGGGTCGCTTACCTCGAAGTTCTTGAGGTTGGATTTTTGCCCGGATATTGTGAAGCGTTGGCCGCCGTGGTTTGAGGTCCAAGCTACGGACTCGCCCAAAGAAAAGGCCTTGAACCGTCCTTGGCCTTTCTCACCGTGCACAGCTCGGCCGCCGGTAGTTTTTGCGCCTAGCCTCTTCCAAGAGCCACCCAGCTTCTGAAAGCTGTCCTCGATTGTGTCGAGCGGGATCCCGGTCCCATTGTCGGTTACGAGGATGCTGCCCAACTCGGTAAGCTGGCCCTTTTCAAGCTCAATGCGAACCTCCGTGGCGTCTGCGTCGTAGGCGTTCCAAATCAACTCTGAAATGGCCGCCAACGGTCGCGCCGTCGTGATCCTCTGAATATGATCGTTTTCAACCCTGACTTCGATCTTTTTCAAGCTTGCCCCCGCCGCTCCACGGCCAGACTGTTCATGGCGCGAGATGCTTAGTCATAAAGCCTTTGGAGGCTCGGCGATAGCCGACGAAACGGCGTCGCAATGTGGCCGAAAACCGGCTTTCCCAAAGTATTTGCTGGAACCGGTCTTATCGCTAACGGCCACGAAGCAGGGCCGCTTTCCGCATGAGCTGCCTGTCGGCAATGCGCCTCAATCCCAGATATTCCCCGGCCCGGCGCTTCAGCCTGAAAGCCGCCGTTCGTTCATGCGGCGAGGACGCTCTTCATTGAGAGGAATGCGGAACGGCGGCTTTCGGGCGGGTAGACGGCGTCAGCGGACGTTTGTCCATCGAGTGGGTGGGGGTGGCGACCGCCTCGGGGGTGAAGCGGGCTGTTGCCTTCGGCAACGAGGTTCTATGAATGCCAAGATAGGTGGTCGCGACCGCACCCCCAATTCCCAGCAAGGAAACCACCCCGAAGAGCAGCCGGAACGACCGACCGAAAGTCCACGGCGTCGATAGCGCTCCCCACCCAGCGTTGGATACGAGTCTGCGTTCCGTCGTGGTCACCGCGGCCGCGGTCGGTAACCCTGCCTCGAGCGCCACGAGAGCGTCCTCCGCAGTCTTCACGAGCTGCGAGCCGCGCTGGTCCAGTCGCCAGAAGACGAACGAAAGTGCGGCCGCGCCGACTCCCGCCGCCGCGCCGAGTGGCTACCGCGTGGAGCCGTCGGCTAGCGTCCAGGCAAGACCTGTCAGCGCCAGACCGGCCGATGCAACGTAGAAGTTGAACACCGTCATGCGCTGTTCTGCATGTAGCGAGAAATATCGCCACGCGTGATCTAGATTTCGAGCCTCGTCGTCGTTCATTTTGCTTCCCTGTAGATCGCGGTTGTCACCCGCCGGTGCTTGTGGCAGCTGAGACAGCTGTGGCACGCCCAATCCGACGTGGCGAGAGAACGTCCACTTGGTCGGTTTCCCCAGCACCACCTGCTTTAGGCGCAGCGTCGAAGCGAACAAGAGCCTGATGACGAGAACAATGCTGCGATAATCGTCGAGCCAGGTGCTCGTGGGGACCACGCGACACACTTCCCTTCTGACTACTCAAGCGCCGAGCGCGGCTGAGATTGGTGGAGGCGGTGCGTAGTAATGACGCTCACTCTTCGATCGACGATCGGGTCTGCACGGCAGACGTCTGTGCTCCGGAACGCGGAACAGTGGGTCGATCGCAGGGCGAGTGGTTCTCGACGCTGAATACCTAAACCTGCTAGATCGGGCGTCCGACGCATACTTGAAGGTAGACATGCCTCAAAAGGTCATCTCTCCAGTCACACTGCCCACCGAGGAACACTTAGTCATCGCCGTCGCCTACGCGCTCGATGTCGGCGACCACTGCCTCGTCGGTCACACAATTTCGTCCTTGGCGGGTCGCTGATGGGGATAACGGATCCGACCGACCGGCGCAGTCGCACCGACAGGACGGCGCCGGGCGCGAGGCCAACGCGAGCCTTCGATCCCCGCGCGACCTCGGCTCTCACCCGCATTCGCAGCGAACGCGTCCGCAACCTCGTCCGCGGTGCTCTCGCTCCTGACACGCCTCGGGCCTTCCGCACGACGATGGAGCGGCTCCACCGCGAATGCGACGCGGCTGACGCACGCGTGGTCGCCGAGATCCTGGGGGGCAGCCTGCTGGCGCGTTATCGACCTATCGGTGAGGCCTTTCCCGTCGATGCATCCTCGGAGGCTGATGCCCCCTACTTCGAGAGCAGTAGCCTCGACGTGGAACTGGAGGCGCAACGGCGCCGCCTAGCTCCCGAGCAGGGGCGCATCGTCGACGCGGTCGGTCGGCTCGCAGTTTTAAACGGAGCGTTGCTTGGGGATGATCGGGAGCTTGCTGACCGTGAGATCCGCTCGTTCGTGGAGGATTTCGGCGCGACGCTGACGGTTGCCTGGAAAGCGGCGAGCGCCCGCAGCGCCGGCGAGGAGAAGGCTAGAGAGTTCGGCACCCCGGCGCTGGCGCCATTCTTGTCGCCTCGCCGGAGCGTGCTGTTGGCGGCGTTCGAGGATACCACCGATCGTGAGAGGAACTACCTTCAGGCCAGACGCTCGTTCATCGGCTTCGCGCGTCGAGGCGCCCTCGATCCGACCGAAGCGTCACTCGTCGTGGATCTCCTGTCGCCTTTGACGACCGACAGTTTCGGCCACGCCAGACGACTGCAAGCCTTCGGGCGACGGGGCGTCGTGGACACGGTGGCTTTCATGTTCCGTATGGAGCGAATGCTCCGGCGGGATGCGACCTCTGCGGATGCCGACCGCGTGCTGGCAGCGTTGCCGCCGGAGGTGGTCTCTGTCTGGCGCCAGGCTTTCGTTGACTTGGAGCCGTCACGGCTGCAGGACTTCGTTGGCCGCGAGGACCAGTTCGCCGACCTCAAGCTGTTCGCGCACCTTCCGGCTTGGAGCGAGTACGGCAACCTGCTTGACCATCGTCTCGCTGTCGAGAGCGCCATCGGCGAGCGCCTGGACGGCGTGAAGCCTGTCCTACGGGACGCCTCGAGCTTCGCGGCGCCCGTTTCCGACGCGGCGACGCTGCTTGGGTCAGCTCCGCGCGGGCCGGTAAACGTGGAGGGGGACGGGTTTCAGCGCACCATAGCCCTAGTCGCGGCGGCCTCCGGCGGTGAACTCCGCATGGAAGACGGAGAGGAGCTCGGGCATCTTCTGGACCGCACGATCGACGTGCCGCACCTTCTCTCGGTTGAGGAAATCGAGCGTCTGTTACCCGCCCGCCGCCCCGACGCCCTCTACGAATACTACCGGCTCGTTCTCCTGAACGACGCTGACCCGAACCCTACCCGCAATCACGCGGTGCGACGCGCGCTGCAGCGGGTGTTAAGAGAGCGGCACGACGGCGACGTCGTCGGCTTCATGCGCTCGGTGGACAGCGATCGCGGCCACGTATCCGACCACCTATACGAGCTGCTGTCGGAGCCGTTCCTGACGTCGCTCTACGAGATTTACGAACATGCCGACGACGTCCTCGAGGCGCAGACTCGGCTGCTTGAGTGGCAGGGTTCCCGGCGCAACGACAGCGACGCAATGATGCGGGCGAGGTCTCACCGCCTGCTCATCAGGCTGCGCCGCGTCCGAGGTGCCATCGAAAGCACCCGCATTTACGTCGACCCGCTGCGACTATTCGATTGGTTGGTCGGTGCCTTATCTGAGGACCTTAAGGCGCTCGCCCCGTTTGCTGAGGACATCATCGCTGACGAGGATCGGAGCACAAGCCTCACTGATGCGGTCCGCACCGCGGTTCAGCCGCGTGCCAAGCTGCTGCGACTGATCGACCGCGCATATCACGAGTTCTGCACCAATCGTGTCCACGGCGCCGCCTCGTTCATTGCCCGGAGGATCAGGCACGGCACTCTCCACGGACACCTGTCCGTCGAGATCGCGCCGACCGTGGAGCAGGCGGCGGCGGAGTTCGCAGAGAGCGCACCGGACTTCTCGGCTCATCTGCGCGGCTGGATGCGTCGCTTCGACGCGGCAGTGCTCGCGCTGGCAAGCGATCGGATGCATGTGCGTTCTAAGGAGAAGCCGCGCGGACTGATCGTCGCGACCATAGACGATCCGGAAAAGAGCTTGGTCGCGAACGCGACGGTGCTGAGGATCGCGATGGTGCTCCGCGATACGACGCAGGTGGTGACGCCGATTGCGATCATTCTCGACGACTGCTGGCTGCTGTTCGAGGTGGACCTAAGACGATCGCGCGAGGCCTTCGAGAAACTCCGCAGCGATTTCGTGATCGAAGTGGGCCAGCGCTTTGCAACAGGCCGGCCAGACGTTGACGCGAGGATGAGTCAAACAATTCTCGAACTGAACGGGCTGGTCGATCAGCGCTTCGAGATAGCCAAGTCCTGGCTGACTAGGCCCACCAACTTCAATCCAAGCGCGAGCGTGAGCCTTTTGGTGAACGCGGTCATCGACGAGGTGTCGCAACGTTACCCTTTCAAGGCGCCGCTGATCGACATCCCCGAGGATGCGGACCTCGACCTCATTGGGCATAGGTTCCATCTCGTTTACGACGCGCTGTTCGTCCTCGTCGTCAACGCGGCGAAGTATTGTCGTCTCGGAACGCGCCCGAGGATCTCGGCAAGGCGCCGTGACGACGATGAGCGGTTTATCCGACTCGAAATCGAGATCGCTTCGTCGATTGAGTCCGCTGAGGTTGGTGACCGCTTCCGGCGGATCGAGGAGGAGATGACCGCCGATGTTGATGACGCGATGGAGATCGATAAGGAGAGCGGTCTCCGTAAGGTCCGGTGCATCGTAGAGGAGGTCGAGGAGGTGGTCGGGTTCGACTGGCGCCGGGACGGACAAGATGTCGCGTTCACGTTGTCCATGCGATATCTGCGCTCATGACCGTCCCGGGGGACGGATTGTCGTTGGCGCCTGCGGTGCTCCTCGTTGAGGACGACGCGTTCAAGCAGAAGGAGCTTGAGGCGGCTTTAATGGAGTTGATGCCGCTCGCTAAGGTATCCATAGGACGGTCGGTGAAACAGGCTTTGGCATTGCTTGGCGAGCGAATCTACGATCTGATCGTGCTCGACATGGCGCTGCCTAGCCATGAGGTGCGCCCGACCGCCGCTCAACCCATGTCGCAGCCGTCGGGTGGTGTGGAACTGCTGCTGGAGCTTGCCTACGAGGATCGCTCGGATCCCGTAATCATCGTGACCCAGTATCCAGAAATAGAGTTCGATGGCCGCTTCTACGCGCTGCCGCAATTCGCCCGCGCGTTCGGCAAGAAGGCTTCTGCAAACCTGCGTGGCGCGGTCTACTTCAACGTGCTGGATGACGGTTGGCGCGCCGAGCTTCGGCGGCTTGCTCCATGAGGTGCGTCCGCGTGCTCGTTGTGGAGGACGAGGCAGACAAGCGCGAGGCTATCGAGGAAGAGATCCGTTCGTTCTTCGAGGGGGGCGTCGAGATCGAGGCGTGCGCTACCTTCGGACAGGCGGCGCGGAGCCTGTCGCGATCGAACTACGATCTCGTGGTCACGGATCTACTTCTCCCTCGCTTGGAGGGGCAGGAACCGACGGATGTGTCGGAGGAGCTCATCGAGCAGTTTGCCGAGAGCGAGTTGAACCGATCGGCTACGGTGGTGGCCGTCTCAAGGTTCGAGGAGGTCGTCGCTCAGCGACGCGGCTCCTTCACGAAGGCGGGCATCCTGCTGATCGGTTACTCGCTAGACGACGCCTGGCGGTCGTGCCTCCGTGTGTGCATGCAGCGGGTGGCGAGCCGGACGCTCTACGACTTTGTGGTCGTTTGCGCGCTGGACCTCGAGCGTGCGGCGTTCGAGGCGGTCTCTCGCGATGACTTCTCCCTAAACGGCTACGTGCGGCTGGCGGGTCTCGACGGCCGGGAAATGACGCTGGGCAATCTGCATGGCATCTGCGTGCTGCAACCCCAGATGGGGTTGGTGGACGCCGGCATCATCGCTAGTCGAGCGCTCAGCGTTTTCTCGCCAAAGCTCATCTGCATGACGGGCGTGTGCGGCGGCTTTGCACCCCACGCGCCGATTGGCACGCTCGTGGTCTCCGACTTCACATGGGAGCACCAGGCCGGCAAGCAACTTTCGGACGGCTTCGAGATTCGCAGCTATCAAGAAAATATAGGGAACAACACCCGAGTTGTGCTCAGCCAACTGATCGAGGAGGATAGGACTCTTGCCCGCCTCGCTTCGAGAAGCTTCGAGGTCGCCGTGCCGTCTGTGGGGGCGCTGCTCGGACCATCGGTGAGCGGATCGGCGGTAATCGCGTCCAAGACCTACGCTGCGCGCATCGCCGAGCAGCACGGCAAAGTCGCCGCTGTCGACATGGAGGTGTTCGGCGTCTACCGGGCGGCCGCGCTACACGGCTCGCCCGTCAAGGTCTTCGCAGCCAAGACGGTCGTCGATCACGCCGATGAGGCTAAGGGCGCGACGCCGCAGCAGCCTGGAGCGATCCTCTCGGCACGCTTCGCTGTCGAGGCGATCCGCCGCCTCCTGCTTGACGGCAACAGTTGCTCCGGCTGACGTTAAGCGGACTGGAGCAAAGGCGCCGAGCGACCACTTTATGGGTCTTACCGCCGCCTTGGAATTCTGAACAAGGGTCAGGTTTTCGCTTTTTGCTGCCGGAAGCCGCCAGGCTGCTCCCGGCCCACGTCCGGCCGTTGAACCGGGCCTCCTAAGGCTTCGTAATGTCGCATCACCAGAGTGTCTTGTTGGCAGCCATTCGCGCACCGGTCTCGGGAAATGCCTCAACGGCTCAGGAGGTTTATAACCGATCCATTACCGAAAACGGCTGCTGAGCCTGGCAATCTGCCGCTAAGCGATTGAAATCGCTTGGTGACCCCTACGGAAGCCGAACGGCAGGAATTGGGCCGCTTGCAGTCAGTCCGCTTCCGGGTGGCGACGTAGATTGCGGCCGTTCCGCCCGAGCCCACCCGACGGCAGGAAACGCCCCAGAAGCCGCCGCGAGTCTCCAACAGCTGCTGATTCAGGTGAGAGCGAACGTGCGGTCAGGGACGCAAACGGACGCGCTTACCAATCTCCGACATTCGCATCGGACCGGCCGCCCCTCGCCGCGGGGCGTCGGCTTCGGGCGGTTTGCTAGAGCGCCCGCTCTTCGGAACCGATTGAGCGGTGGCAGTCGGTTAGACAGGGCTTGGCGCCGGGCAACTCCCGGACTCTTCTCAGCCGCCCGAGAAACCGTCTGAGTTTAGCTGCATGGCGCGAAGATCGCGGTTCATCGTCTGTCGATAATGTGCGGCGACGCCTGCGCTGAATCGGGCGGCGTTGCCCTCGCGCTTGGCATTCTCGACGCTGCTGCCGAACAAAACAGTGATGATCTTCAGTTCCTCAGCCAGCTTCGCGCGCGTGGTTGGATCGCGCAGCGCAGCGTTGCGCGCCATCTCGCCCGCAACTTGCCGGCGCACGGCGCGCACGGCAGTGAGGCTGGCGTCCTTACCGTTGGCGATTTCCCAGCCTGAAACGAGATACACCGCCATCACATCGGCGGCGTCATCCGGGGATAGGCCAGTGGGGCGCACCGCGTCCGCAAACGATTGTTGATAGGGAGAGCGACCAAACTCCGCAGCGACGGCTTTTGCGGCCTCAGGGTCGCTGCGGCTCGCGCGGGTGAGAAACTCGTTCAGCACCTGCTGGCGCAGCGCGGCGCTCGTCCGGAACGGAAAGGGTGCATCCGACATCGCCTCGGCCGAGGCGCCGACGACCGGGCGACGCGCTGGGTTGAAGCGAGGGGCCGTGCTGCGCCGAACGGTGGCCCGCATCGTGTTCCGATTGATCACGGAGTTCGTCAACGCGCGGCTTTGCATACTCATGTCCATCGGCGAGGTGCCGGGAATGAATTGGGCCGCGGCCGGTGCCGCAAGCACAAGCTCTGCCAAGGTCATGAAAAGCAGCGCCTTTCGCCTCTTCATCCTGTCACTCCTTAACGCAGCATGGTGCGGCCTTCCAGGGCGTTCGATTCTACCGAATGTCAGCTACGAGGAAAGCATCTAAAGCTGCGAGAAAGGGTAGGAACCGCAGGGCGTTCAGCGGCCAGGGGCCTCCGATCCGACACGAACGTCCGTGATCGGGTGGAAAGCGGACAAGCGATTTACAGACGAACCCTCCATGGGTCGTCCGGGTAGCGTTTCACACGGCGTGCCCATATCAAGATTGCGACCGAGAAGAAAGCGACGGACGTGAGACCGCCGACGACGTAACCTTTCTCTTGGCCGATGACGATGAACATCAGGACGCAGATGATGGCTGGCGCGATCAGACCAACTGCATAGGGAACACGGTGCTTCATCCTCCGAGGATGAAGCAGAGGCAGCGAATGTCCGCAACTGGGGCGTCTCCTGCCGGTCCGGTATTGGAGGCCGCTTCGCCGTTCGAGAATGACCGAGATCGGGTGGGTAGCGGACAAAGCGAAGGCTTAAATGTTTGGCGATTATAAAATTTGCAAAATATCTGATCAGTACGGATGAAAACAATAAACGCCCTGATCTAGTTTCGAATACCGTCCCGCAGGCTCTGGCCAGTCGCGCTCGTTTCTTGAAACATGATACCCCCAGCCACCATCAAAAAATGGCTTGGTTACTATCTCGATGCTGTCCGGACGGACGAATATGATTTCGGGATGGAGGCCCGCGATGGCGGGCGGCCACTGACTTTCCGGAAGGGCCGGACCAACATAGGTCCGCTTAGATGCCATCAAGATTTGAGATTCGGCTCTTACAGCCTTCAGAGTCGCCTGATCATAGGTCGGGTGCGGAAACGCGCAGTAGACTCCGACCGCTACCAAAA
>Ga0247823_10003376_pt1 | contig 12932 bp, 15 predicted proteins | sample 13C_PalmiticAcid_2_FD_192426 | JGI IMG/M metagenome (GOLD analysis project Ga0247823, IMG submission 192426) | Soil microbial communities from agricultural site in Penn Yan, New York, United States - 13C_PalmiticAcid_Day30 | ecosystem: Environmental > Terrestrial > Soil > Agricultural land...
GCGAACTCGGCGGCGCGCGGGTGCGTATCGCCGACGATGATGCGCGAGGGATAGAGATTGTCGTAAAGCGCGCGCCCCTCGCGCAGGAATTCGGGCGAAAAGACGATCGCGTTGCTGCCATGCTCGGCGCGCATCCGCTCAGTAAAACCCACCGGCACGGTCGATTTGACAATGATCAGCGCGCCCGGCGCCTTCACCAGCGCATCGGCGATCACGCTCTCGACCGTGCGCGTGTTGAAATAATTGGTGTCAGGATCATAGTCGGTCGGCGTCGCAACAATGACGAAGGCCGCGCCCGCATATGCAGCGTTGCGGTCGGTCGTCGCGATCAGGTTCAGCCGCTTGTTCGTGAGATAATCCTCGATCTCGGGATCGGCGATCGGCGATTGCCTCGCATTGATCTGCTCGACCTTGCGCGCATCGATGTCGAGCGCGATCACCTCATTGCGCTGCGCCAGCAAAATAGCGTTGGAAATACCGACATAGCCCGTACCGACGACTGTGATTTTGACGGACGAAGCATGCGGCACATTTGCTGGGGGCAATGACTTATCCTCTGATCGATGGGGCGCCGTCCCTAGCAATTGCGGCGCAGCGGCTCAACCGTCGCCGGCATCAGGTGCCGCAGAAGGTCTTGTAAGGACCGGCGTCGGCCGGGGCCGGCGCGGCAAAGCGCTCGTACCCCGGCCGAAACGCGTAGGGCTCGCGCACAACGTCAAGCAGTTCGAGCCACGGCGCGAGGTCGCCCGCCTCCGCCGCGTCCAGTGCGTCTTCGACCAGATGGTTGCGCGGGATGTAGAGCGGGTTCACCGTGTCCATCACGGCGGCGCGTTCTAGCGGCCCGGTCGCCTCGTGCGCGATCTGCTCCCACCACAGGGCGATCCACGGCGCCATCGCGTCGGGAGCAGGCAACAGGCTTTCGAGCATCGCGCCATCGCCGCGCAACAGCGCGGCGAGCGCACGAAAGAAGGAGGTAAACTCCACGTCATGCTCTTCGAGTTCGTCGAAGAGCGTATCGATCAATTCGCTGTCATCGACGCCCTCGCCGCCCAACCCCAGTTTTTCTCGGACCCGCGTGTGCCAGATCGCGCGGAAACGGACCGGAATCGCATCGACCAATGCCTTTGCCGCGTCGACATCGGCGGGCGACACCCGGTGGATCGCGGGCAACAGAGCCTCGGCAAAGCGCGCCATGTTCCAGTGCAATATCTGCGGCTGGCGACCATAAGCATAACGGCCGTTGGCATCGATCGAACTAAACACCGTGCTCACGGCAAAGCGATCCATGAAGGCGCACGGCCCATAGTCGATCGTCTCCCCGCTGATCGCGACATTGTCGGTGTTCATGACGCCGTGGATGAAGCCGACGCCGAGCCACTGCGCGACCAGTTCGCATTGCAGGCCGATGACGCAATCGAGAAGCGCCAGCGAGGGGTTGGCGGTTTCGACCAGGTCGGGGAAATGACGGCGAATGCTGTAATCGGCGAGTTGGACGACATGATCTGCGCCGAAATGCGCGGCGAAAAACTGGAAGGTACCGACGCGGATGTGGCTGCTCCCGATGCGGGTCAGCACCGCGCCGGGATGCGAGTGCTCGCGCTGCACGCGATCCCCCGTCGCCACCGCCGCGAGCGCACGCGTGGTCGGGATGCCCATCGCCGCCATCGCTTCCGATACGAGAAATTCGCGAAGCACCGGGCCGATGGCGGCTTTGCCATCGCCATTGCGCGAAAAAGCGGTCGGCCCCGACCCTTTCAGCTGGACATCGAACCGCGCGCCGTCGGGGGCAACGATTTCGCCCAGAAGCAACGCACGGCCATCGCCGAGTTGCGGCGAAAAATGCCCGAACTGGTGCCCGGCGTAAGCGAGCGCGAGCGGATTGGCACCCTCAGGCGTCTCTCTGCCCGAAAAGATGCGCGCAAGCTGATCGTCGGCTGTTCCCGCGGCCGCGATGCCCAGCCGCTCAGCCAGTGTGTAATTGAAGATTAGAAGCTTGGGAGCGGAAGGCTTGGCCGCCTCAGCGGGCGCGTAAAACCCCTCCATGGAATCGTGAAAACTATTATCAAACGCCAAATCCATGACGCCTATGTCGAGCGTTTGCGTGATGAATGCAAGCGGCCGGCTGCATTCGCGTGCAGACCGGTCGAGCTTTACTCCCGCCCGTCGATGCCAAGACCCAGCGCAGCCTCCGCCAGATCGCGCTGGGCGATCGTGTCATCAGCGAACTCACGGCAGAATGTCTGTATTCAGTGGCTAATTCGGAGGCTTGGCAATTCTCGCAGCGTCCTATTTCTTATAGGGCGAACGCGTCGGCAAGATTGTCATGCCGTCGGCCACGTTACGCAGAACAAGACTTCCCAGCGAAATGATTACGTTGTGGCCCACATTGCGTCCTTCCAGAACGACAGCGTTTGGCCCGACCAGGCAATCTTTGCCGATTACCGCCGCGCCGCCGAGAAACGCGCAAGGCGCGATAATCGCGCGTTCGCCAACTATCGCATCGTGGCCGATAACCGCCGACGTATTCAGAATCGCATGTTTTCCGATCTTGGCATCGACGCTCACCACCACGCCATGAGCCACGAACGCGCCAGCACCCACGGATGCCCCTCTTGAAATCGTCGCGTGCGGCGACACCAGCGACGCGAATTCATATCCATCCTCCTCGATCCTGTCGATCAATTCCGCTCGCCGGACAAGCGACCGCCTGTCGACCGCGCCAAAAGCCACAATGATCTGGTCGAATTGCGACCGCAATTCGGACAGGCGATCGACGCTGCCCAGATGGGGCAGATCGACAACGCCAACGGCATCGGCGACGTAGCCGATCACCCGATGACCGTTAAGGTCCGCTATTTCGTGGACTTCCTTCGCGAAGCCGCCACCGCCGATCAGCAAAATCCTGCTCATAGAATAAACTCCACAATCGCGCGCTGACGGGTCACCGCGAAGACGACGTCACGGTCGAACAGGACCGCGTGGACGGGACCGCGAACACGCATCAACCGGTGCTGCCGCAAGTAGTCGTCGATCGCGTCGGCACCGATCCCTTCGTAGCAGATATGGTGCAGCCCTTCCCCGGCCCGGTCAAGGTGGGCCCAAGTGAAGGCGCTTTCACCCAGCGGTTGGATCAACTCGATCCGCGACGCGTTGCCGACCTGATACAGCGCGATCCGCGCGTTCTGGATCGGGTCCACCACCTCTTTCTCGAGCATCAATCCGGGAAGCGACGCCGCGTAGGCGTCGATGTCGCGAACGACATAGCCCATGTGGTGGATGCGGATCACAGCGACGCGCCTGCGTCGATCGTCACCGTCTGACCGGTGATGCTGCGCGCTGCGTCAGACATCAGGAATATTGCGAGGTCGACGACCTCGTCGACGGTCGCGATGCCGCGCGGCGTCGATGCTGCCAGCTTCTCGCGGAATTCATCATTATAGACGTGCGGCTGCGCCTGGGTCATTTCGGTATCGAGCCAGCCCGGTGCAATCGCGACCGCGCGCTTCGGGGCACATTCGCGCGCCAGACCGTGCACAAGCGCATCGAGCCCAGCCTTTGCTGCCGAATAAGCGAGGATGCCCGGCTCGGGCCGCTGCGCCGCGATCGACGAGATCACGCAGAAGACCGAATCCGTATGCGCGTTACGCGGGCTCGCAAACGCGGCAGCGCTGACCAGAGCACCGGTCAGGTTCACATTGACGACGTCGGCCATGTCGGCCGCCGACACCGCGCGCAACGGCTTGATAAGCTGGCGTCCGGCGCAATAGACGAAGCGGTCGATCTTGCCGTTCGCTGCGACCGCCGCCTTGATCGTCTCGGTCAGCTGCTCGCTGTCGGCAACATCGCAGGCATAGGCGGTGCCATTCACCCCTGCGAGCACGCCCAGCCGGTCGGTCCGGCGAGCTAGCAGCGACACATGATGATCAACCGCCAGCCGCCCAGCCAGCGCAGCGCCGATCCCGCTCGATGCGCCGACGATTAGCGCGTGCGGACGTAGTGCATAGGCCGCGTCAGTCATTGACCGCGCCGCCCGCGAGCGCGATCAACTCGTCGGTGGTTTTCAGATCGTTGATCGTGTCGATGTCGACCTCAACGCCCAGGTCCTCGAGCAGTTCGACGATCGACAGGATGCCGAGAGAATCCCACATGTCGATGTCTTCGAGATTCTGGCCGCGGGCGATTTCGCCATCATATTCGAGCACTTCGGCGACTTTGGCGAGGAAGGTGGCGCTATCCATGGTTCAATCCTTGATTCCGGTGAAGGTCGCGGGCGCGTAAATATGGTCGGTTTCGACGATAGCCGCCGCCCAGCTGAGACCAATACCAAACCCCGCAAACAGCGAGGTCAGGCGACGAGAGGAGAAATCGTCGGACAAAAAGCCCGAAATCGTGCCGGGAATCGACGCGCTATTCTGGTTGCCATAGACCGACTGAGTGTCGGAGGGCATCTTCGCATCATCGACCTTCATCCGTTTCTGGATGTTCTTCAGAATATATTTGTTCGGCTGGTGCAGCACGAAATAGTCGATCGCATCGGGCTCTTTCGCGCCATACTGCAGGATGTCCGTGATCATCGACGGCACGCGCTGCAGTGTAAAGTTGAACACCGATGCACCGTCCATGTGCATCAGCGCGGGCATCCCTTCGTCCTCAGGCGTCTTGCGCACGCCGCTGTTGGGGATGATCAGGGCACGTTCGCCGCTGCCGTCCGAATAAAATTGGAAGCTCGCGGCCGAGGGCTTGCGTTCGATCAGGATCGCGGATCCCGCATCGCCCATAATCGGCGCGATTGCATGGTCGGTCGGATCGACGAATTTCGAGGCCACGTCGCCGACGCACAGCAGGACGCGGTTGAGGCCCGATTCCACAAGGCTGTACGCCATGGCGAGGCCATAGATGAAACCGCTGCACCCCAGCCGCACGTCGAAAGCCATTGACGTGACCGGCAGGCCGAGCCGTGTCGCTAGCGAGATCGCGGTCGCCGGCGCGGCATAATCGGGGGTTTGGGTCACGAAAATCAGACCCTGGCATTGCTCCGGCGTCAGGCCGCAGCCTTGGAGCAGCCGCCGCGCCGAATGGGCGCAGAGATCCGAGGTCGTCTCGTTGCCCGACACGATCTGGCGGCGATTGAGGCCGATCGCGCGCTGAAGCCGCGCAACCTCGGCTTCGCTCAGCCCCATGCCCGGCGCCTCTTCGGCGAATTCCACCATGCGGTCGCCGACGGTGGTCACGATGCCGCGAATTGATGCGTTGGCGAAACGCAGTTCAGCCCGCTCTGCCTCAGCTTGCAATGGATTTCTCCACATAGTCGACCCAGGTCGACCAGTTCTTCAACGGGGTCTTCTCCGCATCGAAAATCGTTTCGTCGGCCAACGGAACATAGCGACCGATTTCCTGTTCGATACGGCCTTCAGTCTCGAGGAGCAGGTCCACGATCGCGAATGAATCGACGGCGTCAAATATATTGGCGGCGTCATTCAGTTCGACCGGCGTATCCGTCTCAACATTTTCCAAGACGGACATAAGGGCTTCGCCCGCGATTCGAGCAACATCAAGCATCAGGAAACCTCGATCAATTCATTTGTCAGGACATCATCGGTCCGGCGGTCGTGGATATAGCGGCGCGTGCCATTGTCATGACCGCTGGGTGAAAAACCGACACGCTCATAGAAATCCTCCACCATCGGATTCTTGCCGGTCGGAATGAAAGCGGCGTTCAAGCTACCGGCGGGTGCTTTCATCAGTACATATTTGATGATGTCGTCCTCGATCTTCCGGCCGAGCGCGCGGCAGCTCATCAGGAATGCCTCGATTTCTCCGTCACGGACAACAGCGACGGCGATGATGCCCATGTCGCCGAAGCGGTCGCGTACCCGAAAATCAAAGACCTGCCCCTGCCCCATCGCGGCCAATATCTCGCTTTCTGAGTATCGGCGGGTTGTCAGATTGAACTGATTGGTCTTGTTGGTCAGTTGAGCAATTCGCTTCACATGATCGGCTCGGTTGATCCCGGCTTCGATGACGATGCCCAGCGACGCGATGTAATCCTCGAGCGAAGCCGCCGATCCCGCCGCTTCCTTCCGGCTTGCCTCCTGTCGATATTGCTCGGTCTTTGCAAGATCCTCGGCCGAGGGCAACCAGGTGCCGATGTCGGGTAACTCTTCAAGCCAGCCCAGCGCGTCGGCAGCTTCCCGGATATCGAACTGTCGCCCTAGCAGCCCCGGAAACTGCGCCGCTACCTCGGCCAGTTCGACGGGATTGTCGTCGATGAAGACCATGGAATCGGTGCCGACGTTCAACTCGTCGGCAATTGAACGGATGTTCACGCTTTTCGGAACCCAATTCGCCCGGATCGCGGCAAAGCTATCCCAGCGGAGCGGCATTCCACGCCTGTCGAAGGCCTCGCGGACGTCGGCCTCGTTATTCTTGGTGACCAGGCAGAGCAAAAGCCCGCTGGTCCGAAGATTGAGCAGTTCCTGCTGAAAACGCCGGTAGAGGATGCCGGGATACTGGTCGTCGACTTGGATGCCCTCGACGCCGTCCTCGCCAACCACACCGCCCCAAAGCGTGTTGTCGGCATCGAGTAGAAGAACCTTCTTCCGGACGACGAAACGCTCGCGGATCGCGCGGACATATTCGTTCAGGAGCGCGGGCATGACGTGGCTGGTATAGGGCATCCGCATCATGGCGTTGTTCGCGGCGCTGATGCTCTTGTCATGCCCGTGACGGGCGAGTACCGCCGCCACGTCGGCGAGACTGATCCACGTCGAATCTTCGACTACCTGCAGCAGCATGTCGTTGAGCCTAGCGATCAGGCGAAGCCGCGCGATATGACGGCTGCCCACAAGTCGTCGCACCGGCGGCGCGAGGGTGTTGACGATCACCACCGTGTGGTTGACGGCCGTGAACTTGCGCAGCGCGTCGCAGTAGCCTTGCATCAGGTCCATCGCAGCGTCGTCGCCGCCGCTCAGGAAATAGTCGACCGTCAGGTGCGCGACGAGTAGGTCCGCTTTGCTGCTGCTCAACAGCACCTGCATCGCCTGGTCGATCCCGTGATGGAAGACTGTGACGTCGTCCAACTGGAGCAACCGGGAAATTCGACCAAAGGGCTGGGTAATCACATTGCCGACAAACTCGATCAACATGCAACCGCGACTCCGTTACTGTCATTCACGGGACGCTGCGCCATGCCGACAAGATTGCCGCCCAATCCAAGCAAACGCGATGCAGTCCACACGGCTTGCAACTTCGCGTTCCCATAAATGCGGGCGTGCGCCAGCCCGTAGACATCATCATTATAGGATGCAACCTTGGTTGTTACCCGCTCGAATCCCGCGTTCTCCAGAGCGTAGGCCAAGGTATCGGCGCCATAGGCGACCATATGGTAGGGTGGAACGACCTCTCCGTAGGCGTTCGCCCGCCTGTTCAAACGACGAACAATGGCGGTCAACCCGCCATCGTTCGGAACGTCGAGATAGATGATGCCGCCCGGGCGCAGCGCCGCGCGTGCGTTGACGAGGAAACGCGCCGGATCGCAGACGTGCTCAAGCACCTGCGACAGGAAAATAATATCGAAACCGCCCTGCCCGGCGACGGCGGGCAGAAACAGCCGCCTTGGTTCCATGGACGAAAAGTCGCCTTGGATCACGTCGAGCCCACGCGCGATCATATCCGCCGCCATCTCCTGATCGATCTCGACGCCACGCCATGTTCCACCATGATTCGCTGCAATCGCGCTCAATAGCCCACTGCCCGGGCCGATCTCCAGCCAATGGCGGGGCTTCTCTCCAAGCATTTCCACAAACTCGGCCATGCGCCTGTCAATCAAGGCAGCTAGCGCCGCGCCCAGTTCCCCGGCCCGGTTCACAAGCATCGAGAAGTGATGCGGATCGGTATCGACCGCACCATCGGCGTCCGCGGCCTTGGAGGCGCCCTCTATCTCTCCGAAACGAAGACCGCAGGTTCCGCATCGATGAACCCGGAGCGCGCCGCGCGCGATCGGCGGCCTGTTCAGGATATTCCGGCATAGGAGGCAGGACGAAACTGAATCCACGGACGACTCCAATTGGACTGTGTGATTGCACCATCGGGCCGTCGTTCGCAACTCCGCTGTTCCGTCCGGCGCATCGCAACCGCTGCGATAATCCGGTAGATCACCAGCATTTTCAAGGGCCCGCATGCCAGGCGCGCGCGCCGCATTGGCGGGCCGGCGCGTCGACCAGCATGCCCTAATGGCAGATTTAACTAGCCTGTGCGGATGGCTGCGTTAAGGGGTGTTGGGCATCTCAACCTTGGATCCATTCTTCATGACAGTTATCCTGCTGACCCCCAGACGCTTCGTCGACGAGCGGGGATGGTTTATGGAAACCTTCCATGACCGGCGCTATCGCGACCTTGGTGTCAAAGCGGACTTCGTTCAGGACAATCACAGCTTTTCCGCACCGGCGGGGACCATCCGCGGCATCCATTTCCAGCGTGCTCCCCACGCGCAGGCCAAGCTGGTGCGATGCCTGCGCGGGCGTATCTTCGATGTCGCGGTCGACCTCCGCCCGGAATCGCCAAGCTTCGGCCACCACATCGCGGCCGAGCTATCAGCCGAAAATGGCCACCAGCTATTCATCCCCGCGGGCTATGGCCATGCGTTTATGACGCTCGGAGTCGGCTGCGAGGTCGCATACAAGGTCGATGCCCATTATGCGCCGGAGACCGAAGGCGGCGTGCGATGGGACGATCCGGGTCTGGCGATCGACTGGCCGCTGGCCGACGCCGGCGTGACGCGCCCCGTCCTGTCGACAAAGGATGCGGTTTTGCCCCTGCTGGCCGACGTCGCCGTCGATTTCGCCTATGACGGCCGCGCGTTGCTACCGATCCAATCCTGACGAAACGAAAATATTATGACCTGTCCCCGGACTATCCTGATCACCGGCGGCGCCGGCTTTATCGGCTCGGCGCTCGCGCGCAGCCTCGTCGCGGATGGCGACTATTGCGTGGTCGTACTCGATGCCCTGACCTACGCGGGAAATTTGTCGTCGCTCGCGCCAGCGTCTGGCAACAATCGTTTCCAGTTCGTCGAGGGAAATGTTTGCGACCGGGCGCTCGTCGCCGGTCTCCTCGCCGATATCCAACCAGACATTATCACCCATCTTGCCGCCGAAAGCCATGTCGACCGGTCGATCGAGGGTCCCGCAGCCTTCATCGAAACGAATATCGTCGGCACCTTCACGATGCTGTCGGCGGCGACCGATTATTGGCGCACGATGGACGAAGCGCGCAAGGCGCAATTCCGCTTTCACCATATTTCGACCGACGAGGTCTTCGGTACGCTCGGCGAGACGGGTTTCTTCACCGAGGAGACCGCCTATGATCCTCGATCGCCCTACTCCGCCTCGAAGGCGGGATCGGACCATCTGGTGAGCGCCTGGCACCATACCTATGGCTTGCCGACCCTGATCACCAACTGCTCGAACAATTATGGACCCCATCATTTCCCTGAAAAGCTGATCCCGCTCATCATCATCAAGTGCCTCTCAGGCGAGTCGCTGCCGGTCTACGGGCGAGGTGACAATGTGCGCGACTGGCTGTTCGTCGACGATCATGTCCGGGCGCTGCGCGCGGTGTTCGAACGTGGGGCGCTTGGCGAAAGCTATATGATCGGCGGCAATAGCGAGCGCACGAACCTTCAGGTCGTCGAGACGATATGCGACACGCTTGACCGGCTTGCTCCCCGTGCTGACGGGCTCAGCTATCGCGAGCAGATCAGCTTTGTCACCGACCGCCCGGGGCATGATTTCCGCTATGCGATCGATGCCGGCAAGCTGAAGCGCGAGCTTGGCTGGGAGCCGGCGGAAAGTTTCGAGACGGGCATGGACAAGACCATCCGCTGGTATCTCGACAATCGCGCTTGGTGGCAGGACATATTGTCGGGAAGCTATCGCGGCGAAAGGCTGGGCGCGACAGGCCCCGCATGACGCCGCCTGCTCCCATCCTGGTCACCGGCGGCAGCGGTCAGGTCGGCGGTGCGCTGGCTTCGCTTGCGACCCGGCGCGGGTACGCGATCACCGCGCCCGAGCGCGGCGCGTTCGACCTTCTCGATCCGGTCCTGATGCACGCTTTCGTCGAAGGCGGCGAATGGACGGCGATCGTGAACTGCGCCGCCTATACCGCCGTCGACCGCGCCGAAAGCGAAGCCGACATCGCCCGCGCGATCAACGCTGACGCGCCGGCATTGCTCGCCCACTTGGCGGCCGAGCGGAATATTCCCTTTGTTCACGTGTCGACCGACTATGTCTTCGACGGCTCGAAGGACGCGCCCTACACCGAGACCGACACGATCGCGCCGCTCGGCGTCTATGGGGCCACGAAGGCTGCAGGCGAAGCGGCCATACGGCAAGCCGCCCCCCACAGTCACGCTATCATCAGGACAGCGTGGATACTGAGCGCCGACGGCGCTAATTTTCTGAACACGATGCTGCGGTTCGCGGCCGAGCGCGATGTGCTGCGCGTCGTCGCAGACCAGGTCGGCTGCCCGACCGGCGCCGCCGATCTGGCCGAGATACTGCTCGCGATCGTCGAACGCGGCGCGGCGACGGGGCGGACCTGGCACGCCGTAAATGACGGCGCGACGAGTTGGCACGGCCTCGCCGCTCATATTTTTGCGCGCGCCGCCGACGCCGGGTTAAAAACGCCAAGACTGGAGGCGATCGCAACCAGCGAATATCCGACGCCGGCACGCCGGCCGGCCAACTCGCGCCTCGCAACCACGCGATTGCAGCGCGACCTTAACCTTACGCTCCGTCCGTGGCAGGAAGCGGTCGACGCTATACTCGACGAACGGCTGAATATTCGGGAGACACGATAATGCGCGGACTGATCCTTGCCGGCGGTTCGGGGACTAGGCTCCACCCGGCCACGCTGGCGATCAACAAGCAGTTGCTCCCGGTCTATGACAAACCGATGATCTATTACCCGTTGTCGACGCTCATGCTCGCCGGCATCCGCGAAATATTGATCATCTCCTCGCCCGAATATCTCGACAATTACCGGCGGCTCTTCGGCAGCGGCGCGGATCTGGGTCTCGACATCCAATATGCCGAGCAGCCCAAGCCCGAGGGCCTGGCGCAAGCTTTTCATATCGGGGCCGATTTCATTGGCGACCAACCAGCCGCGCTCGTCCTTGGTGACAATATCTTTTACGGGGCGGGCTTTCAGAACATGCTGGTCCGTGCGCGGACACGACAGGACGGAGCGACGGTGTTCGCTTACGAGGTTGCCGAGGCAAGCGCCTATGGGGTCGTGGAACTCGACGCCGAGGGACGCGCGATTAGCATTGAGGAAAAGCCGGCCAAGCCGCGGTCAAATTTCGCCGTTACCGGCCTCTATTTCTACGACAACCGGGTCGTCGAGCTCGCCCGCCAGGTCAAGCCCTCGACGCGGGGCGAGCTGGAGATCACCGATCTCAATCGCCTCTATATGGAAATGGGCGAACTCTATGTCGAACGCATGGGCCGCGGCTATGCTTGGCTCGACACCGGCACGCACGACAGCCTTGTCGAAGCATCGGAATTCGTCCGCGTGATACAGAAACGCACCGGCCATATGATCGGGTGTCTCGAAGAAATCGCCTTCCGCCAGGGCTTCATCGACGTCGAACAGCTTCGGAAATGCGGACGCCATATGGAAAAAACGGCCTATGGCCAGAACATTCTGGCCTTGGCCGAACAGCACTGAAATAGATTACCACAAGGAGTGACAATCATTGTCCGACGATAACAGCCCGATCCTGATCACCGGCGGCACCGGCTCGTTCGGCAAGACGATCCTGCGCGAGATGCTTGAGGAGAGTGATCGCGAGATTCGCGTTCTGAGCCGCGACGAGGAAAAGCAGGATGCCCTGCGCAACGACCTGCGCGATCCGCGCGTGCGCTTTTTCATCGGCGACATCCGCGATCGCGGCAGCGTCGACCGCGCGGTCCACGGCGTCGGCGCGATCTTTCATGCCGCGGCGTTGAAACAGGTTCCTTCGTGCGAATTCTTCCCGCTCGAAGCGGTACGGACGAACGTGCTCGGTTCCGAAAATGTGATCCGTTCGGCCATCGACCACAAGGTCAAAAGCCTCGTCTGCCTGTCGACCGACAAGGCAGTCCATCCGATCAACGCGATGGGCATCTCCAAAGCGATGATGGAAAAGCTCGCCCACGCCGCGGCGCGCGAGATTGGCACCGATGCCGCAACGACGATCAGTTGCGTGCGCTACGGCAACGTCATGTATTCGCGCGGCTCGGTCATTCCGCTGTTCATCAATCAGATCAAGACCGGTCGGCCGATTACCGTGACCGAGCCCGAGATGACCCGTTTCCTGATGCCTCTTCGCGACAGCGTCGCGCTCGTCCGCTTTGCGTTCGACCATGCCCGTCAAGGCGACCTGTTCGTTCGCAAGGCCCCCGCCGCGACGATTGCCGACCTGATCGCGGCGCTGAAGGATCTGTTTGGCGTTCCCGATCATCCGGTTCAGGCTATCGGCTGGCGCCACGCCGAAAAGCTGGCCGAAACGCTGGCGAGCGCGCAAGAACTTTCGACCGCCGAGGATCTGGGTGATTATTGGCGCATCCAACTCGACAGCCGCGATCTCAACTATTCGGCCTATTTCACCGAGGGCGACGACATCAGCCCGGTGCAGGAAGATTTCCATTCGCACAATGCGGAGCGGTTGGACGTTGAAGGCGTCAAACAACTCCTTCTGACCCTGAACGAAGTCCGCGTCGAGCTGGAGTCGTGGCGGACATGACGACGCGCAAGATCGTGGTGACCGGTGCCGCCGGCTTGCTTGGCTGGCATGCAGCCGCGCGTCTCCACGCCGCCAATTGCGCGGCGCGCTATCGCGGCGAAGCCGAGCCCTACGACCTTGTCCAGCTGACGCGCGAGAGCTTTGGCGA
>Ga0247823_10003377_pt1 | contig 12929 bp, 21 predicted proteins | sample 13C_PalmiticAcid_2_FD_192426 | JGI IMG/M metagenome (GOLD analysis project Ga0247823, IMG submission 192426) | Soil microbial communities from agricultural site in Penn Yan, New York, United States - 13C_PalmiticAcid_Day30 | ecosystem: Environmental > Terrestrial > Soil > Agricultural land...
GTCAGTCAAAAGCCTCTGACCGACGAGGACTATGGCGACAGCGGGTTCGATGATCCCGGGTACGACCCCGACATTCCGTTCTGAGGACCAATGAAAGCCCTAGCCATTGTCGACTTGGAAGCCACGAACCCGGACCCAGCGACTGCCGCCATCGTAGAAGTCGCCTGCTGTCTCTGGGATGTCGAGCAGCGCATCGTCACGAGCGTTTACTCGACTACGGTGTACGCCGCGGAAAACCCCGCGAAGCACGTGAACGGCATACCGGCGGCGGCGCTCGTTGGCGCTCCGGCGGTGAACCGCGCGTTCGCATCGGTCGGTCACTTCGTGGCGAAGGCGGACCTTCTTGTCGCTCACAATGGTCTTGCGTTCGACCGCCCGGTGCTCGAGCAGCACGCGTGCCCATGGGTCGACTCGAAGCCTTGGGTGGACACTATGGACTTCTCCTGGCCGCGTCACTCATCGTCGCGAGCGCTGATTCAGCTCGCAGCGGCGCATGGTGTGCCGATCGGAACGGTGCACCGGGCGATTGACGATGTGCTGCTCGTGGCGCGCCTACTCGAGCGCGCCGCCGAGCTCGGCGCCGACGTCCCGGCGATGATCGAGAAAGCGCTCCGCCCCAAAGTCCTCGTCGCCGCGGTCACGCCGAAGCCTTGGGAGATGGCGGAGGAGGAGTGGGCGGCGCTGAAGGGGAAGCTCCTCGAGGCGGGGTTCAGGTTCGAAAACGCGGCAAAGCGATGGGCGAGGTCGATGCCAGTCGAGGATATTGCCGGGTTGCCGTTCGACGCGAGGATTGTGGCGTGAGAAGGGCAGCGACGGCTGGCGGCGCAGGTACAGGGGCGAGAGATCAATGAGTTACGTCAAGGAGGGCAATGTGAAAGACGCGTTTTCGATTTTCGCCAAGATGGTGGCCAGGTCCTTCCAAGACCTTGTCAAGGAGCCGGACGCCTTCGTCGTCGATGTAGACGGCGACGCAATGTACCAGCAGTATCTGGCAGCTTTCCCGGAGGGTACCAATCCCATCTTCCGGAAAAACACCGAGCACGATTGTTCCTGCTGCAGGCAGTTCATTCGCCGTGCCGGAAGCGTAGTCGCCATTCGCGAAGGCAAGCTCAATACGATTTGGGACCGCGCCGCAGAAGAAGCACCAGCCCCCTACGACGTCGTAGCAGCCAGCCTGCGGGACAAGGTGCAGGCTGCCAACGTTAGTGACCTTTTTCGTGTCGGCCAGAACGAGACCAGCTTTGGCGCTGTCCAGACTCGTTCCCTGGACAAGGAGACTCAGAAGGCGATCACGTGGAACCACTTGCACACGGGGGAGATCCCCCGCAACTACCGGGCAGCATCACCCGATCAGGTGCGTGGAGACTATCGCACGACGGCGCAAGTCTTCGAGCGAGGCCTCATCGAACTCACACCCGACGCGGTTGAGACCGTGATCGGGCTCGTGATGGCCAACAACTTGTACCGCGGCGAAGAGCACAAGTCCGCACTCGTGCAGTTCCAGAAGGTGCAGCGCGAGTACCTTGCTAAGAGCGAGGGTCGCGAGCGCAACCTCTTCGTATGGGCGAACGCAGGCAACCCCGCTGCCCGCTTCCGCAACACCGTCATCGGCACCCTTGTCCAGGACTTGTCTGAGGGCAAGGAGCTCGAGCATGCGGTGAAGAGCTTCGAGACGAAGGTTGCGCCCACGAACTACAAGCGCACCACTGCCCTCATCACGCCCGGCATGGTGAAGAAGGCGATGGAGACGATCGAAGCGCTCGGTCTGGAGCCTGCACTCGAGCGACGGTTCGCGGTGATCAGCGACATCTCCGTCAACGACGTGAAGTGGGTCGACGGTGCCGTAAAGCCCTTGATGAAGGGCGGCATTGGCGATGTTCTCCTGCAGCACACGTCCGCCAAGAGCAAGAGTGCCAGTAAAGGCGAAGAACGCGCTGAAGACATCAGCCTCGACGACTTCATGGCGAGCGTCCTTCCGCAGGTAACGAGCCTGGAGCTCTTGTTCAAGAACGAGCTCGTTGGCAACCTCATGTCGCTCACGGCGCCTGTTCATCCGGAGCCGAGGCAACTCTTCAAGTGGTCGAACGACTTCGCCTGGTCGTATGGCGGCAACGTCGCCGATTCCATTCGAGACCGGGTCAAGAAGGCGGGAGGCAAGGTGGATGGCGCTATGTTGCGCGTGTCCCTGTCTTGGTTCAACTTCGATGACCTAGACCTGCATATCTACGAGCCCAAAGGATCCCTCATCTACTTTGGCAACAAGCGTGGCTGGACAGGCGGAACGCTCGACGTCGATATGAATGCCGGTAGCGGTACGACCCGCGAAGCCGTGGAGAACATCGTTTGGTCCAAGAAACCGACGGACGGCGCCTATCGCGTCGTCGTCAACAACTACTCCCAGCGGGAGACCAGTGATCCGGGCTTCGTCGTCGAAATGGAGAGCGCCGGCAAGCTGACGCACTTCACTTACAACAAAGCCGTGCGCAATCGCCTGAGCATCGAGGTTGCCACGCTGCATGTGAAAGACGGGGTCGTCGAACGAATCGAAGTGGGCGATCCGGGCATCACCACGGGGGCCGTGACCCAGGAGAAGTGGGGCCTCAAGACCGGGCAGTTCGTCAAGGTCAGTGCGGTGACCTTCAGTCCGAACTACTGGGGAGATAACGCGATCGGCAACAAGCACACGTTCTTCGTAATCGAGGGCGCGAAGAACGACGAGCCCACACGCGGCTTCTACAACGAGTTCCTCAACTCACGCCTTGAACCGCACCGCAAGGTGTTCGAGGTAATTGGCGACAAGACCAAGTGCCGTCCGGTCGACGGGCAGCTCTCGGGACTCGGATTCTCGTCCACCAAGAAAGAGACCTTCATCGTTCGTGCCCAGCAGGGCAAGAAGAAGCGTGTATTCAACGTTCACGTCGGCGCAGAAGTCGCACAAGAAAGGGCAATCTGACATGACCACGAACATTTTCGAGTACGCATCCCGTAACAAGCTGCGCTTCGCTTCCTCGCGAGGAGAGCTCACCGTCGAGCAACTTTGGGACGTGCCGTTACGCTCCAATGACGGCTTCAACCTCAACGCGGTGGCCAAGGCGGCGAACGCAGCCGTTAAAGCTATCAACGAAGAGAACTTCGTCGAGACGGCCCGCACGCCGACCCATGCCCGTCTAGAGACGGTCCTTGAGTTGGTGAAGCACGTCATCGACGTCAAGCTCGCAGATGAAGCCGCTGCCAAGAAGCGGGCGGAGAACAAGATCAAGAGGGAGAAGCTCCTTACCGCTCTTGCCGAGAAGCAGGACGGCAAGCTCAGCGAGATGTCCGAGCGCGAGCTGAAGAAGCAGATCGCGGAGTTGGAAGAGTAGTGAGCGGCGTGACCAGACCTACAATCCTCCTCGACGTCGACGGCCCTCTCGCTCTCTTCACCGAGTCGTACCTCGATGCGTACTACCGGGAGACCGGCGATGTCGTCGACCCGGACGAGATTGACCGATGGAGCGTGCATGAGTGTCCATGGTTCGTGGACAAGGCCCTAGCAATGGGCATTGCACCGCACGGTCTTCGCGAGCGAGTTGACGCCCACGTCAAACAGCCAGACTTCTGCTCGCTCATTCGGCCCCGCGATGAGGCGATTCCGGCGGTCGCTGAGTTGCGGGAACTCGCCGAAGTCTTCGTCGTGACCTCTCCGTGGACGAGCTCGCCGACGTGGACGTGCGAGCGGACGCGATGGGTGGAGCGCTACTTCGGAATCCCGTCGAGTCACATCATCCACGCGGCGACGAAGCATCTGGTCTGTGGTGACCTGCTCCTCGACGACAAGCCAAGTCACGTCGCAGCGTGGGGCGAGCGGTGGCCAAACGGGTTTGCGCTTCTTTACGACATGCCGCACAACCGTGATGCCGAGGGGCTGACACGGGTGGATTGGGACGACGTGCTCGAGGTGGCGCGGGCGTTGGCCGAGAGGAGGGTGGCGTGATGGCCGCGAGAAAGACAAGTACGAAGCCTACGCGGATCTGGAAGTTCTCTGCGCGTGTCCGAAACGAGGATGCGGTCCACGAGATTCTTCGGAGCGCGCGCCGGTATTACAATTCGCTGGTCGAGATCGAGCGGGCTCGCCACGAGCGCTATCGGTCGATCCGTCGGCAGTTCGCTCCGGAACTCGCCACCCTCGAGGACCGCTGGGAGGAACTCGACGACCGAGTTGGTCAACTCGTTGCGGAGCAGAAGCGCGTTCGCCAGGACCATTGGCGAGAGAGCGGGGAGGCCCGTCGGCTCATCACCGCTCGCATCGAGAGGGACATCGCCGACCTCAAAACGGAGATGAAGCGCGTATCCGCGGAGGCGAAGGAGCATCGGGCGGCGTTTTCTGCACTCGTGACGCCTGCACGCGAAGAGCAGAAGCGCCGCTCAGCAGAGCGCGCGAATGGCGCCGGCCCACGCGTAAAGTCGACGGTGAACGCCCAGGTGCTCGAAGAAATGCTCGGAGAGGACACATGGTCGGTCGCGTGGAAGGAGATCGCGAGGTCGGACGATACGGCGCACAGGGCGACGCTCGCAGCACGAGCCGGATGCGGGCTTGCGACTGGTACGTATCTGGCCGTCGAGGAAGCTGTCCAGCGAGCGAAGAAGGGCAGCTCTCCGCGCGCGCCGCAGTTCAAACGACACGACGGCTCTGGGAAGCTAGCCGTGCAGCTTCGAGGCGCCACGTACGCCGATGCAGTGTCAGGGCTTACGGGGCTCAAGATATCGCCAGCGCCCGTCGACCCCAGCAAGAAGGGAGACCAGTCGCGAATGATGGTGGTTCGCCTCGACCAGTCCGTGCCACGCGGCGAGAAGCAGGCGGTTGAGATGACGGTCAAGATGCACCGCGTTCCGCCGGCTGACTCAGACATCAAGTGGGCGAGCTTGCTCGTGCGCCGCGTCGGGACTCGGTTCGTGTACGAGCTACAGCTAACACTTGAGCATGAGAGCTTCGCCGAGCCTAGGCGCCCAGCTGGCACGCGTGACAGTGACCACGTCCGCATCGGATGGGCTCAGGTTGGAGACGGCGTCCGGGTCGCGCACTGGGCGGGCGGTGAAGTCGTTGTGCCGGCCTCGGTTCTCGACCAGCACGAGCACGCGGCGGCGATCAAGAGTGCTGCCGACCTGCACTTCAACCACGCGAAGCAACTCCTTCGTCGCTGGATGCGAAGCGGGCCGCATCGGCTGACTGCTTGGCACCGGATGCGCAACGACGGCGCGCGGGCGATGTTGCGCCGTGTGTGTCGCGAGTACGCCGCTTGGGCCTGCGGAGAAGAGCGGCTGCATGCGCTATGGCAGTCCTGGAAGGCCGACCGCAAGGCGCGGGGAGAAGACCTTTACGCGCGACCGTGGCTTGTCCGCCGATGGTTGGCGCGTGCCGGCATCGAGGACCAAGAGGCAGTGGTAGGCTTCTGGGCCTACTGCTGGGTTCGCAAGGATGAGCACCTCTGTCAGTACGCGATCGACAGCCAACGACGATTCGAAAATCGACGGGACGCGCTGTTCCGCCGAGAGGCTATCCGGATCGCCACGGACTACGCCGAGGTTACGGTCGACAACTACAGGATCTCGGACATGAAGGAGCTGCCGGTCCTCACCCTGCCCGGCGACCCTCCTCGCGACCAGGCTCAGCACAACGCGCAGGCCGCGGCGCCCGGGAGGTTCCGGGAGATACTAGCGGAGGTCATGGGCCCTCGGTGCACACCTTGCGAGCGCAAGGGTGACGCCAAAACGGCCGGTGGCGCTCGCAAGCGAAAAACCGTATCAAGTGGGGCAGATAGGCAATCGCCGTCGGACGATATCGGTTGCGCCGCTGAATGAACTGACCACCGCTCGCAAACCCTGGTGGAACGTGTCATGACTACTTGGGTTTGCGAGGTGGGGACACAAGGGCATCTCAACGCCTCCAAGATTGAGACGACGCGACCTGGCAGAGCGTCCGGAGCGTGGCGCTGCAGACACAAGGGCATCTCAACGCCTCCAAGATTGAGACCTGCCTCTCCACTCGAGAACGATCGGGATCTCGACATGACACAAGGGCATCTCAACGCCTCCAAGATTGAGACCGCGGTACTCCGACAAGGCAAACCGCTACACGAAGGCGACACAAGGGCATCTCAACGCCTCCAAGATTGAGACCACTGTAAGAAGTGTCGTCGCGTAGCCGTCCCTAAGGGACACAAGGGCATCTCAACGCCTCCAAGATTGAGACGGGGTCACCGCTACTCGCAAATCGACGGCGCCAGCGTGTGACACAAGGGCATCTCAACGCCTCCAAGATTGAGACGTGCGTGAACGACAAGCACTCGCCCCGCCTTGCCGAAGGACACAAGGGCATCTCAACGCCTCCAAGATTGAGACAGGCCGAGTTGAACGACTTGCAGCCACCTCGCCTTGTGACACAAGGGCATCTCGACGCCTTCAAGATCGAGACACACGCGCTCTCGGGTCGACCTAAGGCCTGGAATGCTGCGAAGTAAAGGCATCTTGGCGCCTTCAAGGCCAAGGCACCTAGCCCGAAGGTCGTCACCATAGCGAGTTGCGAGGGCTTCAACAGAGGCCCCAAACCGGAGTTGCAATGAATCTGACGATTGCCAAAAAAGACCTCCTCCGCCTCGCGTCTCGCATGGACGCGGTAGCCCAAAAGAAAGGCACGATGCCGGCACTGGCGTGCACGAGACTCACGGCGGCGGACGGCACGCTGAGAATGGAGGCTACCGACTTGAACGTCACGATCGACGGCGTCATCCCGGCGGAGGTGAGTAAGCCGGGGTCGTTTGCCGTGAGCGCGCACGAACTCGTCGCCCGCGTGAAGACGATGCCGGACGGACCGATTACCATCGAGACGAAGGACAACGCGCTCGTCCTGAAAGCGAAAGGCAGCGCGCGCCGATTCACGATGCGCGGCATGCCGGGTGATGACTTCCCGCCGGTGCCTCGACCCGAGGAAGGCGCGGCGCATATCCCGCTAGACGCGTCGACGCTGACGAAGCTGATTGCGCACACGGCCTTCTCGGTCTCGACCGACGAGACGCGAGCGAATCTGAACTCGGCGCTGCTCGAGATCGAGAATGGCATCGCGCGTATGGTGTCGACGGACGGGCATCGCCTCTCAAAGGCGGAGTGTCCGATCGAGGGGCACGCGTCGCTCACCATGCTGATTCCGCTCAAGGCGGTGCATGAGATTCGGCGACTCGCAGAGGACGTCATCGCAAGTGAGGACGGGGCGTTGAGGCTCACTCAGAGCGGGCCGTATGCGTTCTTCGCGGCTGGTGTTGTGACGTTCACAACCAAGCTTGTCGACTCGAGTTTTCCGCCCTACGCGCAGGTCATCCCGAAGAGCAGCGACCGCATATTCCGTCTGTCGCGAGTCAAACTGGCCGACGCGGTGAAGGCCGTCGCGGTGTCCGCGGGAAACAACCTTGGCGTGCGCCTTTCGTTCAACAAGGGAGACTTGCGCGTCACGAGTGAAGACCCGACGAAGGGCGAAGGCGTGGACGAGGTGTCCTACGACCTTGTCGACGGTAAGGACGGTGCACTCGTTGGGATGAACTCGAAGTACCTTGGCGAGGTGCTCACTGCGCTGTCGTCCGACGACGTCGAATTGGGCATCAGTGGCGAGCTAGACCCGGTCGTGGCTAGGCCCGCTGGTGACGCTAAAGATATCGATTTTACAGGCGTTTTGATGCCGATGCGAATTTGAACATGGCCGCCATAGGAGGGACCGCAATGGAACGAACGGACTACGACAACGAGGTCACGCCGGTGATGTTGGGTCAAATCGCGTGGCTACACGGCGACTCGCTGGAGGAGCGGGTCTTCGCTGCGGTCCGGGAGGTTGCGCGACTGCGCGAGGTGATTCACTCCTCAGTGGAGGCGCTGAGCGCTATTCGGGCGAGAGAGGGCGACCTCCGAACGAGTACGCGGCGCGAGTTGTTGGGAGAGGTCATAGGTCAGCTTGCAGAGGCCATCGAAGTCGAGGTGCCGCAATGAAGCTCGGGCTGAGAACGTTCTGCGGATTGAGAACGGATAGATCTAGACAGCTCACGGCCAATTCGGCGGAGGTCTCGCCTAACGAACCAGAGGAGCGAATTACTACTTCCGTGGATGAGCGATATCGGACTCGTCGTCCGGACCGACGCTGCGTGAGGCACTCGGGGCTGTACGCTGGAGGGGCGTGGTGATGACCGTGAAGATTGCCGACTTGCTGCGGAAAGCGGCGACTGGCTGAATTGAAAGCGGAGGGTTGGAGATGAAGATTCAGAGGAAGTTGGTTGGTCGACTCACGCGGCACGTCCGAGGCATCCTCCGCCGAGCGCTCGTAGCGACGATCCGAGCAACGGGGGCGCGATGAAGGGCGGAGACAGATCTCCGTCGCCTGAGCCATCTGAGTTGCCAATGGACGCTCGTATCGAGGCGAGATTCCGGGAATTGGATGACGCGGTTAGGTATCTCGCGTCACGTGTGGCTTATCTCGAAAGGAAACCGAAGTGAATAAGTCCAACGGCCAGCAACCCGCCGCCCCCACCTCCGGCTCCTGGCGCGGCGACGCAGAGGCTCTTCTCGAGATGGGCGCAAAGCAGATCGACGCGGTGACAGTGAGGGGGCTGTTGGACGAAACGCGGCTGGACTGGTCCAGGCCGGACCTCGAAGCGCACCGCGTAAAGGCAGAGAACTCCACCTCGTGCACGATCCACGGTCACAAGATTCGTGTCGTCAACAGCGCCGACCTGAATGCCATCGAGGATGCGATGGAGGCTGTTCGGGCCGAGGGTCGAGCTAGCGCACCGCTAACAGAACTCATCGAGTGCGCGTTGGCCTTCCTGGTGACACTGCCTGAGTCGGCGAAACAGACCAAAGAGTACGAGGTGCTTGCGAGGGCTCTCAACGCACACGCCAAATTCGAATCCTTGCCCGAGCGGAGGGACGAGCCGATGAGGCCCCTCACCGGAGCCGAGCTTGCCGAAAAGCACGGTTTCGAGCCGCACGGTCGTGACGTGCCTAACTGGGTGCGGGCGATGGCGACGGTGACCGAGGAGCGGAAGGACGAGCCTCCGGCGGAGCGAGCCCGCCTCGACGCAGACGGTACGGCCAAGCCGAAGACGGAGATCGTGGCGGTCATGCCGGAGAGCGCCGCCAACACGCTCGGGACGGTCCACGTCGGACAGGCAACGCACTACGTCGTGCGGCCTACAGAGCAGACTCCGGAGCGCGCCGTGCGCTTCGCCAAGGCCCAGTCGCGCGTCGTGGACCAGTACAGCGACACGTTCGCGAAGCTGGCAGAAGAAGAGTGCACCGGCGTCATCCCGAACACGTTCATCGCGTGCGGCGAGGGCGGGAACTACTGCTCGGAGGGGTGCGAAGAAAAGAAGGAAACCTCCCGTGTCGACGAAATTCTGGAGGTGATCACAACCCGTTCAACTCCACTAACTCGTGCAGACATAGACCGAATCTGTTTGACTGCACGCAACAAGGCTATCGAGGAATGCGCCTCTTTTCTCGAGACGGCCGATGTTCGCCCTGGGACGCCCACGCAATGGGCTGCGCATCTTAGGCTCCTGGCTTCACCGCAGGTGAGTTCGGTATCGGATCCGGGGATCGAGGCCTGGAAGTCGGCTCTCGAACGAGAGAATCGCGTCCGTGAGCATCGGTATCGATCGCAGGGCAGAGAGAGGGCGGCGCCTGGGTGCACGTGCCCACCGAACGGGTCGGCCGTTGTGCCAGAGACTGAATACCTCGCGCTCCGGAAGGTCGCCGAGGCGGCGGAGGTCGCACGGCTGAACGCTTACCCTGACCCGAGCGGGGATGAGGTGACCATCCCGTTCGAAATCTATAAGGCACTATGTGACGCCCTCGCGGAGCTGTCTACTGGAGGTGAGTCGTGAGCGACAAGACATGGGGTGAGAGATGAGCCAAGGCTCCTATGATTACAACAGTCCTCCACCGCCCACTGGAGCACATGTCGAGGTCCGCGAGGAGTGTCGCCGAGGTTGCTGCATTGAGGCCGAATGGTCCGGCTTGTTCCTTACGACGACATCCAACGGCGGGTGGGAACTGATCCGAGAGGACGGGACTCGGAAGAGGGCCAGTCCAGTTGACGTGGTCTCAGTATCGCGTCCGGATGGAAGTGACGAGCGTGCAGCGGAGGCGCTGAAGGCGCGCGTCCGGGAACTAGAGCGGCGGCGCGCAGAAGTGGCAGAGTCTCGTGCGAGGGCATTTGTGTCCAAAAATGGAGAGGTAGTTATGTCGATTCACGATCTGACGTCGAAACTGAATAGGTTAGAGCTCGAGTACGAAGCCAAGAGCAAGGAGTTGCAGAAGCTGCGGGAGGCAATCGCGCGAGAAAAGGAGAACATCCGAGACCATCTCGGCATTCGGAACGGATCAAGCCATAGTTCCGATGACAGCGTCGAGATCGGAATGTGAGACTGGGCGATGAACCGAGCATCCAAGAGCACCGGCGACGAGCTCCAAGAACTGAGCGAGATATTGAAACTCCCCGAGACCCAACGGAAGCTCGCAATCGCAGGCTGGTGCGCCATGCGGAGGGAAGAGGCGGCGGAAGCTGCAGATCGATACGTGCGGGAGCTGATGGGAGGTGAGTTGTGACTCACCCTGAGTGCTACGGGTATATCCGGATGAGCCACTACGGGCGCTGTTCGCTCGGGACGCTCGGATGCATGCGCGAGGAGCACGCGCGAGGAGTCGAAGCGATGGTGCAGGATCTGAAGCTCGTCTCCACCGAGTGGAATGGCGTCTACGTCGACGGCGAGACGCTAGTGATTGGCTACGCCCTGGCCGACCATCTGGCGCGGATCAACATTCGGACAGCTCGTGGCCTCTTGTCGGCACTCGAGGCATCCCCGAGCAGCTTCGGGAAGCTGGGCTGGTCGCTAGAGCAAGTCGAAGCCTTTCGTGCCGAACTCGTTGAGCTGCTCGATGGCATCCTTCCAGGTGACGTGTTGAGTCCGCCGAAGCGTCCGAGGGTGCGCGCCACGGGGGGATGCAGGCCAGCGAACGAGGCTCGTGTCGCAGAACTCGAAGCGCTGGAGAAGAAGTGATGGACATCGACGAAGAGCTCCTTGAGGAGTGGGAGCGCCAGTACCTGCACGAGATCGATGTGCAGACGGAGCGTGCCGAGAAGGCGGAGGCGCGGGTGAAGGAGTTGGTGGCGGCGCTACGGCCCTTCGCCGACGACTCGCGATGGTACGGGCACATGGACGGAGACGCGGTTATGCGGGACTGCTGGCCTGAGGCACGAGACGAGGCGAAGCGAGTCTTGGATACTGGAAGCACAGCCCCAACTGACAAGGAGAACCAATGATACTCGAGAAGCTGTTTCGTCATCGTGCGCTGCACATGCTCGGCGACTGCGGGCACTGCGGGCACTCGATCATGTATCACGCGCCCCTCTTCGGATGCGGGAAGTGCAGCTGCGAGGAGTTCTCGTGAGCTGGCCTGAAGCACTCGTGTTGTGCGTCGTTAGCGTCTCCGTCGCGTACGTCGCCGGCCAGTTCTGGAAGGCGATGTCGTCGTGACCATGAAGCAACTTCTGATGCCGTGGCTGGTCGGCATGCTCATAGCCATGCTGTTCATGGCTGCCGGACTCACTGGTAAGTGGGTCCGGCAAGAAGGTTGCGGCCATCTTGAGGCTGATTCCAAGGACGGCCGGCCGGTCTGGTGCAGGCAATGAGCGTCAGCCCGGACTACTTGGTGGCACTGCACAATCAAGGGATGGACCGAGAGATACTGCGCCGCCTGGCGAGCACAATCAGCTCGGTTCGGATCTTCAACGCAATCTCTCGACATGAGATCACCCCTGAAGAGTTCGCGCTGCTCCGTCAGCTTCAACGCGAGGCCGAGCCTTGGCCGGTCAGGCTTGCCCGCTGGCTCGCGGATTGGTGAGAGGGAGATTGCGATGAACATCGAATACGAGCTCGACGCGACGATGACGCGTACGGGTCGGACGCGGCGCACGCAGTTCCAACGCACGATACGGCGGCAGGCGGTCCCGCCGAGCCAGCGGGTGGCGTTGGTGTTTGAGGTGAAGTCGTGAGCGTTAGGCACACGCTGCTGGGGAAGCTCGAAGGGGCCGACCCGAACGATAACAGCCTCTTCAAGGCGCTTGTGCTCGAAGTGATGACGACGTGCGACCTGTCCTGCGCAGACATTTCCAGGATGTTTGGTTGCTCAGTATCGACGATCCGAAAGTGGATTTCCGGAATTGCGGCACCACACCCGGTGATGCGCAAGACAGTCTTCGATGCCCTCGCGAACGTCGTGGCGACACGAGGGGCTGTGCTGGTTCGAAGCGCAGGTGAGGAGGGCAAATGAGATTAGATATCGACGATCGCGACTTCTTCTACATCGGCTGGTACGACCCCGAGGACGGCGACTTTGGCGCGTACCTGGGCGACAAGCTCAAGGACCCCGAGCACAACGCTGCTGAAGAGGCCGTGAAAGATTCCGCCCACGGAAAGGATGCACGAGGTCTCTATTGGGAGACGAAGCGTGCAGCCAATTCCGCTCTTCGGCTGGCCCGAACGGCTATCGCCAACCTGGAACGCCCGATGCCTGAATGGGCCAAGACTGCAGCAGCTGAAGGCTGGAAACCTCCGCGCGGATGGAGGCCGCCCGCGCCGCACAAGGGCGAGGAACAAGAGGGCACATGACGTATCTTGATGAGGACGATTATGACTATTTATTGGACTTGTTTGGCCTCCTTCACAGGCGTAACGAGCGAGTCACGGCTCTGTCCTACCGCATCAAGGAACTCGAGCGCCGACTTGCTCAGGCTGACGGTCTACTGACCTGGATCCAATCAGAGCGTTGGCTTGCTGGGACCTACGCGGGGGATGCGGTGGAGGAGTATTTGGCTGGCAGCCCGTTGAAGAAACGGGTCGAAGGCTCAT
>Ga0247823_10003378_pt1 | contig 12929 bp, 13 predicted proteins | sample 13C_PalmiticAcid_2_FD_192426 | JGI IMG/M metagenome (GOLD analysis project Ga0247823, IMG submission 192426) | Soil microbial communities from agricultural site in Penn Yan, New York, United States - 13C_PalmiticAcid_Day30 | ecosystem: Environmental > Terrestrial > Soil > Agricultural land...
TTTGCCGACTGAATGCACAGGCATGTGCAGCATTAGTGGCCAATAACTGGCCTGGTAATGTACGACAATTGCAGAACGTCGTGTTTCGCGCCATCACGATGACTGACCAGCGGATTCTCGATGCGGCTGATTTTGACTTGGAAGGGGGAAGCAAGAGCGAGCTTTTGCAGCACCATCACGACTCTGGTGATTGGGAGCAAGCGGTCGCCTCATTCGAGCGTGCATTGCTTGAGCGACTGTATCCGCAATATCCCTCCAGTCGCAAGCTGGCAGCGCGGCTGAAAATGTCGCACTCCATGATTGCGAACAAATTGCGAAAATACAGAATACCTAATAGTTCAACCAGTTAACGGGCGTTGCGTGGCAGAGCTACTGAGATGGAATGTCCTCGTCATTTAATGTGGCCGGCGGGGTGGCGGCAGGAATTGCGTACTTCTCCTCTGCCCAGGCACCAAGGTCAATCTGTTTGCAGCGTTCTGAGCAGAAGGGCCGATACTTGTTTGCCTCGATCCATTCGACCTTTTTGCCGCAAGTGGGGCAATCTACAATGGTCGGCATAGTATTTCAAAAATTACATAGAGTGAGTTCGAAAGGGACGTCGCTCTCAAAGGACTTGGGTTTCATGTCCCCATCTTGAGAAGTAAAGCGCACCCAAAGCATATATTTGTTTGCCGATATCTCAGGAATCGCTCCAAGCCCCTCATCAATGTTTAGGCGCAGCATCTGATACGCTTTCCCTTGCAGCATTTTTTGATGGCTTCCGGCCTCTGCAATCACAGTAGAAGAGCGCCCAGATTCACGCAACAAACGCAGCACCACGCCGATCGCATCGAAGAGGGGTGCAAGCGGTGCAAACCAGTTGGAAATATCATTGAAGCGCTGCTCCGAGGAGCGATGTTGCCATGCATAGTAGGAGGGAAGGTCAAATTCACAGGCGCCGCCCGGAATAATGGTGCGGCCGCGAATGCTCATCAGCCACTCGTTGTCCCGTACATTCTGCCCGGTTTTTCCTTGTGCCGCCATGAGAGCACTACTGCTACGGTCCACATCGGCTAGTACGGCATCGAGCCGCTCCGAGAGTACGTTGGGATTCGACCTATAGCCGATCAGGGTTTGCTTTTGCCGTTCAAGCTCTTGCAGCAGATCCGATTTCAGGTCGGCACGACCGGCGACCTCCAACATTTCAAAAATCGTGGATAGCGCAACATGATGTTGCTGTGGATGTTCCTGATGCAGGAAAAATGCGAACTTTTCGTAAAGATCTTCCAGCCGCAGCAGCGTGCGAATACGCTCATTGAAAGGGTATTCGTAGGTGATCAAAATGGCGTCCCTTTAGCTGTAAAGCTTGTACTGGAATAATTATATGATTCTGAACGAAGCCATGAAAAATTACAAATATTGCGGGTCAATTATTCAACGGTTTCTGCATGCATGTGCGCTCGGGGATCACTATCGGTTACTTTGCAGCCAATGAAACATACAATGCATGGAGACGGTCGACTTGGGACAACAAGGTCGTCGCATCGCCATCGTTGCTTATGACATCATCTGCCGCCATCAAGCGTTCTTGTCGTCCCGCTTGTGCGGCCATGATGGCACGCACTTCCGATTCAGCCAAGCTGCTACGATGGATGACCCGGCGAACTTGAGTCTGCTCGTCACAATCCACCACCAGCACCCGTGACACGCGTTGTTTCCACTTCCCCGACTCCACGAGGAGTGGAACGACGAGCATCAGGTAAGCCCCTTGAGCTTGCTCTGCTGCACGCTCGGTTTCCGCTCGGATCAGTGGGTGCAGAATGGACTCCAGCTGCACTTTTGCGCTTGGTTCAGCAAATACGTAGGCACGCATTTTCGCTCTGTCCATTGCACCGTCGGGGGTCAGATATGCTTCCCCGAACTGCGCACGGACTGCCGGTACGGCTAAGCCACCCGATGCTGTCAATTGATGGGCGATCTGGTCCGTATCGACAACCGCAGCGCCGCGAGCGGCAAACATATTCGCTATGGTCGTCTTGCCGCTACCTATGCCGCCTGTCAACCCTACGGAAAACTGGTGGGTTGATGAGTCGATACTAGTCATGTCAAATTGCAAATTCCAAGTACGCTTGCGTGATCTGCTTCCCGTACAACAGAGCAATCATTCCTGCGGCAGCAAGATAGGGGCCGAATGGAATCGGATTATTGCGACCGTGTCTCGCAAACAGAATGAGAACGATACCGATGACGGCGCCGACGACGGAGGACAAGAGGACGATGACTGGCAACATCTTCCATCCAAGCCAAGCACCTAATGCTGCCAGTAGCTTGAAGTCTCCATAGCCCATGCCTTCCTTCCCAGTAGCGAGCTTGAAGAGCCAATAAACGCTCCACAAACTAAGATAGCCCGCCGCAGCGCCGATGACAGCTTCGTCAAGCGGCACAAAACTTCCATTCCAGTTGACCAGAAGGCCGCACCATAGAAGAAGCAGGGTAAGATCGTCTGGCAACAACTGAGTGTCTGCATCGATGAAGGTCATTGCAATCAGTAAATAGGCAAACAACAGTGTCGTCATTCCTGTGAAATCACTACCGAAGCGCCAGACCAGAACAGCAGACAACATGCCAGTCAATAATTCCACAATCGGATAGCGTACAGAAATGGGTGCTTTGCACTTGATGCATTTCCCACGCAGAAATAAATAACTGAAGACTGGAATATTTTCCAATGCTGTGATCTGGTGGCCGCAGTGTGGGCAAGCCGAACGTGGAACTACCAGATTGTAGTGATCGGTATGCGGCAGAGGCTCGTCACGCTCATGCGCCACGTAGTTGTCGGATTCGCGCTGCATCATCCTCGGCAGGCGATGAATGACGACATTCAGAAAACTACCAATCAATAGTCCGAAAACGGCAGCAAATGCTGTTGCTGCCGGATTTTCGGGTGGGGCGAAGAGGAATGGATCTAATATCAAACCACGGCCCCCAATTTGAAGATCGGCAGATACATGGCGACCACCAAGCCGCCAATCAACACGCCCAGAATCGCCATGATCATCGGTTCCATGAGACTGGACAGCGACTCGACTGCATCATCAACCTCTCGTTCGTAGAAATCGGCAACTTTACTCAGCATTTGGTCAAGTGCGCCAGACTCTTCCCCGATCGCTACCATTTGCGTCACCATATTGGGAAACACTTCGGCATTCTGCATCGATGCTGTCAGGCTAGTGCCGGTACTGACCTCGGTTTGAATTTTTTTTGTGGCGTCGGCATAAATGGCATTGCCCGAAGCCCCACCGACGGAATCAAGCGACTCGACCAGCGGAACGCCAGCTGCAAACATGGTTGCCAGTGTGCGGGTCCAGCGCGCAATCGTCGCTTTGCGGATGACAGGGCCGAACACCGGGAGCTGGAGCAGGACTCTGTCCATGACGCGTTGTACTTTTACGGAACGCCGCCATGACTGGAAAAACAGATAAAGAGACGCGAACAAGCCGCCAAAAATAATGTACCAATAGGAGACGAAGAAGTCGGAGATGGCCATGACAAACAGGGTTGGCGTCGGCAAATCTGCACCGAAACTCTTAAATACTTCTTTAAATGCCGGCACTACCCAGATCATGATGACTGACGTAACGATGAAGGCCACAACCAAGACTGAAATTGGATAAAACAAGGCCGACTTGATCTTGCCTTTAATCGCCTGTGTTTTTTCTTTGTAGGTCGCCAGACGGTCTAGCAGATCTTCAAGGATACCTGCCTGTTCGCCTGCCGCAACCAGATTGCAGAATAAGGCATCGAAATAGAGTGGGAACTTGCGGAAGGCTTGGTTCAGGCTGCTGCCGGTTTCAATATCGGTTCGAATATCCTGAATCAGCTTCGCGACTGATGGGTTCGCATGCCCTTTGGCGACAATATCGAATGACTGCAGGAGCGGTACGCCAGCCTTCATCATTGTCGCTAGCTGTCGGGTAAAAAGGGTGATGTCCTTCTCGGAGATTTTTTTGCCACTGGTATAGGTCTTCTTTTTTACCTTGGTGACAAGGACACCTTGCCTGCGTAAAGTGACGTTAACGATTGTTTCACTGCCTGCACGTAATTCGCCTTTAACGGTTTTTCCTGCCTTGTCCTTTCCTTCCCAAGAAAAAATCATTTCTTTGACCGTGCCAGTCGATTTCCCCGCAGCAGTTGCCATGATGTATCCCTTGACTATTCGTTGGTGCAGCCGAGCACTTCTTCCAGGCTTGTGAGTCCTTGCCTAACCTTGACTAAGCCTGATTCACGCAAGGTTTTTACTCCGTCACGTCTTGCCTGTTCTTCAATTTCGAGTGCTGTGCCGTGTGCCAGAATAATGCGTTCGATTTCTTCTGAAATCGGCATGATCTGATAAATGCCTACGCGTCCCTTGTAGCCACTGCCGTTGCAACGTTCGCAACCGACAGGTTTATAAGGCATCCACGTGCCGTCCAGTTCCTCTTCCTTGAAGCCGGCATCCAGCAGTGCTTCGTCTGGAATCGCAACAGTCTGTTTGCAATGGCAGAGGCGACGTGCCAGGCGCTGTGCGGTAATCATAATGACCGATGACGCGATATTGAACGATGCCACGCCCATGTTCATCAAGCGTGTCAACGTTGAGGGGGCGTCGTTGGTGTGTAACGTTGAAAACACCATATGGCCGGTTTGTGCGGCCTTGATTGCGATATCGGCGGTTTCGAGGTCGCGTATTTCGCCGACCATGATAATGTCCGGATCCTGCCGTAGGAAAGCTTTCAAGGCCGCTGCGAATGTCAGTCCGGCGCGGTCATTGACGTTGACTTGGTTTACGCCCGGTAGATTGATTTCAGCGGGGTCTTCCGCGGTGGAGATATTAATGCCGGGCTTGTTCAGGATGTTGAGACAAGTGTACAGCGATACCGTCTTACCAGACCCAGTTGGGCCTGTTACCAACACCATCCCATAAGGGCGCTCGATCGCCTTAAGCAGCAGTTCTCTCTGGTCTGGATCGTAGCCCAGCGCGTCAATGCCCATTTGAGCTTGGCTTGGATCTAGGATACGCATCACGATCTTCTCGCCGAACAAGGTCGGTAGCGTGCTGACACGGAAGTCGATCGCGCGGTTCTTCGACACGACTAGTTTCATGCGCCCATCCTGGGGCACACGCTTTTCCGAGATGTCGAGCTTGGAAATCACCTTGATGCGCGAGGCCAGTTTTTCCTTGATCGCCAGTGGCGGCAGTGCAATCTCGCGCAATATGCCATCCACGCGAAAGCGGATCCGATAAAATTTTTCAAACGGCTCGAAGTGCAGGTCCGATGCTCCCATATTGATGGCATCGATCAGGATTTTCTGCAGAAACCTGACGACCGGCGCATCATCAATATCGCCACTGGCGGCTTCGCTCGGGCCGCTTGCGCTCATATCTTCTTCGCTGAAATCTATGTCAAGATCGTCACCAATCAATTCATCGAGGTTCTGCGATGCGTTTTGCCCCAGCTTTTCAATCAACTGCAATAGAACCGGGTGCTCGGCGATTACCGGTTCGACCGTCAGTTCTGTCTGAAACTTGATCTGGTCCAGCGTTTGGGTGTTGGTCGGATCGGAGATTGCAACGGATACTTTGTTGCCCCTTTTTGCCAAGGCGACCACGCGCTGCTTTTCCATCAGCTTTAGGTCAATAATATTTTCTGGCAAAAAATGGAGATTGAAAGCCCCAAAGTCGATCAGCGGATAGCCGAAGGTCTCAGAACAAAATATCGCCAATGATCGTGAATCCATATTGCCGCTTCCCAGCAATACATCGATGAACGGAGTTTTGTCGATAAGCGCTTGTTTATGCAGCGTTTCGGCCTGCTGGGACGTCAATTTCCCAGCCTGCACTAAGGCGCGGGCGAGGCCAGACATTGTCGCGTTTGTCGCCTGATTGGGTAGAACCGCTGCCATGAAGTGAGCTGGGAATGAGTTCAGAAGCGTCCAAGATGCGTTAGATAATGCCTATAGGCATCTGATTTGTAAAGATATTGTGATAAACAGACATCAGGACAGGAGCTATGACGTCACTTCTATGAAACACGTGGCTGGTACATTGGAAGAAGTTAAAATCATTTGCTAGGCTGTAATTGACGTGCCGATAATTATTTGCTCGTGGACTTGCACGAGTTCAATGATGCTGCCAGTCGTTTTCAACTTGAGAGCGCGTCAGCTCGGCACAATAATTTTTCTGTCTATAGGGAAGTGCAATCCAAAACACTTGTTGATGCCTCGGACCAAGGTTGTGCTTTCCCCGGGGTATTGAGTATTAGCTGAAAAAATTATTGCTGGGTAAATGATGCAAGCAATAGTCGTTTAAGGTGTTTGAGCAGCTAAGCGCAATTCTGATACGCCGGTTGCTGAAGCATATGATATGGCGCGCGTGCCAAGGGGGTTGGCTATCATTACTATTTGTTGAGGGAAGTCCTGAGCTGGACTTTATCCATTTTAGATCAAATCGCTTAAAAATCAAAGACTTACGCCACCACGCCTTCAATCAAAAAGTCTAATCAATTCAAGCACTTACGCAAGCAATGGATAAGGCGAGCTGAGAGTAGGGCTGAAATATCAGTCAAGTAACATTCGGCGCAAAGACGTGTCTTCCAAAGAAGGGCATCAGGAAGTTTGCGGAATCAAATTGGTCGGGGTGAGAGGATTCGAACCTCCGGCCTCTACGTCCCGAACGTAGCGCTCTACCAGGCTAAGCTACACCCCGATTTCTGTGTTTTACTGAGCGAAGGACCCCGCTCAATGATTGCGATCAGCAGCGAAAGCGCATAATTTTAGCAGGGAATCCTTGAACTTGCTATCCGGCAGCGCGATGAGTGAATCCGCCGCATCTTTGGCTGCCTTTTCGGCTTCCTTCTTTGTGTATTCCAAGGCGCCGGATCTTGTAATGGCAGAAAGTATTGCATCAAAATGCTGTTCATCCCCTTTCTCGATACAGGTACGTACCAATTGTCGCTGTTCTGAGGTGCCGTGCTGCATGAGATAAATCAATGGAAGTGTCGGCTTTCCTTCGCGAAGATCATCACCTACGTTTTTGCCGATTTCCGCAGCATTGCCTGAGTAATCAAGCACATCGTCGATTAACTGAAATGCGGTGCCGAGCGATCTGCCATATTCTGCGGCAGACGCAACGGCGCTTTTCGGCGCGCCGGCGATCAAAGCCCCGAGTTGAGCTGAAGCCTCGAACAGTTTGGCAGTTTTGGAGCGAATGACCTGCAAATAGCGCGCTTCTGTAACGTCTGGATCATGCATGTTCAGCAGCTGGAGTACCTCTCCTTCTGCAATAATGTTCGTCGCATCGGCCAGGATTTGCATTACATGTAAGTTGCCGACTGTTACCATCATTTGGAAGGCGCGTGAATACACGAAGTCACCTACCAATACTGAGGCTGCATTTCCGAATAATGCATTCGCCGTTTTGCGCCCACGTCGCAGTGACGATTCATCTACCACATCGTCATGGAGTAATGTTGCCGTGTGAATGAATTCAACCACGGTGGCTAAGTCGTGATGATGAGTGCCGCTATAGCTATGTGCGTTTGCCATCAATAGGAGTAACACCGGTCGAATGCGCTTCCCTCCAGCGCTGATGATATATTCAGCGATCTGACTTACCAGTGGCACATCCGAATGTAATTGCCGGCGGATCACTGCATTAACGGCCGCCATGTCAGAGGAGATGGGCTGAAAAATGCTGTTTGGGTGCGTGGGCTGTAAGGCGGCGGACAAGATGGAACCTGCAAAATCGTGAAGTTTCGCGATTATACGATGACAGTCTGGAGCTGCTACGGTTAGATTTTTTGTCATCAAAAAATCGGTCCGACGGCAACCAAAGGAAGTGCTGGATGCTTTGACTGGGTGGTTAAGTCTATGTATAATTAGGGGTTTTCCCGATTTGATTGTGCGGTTCTGGGAAGAAAAGTTTATTCACAAATAATTTGATGAGGTTTCACATGTACGCGGTCATAAAAACCGGCGGCAAACAATATAAGGTTGCTGCTGGCGAAAAACTCAAAATAGAACAGATACCGGCTGACATTGGCTCCGAAATCACCCTTGATCAAGTGCTCGCAGTGGGTGCAGGTGACACCATTAAATTTGGTGCGCCGTTGGTTGAAGGTGCCAAGGTCCAGGCTACGGTAGTGGCCCACGGTCGCCACGATAAGGTCAAAATTTTCAAAATGCGCCGCCGCAAGCACTACCAAAAGCGTCAAGGCCATCGTCAAAATTACACCGAATTGCAAATCGTCTCGATCAACGCGTAATCGTCGACCGAGCTAACCGGATACCAAGGAGTCTCAAATGGCACACAAAAAAGGCGGCGGCACTACGCGTAACGGCCGTGATTCTGAGTCGAAGCGACTGGGCGTAAAGGTTTATGGCGGCCAAAGCATCAATGCAGGCGGCATTATTATTCGTCAGCGTGGCACTCGTGTTCACGCTGGTGAAAATGTTGGCATGGGCAAGGATCATACCCTGTTTGCATTGATTGACGGAAAAGTGCAGTTCGCCACTAAAGGTGCGTTGCAGCGCCACACTGTTATTGTGGTTCCAGCCTGAGAGACTGACCTGCGACAGTGTAAGGCGCAAGCCTTTCATCAAAAGGCTCTGCCGGCGGTAGGGCCTTTTTAATTTTTAGTGCCTTGCGTTATGTTTCGTTGAAAAAGAGCGATGAAATCAACGCTATGTAATTTATAGGTGCCTTATAGGTGCCCGCAAGGATGCAGTCGATTCGAACTGTATCAAAGCTGCTGCGAACGCAGATCGCGTCTTTCCCTTCCTCCGCGAACCACTAACCCAAAGCATTGGCGGCAAAAAACATGAAGTTTATCGATGAAGCAAAAATTGAAGTCATTGCTGGCGACGGGGGGAATGGCGTTGCGTCTTTCTGCCGGGAAAAATTCCGGCCCTTTGGCGGGCCTGACGGCGGCGATGGCGGAAAAGGTGGCAGCATATGGGCGGTCGCAGACCGTAACATCAACACACTTGTTGATTACCGTTATTCCAAGTTGCATAAGGCGCGCGATGGTGAAAATGGACGCGGTTCCGACTGCTATGGGAAAGGTGCGGATGACGTCATGCTGCGCATGCCGGTTGGTACCCTAATTACTGATTTTAATACAGGTGAAATCGTTGCTGATTTGACTGATCATGATCAAGTTGTGTTGCTGGCCAAAGGTGGTGAGGGAGGGTGGGGCAATATTCATTTCAAGTCGTCGACCAACCGTGCGCCGCGTCAGAAAACAGACGGTAAAGAGGGCGAACGACGCGAACTGAAGTTGGAGTTGAAAGTACTGGCTGATGTTGGCTTGCTGGGCATGCCGAATGCGGGGAAATCGACGTTTATCACTGCTGTTTCGAATGCGAGGCCAAAGATAGCTGACTATCCATTCACCACTTTGCATCCGAATCTCGGAGTGGTGCGTGTCAGCCATGAAAAGAGCTTTGTAATTGCGGATATTCCTGGATTGATCGAGGGTGCTGCTGAAGGGGCAGGATTAGGCCATCAATTTTTGCGCCACCTGCAGCGTACTCGGTTATTGCTGCATATCGTAGATCTGGCACCTTTCGAAGACACGGTGGACCCAGTCAAAGAGGCAAAAGCGATCGTCAAGGAATTGAAGAAGTATGACGAACCGCTTTTCGAAAAGCCACGTTGGCTGGTGTTGAATAAGCTCGACATGGTACCGGACGACGAGCGTAAAAAGCGAGTTAAGGATTTCATCAAGCGTTTTGGCTGGAAGGGACCTGTGTTCGAAATCTCTGCGTTGACGCGTGAAGGTTGTGAAGATTTAATCATTGCAATTTACGAACACCTCGCCCAGCAGCGTCAGCAGGAGCATCGTGCTGAAGAAACTCACATGGAAGAGGGAGCACGCGCAATTGCATCCATCGATCCAAACGATCCACGATTCAAAGTAATCGAATAAAGCGGTGTGTTTCTAGCTGTTCGGTCATGTAGTGATATTGGGCGCTCCTATTAGTAAGCAGCGATTGTGAAAATGACAAAGCCCTCAACTGTATTTGACGTGCTGGCGGTACTAGGCAAAACATGAATTCCGTCATTCAGAACGCCAAGCGTCTCATCATTAAAGTTGGATCATCGCTCGTCACCAATGATGGTGAGGGACTCGACACGGCAGCTATTGCCAAATGGGCGGAGCAGATCGCGCAGTTGCGCCAGCTTGGCAAGGAAGTCGTGCTGGTAAGTTCTGGAGCAATCGCTGAAGGCATGCAGCGACTGGGTTTTAAAAAGCGGCCAACTGGTGTGCATGAACTGCAGGCCTGCGCGGCGGTTGGTCAGATGGGGCTGGCGCAAATCTATGAAACCAGTTTTCGCCAGCATCATCTGCGCACAGCACAGGTCCTGTTGACGCATGCCGACCTCACTGATCGTGAGCGCTATTTGAACGCGCGTTCGACTCTGTTTACTTTATTGCGTTTGGGTGTGGTGCCGATCATTAATGAAAACGACACAGTTGTTACCGATGAAATCAAATTTGGCGATAACGACACTTTAGGTGCGTTGGTTGCCAATCTGATAGAGGGCGATGCGCTCGTCATCCTGACTGACCAACAAGGGTTATTTACTGCTGATCCGCGCAAGAATCCTGCTGCGCAGATTGTGCGTGAGGCTATGGCTGGCGACGCATCTCTCGAAGCGATGGCCGGTGGTGCTGGTACTGGCATTGGCCGCGGCGGAATGCTCACCAAGATTTTGGCCGCTAAGCGCGCGGCGACTTCTGGTGCCCATACGGTGATCGTATGGGGGCGTGAAGAAAAGGTCCTGACGCGACTTGCAGCCGGTGAGTTGATCGGTACGCGGCTCATTGCCCAGACTGCTCAACTGACAGCGCGCAAGCAGTGGATGGCCGATCACTTGCAGACCGCTGGTCGGGTTGTGTTGGATGCCGGGGCGGTACAGAAGCTAACGGCGGAGGGAAAATCGTTGTTACCCATTGGGGTGGTTGATGTTGCGGGCGAATTTGGGCGGGGTGATGTGATTACCTGTACCGATGAGTCCGGTCGCGCAATCGCACGTGGAATAAGCAACTATTCGAGTTCCGAAGCACGTCGCATCATGCGCCGGTCTTCCATGGAAATCCTCGCAATCCTCGGTTTCGTCGAAGAACCAGAGTTGATCCACCGGGACAACATGGTTCTTCTATGAGAGTCTGGCGTGCTTGAATATGCGCTAGCATTACTCTTTCACAACAAAGCTACCTTTATTATCTGTAACTTTGTTGTGTCAGCGGCTTGCTAAATCGGATCCGCTCCACCATCTCTTCCGCGGTTCCCGCCACGACCAGTTCAAGGCAGAAATAATCCTTGGCCAATGCGGCGTGTTGCCGGTTGGGGGTGTTTGTCGAAATGCGCTCCCATTGATCCCGCCGTGAGCGGGACCAGCTTCCATCCGTTTGGCCGAATGCGTATAGCTTCTTCTCATACGATGAACAGCGTATACCTTCATAACTGACGTTCTTTGCACCTGCCTCGCTGGTGGCTACGAGGGTATAGCGAACTACGCCATCGGCACCTACACTCAAGGACAACGCATCAATCGAAAAAGACTGTGTTGCAGTCGGACTGACATAAAAAGGCAGTAGATTTTCCACTTTCGGGGGTAACGGAAGTTGAATGGCAATTTCTTGCCAAGGTTTTTCCTTGTCGTCGAAATCTTCTTCGAATTGCGATTGCGCACACACGACACCTCCTGTTGATACGAGCAAGCAAACAGCTAACAAACGCACTGTCTTTGCTGTCTGCTTGTGAGGTAATGTGGCTATGTGGATTCTGGATAGAGGTTTTGCCAGCATGGAAATATCAGTCTTCTGTCTTCGGTTTGACGGCGGACGGTTGTGACTCGCCGCTCGGGCGTCCTGCATGGTTCTGACGCAAATAACGTACGCCACGATGCGCGCCCTGCGTTGTGGTGCGTGTCAAAAAGCGCGATAACTCCTGCAATGCCTTTTGATAGACATCTCGCTTGAATTCAATAACGACATCCAGCGGCACCCAGTAGTCATGCCAGCGCCAAGCGTCGAACTCGGGATGGTCAGTGCCACGCAGATTGATATCCGTATCGCGGCCCAGCATACGCAGCAAGAACCAGATTTGCTTCTGTCCTTTGTAATGGCCGCGGATTTCCCGCTTGATGAAACGGTCCGGGACTTCATAGCGCAGCCAGTCCCGGGTACGTCCGATGATCTTGACGTGTTCTGCCTTCAGGCCGACCTCTTCTTCGAGCTCCCGATACATCGCCTGTTCGGGGGTTTCTCCGAACTTGATACCACCTTGTGGAAACTGCCACGAATGTTCGCGTACGCGCTTTCCCCACCACACCTCGTTATGGGTGTTGAGCAGGATGATGCCGACGTTCGGGCGGAAGCCTTCACGGTCCAGCATGGTGCACCTCAAAACTTTCTGCGGCTAGACGATCCTCATCGTTACAAATTTTGCATGCGCAGTCTGGCGCAAACATCATGCTTTTGCCCGCGACAGGCGACGGCGTGAATCAAATATGTCAGGAATCGATGCATCAGCCAGCTAATCCTTTAAAATTGGATCGATTATAACCCTCTCTTTTTTAAAAAGAATTCACCGCCATGCGCGCCTCACGATTTTTTATTTCTACGCTTAAAGAAGCTCCGTCCGACGCTGAGATCATCAGCCATAAATTGATGATGCGTGCCGGGATGATCAAACGTCTCGGCTCCGGCATTTACACGTATATGCCAATGGGATTGCGCGTGATCCGCAAGGTGGAAAATATCGTCCGTGACGAGATGAACCGTGCGGGTGCTATCGAGCTGTTGATGCCCGTCGTGCAGCCAGCCGAACTGTGGCAGGAAACCGGACGCTGGGACAAGATGGGACCGGAATTGATGCGAGTGAAGGACCGGCATGGCCGA
>Ga0247823_10003380_pt1 | contig 12925 bp, 11 predicted proteins | sample 13C_PalmiticAcid_2_FD_192426 | JGI IMG/M metagenome (GOLD analysis project Ga0247823, IMG submission 192426) | Soil microbial communities from agricultural site in Penn Yan, New York, United States - 13C_PalmiticAcid_Day30 | ecosystem: Environmental > Terrestrial > Soil > Agricultural land...
GCAGATCCATCGCGCGCCTGTCCTCGTCGATGCGACCGGCCGCAACGCGGCGATCGCGCGCCAGCTCGGCATTCCGCGTCGGGTCGACGACGAACTGATCTGCCTGCACGCCTACCTGCCGCCGCGCGCCGACGACGAAGACGATTGCACGCGGATCAGCGCCGACGGCAACGGCTGGTGGTACAGCGTGCGCGTGCCGTCGGGGCAGCGCGTGCTCGCGTTTCATCTCGACGCGGACGATGCGGAGCTGCATGCGTTGCGGTCATGGCCGAACCTGCTGGCGAAGGCGCGGCGGCAGGCGGTGCTGGCCGAGTCGCTGCCGGCGACGGCGGACGTCGGCGTCGCGGTCAATGCGCGGCCGGCCGGCAGCGCGATACTCGACTCAGCCGCGCTCGCGCGGATGGCGCCGGGGTTTTTCGCGATCGGTGATGCGGGACTGTCGTTCGATCCGATTGCTTCGCAGGGCTTGTTTCATGCGCTCGCGTCGGTCGAATCCGCCGCAAGACTCATCGAAGCCGGCAGCGACACAAAGGACCATCGGGCAGTGCAGGAGGCTTTCCTGTCCGAGCAGATCGCCGTGTACGCGCACTATCGCCGCCGCTGGCGAGATACCTATGCCGGTCCGGTGCGCTACGCTGCTCAGCCGTTCTGGGCGCGACGATTTTCGTCTTCGCGCGAGCACCGCGGCTTGCTGTCGGCAGGCCGCGCAACGTAAGCCGGTGATCCGGTTTCCGTTCGGGCCGGAATCCTCGGCTCGGTTGTTGCCTGAGCGGTCGTTGTCGGCTCAACCCAGCCTCATCGACAGCTCCACGTCGTCGCCGAACGCGACGGACAAGTAGCCGCTGTCCGGTGCGCGTACGCGGGCGAGATAGTCCGGGCTGTAGTCCGCGTTGTCGGCGACGATCAGCGCGCCGGGCCGCAGGCGGTGCTCGACGCGATCGAGAATATCCCCGTACAACGCCTTGGCACCGTCGAGCAGCAGCAGGTCGACGCGGTCGGGCAGATCGGCGGCCAGCGTCTGCAGCGCATCGCCTTCGCGGATCTCGACGAGGTCGCCGAGTCCGCCTTCGGCCAGATGCGCGCGCGCACGGGCCACTTTCGACGGTTCGAATTCGCTGCTGATCAGCCGGCCGCCGCCGTTGTCGCGCAGCGCCGCGGCGAGATGCAGCGTGGAGATGCCGAAGGAGGTGCCGAATTCGACGATGTTGCGCGCATTCGTGCTGCGTGCGAGCAGATAGAGCAATGTGCCGGTATCGCGCGAGACCGGCAGCCACAGATCCTTGAGGCGGCCGTAGAGATCCCGGTATTCGGTCCTGCTGTGCATGAGTCGTTCGCGCTCGTCATCGGAGAACGTGGCGAGAGCGGGGCTCGTCGCCGCGTCGGCCTGAGCAAACAGGCGATTCAGCAACGGAGCCAGCGGAGCGGTGTTCAGTGTGGCGGTCATGATGTCGTCCGATTCGGTGACGCCTCGCGGCGCCGGGATGAATGCGATCAATCCGTCGCATTGAGAAAACGATACGGCGGATTCGTCGCATCCGCTATTCGCATCATGGTTCGCATTTTCCCGGCACGTGCGCCCGACGCGGCCGACAGCGTTATTCGCGCTGAAAGAGCCGGATTTCCTGAAATCGATCGAACCTGCCTGGTGCCGCCACGGGAACGGCGGCTCAGGTTTCCGCTCAGTTACGGGGCCGCCCGTCCGCGTTGAGCCGGCGGCGGGACCAGCCTAAGATGCGAGCAATCCGTCGCATTGGAACAGCGACCGGGTACGCTGTCCCCTCCGCATCGACTGCCGCGATCCCACGCCATGGCCAAGCCCCGTCGTCCGCAGATTGCCTCGCGCAAGCAGCCGCAACAGGCCCGATCGACCGAGCTGGTCGCGGCGATCCTGCAGGCCGCCGAGCAGGTGCTGGCCAAAGAGGGCGCGGCGCGTTTCACCACGGCCCGGGTCGCCGAGAAGGCTGGCGTCAGCGTCGGATCGGTGTATCAGTATTTTCCGAACAAAGCGGCGATCTTGTTCCGGCTCCAGGCCGACGAGTGGCGTCAGACCTCCGCGATGCTGGGCCGAATCCTCGAGGACGTCCGCAAACCGCCGCTGGATCGTCTGCGCGTACTCGTGCATACGTTCCTGCGTTCGGAATGCGAGGAGGCAGCGACGCGCGTGGCGCTCAACGACGCGGCGCCGCTGTATCGCAACGCGCCGGAAGCGCGCGAAGCCAGAGCGTCCGCCGACAGGACCATCGAGGCGTTCCTGCGCGAGGTGCTGCCGAAGACCTCGGCCGTCAAACGCGCGCTGGCCGGCGATCTGATCACGACGACGATGAGCGGGGTCGGCCACAGTTTCTCGAGCACGCCGCGCTCGGCTACGGAGATCAGGACCTACGCCGACGCGATGGCCGACATGTTCATCGCGTATCTGGAAGGACTGCGCAGTCCGCGGCTGGCTTAAGGGTATTTCTGCGTCGTTGGCGGGCGTGCTCGGCGCTCTATTGCGGGGTTGCGTGCCGTAGCAACCCTATGCTGACCGAACGCTCGCGAAAGTCCGGCGGCACGTCGACGGCACCCCAGGTGTGGCATTCGAGGGTGAGCGCTCCGTCGACGACATGGACAATGAAGCCCGCGACGACGTCACCTGCGACACCGATCACCGCCGGCCGGCTCAAGGTATGCGTTTCCGATGCGAGACACGCATGCCTGACGGTCAGGTAGTAACCGCAGCCGGTGTATTCGTATGGCGCTGCGGTTTCGGTCGCGAGGATCGCAGTCAGCACCTCGGTGGGGAGTGCCGATTCGCACAGCAGGCGCAGCGCTTCGATTTCGAACGGTCGGAATGTGGCCATGTCCGTTGCAATCAGGTAGCCGGCAGTGCCTTGGCCATTTCCGCCGTGCCGCTCCAGCCGAGTTCCTGATACAACGGCCGCGCTTTCTCGGTCGCATGCAGCACGCAGTAGCGCACGCCGCGCCGGGCGAATTCCGCGTCGGCGAGCCGCATGAGTTCGCGTGCGAGGCCGCGCCGGCGGTAGTCGGGTTCGACGTAGACGTTGAGCACGTAGCCGCGGCGGTCCTGCGTCGGATGCAGCGGATGCGGCGGCCAGTCGATCAGCATCAGGCCGATGCCGGCGACGGGTCGGCCCTGGTCCTCCAGCAGGAAACCGAAATAGCTGCCGTCTTCCAGCCGCGGCAGCAGCCATGGACGAAAATGTTCGGTCATCGCCGCAAGCACGGCATCGTCGCGGCCGGCGTCGCGAAACATCGCTTCCCGATGGCGGCAGATCAGTTCCAGATCGCTGACGCGCAGATTGCGCACGTCCATTTCAAATGCTCCTTGGTCCGAACCGGCGCGTATCCGTCATCGTGCGCGCAGCGCCGGCTTACCGGCTCCACCAGGCTCCGGGAAAATAGACGCCCGGATCCGGCCGCTCGCGGAATACTTCGCGACGGAAGCGGAACAGTTCGGCCGGCCGGCCGCCGGTGCCGGTGGCGAGCCGCCCGGTGCCTTCGACGAGCCCGGCGCTTTCGACGAGCCGGCGGAAGTTCTGCTTGTGCAGCAGGTTGCCGCTGAGCGCTTCGACTACTTGTTGCAGTTGCAGCAAGGTGAATTCCGGCGGCAGCAGTTCGAACACGACGGGCCGGTACTTGAGCTTGCCGCGCACGCGGCCCAGGGCGGTGGCGAGAATGCGCCGATGGTCCAGCGCGAGCGCGAAGCCGCTGCCGGGGACGTCGGGCGCATTGGGATCGCGTTCGCGGTGCGCCTCGGCGACGAGGCCGGCCTCCCAGAGCAGCTCGTAGCGCTCCAGGGTACGTTCCGGATCCCACGGCGCGGTGTCCAGGCCGAAGGTCAGGTCCACGCGTTCGTGCTTGCGTGCATCGTTCGCGGCCCAGGCATGCAGGCGCGGGGCGAGTTCGCGCCCGATGAGTTCGGGCCGGCCGCGGCGCCAGTCTTCCCAGGGCAGATACGCGTAGCAGTCGCGCCACTGGGCGCGCAGGCCGCCCGGCAGTGCCTGTTCACGGACCAGTGCGAGATAGGTCATCGCGATGACGCGCGCGCCGCCGGCGCGTTCGCGCGGATCGCGGAAGCGGTCGCCGAAGGTGTAGAGCTGTTCGACGTAGCCGAGGGCCAGTCCGGTCTGCTGGGCGACCCAGTCGCGCACGCCGCGCTCCAGGGTGGAGTGGGTTTCGAGATCCAGCGGGCCCGAGGGCAGCGCCTCGTCGGCGGTGTCGGCGTTGCGCACGGTCAGGATGCGCGGCGCCTCGGCGGTCACGGCGAAGATGACGGCGTCGAGGCCGAGATGGACGGCGGGCGAGGGCATGCGGTGCAGCATAACGGAGTTGATGCGATCACCGGACGGCGTGTGCTTGCGTCCGTTTATCCGGCGCAGACCGGTTGGCTGCCGCCGTGCCGTGACGGCCGGACTATTGCGGTGCGCTGACCCGTATCGCCGCATCGTCGTAGTCGTAGTAGCGCAGTCGTGTCGTGGTTTTCACGCCCATGAAGCGGCCTTGCGACTCCAGCTGCAGCGGCAGGCCGCTGGCCACGCCGATCCAGACTTTCACCTCGGCCTTGGCCGGCCGCGTCTGGGTATAGCGGTAGACCCGGGCGAGCTGGCCGTCGACGGATTCCTCGCCGAGGGCGATCACGTCGAGGTCGCGACCCAGCTCATTCAGCGTGTCCTGATTGCGGTACTGACTGACGATGCGGCCGACCTTGATCGGCATGGGCAGCTTGACGCGCTCGCCGTTGATCAGCGTGTAGGCGTCGTCGCCGATCAGGATCTGCTCCATTTCGCCCTGGCCGTTACGGATGTGGTAGCGGTCGGGTGCGACGAAGTCCAGGGTCGAAAGCTGCTGGCCCTTGTTCGCGTCGGTCACGCTGGCGCGGAAGCTGTGCGCGGCCAGGAAACGGGTGTAGGCGGCCTGCAGCTCGTCGCGCGGGGCCGCGGCGGCGAGACCGGGCAGGGCCAGCGCCAGGGCGAGCAGGAGCGTCGTCGGGGACATGCGGTTCTCCGGAACTGAGACTGGCGCTGGGTAGACTTCCTTCCAATACGCAGAACTGTACCGGACGGAGACAGCGGCTCGCTCCGTCCTGGCAGCGCCTGTCCGACAGGGAGCGATTCCGGCCATGCCGGAATCGCCGGACGGGCTCTAGCGCCGGTAACCGGCGAGCCGCCACAATCGGGGCCTATGGACCGTTACGAACGCATTCTGAGTCTGCACCGCCTGCTGAAGACCGCGCGCTACCCGGTCAGCCTGCAGCGCCTCAAGGACGAACTGGGCTGTTCCCGCGCCACGCTCTATCGCGACATCGCATTCCTGCGCGATGCGCTGGGCGCGCCGATCGAGAGCGGCGAGGGCGATCAGGCCGCCTTCCGCTACGACGAGGCCGAAGCCGAGCGCTTCGAGCTGCCGGGTCTGTGGCTGACCAGTGACGAGCTGTCCGCGCTGATGGCGCTGAACGAACTCGTCGCGCGCAGCGGCGCCGGCATCCTCGCCGATGCGCTGGCGCCGTTCGAGAAGCGCATGCAGGCGCTGCTGTCGGACCACACCAGCGGCGCACGCCTGCCGACCGAGCGCATCCGCGTGATCGCCAGCGGCAACCGCAAGCTCGATCAGATCAGCTTCCGCGTCGTGGCGGGCGCGGTCATGGCACGGCGCCAGCTCAAGTTCCGCTATCGCGCGCGCTCGACCGGCTCGACGACCGAGCGCCTGGTCTCGCCGCAGCGCATCGCCCATTATCGCGACAACTGGTATCTCGACGCCTGGGATCACGAGCGCGAAGGTCTGCGCAGCTTCGCCGTCGACCGCATCGCCTCACCGCAGATGCTCGACGAACCTGCGCTGGATCGCGAAGAGGGCGAGCTGAACCAGCACCTGGCCGCGAGCTACGGCATTTTCTCGGGCGCGCCCAAGGCCTGGGCCACCTTGCGTTTCTCGCCGCACGCGGCGCGCTGGGTCGCCGACGAGCATTGGCATTCGCAGCAGGAAGGGCATTTCCTGACCGACGGCCGCTACGAGCTCAAGGTGCCGTACAGCAATTCGAAGGAACTGCTCATGGACGTGCTCAAGTACGGGCCGGACGCCGAAGTCGTCGCGCCGCTGAGCCTGCGCGAGGAAATGAAGATCCTGCTGCAGCTGTCCATCGGCGCTTACCAGTAGCGCGGCGCGGGACGGTCTGACGCCGTCCCGTCCGTGCATTCGGCATGAGGCAATCTCTGGAGTCCGCATGAATCTCCCCACTGCCACTGCCGCAACCGAACCGCCGCGCCGCGGCGCGATCTCCCTCGTGCTGGGCTCCGGCGGCGCGCGCGGCTACGCCCACATCGGCGTCATCGAGGAACTGCGTGCGCACGGCTACGAGATCCGCTCGGTCGCCGGCAGCTCGATGGGCGCACTGGTGGGCGGCGTCTACGCGGCCGGCAAGCTCAGCGAGTACCGCGACTGGGCCGTCGGCCTGAAGACCTTCGACGTGCTGCGCCTGGTCGACTGGAGCTGGCGCGGCGGCGGCCTGATCAAGGGACAGCGCGTGATCGGCGCGCTGCGCGATCTCGTCGGCGAGATGAACATCGAAGACCTGCCGATCAGCTATACCGCGGTCGCCGTCGACATCGACGCGCAGCGCGAAGTCTGGTTCTCGCGCGGCTCGCTGTTCGATGCGATACGTGCCTCGATTTCCATTCCTACCGTTTTTCGCCCGCACCACTATCAGGGCCGCCGCCTCGTCGACGGCGGTCTGCTCAATCCGGTGCCGGTCACGCCGACCCTGCGTGACCTGACCGATGCGACGATCGCCGTCGACGTCAACGCCGAAGCCGAAGGCGTGGCCGAACGCGAAACGCCGATCACGCGGCCGGAGATCCGCGAGCCCGACGAGGAAGGCCGCTCCACCGGCCTCGGGCGCATCGGCGCGCTCTGGGAACGTTTTCTCGAGAACCGCAGCAAGCGCGTGACGATACACGAGCCCGGCGTGCTCGACCTGTTCGCGCGCTCGCTGGACGTGGTGCAGGAAACCCTGACGCGCTACAAGCTCGCCGCGCAGCCGCCGGATCTGGTCATTCCGATTCCGCGCAACGTCTGTGCGTTCTACGAATTCCAGCGTGCGGCCGAGGTCATCGAGATCGGCCGCCAGCGCACGCGCGAGGCACTGGCGCGCTGGCAACGCATCAAGCGGCCGCAAGTCTGGCCCTGAAGCGCGGTGACGCCTTCGCTGCGTCGTGACGGGAACTGCTATGGTCTGCCGCGACGGGGCGGTGACGGCGCGGGGCGGGCACATGACTACGGACAGCGGCGACAGCGCGCTGGACCGCATCGATCGGGAATTCGAGCGGCTGCGACTGCTGCCGGCGGACGAACGCGCCGCCGCGCTCGCGTCGTCGTCGTTGTCGCCCGATGACCGCGAACTGCTGCTGCGGCTGCTCGATGCGACCGACGACGAAGACGACCCGATCGCGCGGGCGATCGACGCGAGCGCGGCCCGCGGACCGGCCCACCGGCGCGAACAGCTGGGGCCGTACCGGCTGCTGCGCGAGCTCGGCGCCGGCGGCATGGGTACGGTGCTGCTGGCCGAGCGCGTCAGCGGCGGCTTCACCCAGCAGGTCGCGATCAAACTGCTGCGCGGCTTCCCGACCGCCGACGGCCTGCGCCGGCTGCGTCAGGAGCGGCAGATTCTCGCGGCGCTGGATCATCCGCACATCGCGCGCCTGCTCGACGGCGGCGAGACCGAGGACGGCCAGCCCTGGCTGGCGATGGAGTATGTCGACGGCGCCACCTTGCTCGACCATGCCGCCGCGGACGCGCCGAGGCTGCCGCAGCGGCTGGCGCTGTTCGATGCCGTGCTCGAAGCCGTCGAACACGCGCATCAGCACCTGATCGTGCATCGCGATCTCAAGCCGGCCAACGTGCTCGTCGCCCGCGGCGGTCAGGTCAAGCTGCTGGACTTCGGCGTCGCGCGGCTGGTCGATCTGGACTCCGCGTCGGTCGATTCCACGCGCGTGTTCACGCCGGGCTATGCCAGCCCCGAGCAGCGCGACGGCGGCGCGGTGACCACGGCCAGCGACATCTACAGCCTCGGCGTGCTGCTGCGCGAGATCGTGACGGCGCAACGCGCCGACGGCGGCGCGGCCGTCGCGGGACTTGCGCCGCTGCCGCTCGCCGCCGAACTCGGCGGCATCGTCGCCAAGGCCGTCGACGCGCAGCCGGCGCGCCGCTACGCGAGCGTCGGTGCGCTGCGCGACGACATCCGGCGCTATCTCGACGGACGCCCCGTGCGCGCGGCGCGGCTGACGCGCCTGTATCGTCTGCGCAAGTTCGTGCAGCGGCACCGGCTCGGTGTCGCCGCAGCGCTCGCGGCGCTGATCGCGGCGGGTATTTTCGTCTGGCGTCTCGATCTGGCGCGCGCGCGCGCGATCGCCGCCGAAGCGCAGACGCAGCAGGCGCTGGCGGCGTCCGAACGCGAGGCGGCCCGCGCACGCGAGGCGCTGACCTTCCTGACCGATGCGTTCGAGGCCGCCGCACCGGGCAATGCGATGAGCCGCGAGGTCAGCCTGCGCAGCCTGCTCGAAGCGGCGCAGGCGCAGCTGACGGCACGCACCGATCCGGCGCTGGCGCAATCGATGCAGCGCCTGCTCGCCGGCCTTTACGCAGACCTCGGCGACGTCGCCAAGGCGCTGACCCTGATGCGCGCCGGCGTGGCCGGCGTCGAGCCGGCCGAGAAGGCCCAGGCCCTGCGCCTGGCCGAGGACTACGACGAATACGCAAGCCTGCTCGGTCTCGACGGCGACATCGCCGCGGCGCTGCAGGCCATAGCGCGGGCGCGCGGCTGGCGCGAGCGATTCGCGCCCGAGGATGCGGTCGCGAAGCTGCGTACCTTGCAGTCGCTGGGGCTGGCGTATCACCGCGACGGCGATGACGAAAAGGCGCTGGTACCGCTGCGCGAGGGGCTGGAACTCGCGCGGCGCACCGCGGACGTCCCGCTTCCGCTGTATCTCGAAATTGCCCAGCCGCTGGCCGCGCTGCTCGGCACAGCCGGCGAGCGCGACGCCGCGCTGGCCGTGCTCGACGAGGCGCTGGCCCGCGTCGATGCGCAGCGCCCGCCGCAGTCGCCCGAGCATGCGGTGCTGCTGCGTGCACGCGCGAATGCGCTGAGCGTCAGCGGCGATCCGGCCGGCGCCGAGCCGCTGCTGCGCGAGGCCATCGCATTGCAGACGCGCGTCGTCGATCCCGGCGGCGCGCGCATGATGGTGCTGACCAACGATCTGGCCGTCGTGCTCAATGAACTCGGCCGCTATCGCGAAGCCGCCGAGACTCTGCGCCGCTCCGACGAGCACATGAACGCGGCCGGCCTGCACGGCGCCGTCGATCGCGCGACGTCGCGCGGCAACTTCGGCGGCATCCTCGAAAATGCCGGCGACTACGCCGCGGCGCTGGCCGAATTCCGCGCGGCGCGGCAGATTCTCGACGAAGGCGGCATCGGCGCCGACGACCAGTTCCGCCGGCGCATCGCGCGCGGCGAAGCGCGCACGCTCGGACGCGCCGGACAGATCGCCGCGGCGCAGGCGTTGCTCGAGGATCTGCGCGAGCGCGCGGTCCGCCTGGACGGCGAAGATTCGCTGGAATACGCGATGACGGTCTGGCAGCTGACCCTGCTCGCGCGGCAGTCGCACAGACCCGACATCGGCCTGCCGCTGCTGCAGCAGTCCGAGCAGCTGTGGCAGACCCTGGCGCCGGCGCACCCGGTCCACCTGCATCTGCATCGCGCACGCGCCTCGTTCGCGCTCGATCGCGGCGACGTCGCCACCGCCGCGCGCGAACTCGACATCGCCGTCGCCGGTTTCGAGGCCGGCTCGACCCTGCCGATCGATCTCGCGATCACGCGCAGTGAACTCGCCGCCGTGCGCCTGCGCCAGGGCGACCGCGCCGCGGCGCGCGCCCTGCTGGCGCAGTCGCTGCCGATACTGCGCGAGGCGCTGCTGCCGCAGGAAATCTCGCGCGCCGCCGCGGAAGTCACGGCGAAGGCGCTGGGGCAGTGAGTGATGTATGCGTCGCGACGAAGCGGCGGATGTGCCCCCGATGCGGCATTGCCAGATGCGGTATTGCGATCTGATGCGGCGACGACGAAGGTTGCGACGTTGCGGTTCGCTGCGCTCACCGCAACCTGCGAGGCTTCCGCGCGGAGTGTCTGGGTTCGCGATGGTTCCGCACGCGATTCCGGTTGCCTGAAACGAAAAAGGCGCGGCCGGAGCCGCGCCTTTTTTGTTTCCGATGCGCCCGGCCTCAGCCGCGCTTCATCGTCGCGAAGAACTCGTCGTTGGACTTGGTGTTCTTCATCTTGTCGAGCAGGAATTCCATCGCGGCCAGCTCGTCCATCGGATGCAGCAGTTTGCGCAGTATCCAGATCTTCTGCAGCATGTCCGGTTCGATCAGCAGTTCCTCGCGGCGCGTGCCGGAGCGGTTGATGTTGATCGCCGGGTAGACGCGCTTCTCGGTGATGCGGCGGTCCAGGTGCACTTCCATGTTGCCGGTGCCCTTGAACTCTTCGTAGATGACCTCGTCCATCTTCGAGCCGGTGTCGACCAGCGCGGTCGCGAGGATGGTCAGCGAGCCGCCTTCCTCGACGTTGCGCGCGGCGCCGAAGAAGCGCTTGGGGCGCTGCAGCGCGTTGGCGTCGACGCCGCCGGTCAGCACCTTGCCAGAACTTGGAACGACGGTGTTGTAGGCGCGGGCCAGACGCGTGATCGAGTCGAGCAGGATCACGACGTCACGCTTGTGCTCGACGAGGCGCTTGGCGCGCTCGATGACCATGTCGGCGACCTGCACGTGGCGCGCCGCCGGTTCGTCGAAGGTGGAGCTGATGACTTCGGCCGCGCGCACGCCGCGGACCATTTCGGTGACTTCTTCCGGGCGCTCGTCGATCAGCAGGATGATCAGATGCACTTCCGGGTGGTTGTGCACGATCGCCTGGGCGACGTTCTGCAGCATCATGGTCTTGCCGGCCTTCGGCGGCGAAACGATGATGCCGCGCTGGCCCTTGCCGATCGGCGACATCAGGTCGAGGATGCGGCCGCTGATGTCTTCCGAGGAGCCGTTGCCGCGTTCGAGGCGGAACGCCTTGCGCGGGAACAGCGGCGTCAGGTTCTCGAACAGTACCTTGTTCTTGGACGCTTCGGGCGGCTCGCTGTTGATGTCGTCGAGCTTGAGCAGCGCGAAATAGCGTTCGCCGTCTTTGGGCGGACGGATGCGGCCGGTGATGTAGTCGCCGGTGCGCAGGTTGAAGCGGCGGATCTGGCTGGGGCTGACGTAGACGTCGTCGGGGCCGGCCAGGTAGGACTCGTCGCCGGAGCGCAGGAAGCCGAAGCCGTCCTGCAGGATTTCCAGTACGCCTTCGCCCCAGATGCCGCCGCCGGCGCGCGCATGCGCCTTGAGGATGTTGAAGATGACGTCCTGCTTGCGGGCGCGGGCGACGCCTTCCTGGATGCCGAGGCTTTCGGCGATCTCGAGCACGGCCGCGGCGGGCTTGCGCTTGAGTTCGGTCAGGTTGATCAGCGGACCGTTGCCGCCGCCGTTGCGCTCGTCGGGAATCTCGTCTTCGTAGTTGCCGCCGCGCATCTGTTGCTGCTGCTGGCGGTTCTGCCGGTTGCGGTTGCGGTTGCGGCCTTCGCGACGGCCCTGGCCTTGACCCTGGCCCTGCTGGTACTGGCCGCCGCCCTGCGGGCCGTTGTTCTGGCCCTGGCCCTGCGCGTTCTGCGCATTGTCGCCGTTGCCATTGCCATTGCCGTCGGCATCGTTGTCGCTGCGGTTGCCGCGGTCGCCGGCATTCGCGTTGCCGTTGCCGTCGTTGCCGGAGGCGAATAGATCGTTGTTCGGCGACTGGCGTTCGCCTTCGCTGCTGCCGCGTTCCTGGCGCTGCGGGCGTTCTTCGCGGGCCGGAGCTTCGTTGCCGGCACCGGCTTCGTTGCGGGCGGCGGCTTCGGCCTTGGCGGCGGCGCGGGCGGCCTGCGCTTCGCGGCGCGCGGCGCGCGCTTCGGCGGCGGACGACGGCGATGGGGATTCAGGACGCGCGTCGGCCGTTGCGGCCGAGCCGTTTTCCTTGTTCTCGATATCAGACACGGGCAAACCTCGCATGGGCGCCGTTGGTCGGCATGACATGCCGACGGGATGGAATCAGGGGATGAACCGGAAGGAGGTGGGGCGCTGCGCCCCGAAAAACCGGAACTAACTTAGCACTGTGGAATGGACGCGTAAAGCGTGGGCGAACAAGGGGCTGTCACGTCGCGTCTGCTGGAAATCAGCGGCGTGGGACAGGCCGACTGCACGGTCGGATGCGGCTTTGCCTGCCGTGGCCGCCGTTCGCGCGGGCGCCGCCGGGCTTCTGCATCCGGCGGTGCGGCGGCATACTCGGCGCCTGCCGAAGCGGGGCGCCGCGTATGAACCCTCCCCTGCAAGGGGAGGGCATGGGTGTCGAGGGGTTGCCCCGAGGAACTCAGATCGTACGGTCGATGAGCTGGGTCAGCTGGGTCTTGGAAACGGCGCCGATCTGGGTCGCTTCGACCTTGCCGTTCTTGAAGATCATCAGGGTCGGGATGCCGCGCACGTTGTAGCTGCGCGGGGTCTTCTGGTTGTGGTCGATGTTGACCTTTACCACTTTCATGCGACCCTGATAGTTCGCGGCGAGCTCGTCGAGCACCGGTGCGATCATCTTGCAGGGGCCGCACCATTCGGCCCAGAAGTCGACGAGGACCGGTTCCGCCGAGTTCAGTACGTCGGATTCGAAGTTGTCGTCGCTGGTATGGGCGATCAGCTGGCTCAAGGGAATTCTCCGTCTTAAGAATTTCCGCCAAGCTGCGGAAATGTTTGGGTTTAGGCTACACTCGGGCCGTTGCTGGGCAAGGCGGAGCGTGGCAGGGGCGGGAGGGGCGGCATTTGAGCCCAACCC
>Ga0247823_10003383_pt1 | contig 12918 bp, 14 predicted proteins | sample 13C_PalmiticAcid_2_FD_192426 | JGI IMG/M metagenome (GOLD analysis project Ga0247823, IMG submission 192426) | Soil microbial communities from agricultural site in Penn Yan, New York, United States - 13C_PalmiticAcid_Day30 | ecosystem: Environmental > Terrestrial > Soil > Agricultural land...
CGACATGCCCCGCTATGCCGCGCGCGGAAATATCGCAGCCTATCCGGCCGCCGCGGGCTCACCCGAAGCCGCAACCGACGAGAGCGAAGAGGAGGTCGTCGATCCATCGGCAGCCGCCGCCCCTCCGCTTCGCTGGACCGATACGCGCGTCCGCCCATGGCTGCTCGCCGGGCTGTTCGGCGGGCAGGCACAGGCGATGGTGCTGGGCGTGATCGGCTTCCTGATCCTCGACCGCCTGCACCTGCGCCTGCGTCCTGACGAAGGCGCCGCGATGACGGGAATCGTTTTGATGGCGGGCGCTTTTGCGACCCTGCTTTCGCAATGGGGCCTGATCCCGCTGCTCAAAATGTCGCCGCGCACCGCCGTCCTCTGCGGTGCCAGCCTTGGCGGATTGGGGACGGTGATGACCGGTCTGTCGTACGACTTCCATGGGATCATCATCGGCTTCGCGCTCGCCTCTTTGGGCTTCGGGCTGTTCCGTCCGGGCTTTACCGCGGGCGCGTCGCTATCGGTGCCGCGCCGCGATCAAGGCAGCGTCGCGGGCATGACCGCGTCGATCAACGGGTCGGCCTATATCGTATCGCCTGCGGTCGGCGTGCTGCTCTATAATTGGCACCCGATGGTCGCCTACGGCCTGATGGCGGGCTTTTGTGGTTGGCTGGTCCTGTGGGGCTGGTCGGCGCTGAAACCGAACCAGCCCAAGGAACAAACGCTTTAGTCGGTCGTGTCGTCGTGCTTGCGCTCGCGAACGGGCTTGAGCATGCCGGGTGCGAAAAAGCCGATCGGATCGGCGCTCATCGCGGCCTGCTTGATCTCGCCCTGGATCTTCTCATAATCCTTCTCCATCGCCTCGGTAACCGAGGCGCGGGTGTCCTTCAGCGCGGTTTCGAAATCTTCCATCGTCACCGTATCGCTGTCGAGCGAACGCTTGAGCGCGGCAAGACCGGCGCGGCGCGTCAAATCCTCCAGATCGGCGCCGGTGAAACGATCGGACTTCTCGGCCAGGACCGCAAGGTCGACGTCCTTCGCCAGCGGCATCTTGCTCGTCTGGATTTCAAGAATCCGCTTACGCCCTTCGGCATTCGGCACCGACACATAGATTAGTTCGTCGAGCCGTCCGGGACGCAGCAACGCCGGATCGATGAGGTTCGGACGGTTGGTGGCGCCGATAACGACCACCGACTGCATCTCCTCGATCCCGTCCATTTCGGCGAGGATCGTGTTGACGACGCGCTCGGTCACCTGCGGTTCGCCCGACGTCCCGCTGCCGCGTGCGGGCACCAGGCTGTCGAGTTCGTCGATGAAGATGATCGTGGGTGCCACCGCCCGCGCACGGGCAAACAGGCGCGCGATCTGCTGTTCGCTCTCGCCATACCATTTGGAAAGCAGGTCCGACGATTTGATCGAGATGAAATTTGCATCGGATTCGCGCGCCGCCGCCTTTGCCAACAAGGTCTTGCCGGTCCCGGGCGGACCATAGAGCAGGAAGCCCTTGGCGGCGCGGATACCGAGCCGGCGGAACGCCTCGGGATTTTTCAGAGGCAGTTCAATTCCTTCGATCAGCTTGTCGCGCGCGGCGTCGAGCCCGCCGATGTCGCTCCAACGCGTCTTTGGCGCCTGCACCATCACTTCGCGCATTGCCGAGGGCTGGACGCGCTTCAGTGCATTGTTGAAGTCCTCACGCGTCACGCGAAGCTCTTCGAGCACCTCTGCCGGGATCGTCCCTTCAGCAAGATCGAGCTTCGGCATGATCCGCCGCACCGCCTCGATCGCGGCTTCACGCGTCAACGCTGCCATGTCAGCGCCGACAAAGCCGAACGTAGTGCGCGCAAGCTCCGCAAGATCGACATTTTCGGCTAGCGGCATGCCGCGAGTGTGGATGCCCAGAATTTCGCGGCGGCCGCTTTCGTCAGGAACGCCGATCACGATCTCGCGGTCGAAACGGCCAGGACGACGCAGCGCCTCGTCAATCGCATCGGGGCGATTGGTCGCAGCGATCACGACCAGGTTGGTTCGCGGCTCTAGCCCGTCCATCAGCGTTAGCAACTGCGCCACGAGCCGCTTCTCGGCCTCACCCTGTACCTGCCCGCGCTTCGGCGCAATCGAATCGATCTCGTCGATGAACAGAATCGAAGGTGCGGCCTTGGTCGCTTGCTCGAAAATGTCGCGCAGCCGCTTTTCGGACTCGCCATAGGCGCTGCCCATGATCTCGGGGCCATTTATCAGAAAGAACTGCGCTTCGCTTTCGTTCGCGACCGCCCGCGCGAGCCGCGTTTTGCCGGTTCCCGGCGGGCCATGCAGCAGCACGCCGCGCGGCGGATCTACGCCGAGGCGACGAAACAGTTCGGGATAGCGCAGCGGCAGCTCGACCATCTCGCGCAGCTGGTCGATCGTCTCGCCCAACCCACCAAGATCATCGTAGGTGACGTCGGTCCTACGTGCATCCTGCGGTTCCTGATATTCCGGAAGCAGCTCGATTTCTGTATTCTCGTCGATGAAGACCACGCCCTTGGGGCTGGCCGACACAACGAGCAGGCGCACTTCGGCCAGCGCATAGGCGGGCGCGTTGAGCATCTGCCGGAGTTGCGGCGGCATATTCCCTGATTCAAGCCGCTGCTGTCCAGCGGTCGCGACCGTATCACCCGCGACGATGGGGCGGCCAAAGAAGCTGCGCTTCAACGCATTCGCCGAACCCTGTAGGCGCAAATTCTCCTGTGCCGGCGCGAACACGACGCGCGCAGCAGGGCGCGCTTCGACGCGGCTCAATTCGACCATATCGCCGGCACCGGCACCGGCATTGGCGCGCTGCAGACCGTCGAGGCGAATGACTTCGAGCCCCTCATCTTCAGCATAGGGCAGCACGACGCGCGAGGCGGTCTGCCGCTTGCCGCTAATCTGGACGATATCGCCTTCGGTGACACCCAATTCGGCCATCGCCGAGCGCGGAATGCGCGCGATCCCGCCGCCACTTTCCTCGGCGCGGGCGTTCGCCACCTGCAGTTTCACCAGTTTTTCCTTTACCGCTGCGTCGGCCAATGCGCGTCTCCCGCAAAATAGTCAGAATGCGAAGATAGGGCGGCGGTTCCCGATTTGCGACCCCCCCCAATATTCCGCGAACCCCGCCATTTTATGACGCACCGCACAAAATTCTGGCATGTGCGCCGAGCCCATGCCATCATCGTCGACCGATATGCCCCGCCTTCCTCCTATCAGCAGCATGGAAGCCTTTCTGGAGGTTGCCCGCCATGGCACGGTCAAGGCGGCGGCGATTGAGCTGGGCCTGTCGATGCCCGCGCTATCGCGTCGGATCCAGACGCTCGAACATGCCGTTGGCCGACCGCTCTTCAACCGCCATCATCACGGGCTCAGCCTGACCGAAACCGGCCGCGCGCTGCACGAACAATTGTCGCCGATTCTCGACGAACTGCGCACGGTGATCGAACAGGTCGGCAGCCCCGACGCGTCGCTTCGCCTGCACCTCAACGTCCTGCCGCTCTTTGCGCAGCAGCGCTTATTTCCGCGCCTTCCCGAATTGCGGCGCAAGCATCCCGAACTGCATATCGATATCGACACCATGTCGCATGCCGAAGCACGGCTCGGCGAAGGCATTGATGCCGCGATCGCCCTCGCCCGCTCGATCGATCCCGTGCTCTATGCGGCGCGGCTCGATCAGGACAAGGTGTTCCCGATTGCGTCACGGACGCTGACCGACGGCAACCGCCCGATCGCCGTTCCCGAACAGATGCAGCGGATGACCATCCTGCTCCACCGCGAGATGCCCGAGACGTTCACCGAGTGGAAGAAGGCGATCGGCATGCCCTATCTGGAGCCGGCAGGGATCGACTATTTCGATTCAGGGCCCCTGATGCTCGAGGCCGCGGCGCAGGGTATCGGCGTCGCTTTCATGCATGGCCATCACTTCGACGACGCGCACGATCCGCGCCTCGTCCGCCTGTTCGATTTCGACGTCGACAGCCCGTACAGTTACTGGTTCGTATGTCGCCCGCGCGCGCTGAGGCAGCCCGCGGTGAAGCTCTTCCACGACTGGTTGCTGGCGGCAAAGATCTGAAGAGAAATGGTGCTGCTGGACAGGATTGAACTGTCGCCTGCACCCCTAAAAACCTCAGTTTTCTAACACTTCCTGACAGCCACTTGCAGGTATTTGTGTAGTAGTTCTGCGTGGTGGCGGCAAGCCTTTGCCGACAGCAACCTCCCAGTTGGGCGAGGAAAGCTCTCTTCCCTATTTGATCCATATCCGCAGGTCGGCATCAAATCCGGACGATTTGGCGTAAGCATGGCCTATGGCGATGCCCACGGTTGTAAGCTCTAGCGATTTAACTGGCGTCCCTCCCCAAATCTCAAACGCATCTGCGATCCTTGGAACAATCGGTGCATATGCGGATATGATTTCGCTTTCCTGCATCAGCGATCCCTGTCCGACAGACCACGCTTGATCGCTCAACGCCGCAACAAGACCCGCTCGATTCGTCATTTCATCCCAAGTTGGCTTGTCCGCCGCTCTCGGCTGAAAAAGGGACGGATTGAGGAGAGCGGGAATGAAGAGGTTCCGATCCGCCAATATGTCAGCCGGTAAAGGACCAAAGTCGCTTAGAGGCGCCCCCCGCATAAAAAAGGCAGGATATTCGCCTACCAGGATATCGCGGAGTGAAATCTCACCCATGCTAATCGTCGCACACCGCTGCGCTACCAAATATGAGTACGAGGACTCTTCGGTTGTGAGGTTATCAATAAACGGATTGATCCTCGCATTCAGCGCAGAAGCCATAGCGTGGATATTTGAGACGCCGTTTTGGCGCGTGCGGCGCATTAGGTACGCAAAAGCCAGTGCCGAAAACTCGTTCACCGTCAGGTTTGCGGACACCTCAACAGCCTGATTTAATGACAGGGCCAAACGGTCACGGCCGGACGATTTCGACCGCTCCGCAATCAAATCGGCGAGCATGGCCCCCACATCTTCTTCTCCTGACCTCGCATATGCGTGCTGAGCGTTCCGGACTAGATACTGAAAATCGGGGTCACCAAACGCTTCCGCCTTCGCGGCGGGGTCTGCCTCGAAGCGTTCCACAATCCGGTTCTCGAAGTCCACCAGCCGCGCGTCCACAATCTCGCGAGCTAGCGCGGCGTACGCAGGTAACTGCTCCGCGATGGTAGAGATGATCGCCTTGAGCTGCTCCGCACTCAAACCGTTGTGAACATTAGTGTCTCGGCCTGACTGAATCGCTTGCCCCGATTCGCCAACATCTTGGGATTGACGTGTCATTCCCCGACCTTGGTGTCGCGTCCAGACTGAATGGAGATCGAGTTGGAACCGACCTTTTGATTTTGCGATACCCGCTTGGATCGAAAGTAGGTCGCTGCTTTGACCCCAAAGTATATTGTCAGCACAAGGCCGACCACACCCAAGATTATTCCCCAAGTCTCGCCTGATAAGCCCATCTCTCGTTCCCCTATACTGAGAGCGCAACTTGCAAAGTTCGCGGCGCCATTACAATAGTGCACGATGAAAAAAGCAGGGCCACAAGAGGAAGGGTGCAATCCTACAGCCTCGCGAGGAGGTTCCGGACGCTGGAGGCGTGCCACTGCCCTCCCCGCCGCGTCTGGATGTGGCGGGCATTGAGTTCGGCCGCGATTGCCGGGAGCGAGGTCTTACCGCTCGCCCTAATCTCCCCCACAGTCCCCTTCAGGTCCGCAGCGAACCGCGCGGCGTTGTCCTTCACCGCCCCCACAGCCGCGCCGTTCCCTTTGGCTGCCCTGTGCAGCGCAGCGGCGCCGTTCGGGTTACCGAGACGGACCCCACGGGCCTTTGCTGCCTGTAGGGCAACGCGGGTGCGCTCCGCGATCCTTTCCCGTTCGTCCTCATTGATGACGGCAAGGAGACCGATGGTCAGCCGGTTCACGTCGGGATTGTCGGCACAGACGAAATCCACGCCGCTGTTACGGAGGCTCAGGGTGAACTCGGCATTGCGGCTCAATCGGTCGAGCTTCGCGACCACTAGCTTGGCGCCAGTACGTCGGGCGTCTGCAAGGGCGGCTTCGAGCTGGGGACGGTTGTTCCGCTTGCCGCTCTCGACCTCCGTATATTCGGTGACCACCTGCCAGCCCCTACCGTCGCAAAGGGCGTGAACGGCGTGCCGCTGGGCGTCCAAGCCTAGGCCTGAGCGACCCTGCGCTTCAGTCGAAACGCGGTAATAGGCAACGACGCGGCACATCCGAACTCTCCTTACAAATCCTCGTAACGGTCGTTAGGCGGTTTTGTAAGGCGATGGAAGGAGGGGCCGCTCTCAATTCGTCGACAAAAAGACTCCGTTGGACTCAATCCGGCGAGATGCTCCGGCTAACGGAAACACCTCCGCGATTTCCTGTGTAGATGGTCAGGCCTCAACAACAGGAGGCTCCATGACTGACAACGAGGTGACTGCCCCAAGTTCGCAGACTCTGGCAATCAGAGCGCGCATTGAGGCGCTGCTAGGGGAATATCGCGCGCCCGAACGGAGCAAGCGCAAGATGCCACTGTCCGCAAAGGCGCGGACGATCCGCCGCCGTGTGAAGAAGCTTCGCCGCATCACACGGAGGGCGAGCAAGGTGGCCTAGGAGATGGGAAGCCCCGTCGGCGCCTTTCGGGGAACCGGCGGGGCTTCTTTCATCTCACCTATCGGGCAGCGGTGGCGTACTGGGCTGCCTTCAGGTTCATTTGCTGCGTAATCCAAAGCCGCACCGCTTCAGCGGACTTGGCGGGATCGGCGCCATTGAGCAGCTCGCGCTGAAGGCGCTGCGCTCCGCGCGTGACGAGGTCGTGGGTGAACTTCACCAGCTCCTCGCGCCTGCGCGTCGGGACGCCCTGCATGCGGATTGCTTTCCCGGCGAAGAAGTCACGGTCGTTCTTGTCGAACGTGGTGATGACGTCGCGGTAGCCCGTGGTCCCCTCGCGGGTTCCTTCGATGCCACCAAGCGCCGAGTTGGCGCCGCTGATGATCTTTGCGGCCTCAAGCGGGTGTGTGCGGGCGAGCCGTGCGGCGCTGGTGAGCGCGTCCGACCGTACCTGCTCCGGCGTCTTCTTGCCGGTCAGCGCAGGGAGGATCAGGCGGGAGACTTCGCTTTCGACGAGGTCGTCCGCCGCTCGCTGCTGTTCGCGGCTGCGGGCAGCTTCCTGTCGTTCAGCTTCAGCGACCACGCGATCCGTGCGACTTTCTAGGAAGGTGGCGAGACGAACTGCGTCGTCTTCGTCAATCTCTCCCGATGCTGCCATAGAGGTGATGGTCTCAAACGAGACTGGCGCGCCTTGACCCAAGATGCCCATGGTCAGGGTGGAGGCGTTGCCACCCCCGAAATAGGTCGGGTTCTGCTTGACGATTTCGACCGACAGGATGTCGGAGACAGGCGCGCCGGGACTGGCCTTCAGGAACTTAGGGCCGTTGCCCGACCCCAATACGTGCATGATGTACATGTTTGCATCGTTGATCGGGATGCGTGCCGCCGTAAGCGTGGCCTCGTTGTCCGCGACCAGCGCGTCCATGAGCTTTTCCTGCACAGCCACGTCGAAACGCTTGGTCTGCCATGCATCGCGAGCGGCGGAGCTGGAGGCGCCGTACACGCGCTTACGGGAACTCGACCCGCGCGTTGATCTGGCGGCAGGGAGATCGACCGATCTGGAATAAGATGGGTGCGGATTGCTGAGACCGATCGGCTCAGGTTCCTTCACCGGAAGTCCGGACTAATTCACGGACGGTGCGCGCACGGTGCGCAGAGAGGGGGTCGCAATCCTTCAGCGCCCCGTGCGGCCCATTGCGGGTACACAGGGGCTGTTAAGGAACCGTGAGGTGGAGCTGTATCGGGTTCAGCCCCTTAGGCTGCGACGGCCTCATATCGACCGCTGACCATCGCCATATTTATGTCCGCCAAGAACGGCTCAGGGCCGTCGGGACGCTTCGCCCAGCAAGCGAGGTCGCACAGACCGGCCCTGTTGACGATCCCCGCGCAGCGCGGACCGCGCGACGTCTCGATAGGGTGGAGGGCCTTGGCGCTGGGACGCAGCCGACGGAGGGCTTCAATGGCAACAGGCTTGCCGGGGCGCATGTAGATATTCAGGACGCGGCACACGTCGGAGACGACGAACCACGGCTCGCCATCCCTCATAATTACGCGAACGGGGTCGCCGTGATAGTCGAGAGTGAAAGTGTCTTCGGCTGACATGGTGCTAGTTCCTAGGTCAATGCTCCCACAGGGGACCGGAGGCATACGCCAACCCGACCTCTCCTGAAGGATGTTAAAGGTGTGGTGGAGGAGGATGACCCATGGTCATCTTAAGCGGTCACCCTGCGCCCCTTCAGTGGCCCTGAAAGACACCTTAAGGTGTACCTTAAATATCCTGACCGGGGGGACCGGAGATTCTTTCTCCAATGGTCCTGACTAATTGCATATAATCGGAACAGCGCCAGATTTCAGCGGGCCTCCGGTCCCGGTCGCAATGTTGTCCCGTCAGCCGCAGGCGTTTCCTTCATCAGTGGTCCTGACTAATTCAGGGGCGTCATGGTGGCTTTTGGGGACCGTGAGGGCGTGGGGGGACCGTGGGCGCTGGGTCAGTGGCTGGGCGGGTCTATCGGCGCTGTGTGATCGAAAAAGCCGCGCTGTTGATTTTATCGCGCTGCAGACCGATGGGGAGTGGACTGAAGGACGCGTCTAGCAAGTGACCCTGTAAACTTTTAATGGTCTCCCACAGGACGCGGCGGCAGACTTGACCGGCCCTACCCTGTCGCGCAGTCTGTTTGTAGGGGGCATGTATGGACAACCGCGTAGCTGAGCTGGTTGGAGAACTGGCATCGGGCGGGGACATTTCCCCACAGGTCGTCCGCAATCGCATTGTCGATCTGTTCGGGAAAGTAACGGACGAAGGCGACCGGATCGCGCTGCTTGCGGCCTTTGAAGCCGTGATGGCACTCGCGGTTCGCAATGTCGGTGACAGCCCGCAACTCATAGCTGCCATACGTGCGGACAAATGCCTGCTAGCGATGACCGAGGCGATGTGTGCCGACGGAAAAGTCGACCCCGAACGCCTAAACTACGTAGTGGAAAGGGAAATAAGCGCGGGTCGGATGGACCGGGACAGCTTCGCAGAGCTGGCAGCTGCGGGCGCAAAAGTTCTGGGATCGCGCCCTTCCGCGAGAAGCGGGTGGATGGGTCGGCTTTTCGGTCGATAACCGAAGAGGTTGAAGCCGTGACAAACGTGGCGCGGAACGATGGGGGCACTGATGCTGAACGCTGTGGATGAGAGCCTGTTGATCGCGCTGCGGCAAGGCAAGCATTTCAAAGCGAATCCGGGTGATCCGCAAGACCTTCTGGCAGCAAAGGGTATCGAGGTCGAACCTGTCGAAGTGCAAGCGAGCGCGCGACGCCTGCACGCTGACGGGATGGCGGAGCTAGTGCGGGACGATGAGCGACCGGGCCGTCCGTTTCTTCGGATAACCGATTCCGGCATGGCGTACGCGGACTGGCTGATCGCCGACCGGCGCAAGAAGACCGTCGGGGAGCGCATCAAGGACGTGCCACGCAGCGATTGGATGGCGTTCGTGGCGCTGCTTGTCTCGATAGTGGCGCTTTTTAAACCTGATTAGCGGCGCTTCATGGAAGCCGGGGCAGACTTGGAACGCCCAGTGCTAGTGTCAACACCAGCGCCGCGAAGGGAACCAGCAGGAAAAGAGCGTAGGTGGCAAAGGCCAGCCTTGGCGAGCCGCGTTCATTGAACGACTTGACGATTTCCACAAGGGCGGACCGGCGGTGCATACGGACTCCCGACATCAAAAAAAAGATGTGGTGCGCCTGCCGGGGCAAGGAATCTGTACATCGATTCGGAATGATACCCAACCGTGAACATGGGCCATCTCCAACCATTGGTCTCGAAGTGATTCAGTCGCGTGCAAAAGGCCACCCGCGCCCGCGAAATGATCCATACTTCAGCAGGTAAGCGGGGCGTAACGCCTGATCGCGTGGCCGCTGCGGACTTGCTCGCACGACAGGTCCACCCCTTCAACCGCGCACACGGCGACGATCCTCCCATAATGATCGGTGTCGGTCTGGCGGCAATCCATGGTGCTGCGCGCCACCAGTTGCCGGAGATTGTCGGTGCTGGCGATCGGATCGCCGGGAGCGCATTCACGACCGGGGCGGCAGTGGCCTGCCATCTCCGGCGCGTCGATGCCCTGCAGGCGGATGCGGGTCGCGCCGCAGCGCAGGGTGTCGCCGTCCACTGTGATCGGATTGGAGCAGCTAAACGCAGCGGCATCGCCAGTCTCGGCCCTTATCATCGGGCCACCGCTGGTCCCCATGGTGTACACTAGGCCCCCGAAGGTGCCCAGCAGTGCGGCGGGGATGGCGACCTGAAGGAACGTCATGCGCCCGCTGCGGCGCGCCTGTTGCCGCTTCGGTCCCCTGCGGTGTTTCCGATAGTCCGCCCTCATGACCGCAGGGTACAGAGGGATGATTTAAGCAGGGTAAAGGTGGCTTTTTAGACCGTGGAGGGGCGGCAAAGTGCGCGGTGCGCAACGTCTATCCACTAATTGCCCACATGTTAGATTTCGACGCTATTGATCTAGCCTACGCGTCTGCCATCATGTCTCTATTGAGGAGTATAACGATGGCCCTAGATCAGTACCATTATCACGATGGCCGCCCGGTTTCGTTCGACCGGACAAAAGTAATCCACCTCGAGCCGCACGAAAGCGGATCGGGCACATTCGTGCGCTTGGAGTTTGAAGGCGGCAGCCAAGCGATGCATCTTCAGGAAGATTATGAGTTTTTGAAGAAGCGGCTCGCAGAGAACTGGGTGGACCGCGCCATATCGAATCTCAACGAAAAGCGGGAAGCGGGAGAGACCGTGGACGACCTCCCCTTCTAGCTAATTTCCGTCATATCTTGAGGAGCCGCAGCGCCGCTACTGGTCCAGCGCCCTGCCCGCAGCGCCGTTAGGCGTCCACGAACTCAAACGGGGCCCTTACAGCGTCATTTTCGGCGGATATGCGAGAGGTCGAGGTCGGGATAGGTCACCTTCGCCAGCGCATCCGCCTTCAGGGCCGTTGAAAGCCCCCCGCCGTAAACGTTGCTGGACCCCGCCTCCGTTCGACGTGCCAACGCCAACGCCGTCCGGTCGGGCAGCTGAGCTTCGCGCAGCGCATCTTCGAAGTTGTGGCGAAACGAATGCATGCCCAGCTTTGTGCCCTCCAGCTTCAGCCGCTTTACATGGCGGCTAAACCACGCCCCAAGGTTGGCGCCTACTTCGCGGCCCTTTGTCGCGGCGCCGTCGGGGAACAGCAACACGGCCTCCGACCCCCGCCGAGCCTCCACGAATGCTGCGAAGCCGAGACGCTGAAGCTCGGGGTGAACCGGCAGCGTTGCCCGCGCATCCGCCGTCTTCAACGTGCGACCTTCATACGGCCGGACATGCAGCACCGGCACGCCCGCTTCCTCGCCGACGTCCTCAACGCGCAGGCCTGCGGCTTCGCCCAGCCTCAGGCCGTGGAACAGGCACAGGAGCGGCACCCAGAACGCTCCCGCCTTCCGCCCATCGTCGCCCCAAGGGGATGCCCACGGCGCCGAAGAAAACAGCTTCTTCAATTGCGGAACTTTGAAGGGGTCGCGCCGGTCTACCGCTGCGACGGGATCGACGACCGTGAGACCCTTAAACGGATTGCCGCTCGTCAGCTGCTCCACGGTCGCCCAGTTGAAAATGGACCTGATAGTGACGAGGTACTGCGAGTTGATCGTCTTCGGCCCGATGACTGGCAATCCCAGCTCCTTCCCCTTTTTCACCGCTTGCGCGATTGGCAGCCCCGCTAATTCCTCTCGCTTCCCAAGGGATGCGGGCAAGCTCTGCAACAGGCTCGCCACGCCTTTCGCTTCGGTGCGGGTGATCGATGTGACTTCACGGTTTGCGAAGACGTCCCGCAAGAGCCGAGCAACGGGCGTGAAGTTCTTTTTGCTGGAGGCAGACCAACCGGCCTCCTTATCGGCCTCATAGGCCGTCAACAGGGACTCTATGGTGCAGACGGCAGTTGAGGCAGCGGAAGCCTCTGCGTTCCCCCACGGCGTCGGGGTAAGATCGCCCTCTCCCGCCAGCACCGCAACGCAGTGCCGGTGTGCGTCGATGTATGCGCGCATATGCTGTTGAAGCAGCTCGATCATCTCCGGCGACTCGTCAGCCAGCCCCAGCCCTGCCGCTTTGGCGCGCCTCTCAACGGCAGGTCGTACCACATTGAAATCTTGGCGGCGCAGCGCGCCTTCAGCGTACTCTAGGCGCTCTTGAAGGCCCTGAAGGGCACGGCGATGCTCTTCCGGCCCCACGGCATGCTTCAGCGTGTAAGCGTCCAGCCCTTCCGCATAGAACTGCGCGGCCATGGCGAGGATTTGAGGTTTCCCAAGGGTCACCGGGCGCGCCTCCGCAAGGTTGGCCCGTGCTTCAGCTACGCGCCTTTCGTACTCGGCGGCAATGAGCGGGACGCGGGCCTGAGCGGCCTTCTTATCCTCTTCGCCGGTAGATTTAACGAACTCGCCGGGGAGGATTCTTGCAACGTCGGAGGGGTACCGCTTGCGAAACTGCCACTTCGACGAACGCTTGTTGCGGGTCAGCGCGTAAGTCATTTCCATGCCTTCCTGTAGCATATTTGTGTAGTAGTGGAAGGTCAGGAAAGGCAGAAAACTAGCGTTTCTGCGGTGTTTAATGGTGCTGCTGGACAGGATTGAACTGTCGACCTCGTCATTACCAATGACGCGCTCTACCACTGAGCTACAGCAGCAACCGATACGCCCCGACGCATGTTCGCTGGGCAGGCGCGGCCTATGGCGGGGCGTCCTTCGCCTGTCAAGGTGCGAGACTTGACGATGTGGCGATTTCGCGGGCATGGCCCTTTT
>Ga0247823_10003384_pt1 | contig 12918 bp, 11 predicted proteins | sample 13C_PalmiticAcid_2_FD_192426 | JGI IMG/M metagenome (GOLD analysis project Ga0247823, IMG submission 192426) | Soil microbial communities from agricultural site in Penn Yan, New York, United States - 13C_PalmiticAcid_Day30 | ecosystem: Environmental > Terrestrial > Soil > Agricultural land...
CCTTCGAGGAGAACCCATGCCACCCGCACTCACGTCCTTCGGCGACGGCGAATCGTCGCCCTTTCCCGGCAGCGTCATCAAGGCGGGCAGCCCCGACACCCGGGCAGTGAAGCTCATCCAGCGGCGCCTGAACGCCCTCGGCTGCGGCCCCGTGCCCGAGAACGGCGTCTTCGACGAGGTCCAGACCAAGGGCGCCGTGAAGCTCTTCCAGTCCCGGTTCATGGACGTCACGGGGCAGCCGCTGGAGATCGACGGCAAGGTGGGTTCGCTGACCTGGGGCGCCATGTTCGGTGCGTCGACGGTGCCGGCGCAATCGGAGGCGCCGAGCGATCTGGCCGCGGCGGCCATCGAGTTCGCGGTCTCGCAGATCGGGGTCATGGAAGACCCGCTGGGATCGAACCGGGGGCCCCAGGTGGACGAATACCTGAAGGCCGTGAAGCTCGACCCGAAGGGAGGCTTCGCCTGGTGCGTGGCCTTCACGCACTTCTGCTACCTCTCGGCGGCGAAGAAACTCGGCGTGCCCAACCCGCACATCCGCACCGCGGGCGTGCTGGACCACTGGGCCAAGGCGGCGAAAAGCCCGAACGCCACACGCATCACGACTGCACAGGCCGTCGCCGACCCCGGACTCGTGCGTCCGGGTCAGCTGTTCATCATCTCCCTCACCGGCGGGCTGGGGCACTCGGGGATGGTGGTCGAGGTGTCCGACGGGCGGCTGGTGACCATCGAAGGGAACACCAACGACAACGGGTCCCGCAATGGGATCGGGGTGTTCAGGCGGACGGCGAGGAAGATCGGGCAGATCAATAAGGGGTTTGTGCAGTATGGCTAAAAGAAGAGGTGGGGGATCGACGTCGGATTCCCCATGTTAAGGATTTGACATAGTCCCTGCTTCCGCGCTCTCAAGTGCCTCATCGCCCAAAGCGGGCACCGACTTCAAGGTTGCAACGGCTATCGGGCTTGTCGTGACACATGGCCTCCCGGCTGAGGTCGTAGGTGCGAGTTGCGCAAAAGGGCAACCGGGTATAGGCATGAAAGGGGGAATGAGTGTGCCTCGTGGGCCATCTGCTGCGACCCAGATCGACGCAAGAATCAAGACCTGACCCAATACTGTTGCGTTAGCAGACTATGCCTCATAATCGGGCAGTTGCAACTAGCGGGGCACGGCGATGGCGCGAACCAAGGCAGTGTTGGGGCACGGGGCTCGACTGAGCGACTTTCTTTCGGCCAGCCTGCTGGCCAGAGTCGTCCCGGCCCAGGTTGTCAACGAAGTGCTGGACGCTCATGGGTGCAACAGCCAACGCATTCGAAGCTTTCCAGCCGTGGCCGGGGTCTACTACTGCATGGCACTGAGCCTGTACCCCGAGGCGGCTTACGAGGAGGTGTTCTCCGTGGTGTCTCAAGGGCTCGCTTGGGCCAGCGGCGCAGCCGAACCCGCGGGAGTGAACAAGGCAACCATCAGTCGCTTGCGCAGTCGCATCGGTTCGGCCCCTTTGCGTGATCTGGTAGGCCGCTGCTGCTCTGTGATGGCCGATCCCGCCTCTCATCCCGAAGCGTTTTACAAGGGGCTCAGACTTGTTGCCATCGACGGAAGCAACTTTGAAGTTCCCGACGAGGCCGACAACGTCAACAGTTTTGGTTACCCGGGCAGCCGCACCGGTCATTCTGGCTACCCGCAGGCGCAATGCGCAATCCTGGTCGAGTGTGCCACCCACGCCATCCTCGCCGCCAACATCGGACCTTATCGAACCGGTGAGTGGGACGTATGCGAGCCGTTGCTGCAACGGCTGGATGGCACCATGCTTCTGCTGGCTGATCGCGGGTTCGATGGCTTCGATCATTGGTTGAAGGCCAAGAGCACCGATGCACAGCTCCTGTGGCGCTGCCGGAACAACCGGCAATTGCCGGTGCTGCAAGAGCTCGACGATGGGTCGTATCTGAGTGCCCTGCATCCGGGCCCAGCCAACGGCGACGAAGCAACCATCACGGTCCGCGTCATCGAGTATTCGCTACCAGGCATGGCGGACGCCCAACCACGGTACCGATTGCTCACCACGTTGCTTGATTGCGAGGTTGCTCCAGCGATGGAACTTGCCAAGCTGTATCACCAGCGGTGGGAGATCGAAGGCGTGTTCGACGAACTCAAGACACACCTGCTTCGGGGCCGGCGTGTGCTGCGCAGCAAGACTGCCGAATTGGTCCGCCAGGAGTTCTACGGATGGGTGCTGGCCCACTACGCCGTGCGCTGGCTGTTGCATCAGGGCGCGGCGCGGCATCGAATGAGTCACTCGCAGCTGTCCTTCAAAGGACACTTGGAGCTGCTCAAACGCACGCAGTCCCGATCCGGGAATTTTCCCCCCACGGAACCCAAGACGTCGCGCCCGCTGGTGGCTTGAACTCCTTCAGGCCAGTGCCAAACTCATCGCGACCAGAACTGTTCATCGGCGCACGCCACGAATGGTCAAACGCAGGAACTCGCCATACAAGTCTCACGACCGCGCGCTGCACATTCGTGTGCCGACTGAGTCGGCGCCTGTGCAATTGTGTCCACCGCCGCTGACCGGTCGGCGCCCGAATTCCACTCGGCCACGTCCCAAGATGTGGTCGCCTATGAATCCAGGCGGGAGATTCATCTAACACAACAGTATTGAGACCTGACCCCGACGTCCCTCGAATAGGAAGCTTGCGGTTTTCGCGGCTCCAGTCTAGTCCCTGCTAATTGCCGACGCCAAAGCCTTCTTGTGCGACGCATGGACGATTCCATAAAGCTCAGTGAGAAGGTCCGGACGAGGTGTTGGAGCCACCACATCCAGTGCAAGCAAGCGATCTTGCATCGAGGGGGCTACGTCCGACCACCGAGGCAGCCGCACTTGGCGGAGGAGATTTCCATCGAAGCGCTTTACGCCGCCAGAAAATCGAGGCGATAGCACAGCCGAAAAAATATCGAGTGCCCCACTCCTGAGCACGGAAAACAGTGCCCTTAGGGGCCATTCATTGCTGCTCATAGCGTAAATGGCGTTAGAGTGTTGAGCTCCTCCGGAAGACATGGCCACTCGAGAGAACTTGGACATACCTGCGATGAGAATCTTCGGCTCGCACATGCGTGTCCGACTCAATCGATCTATCGTTCGATACCACTGCGACGGCCTAGTGACACACACACGGTCCGTCAAAGCCGTCTCATGATGAGTCAGATATTCTTGGAGAGCTGGATACTCGGCAAGATCGATGAGATTTTCACGATTGTCCCAAACGTCTATCAGACGTGCACTAGGCTCGACGATACCGGTTTCGGTTAAGTCCCGAGTCCTGATCCATGGCACCAAGCGGTCGGCCTCGATCGCGGTCTCACCGTCGACGACAAAGACGGGCGCGCAGCCCAGTGCCATACCGCAACGAATCTCGATTCCAGCTTCAGCGAGTGTCGGCATGGATTCGACAATTTTGCAGAATGCCGCCGCCAGATCCGGACCCGCAAGTATGGCTCCCCCGGTGCCCGTTAGGCGAGATGCGTGCGAAGCTGTGGAACGCCCTGCATTAGGCAGCAGGCGCTTGGACAGATCATCGATGGACGTCGCGCGCGCCACGACAGCTTCGCCGCGCTTCTCTCTGTCGAGAATCGTAATCGCAGCATAGGCGCCCACCTTGCGAGCTCCGACGAAAACAGGGACGTCGTGGACCTCTAGATGCAGCGAGAGTCGAACACTGCCTTCTAGCTCGCTTCTTGCCTCGGCACCGTACGCGCACCGCAGCCAACGGTCTGCGCAAAGAAAGGCGACGAGCCCCTTGTCCTGACGCAAGAGCTCGACAGCCCGACAGACGAAGGACAGGCAAAGATCGCCGCGCGCAGCGTAGGCGGGCAGATATCTTTCATATGACCGCCTCAACTTCTCAGGCACCTTCGACCATCGCATATATGGTGGATTGCCGACCACATCGCTGAACGACGGAAGATCGCTTGCCAACAGAAAGTCTTCGCACCGCACCCAGCTGTGGGCCACGCGCGCCGCCGATCTATCGCTTAGGCCTGCGGCGTTGAGTAGATCGACGACTCGTGCCCTCAGGGCTTCAGCGGTTTCGTGATCAAACTCAAATGCGACGATTGCATCCACGAGTTGCCGCTCACTGCACACCCGATGTCGCCTTAGGCTAGCGAGCAGTCGCTCGATCGCAGGCAACAAAAAAGCCCCGTCGCCGCAAGCTGGTTCAAGTAGCCGGCGGCCTCGCAAATCCGCGCTCGCCGTCCAGCCGATCCGATCGAGCATGGCCTCGGCAACCCGCGACGATGTGTAAACGGCGCAATGCGAATGGACGGCTGCAAAGTCCGCCAGGGACGGTTGCTCGCTAGTAGCGGCAATGTTCTTCGACAATTTGGATTCACCGTGGGAATCCGATTCCAGCCCCTCGGGGACCAGTGATGTCGCACGCCCAGCGTCGCTTGTCGCAACGGACGATCTTGTGGCGAAAGCTGTCACCATCCCGGCTTTGCGAGTCGACCCCGCGATGTCGGTAGTGCAACAACGGAAGAAGTGTAGCGTTGCAGCATATTGAACCGGGTGTACTGCTTGTCTTCCCACTTCTTGGCGATATCCATCAGATAACTCATCGTCCGCAGTTCCTGCCCCTCACGGAGGACCGACACATCGGCCGTTGACTTATGTTGCAGACGCTCCCATTCTTCCGGATGCAGTTCGGAAAGCATCAAGTCGGCGCAATCGGTGGGAAGGAATGCACCACTGGGAATTCGAGGCACGGGGAACACTACGCCTTCCTCGTGCACCTGAAAATGCATCTGAGGGCCCCATTGTTTGGGATTCTTATAGTCGAAATGCATCTTGAACGCTGCTGTTTCAGCGCGATGAATTTCGACATGTACGGCAGAATTCGACAGTATCCAGACAGCGCAGCGTTTGGCGACGCGCGACGGCCGATTGAATTCGCACTTGAACGAGAGAAGGAAGTACGTTGGCTGGTGAGTTTTCCCAGGGGCATCGAATTTGATGCTTGGATTAAACTTGACCGCTGCCCGAGTGCTCCAGGCGAATTGTGGCTGGGCTGCATCAATATGGTGCGTCAGTTCACGGACCACGTCCGAAAGATGCATGGATGAAGTTTTGTCCACGAAGGAACCGGCCAGACGGGCGAAAGCTTCTACCTCCTTCAGGTACGCGCCGAGATCAATGAGGACGCTCACGGTTCATTATCCTCATCAAAGCGTGGTTCCAAATCAGCTTGGTCTTCCAAACGAACTTTTCTTGCAAGTGATTTATCTTCGCGAGCCGCCACAATTCGCACCCAAGCCGGCGCGGCCTGTGCCGGAAAGTGCTCGTCAGCCGCCCGAACGCATTCCGCAATTCCGGCCACTTCATCGGTCTCGACCAAGTCGGCATCGGAAACCACTACGGGATCTGTCAAATCCAGCTCGACCAACTTCACTGGATGCACTAGACGCCCGAGTGCGGTCGTTCGTTCCGATCGGCTCCTAGGCAAACCCCAATCGATATCGTCGACTCCTGCGGCCCACCAACGTGCACCGTCGAAATCCTGCAAGATTCCGTCATACCGCACTTTATTAAGAAGTTTGGACAACTCTGTTTCGGTGGCAAGCGCCTCCTTCAAGCAGGAAAGCGTCACCCGCAGGCGAACGGCGAGATGGCGCTCGCGAACCAGAAAGCTGGAATAGGGTAAGACGTGCCGAATCATCCATGAGATCACGTCGCGCGCCAATCTAACGTCATGACGCACCGGTGGTGCCCCTCGCTTGTTGGCGGTCTGCAGTGCGACCCAGACCGGAGGCCTCCATTCGGCTACGTTTCTAACCGCGGCGGCAGACCAGCGCGCGCGTTGAGGCAGCTTAAGCGCTAGCCTAGCCAGATCCGTCGAATACTCCGCTGGGGGAGACTCTCGGAGTCGAGCCCCCAACTTGTTAAGTCGCGCCGTGCCGTCCGCAAGAGAGACGATCTCACGAATCGAATCCTCTTCATTTCCCGCCTTCGGAGCGATCCATTCGACGCCCACTTGCTCGGCTAGCACATGTCTCCGCGCCGGAAGCACCTCTACTCCCAGCGCGTCGGGCAAATGATTGCTGACCAAAACGGCTGGCGGCCGTGCGTCGCCCACCAGCAGCCGGAACTGTTGAAAGACGCTTAGCCCGTTAGTACTGACCCCGTTTAAGTCCGGATTCGTCCGTTGGCTGTCGTCGTTGTAGAAGTCGAAAACCCACAAGTTCGCCCGAGCCGCAGCACGTGTCGCCGCCGGATCGGCGGGTTCAAAGTCCGCAAAGCGTTCATCAGCTCCGATGAATTTGGCAAGCGTTAGAAGTTCCTGGGGAGCGTCGTCGATATAGAGGATGTCTTGCATTGTTGTCATCGCAGCGGCACTTCGAATCGGATAGCTGTATCGAACTCCGCGCTTGGCTTCACGAACTCGATCGTGCCGCCGTACTCTTGGACGAATGCCCGCGCGATGGTCAGCCCCATACCCATACCTTGTCCGAGCACCGCGTCGGGCCGTTCGGTCGTCGAATGAAAGGCCTCGAAGAGACGTGCCGACTTCGCGATGTCGACCTGTGCGCCGGTGTTCTCGACGATCACCGCCAATACGCCCTTCGTCATAGTCGCGTGGGTGCGAATCCGACCGCCTTCCTGTGTGAATTTAACGGCGTTCGAGACCAAGTTAGTAAAGATTCCCGCAAGTTCGGCCGGGAACATGGGTGGCGTCCGGATGTCGGTGGCGATGTGGTTTTCCAATACGATCCCTCTTTGCTTCATACGCGTCGCGAAGAACGGTACGACGGCCTCAAAACGCTCGTGAAGCGGCAGCCGGGATCGACGGCGCCTGCCCTGGAAAGAAGTTGAGTCGACTAAGAAGATAGCGTTGCGACGAATTCGATCCGCGAGTTCGAGCGCGTTCTTTCGAGCTCGCCTCACTTTAGAAAGGGCTGCCGGCGCAATCACATCGGGAATGGCGTCATCGAGATCCGCGACGATGCCTTTCGCTTCCAAAGCCAATGCGTTGATCTCATGGACGAAGGCAGCCAGTTCCGTTCCAAGGCTCGCCAACACCCGCCACATTACGGCTTCGCTGCCGAACTCTTCCGACAGCGCGGTGACGTCAGCGACATGCGGTTGAGCAGCTTTGGCCGCGGCAGCGGCCTTTTTCAGATCGCCCGATTTGATCGCAGCCTGCACGATGTCCAACTGATTCGCCGCCGCCAGTGCGCTCTCCCGAACTCGCAGCGCTGACGGAGATTCGCCAACATCAGCTCTCTTAGCAAAGGCCTCCTGCAGTTTGCGGTCTGCACGCTGAACCTCTTTGACCTCACGCCTAGAGGAATGCCCCAAGCGCACGATCAAGTCCGTCGTCACTCTCACCCAATCGGCGACGAAGTCCAAGCCGGGACCTGCCAGGAAACCCTCGCGATTGACGAGCATCTGCAACTCGGGAGAACTAGACCGCTGGAGGAAGACGGCGCCCATGTAGGCAGAACTACCCTGCAGGACAAGTTCTTCTGTTTCGTTCGCCTCAGGGAGATTCTCGGCTTCGATTCGATCGAGCGAAGACAGTCGCCGCCGCGCGCGGGACTTGTAGTCGCGATCCAGTCCGAGCCAATCGTCCGTCAAGTCGCCGTACGGAGAGACGCGGAATCCTTCCATGAACACCCGGATGCCCTGAACAACCGGATCCCACACAGAACCCGAGCGTTGCAGGATTCTCGCTCTGAACGTCGGGCCGCACTCCTTGGGCAAGCGCTGCTCGAACCGAAAGCCAGCGGCATCCTTGTATCTGAAATGGGTAGCTTTCGTGGGGGAAACCGCGACTCGCAGTAGCCCAGTGGTGCGCTCGAATTCGACCTCGGCGATCCATCCGGCGGCCTGCGCGACGTCCGGAGAGAAGACGTCCGGAATTTCGAGATCGCCTGAAAACTGGATCCTGAAACCCGGATCGTTAAGCTGATCGCGAACTGGTACGGTCTGGAACAACAGCGGCTCGGTCACGATGTCCTCTGGGAGCTTGTCCCAAAGAACAGGAGTAGGGGCCAACGTCACAGCTTCCTGGAGAAAGCTGTCGATAGTGCGCTGCGTCCACGCCCGGCGCAATGGAGTCATGAGCAGCGCCGTTCCGCTTGGGGTCACCTGCCCTTTCCTCAGTTTTTCGACTTTGACAAGCACCGCGTTCGATTCAGGAACTTGGTCTAACGTTTCGAGCTCTTCGATCGCGTCCCAATCGATCGATGCAACTACGGTTTCGACGGCTTCAGGAAGTTCTACGTCTCCGCGTTTGGCACCTTGGGATTTAGACGAGCGAATCGCCAGGCGCTTGGCGAGTTTATGGGCCGCCAATCGCCCGACACCCTTCTCGCCCGTAAAGCGACGGCCGAAGACAATCGAACGTCGATCCGACGCCACCTTGGTTCGCCCGGCGATGCGCAGAAAGCCCTGCTCGAAGTCGGTCTGGGTCATGCCGGACCCGTCGTCCGTCACGATGATGGAGCCGTTGACTCCGTCTTTTAAGTTCGTGCCATGAACCGTGACGAGGGTGGCGTCTGCATCGTACGAGTTCTTGATCAACTCGGTAAGCGCGGTCGACTCCTTAGCGACCAATAGCTCGCCTAGCTCCTGGAACAGTTTCGTGTCGACGGTGAATGCGACCACTCGGTACCCCTAAGCCTGTTAAACGACGACGCCTGCAGCTGCCGACGAAGAAGCGGAAAGTCTCATTTTGCCCTAGGCCACTGATGGGGCGCACCCATCGCACCCTGCCGTATCCCGTGGCGGGACAACCTCTGTGACCAACTGTGGCCCAATATGCTCACGCGCATATATGCTTCTGCATATATTCACCTGCCCGTGCTACGATTGGAAGCATGAAAGTAGCAGGACTGTTCGCCGGTATCGGGGGGTTTGAGCTGGGCTTGGCCGAGTCGGGTCACTCGGCGGAACTGCTGTGCGACATTCTTCCGACGTCGCAAGCGGTACTCCGGCATCGCTTTCCGAACGCAGAGTTGGTCGGTGACGTCGTGAGCATGAATTCACTGTCAAATGACATCGAGATCGTCACAGCAGGCTTCCCTTGCCAAGATCTTTCCCAGGCAGGCAACACCGCGGGACTTGCTGGCCACCGCAGTGGCTTGATCGGCGAGGTTTTTCGCCTGCTCGAGAAACGGAAGAAGGCTCGTCGCCCTGTCCCCTGGGTCATCGTCGAGAACGTGCCGTTCATGCTGCAACTCGGCGGAGGGAACGCCATGCGGGCCATCATCAGCGAGTTTGAACGGCTGAAGTACAAGTGGGCTTACCGCGTGGTTGACACGAATGGATTCGGACTGCCTCAGCGGCGCGAACGTGTGTACCTCGTTGCGACTACGCAGGGCAATCCCGAGGACGTTCTCCTTGCGGACGATAACCCACTGACACGCCCGGTCACCAACCTGAAGAAATTTGCGCACGGATTCTACTGGACGGAAGGGCGTGGCGGCCTCGGCTGGGCTGTCGATGCCATTCCCACGCTAAAGAACGGCAGCACCATCGGAATCGCGAGCCCGCCAGCCATCCTGATGCGCAGCGGTGCTATCGTCAAACCCGGCATTCGCGCAGCAGAAGCACTCCAAGGCTTCGAAGCCGATTGGACGAAGGCAGCGGAGACAGTGGCCAAGCCGTCTATGCGCTGGGCGCTCGTTGGCAACGCTGTAAGCGTGCCGGTGCCTCGCTGGATAGGGCGTAGATTGAATAGTCCCCTCTCATACGACAAGAGCAAGGACACTCTCTTTCCCGAGACCGGCCGCGCGCCGCGGGCCGCCCGATTCGACGGGAAGAAGCGCTACATGGTCAACGTCGGTCCGGACCCCATAGGCTTGCGGTCCAAAAGCCTCGAATCACTGCTGGGCCATGACTATACGATGCTGTCGCGCCGGGCCACATTTGGCTTCCTTGAACGTACACGCCGCGCCACATTGAAGTTCGCCCCTGGATTCATAGATGCGGTCGAAAAGCATCTCGATGTCGTGACCGGGTTGGAGGAGCAGGCTGCGGGCCCGAATCTTCGCAATGCTGCGTAGGACGCGTTGAACTAGATTCGCGCAAAGCGCGTCGCGTACAGCTGAGATAGTCTCCTGACGAACCTCGCATAGTTGAAGTTTGCCACCGGCCCCGGTGCCGGCGGCGATTCGGTCACGACCTTAATGGCGCTACCGTCGTTGCGGCACGCAATCACAACAACTCCAACAGCGTCGAAGCCGTCATCGTCGATCTTCGATCTACACTGAAGCTTTTCCAGGCCCTCAAGGATCAAGGTCGCCGCGTTGCTTTTGTGGATAGAAACCCGTGTGGGGACAGATCCTAGAGGCCACTCGTTTCGATCCGGTGAGATGAATGTATCAGACGCGTTTACGAGAACAATGCCGGCAGCGATGGCCTCGCTATTGTCCCCATGGATCGTTTGGTGCGAACTAGTCAGCTCGTCGTGAAGGCGTGGACGCGCTTTTTGATGGGCAGTCATTGCAGCCTTAGCCTCGGTTGCAACCAGAACGGACGACACACCGGAGCGAGCTAGTGTCGGCAAAGCCTGCAACTCGTCCGCCTCCTTAGGAGTCAGGTCGATGCCGTATACATTTGCCAACGCCGCGAAATCCACAGCGTTGCGAGCACCCGCTTTGGAGCCGCCGCTGGATTCCAGGGGCGCACGCGTGCAGATCACCAAATCCAGATTCTTCTTCTTGTTATTCCGGAAGTCGTGCATCTCGTGGTTAATGCCAAGCCCGACTTTTCCTTCGGCTGCGTGCTCCTTCAAGAGAGAGCAGTGACGCATCATGTCGAACATCAGCCCCCAGCACGCGATCTTGGAATGCCGATCGCTTCGTGAATGGTATTGCCACTCGTTGCCGTGCGCGAATCTGCTAGACCCAGTGCCAGCGGTCAGTTTTCCAAGAGTTCGAGCCAGGAGGTCCGGGCCGTACATTTCCACTAGGAAGCGCTCCCAAGGAAGCGCGCGATGCCCTCACGAACCACTTCGCTGATCGTCACCCCGCGCGAAGCTGCTAGGACTTTCAGTTGTTGGCGCTCGTCCTTGCTGATCAGCACTGAAATGCGCACTGCGTCCGCTGGCTCACTGGGAGCCGCGGCGGCCGGATTTGAACGCCTACTCGAGGACTGCTGAACCATGAAGAACGCGAAAGCACGCGTAAAGGCACACACGCGTACAGTGTACCCGGAAGGAATCGTGTATACGGCAGGCAACCTAACGCCAGACGCTCGAAGTTGGCTGATGTCGCGCGTTCCGCAGAACAACCAACCCTGAGGCCGCGCTCCGGAAACCGCTTCTTGTTCATCCGGGATCCGAGTTAAGAGTTGGACTGGCGGTTTGGCAAATGCATGGCTCTCAAAACCTCTGCCAGTGCACACCCGCTACAACCGATTGAACCTTTAGTCCTATTCTTATCCATAGGACAAGCGATAGGCGGCGTCTGGTCATTCCGGGGCTCTGCTCAGCCCAGCATTTGTACTCATCGTGGCTCCGAAAATTAACTCGATGCCAGAACAACCTGTCACTTGTGCCTCAAAGGGCTAGTCTTTAAGCTGCAAAATAAGAGCCCGTACACAGCTGGCATGAAGTGATTCTTCACCATGGTGGATAAGCTGACGCCCCGAGCAAGAAGCCTTCAAATGGGGCGTGTTCGTCAAAAGGACACAACACCCGAGCTAGCGGTTCGAAAAGGACTCCACGCAATTGGTTATCGGTACGTCCTGCATCCCAAGTCACTTCCGGGCCGGCCCGACATCGCTTTGCCTAGACACAGTGCCGTGGTCTTCGTCCATGGTTGTTTTTGGCACGGACATAGTTGTCGTGCCGGGCGACCCCCGTCCTCCAACGCTGATTTCTGGGTGCAGAAGATCGTCGCCAACCAAGCGCGTGATGCAAAAAAAGCGGCGGAGTTGACACTACAAGGGTGGCGTGTCTTAGTAGTGTGGGAATGCGAAACCAAAGGGTTGCGATTGGATGAAACTCTCGAACGCTTGAATCGAGAAATAAAGGCCTAGCAAGTGACTTTGCTATGCCCACTACAGATCCAACAGTATGCCGAAACGGAGCACGGCGGTCTAAATCGTAGAGGAAACAATAAGAAAAGCCCAGCTGTGCTGGGCGTTTTTCTCTGCTCCGGTTTCGGACTATCTGATCGCAATTCCCCGCCGGGAAGTCACGCGTCAATATTCGCCGCACGCAGCGCGTTTGTCTCGATGAAGTCCCGACGCGGCTCCACCTCATCCCCCATCAGCATCGTGAACACCCGATCCGCCTCGATCGCATCATCGATCTGCACCCGCAGCAGACGACGCACCGTCGGATCCATCGTGGTCTCCCACAACTGCTCCGGGTTCATCTCGCCCAGCCCCTTGTAGCGCTGGCGACCCACAGCATTCTCAGCCTGCGTGATGAGCCACGCCATTGCCTGGCGGAAGTCGCTGACGCGGGCTTCCTTCTGCTTCTCGCCCTCACCGCGCTTGATGACGGCGTTCTCGCCCACCAGGCCCTTGAACGTGAGACCGGCCGTGCTCAGCACCTCATAGTCCGCCCCATGCACGAAGTCCGCAGAGATGATGCTGCTCTTCGTGTTGCCATGGTGAATCCGGCTGATGCGCAGGATGTGCTTGTCGGTTCGCGTGTCGAACTCGGCCGTGACTTCGGCGTTGTGCAGCGCGGCCTTCAGGCCCGCAGCCGACGTCTCCGCCGCTTCGAGCGTGTCGAGGTTCAGCACCAGGCCATTGGCCATCGCACGCAGCGCCTCGATGTCCATCCACGCGCTGAGGCGGTCGACGACGTTGTTGGCCTTGACGTACTGGGTGGCCTTCTCGGCGAGGTCTTCACCGGTCAGGGTCACGCCGTTGAGGCCGGTGTCGAGCTTGGCGTCCTTCAGGGCGACCTTGA
>Ga0247823_10003386_pt1 | contig 12915 bp, 12 predicted proteins | sample 13C_PalmiticAcid_2_FD_192426 | JGI IMG/M metagenome (GOLD analysis project Ga0247823, IMG submission 192426) | Soil microbial communities from agricultural site in Penn Yan, New York, United States - 13C_PalmiticAcid_Day30 | ecosystem: Environmental > Terrestrial > Soil > Agricultural land...
GTACGACTCAAGGACGGCCCGACGCTGCCGGCCGAAGTCGAGCGGATCGATCCGCCGGAGCTATGGCCGCGCGATCCGCCGGTACGCTTCCGCAAGACCATCCCCGATCGCTGGCTGCGCCTCACCATCCGCGAAGGCCGCAATCGCCAGGTACGCCGGATGACCGCCGCGATCGGCAACCCCACGCTGCGGCTGGTACGCTGGCGGATCGGCGACTGGACACTGGATGGCGTCGCGCCCGGCATGTGGCGGGAAGCCGCCAGTTAGCAGTCTAGACGACCGGTATCTCGCGCCGCTCGATCCGGCTCAGCAGTTCGAGCAGCGTCGCCTTTTCCGCTTCGGTAAAGCCCGCCAGCATCCGTTGTTCCTGCGCCTCGATCCGCGCGAGGCAGTCGGCGAGCATCGCCTGCCCGGCATCGTGCAGGTTGAGCAGGAAGGCGCGCCGATCGCTGGGATCGACATCGCGGAGCAGCAACCCGGAGTCGACCAGCTCGTTGATCAGCGAGACCATGTTAGCGCGTTTGATCCCCAGCACGCGACCGACGGCACCTTGATTGATCCCCGGACTGGCCTCGACAACCGCAAGGATGCCGACCAGCACCTGACGCATCCCGGTCCCCTCGACCGCCCCGGCGAAATCGGCCGCGAACGCGCCCGAAGCACGGCGCAGATGATAGCCGACCAGCGGAGCGAGCGCCCCCACATGATTGTGTTCCCCAAGCATAGGCGCGAGGAGAGACACATTTTTCCAGGCGTCGTCAATCCGGCCCCCTCGGACCTCACTTCCGCCCCCCGGCGGCATGCCGGAAGGCATCACATTGAGGCGCAGGAAGTGATCGCGCTACCACGCTGGTCGATCGAAAACGCCGCGCGGAACCTTGCAACGGCGCGGGTCGCGCCCCAATCACGAACCCTGTCAATTGGAGGAAGCATGAAGCGCCGTCTGGCATCGTCCGCCGTCAACCCGATCGGCCTTGGCTGCATGTCGCTGAGCCATGCCTATGGCATCCCGCCCGCGCGTGATGAAGCGGTGCGGCTGCTCAATCAGGCGCTCGATCTGGGCTATGACCATCTCGACACCGCGGCGCTGTATGGCTTTGGCGCGAACGAAACGCTGCTTGGCGAAGCGATCGCGCATCGCCGTGACGAATATTTCCTCGCGTCGAAATGCGGGATGACCGGCGTGGACGGCAAACGCGTCATCGACGGACGGCCGGAGACGTTGCGCAAGACGATCGACGAGGCGCTGGGACGGCTCCGCACTGACCGGATCGACCTCTATTACCTCCACCGCTGGGACAAGTCTGTGCCGGTCGAGGAGTCGGTCGGCGAGCTGGCGCGAATGGTCGCGGCGGGCAAGATCGGCGCGATCGGTCTCAGCGAGGTGTCCGCCGCGACGCTGCGCAGGGCGCACGCCGTGCATCCGATCGCGGCGGTGCAGAACGAATATTCGCTCTGGTCGCGCAATGTCGAACTTGGGGTGCTTGATGCAACGCGCGAGATCGGTGCGGCATTGGTTGCCTTCTCGCCGGTAGCGCGCGGGTTCCTCGCGGGTGGGGTGCCATCGCTGGATGTGCTGCCCGAAAAGGATATCCGCCGCGCGATGCCACGCTTCCAGCCGTTCAATTTCGGCAAGAACCTCGCGCTGCTCGATTTGGTGCGCGAGATTGGCGCAGAACTCGGCATCACTCCGGCGCAGCTTTGCCTGCAGTGGCTGCTCGGCCGCGGCGATCATGTACTGCCCATCCCCGGCACCACCTCGCCCGACCACCTCGCCGAGAATTTCGCGACACCCGCCACGCCGCTTCCCGCGCAGGTTATCGCGACGCTCGACGCCGCGTTCGTCAACGATAAGGTCACCGGGCACCGCTACCCGCGCTCGACCTTGCCGGAGATCGATACCGAGGATTTCGAAGCCGCCGCCTAACGCGCGGTCTGAAGCCTGCCGGTTATCTCAAGGCCGCCATTGAGATAGCGGGCTTCAGCGCAGCCCTTCTTCGCGGTGGTGGCGGTCGCCTCATAGGTTTTGTGCGCATGGGCCGCGTCATCGACCACGAAGCGCACCGGCCCGAAGGTCAACGCGACGATCCAGGTGTTGCGAACGGAGTCATCCATTGCAGCCCCCCGCCGAGCGCGGGAGCAGTCAGCGCGCGCTACGAAAGCGAACGCGAGGCCATGACCTGATCGAGATATTCCAGATCCGCGCGGGCGATCTCGATGAGCTCCGCTACGCGTGATGGCGCCCGAACCGCGCCGGTGCGGAGGCTCGCCGGGACGGAACGCCCCTGCGGCTCGCGCAACGTCGAGGCGGGTTTCACCGGCGCCGGAGCTACGCTCGCGGGCGGAAGGATTTGCTGCCCGGTGCTGCCGGTTTGGCCGCAGGTGACTCGTCCAAACCGGTAGAGCAGCGAGGGCTGGCTGGTATCCGCCAGCGATTCGAGCGTGCGCTGGACGCAGAGCTCGCCGGATTTGGTACGGATCGTCATCGTCGCCGACAGCGGGGCGGTGATCGTGAAATAGCCCCGGTCGTCGGCCGCGACGACGTCGCTGCCCGCCTCGATCCGCGCGGAACTCAATCCGCGTCCGGTCTGGTCCACCACCTGGCCAAACATGCTGACCACCCGCTGCGCCTCGAAACGCACGCGCACGACATTGCCCGGATATACGACGACCTGGCGCTGCGTGGTGTCGAGATCGAATTGCGGCGCCCCCTCCGGGCGGAGCGACACGACATATTCGCGCAACGGCTGCACGCCGATCGCGACGCGCGACCCTGGCTCGATAAAGTCGGCGGGACGACCATCGATCACCACGCGATAGCCGCCATCGGCGACCGGCGCGCCGCTATCGGCGCCGCTGCGCCCGCCTTCAACCGCGCCGGCATCGGCATCCGTTGCGCCACCCTCGATCTGACGCACGCGGCCGATGTCGAGCATCACCATCGCTTCGGCCGGGTTGCGCAGGCCGACCTTCATCGCGCCGCCGCCGATCGCGAATCCGGTTTCGCCGTTAAGCTGATAGGTCCACGCGCTGCCGCCCGACACGCGCGACTGCCATTGCGCCGCGACATCGGCGGTGCCGAGGTTCGACATCGCGCGTACCCGCGCGACGGCCAGATCCGAATCCGCGTCGGTCGCCGCGCCCAGCTCGCCGATGATGTCGGTGGAGCCCCACTGCTCGGTCCGCGTAATCGATGCGTCCGCCACCGGCGAGAAGCCGCGGCGGCCGCCGCCGGGCGAGGTTTCCGAGACATATTGGCCGCCAAGCGCGAACGACCCGTTGGTCTTGCGGTCTATCCGCCGGAAGAACGAAACCGAAATCCCCGCGCGCGTGTCGAAGTCGGAACGAGCGATGCCCGCGGTGAGCAGGGCATTGCCGATCATCGGCATGCGGACCTGGCGGGTATATTGCAGGCCGGCGGTGTAGCGCGTGGGCAAGCCGGAAGCGCGCGTATAGCTGCCCGTCAGGTTGAGCGAGCCACCGAGCACCACGCCCTGAACCGATCCGAACACCGTGTCCTGACTGCGGAAGAAGGGCTGATAGCGATCGGGCCGCGTGACCCCCGGAATTCCGACCAGATCGTCGCCGGCACGCATGCGGCGTGCCGACAGGTTCGCGCTGAACCGCGCGAATTGCACATTTCCGGCGAACACCAGTGAGTAGGCGCCGCCCGACCCGCCGCCGACACCGGCCAGCGCGCCGAAACGTCCGCGGCTGACCTCGAGAGTGGCCTCGCCAAAAACCCGCGAGCCAAAGCTAGTCGCTGTTAAGCCGCCGATCAGCGTCTTGCCCAGACGGCGCTGCAACGAACCCGACAGGATGAACTCGTCCGTCGTCTTGGGCAGGAAACCGTCATCCTGCCCGGCAAAAGCGGTCGAAAAGACGCTGTCGCGCACCCGCTGGCCCGCACGGAGGCGAAAGCCGATCTTGCCCGGCGGGAGCGCGCTGTTCATGCGCGAGAAGGGACGCACCTGATCGAGAAGGATCTGTCCGCCGTCGCGCACCACCACGCGGATCTCATAGGTGCCGTCGGGCAGCGGTCGCGTGTCGATCAGCTGAAGGCCGGCATCGTACAGCCCGCTCGTGACAAGGACGCCGAAACGATAGATTTCGACCTGCGCGCGCTTGGGCAGCAGGACTTCGATCGGTGTCGCAAGATCGTTCGCGGGGTCGATCAGCGTGCCGTAGAAGGAGCCGAATTCGGCGCCGAGCATACGATAGCTGTTAAGCGTGAGCGTCTGATAATCCTGCAACAGTCCAGCCGCGGCGCGCCGCTCGGACCAGAGATGCTGGACATAGGCCTCTTCGCTGCGCAGCCCGTTGAAGCTGCTCACCGTGGTCTGGGCGATCAGGGACGTGCGGCCGACGCTCGCGACGGTCGACAGCGTGCCACCGTAGCTCAGTTCGCCGCCTTCGACCGACGCCGCCGAAAAGCGCACATTCTGGATCAGCGACGGCCCGGACATGGGCGGTCCAAGCTCGCGCACCTCGATCACGCGGCTGCGCAACAGCTCGCGCGGCAGGAATAGCGTGACGCCGAACGTGTCGGCATTGACGATAACGCCCGCCCCTCCCTGCGGAAGGACGCCGCAACCCGTGGCGGCGATCTGGCCGGGTCGGCACCTGAATTGTTCGTTGGCAAGAAGCGGCTGCGCGAGGAATTGTGCCGCGCCGGTCGCGTCGACAACATCGCCCAGCGCGGCAACGACCGCGGCGGGATCCGTGAAGACGAACGTCCCGTTCTCCAGCCGTCCGGCGAAGGAGCCGATGCGGCGTTCCTGGAATGTCAGGTCGAACAGGGTTTCGACCGAGCTGCTGAGGTCCTCGAACCCCGTCGGGACGCCGGTGCGCACGACGGGCGCCTCTTGCGCCGGGGCGGGTTCGGCCGGCTGCGGCGATGCGGTCTGGGCGATCGCATCGGTAGCCAGCGCGATCGCGAGCGCGAAACCGCTTACCCAGCTCAATCCGCGATATCGCCCGCCCCCCGGCATAGTCCCCCCTGCCGGTTTCAAAGCGGTTCGACGGTCAGGTTGAGGCGGTCGGCATAGGTACCGGCGACGGGCGCGGCGAGAGTCTGATCGGGGCTGTCGACCAGCAGCAAGGCGTTCGCGCCGTGCGCGCAGCTCGCCTGTCCGGGCGAACGGCCTTCGAACACGACCTCGGCGCCGTCCATCTGCTTGATCTGTTCGGCACCGGTAGCGTCGCGGAATTTGACGCGATAGCCGAGCACGGTCCCGGCATCCGCACCGCGCATCGTGCCGCCGGAAAGGCTCGTCACGCGCAGCCGGTAACGACCGGTGGTGCTGGCAACGCACAGGCTGGTGGCGGTGCCGTTGATCAGATCGAAGCTCCGGCGCGCGATGCGGCCGTCGCTGGAATAGATACGGATTTCAGCCGTGGGGGATGCGGACGGATCGGACCGCGCGGGTGCAACCTGCGCCACTGCGACCGGCGACACAGCCAGCGCAATTCCCGACGCAATCAGGATGAACCTGCTCGACACGCCTTCCCCTTCCCCACGACAGGCAGCGGCGGGGGCCAGCGGCCCCCGCCGCAAAGCCATCACAGCGCTTCGACGACGAAGGTCAGAGTGCCGGTGTAGGTGCCCGCCACCGCGGCGAGGATGCGCGCGTTGGTGAAACGCACGTTCATCGAGGCGTTCTCGGTGCCGTTGCAGTTCAGCGTGGTCGTGCGAGCCTGGCCGCCCGAGGTGGTCTTGAACGACTTGGCGACGCCTGGGGTGGCGGTGCCGCCCGCATAGACGTTCGACGCGATGTCCGAGGTCCACAGCGCGAACGAGAGGGTCTGACCCTCAGGGCCGCTCAGCGAATACTTGGCTTCGCCGGTGTTGAGCTCGGCGCCGGTCTGACCGTTGACGGTCAGCTTGTAGAGGCCCGCGGTCGTGTCGTTCGAGTAGACGCAGAAGGTCTGGCCGCGGTTATAGGCGCCGCTCGTGTTGGCGAGATCGGTCGCGCTGGCGGTCAGCGTGATGTCCTGCAGGCCCGAGATACGGACAAGCTTCGGAATGGTGGTGGTGATATCGACTTCGGCCGAGCTGCTCGAGCCGAGAGTGCCGTCCTGCGCGAAAGCAGGCGATGCAATGACCGCCGCCGCAATAGCGGAAGCGAAAAGAACCTTCTTCATACGAATTCCCCAGTTCTTAACCAGACAACGCTGGAATTAGCGCTACCGATTCGGCTGGGTAAATATCGTGTTAACGCGAGTCAACGATTGTTAAGATATTATATACCTAAAGTTAGGTTATTTTTCAATGGTTAACGTCCACAAACGGGAATAGGCGACACAGGAACCCCTGGCCGCCCTACCTCGTTAAGAATGGTTAAACTAAAACGCTACTTCACGCGGCTCGGAGGACGCGTAGCGCCGCTCCTTGAACCTCAATTTTGCGTTCGGATCCTTGAGTGTGATCTTCCACTCATTTGCGGGATACAGGCGCCGGGCACCGACATCTTCGCAATTCTCAGCCGCGCCGGGCGTCGCGCCGGGCGAGCACGCCACGCCGTCGAACAGCAGCGTGTTGGTGTTTCCCGCGTTGCGGATCGTAACCTCGTTCCCGGCGCGCGTGGCACTGACCCCCGCATTGGGCTTGGGCGGGCGCACCGTCACCAGCACGTCATAGGCGGTCAGCAGCTTCACCGTCATGCCCCGCGCGTCGGCGCCGGGGGCATCGGCCTGAATTTCACCAACCTGCGGCGTGACACGAATGCGATAGACGCGATCGGTGGCCACCTGCTCGTTGAGCGACACGACCCGGATCGCACGCATCCCGCCCGGATCGACGACCAGCCGGTTCGGGGAGACCAGCAACCCGAGCTGCTCCGGATCGCTCTTCTCCACGCGCTGCTCGTCCGCGGCGCCGGGCGAGGTCACCTCGACCGGGCTAACCGTAATATAGTAGCGGTCAGCACTTTCGTTACGGATGACCAGATCCGAACGATTGGGGGCACCGGGTTCGAAATCGACCCAAAGGCGGTCGATCGCCAGCTGCGCCGATGCGGGTGCCGGCACAAAGCCAGCACTCAGCAGCAAGCAAACGGCAGCGGCGCGACGCATCAATTCCGGGTCCCCCTTCCCAGTTCGACCGATTCTTAAGATCGCTTGGGAAGCGGTTTCATCGACAGGGGTCAGACAGGAGTCAACGCCGACCTGACAGGCAATCGTGTCAGATTGGGAGTCGCGGGGTCAAACGCCGGCGATAATCAGGGTCGCGGTATCTTCCCGCCGGATGTCCGATCCGGCAAAAATATCAGCATGCCGTAGCGTAAACCCGTGACGCACCAGCCCGTTGCTCACTCGAATCTGCGCGGGAGCAACTTCGATACCCAGATTGGCTACGGACAGGTTGAACGGCGCGCTGGCGGGGGTGAAGATCGCCGCCTCCACCTGATTTTCGTCACTGCCGAGCGACTCGGGGATCTTAACCATCAGAGTGGATTGATCGTCGGTCATCGTCCAGAGGCCGACTGCTCCTTCCGCCTGCGCGGCGAGTCCCGCGGCGAAGGGCGGGATGTTGACCGTGATCGTGACCGTGCCCGTGTTCTGCGCATCCGCGCCCGCCGCGTGCGCGGGGACAGCCGACAGCGCAACGGCCAGACTGGCGATACCAAGACTCGATGCGCGCTTCATGCCCAAAACTCCGCGGTTCCTTGGTGTCCAATAGAACCTAAACCATAATAATGATCCGCCCGACGTAGTTAACATGTACTTAACTATAATTCTCACCGATCCGGTTAAGAATAACCTTCCTCTACAAGTAATCTTGTCTCCCAGATCCTTCACCTATCCTTTACGCTGCACGGGAATGGTGATCGCCAGTTTTTTTTGGAGACCCGGTTGTGGATGTGGGCGTACGGCGAATGCTGGAAGACAAGATCGGCGAATGTGCGGAGCGCGTCGCGCGCATGCGGGAACTGCTCGCCGAACTGACCGCCGACATCGGGGAACTGTCCGGACTGATCACCGCGCTGGCCGACGTGCCGGGACAAGAGGATGTTCAGACGATGCTCCGCCTTCATCAGGCGGAGGTCATTCGCCTTCTGGCGGCCAGCCAGGAAACCCCGGACAAGAGTCCGAAGGATCGGGCCAGAACCCCGCACCTCTTCCCTTTCCGCCTTGATCCCATCAAACGTGAGGTCCGTATCGGGCGCCGGCAGGTCTCGCTGACTCCGAAGGAGTTCCTGGTGATCGAGCTGCTGTGGGAACAGATGCCCGCCGCCGTCTCGCGGGATGCGATCCTCGAGCGCCTGTATGGCGCGCACCGCGGCCGTTCGGAACGGGTGATCGACGTGCATGTCTACAACATCCGGCAGAAGCTGCGGAACGCCGGCGCCACCGACGCGGCGATCCGCTCGAAGACCGGTCAGGGCTGGCTCCTCGATCTGCAAATTCCGGACGGATGGGAAGAGAACGGCGCCGTTCTCGGGCGCAAGATCGGCACCGCTTAAGCCCCGCCCCGGCGGTACCGTGAACTTACCCGGGCCGCACCGCGGACCAGTCCAGCCCGAACCGTGCGAGATATTTGCGCAAGCGATCCGCATCATTCGCCGAACTGCGGCGCGCGCGTGAGGCCGAGAACAGCGCGCGCCCGGCCTCTGACAGCGAGCGGCTCAGCCGGCAGACGCGGATCGCCTCGGCAAGCTGCACGCGATCGAACGGATCGATCTTGTCGAGCGCTTCCGGCGCGAACAGCTCGGCCAGCACACCTGCGTCGTCATCGCGCCGCCCGGTCCAGAGGCGCTTCAGGCGCTGAATCTCCGCTTGCACGCAATCGAGATCGATGCGCCCCTTCGGGCTCAGCGTCGCCATGCGCGTGACACTGGCGGCGAGGTCGCGAAAATTGCCGGGCCAGCGCGCATCGGGGCCGGTCGCGAAGGTAAGGTAGCGCTGCCGCGCCTCCTTGTTGAAACTCGCGCGATCGCCCTCGCGCTCGGCGAAGCGGTCCAGCTCATAATCGAGGTTCGGCTCGATATCCTCACGGCGTTCGGCAAGGCCGGGAAGCTCGAAGGTCCACAGGTTCAGGCGTGCATACAGGTCGTCGCGAAACGCCCCCGCCGCCACCGCCTGCCCCAGATCGCGATTGGTCCCGGCGATAAGCTGGAATTCGGAGGTGGCCTCCTTGTCAGCGCCTACCGGGAGGAAGCGCTTGTCCTCGATCGCGCGCAGGATCATCGCCTGCTCGTCGAGCCCCAGCTCGCCGATCTCGTCGAGGAACAACATGCCCTTGTCGGCGGCGCGGAGCAGCCCCGGACGATCGGCGACCGCCCCGGTAAACGCCCCCTTGCGATGCCCGAACAGCGCCGACATCGCGCCGTCGCCCTTGAGGGTCGCGCAGTTCACCTCGACAAAGGGCCCCGCGATCTGATGCTTGAGGCGTTTGAGCTCGCTGATGCGCCGGGCCAGTTGGCTCTTGCCCGCCCCCGTGGGCCCCATCAGCAGAATCGGCGCCCGCGAACGCAGCGCGACACGCTCGATCTCATCGATCATATGGTTGAAGGCGGCGTTGCGCGTCTCGATCCCCGATTTGAGGAAGGACGTGCTTTCGGCGCTGGCGGCGGCGAAGCGGGTCGCGATGCTGTCATAGCGCGAAAGGTCGAGGTCGATCGTCGTCCAGCGGCCGGGCGCGCCACCACTCGCAAGCTTGGTCGCTGGCTGGGTCTGGAGCAAACGACCGGGCAGATAGCGCGCCTCCGTCAGCAGGAAGAGACAGATCTGCACGACGTGGGTGCCGGTGGTGATGTGGATCAGGTAATCCTCGGCCTCCGGATCGAACGGATAGTCGCGCACGAAGTCGAGCAGCTTCCCGTAGACCTCCTCGAAGTCCCACGGATCGTCGAAGCCCAGCACGCGCCGGTCCACCCGCGTCTCGGGCGACACATCGGCGATGTCTCGCTCGATATACTCGGCAAGACGCGTGTGTCTCGCGCCGTGGAGCAGCACGAAGCGGTCGACGCGCAGATCCTCGTGCATCGTCAGCGCCACCGACGGACGCCATTTGCTCCAGCGCGAGGGGCCGAACTTGCTCGCGTCGAGCGTCGAGCCGAGAAAGCCGATGACGACCAGTGGTTTCATGCAGACCTTATACGTTTGGATAAATCCATATCGCAATCGATATGATTTTCTGAATGCGGGATGAGGAGACAGGATATGGCGAGACCGAACACTCGATATTAATTCTAGTATTGTCAGTCAGTTAATCGAATTCCGAAGCGCTCCGCCGGAACTTGGCACGCGCTCTGCAACCTTATTCTCGTCGGCCGCGTGGCCGGCAGCGCAGAGGCAGGGGCGGCCGGAATAGGCCGGCCGCCCCGGAAGCTGCGACGGGATTGGATCGCGCCGCCGGCGCGCAAGAGATAGAGAAGACGGTGATGACCACGACGTTCGAATACCAGCATGTCGAGGGCGGCGTGCCGATCAAGAGCTGGACCCGCGGCGTGCCCGTGGACGACAAGGCACGCGACCAGCTCGCGCGGGCGGCAAAGATGCCGTTCGTCTTCAAGCATGTCGCCGCGATGCCCGACGTCCATGTCGGCATCGGCGCCACTGTAGGCTCGGTGATCCCGACCAAGGGCGCGGTGATCCCGGCGGCGGTCGGCGTCGATATCGGCTGCGGCATGATGGCGGCGCGCACCTCGCTGATGGCACATGATTTGCCCGACAATCTCGAGGGCATCCGCAGCGCGATCGAGCGCGCCGTACCGCACGGCCGATCGGTCGGGCGCGGCCAGCGCGGCGACAAGGGCGCGTGGGGCATGCCCCCGGCCCCGATCGTCGAAGCGTGGGCGACGCTGGCGGCGCGCTTCAAGCGCGTCACCGACAAATATCCGAAGCTCGAGAAGACCAACAACCTGGTCCATCTCGGCACGCTCGGCACCGGCAACCACTTCATCGAGCTGTGCCTCGACGAGGAGGCGCGGGTGTGGGTGATGCTCCATTCGGGCTCCCGCGGCGTCGGCAATGCGATCGGGACCTTCTTCATCGAGCTGGCGAAGCAGGACATGCGCAAATGGCATATCAACCTGCCCGATGCGGATCTCGCCTACTTCCCCGAGGGGACCGACCATTTCGACGACTATGTCGAAGCGGTCGGCTGGGCACAGGACTTCGCGGCACTCAACCGGCGCGTGATGATGGTCAATGTCATCGCCGCGCTCCGGGGTCAGATCGCCAAGCCGTTCGAAGCCGAAGCCGAAGCGGTGAACTGTCACCATAATTACGTCCAGCGCGAGAACCATTTCGGTGAGAATGTGCTGGTCACGCGAAAGGGTGCGGTTCGCGCGGCGAAGGGTGTGATGGGGATCATCCCCGGATCGATGGGCGCCAAATCGTTCATCGTCCGCGGCCTCGGCAATGCCGAGAGCTTCGACAGCTGCTCGCACGGTGCGGGGCGCGTGATGTCGCGCACCGAGGCGAAGAAGCTGGTGACGCTCGACGAGCATATCCGCGACACCGCGGGGGTCGAGTGCCGCAAGGATGCGGGCGTGATCGATGAGACGCCCCGTGCCTACAAGCCGATCGAAGCCGTGATGGCCGCCCAGGCTGATCTGGTGGAGATCGTCCACACGCTGAAACAGGTGGTGTGCGTCAAGGGGTGACTCCCGGCGCGCACCGCCCCTTCTTTCGAGACCGATCATGACTGCCGCACGCCACGACCCTATCGCGCCCGACGTGCGGCGCGAGATCGAGAACCGCCTTGCCGCGGTCGAAGCGGCGGAGGACGTGCGTGTGCTGATGGCGGTCGAATCCGGCTCGCGCGCCTGGGGCTTTCCTTCGCCCGACAGCGACTACGATATCCGCTTCATCTACGTCCGGCCGCGCGACTGGTATCTGTCACTCGCGCCGGGCCGCGATGTGATCGAGCGCCCGATCGTCGATGAGATCGACTTGAACGGCTGGGACGTGCGCAAGGCGTTCGGGCTGTTGCTCAAGTCGAATGCGGTGGTCAGCGAGTGGATCGAATCGCCGATCCGCTATCGCCTGGACGATCCGTTCGTGGCGAAGTTCGCCGCGCTGGCGGACGCGATGCTCGATGCCCGCGCGCTCGGGCATCATTATGCGCGGCTGGGGCGCACGGCGGCGGACCGCTGGCTCGACGATGACGGTGACGTGCCGGTGAAGAAGTATTTCTACGCGCTGCGTCCCGCGCTCGCGATCCGCGTGCTTCGCCTGCATCCGCACCAACGCCCGCCGATGAACCTGCAAGCGCTGGTGGCACTGGCGGATCTGTCTGCGAACGCCAAGGCTGCGATCGCCGATCTGGTCGCGGCCAAGGCACCGACCAACGAACGCAGCAACGGCACGCGCGTGCCCCTGCTCGACGCGCTGATCGCGGACGAGTTGGGTCGCGCGGCGGAACTGACGATACGCGCGCCCTCACCCGAATGGGCGGAGCGCGCGGACGAACTCTTTATCGAACTGGTGAACCAATGATCATCATCGACGGATCGGAAGGCGAAGGCGGAGGTCAGGTGGTGCGCAACGCGTGCGCGCTGTCGCTGATCACCGGCCAGCCCTTCCGCATCATCAATGCGCGCGGCCAGCGCTCCAGGCCGGGGCTGATGCGTCAGCATGTCACCGCGGTCGAGGCCGCCTGCGCGCTCGGCAACGCGACGTGCGAAGGGCTGGCGGTGGGCGCATCGGAGATCGCCTTCGCGCCGGGCAAGGTCGTGCCCGGCGAGTATCGCTTCGCCGTGGGGACCGCGGGCAGCACGGGGCTGGTGCTCCAGACACTACTGATGCCGCTGGTGCTTGCGGACGCGCCCTCGCGCCTCGTGCTCGAGGGAGGGACGCACAACATGCTCGCCCCGCCCTTCGAGTTCATCGCGCGGACGTTCCTCCCGGTCCTCAATCGCATGGGGCCGACCGTCGAGGCGCGGCTGGTGCGGCACGGCTTCTACC
>Ga0247823_10003387_pt1 | contig 12915 bp, 8 predicted proteins | sample 13C_PalmiticAcid_2_FD_192426 | JGI IMG/M metagenome (GOLD analysis project Ga0247823, IMG submission 192426) | Soil microbial communities from agricultural site in Penn Yan, New York, United States - 13C_PalmiticAcid_Day30 | ecosystem: Environmental > Terrestrial > Soil > Agricultural land...
GGTGGGGGGTGTGGGAGTTATTTCTGTGAGGTGTGGAAAAGGGGGGCTTGCGTGAGCTTTGTGGAGGGGGTGGCCACTGCAGGAAATAATGTTTATGAAGTTTCAGTAGGATCGCTTTTTTTGAGAATGGTGCTGTTGCGTTTGTTAATGACGGGAAATTGAGAACTTTTGTTGCGCGAAACAAAAGACAACAGTGATGAAATTTGTCTAGGTGGTCATGATGTGTTCGGACATGGAAAGGCAGCAAGTCGGCAGTGTGGCTGGCTGCAGAAGTGGTAGAACACAGGGACGACCTGCACGAGATGCTGAGAGGGAAGCAATGTGCAGAGTCAAAATGATCTCAGGTACATGAGATGGGGCCTACCAGCTTGTCTTGAGTGCATCACTGCAACCTTCCTTGGGGCAGCAGAGACTGAGGACACCGGTCTAGCTCGGTCTGTCACGATGGATAAACATCTGTATGAGGTCATGTTCAGGGCCGAGAACAAAAACAAGAAGGGGGAATTGTTTCAGGGGCTGCGATCTCCGCCATGCTGCATGCAGTTGGCGGCCTCTGCACGACCCAGTGACCACAACAGTCGCCAACAATGCCATCACAAGTCTCAGCTGACGATTTGCTTCCCATCAAATGCCACGAGTAATTCCACACTCAGAAGGTATATCAAGAAGCCATCCCTCTACTCTCCGACAGCCCCAGCACCGTCAAACACTCTCGACCTTGGCTTCTTCCCTCACATTTTTGGGATAGTCAAGCACTTGCCTGATCAATCAGCTTCATCTCTGCTCATTGTCTGGCAACGACGGCAACCGCCCTTCCTAACACCGGCGACGAGGAAGACACCCGAGCGACGAGGACTGCCCTGACCCACGGGCACACAACGACACCAAGCGCGGACCAGCAGACGTCGCCGCGATGGAGGACATCCTTTGGCCCCCAGACAAGCACACCCTCGGGGTGTGCTTCCTCAACGGCAAGGCATGGGAGAGGGACACTGTACGATGGGCAGTCGAAGACCATTATAATACAGTGCCCATGCGGATCAAGTTCGTCTTTCCCGCCGACTGTTCTGTGGATGGTTCCGACATTCGCGTCTGTTTCTCCACCCCGGAAGCACCCACAGGCTCGCAGTGCCGCGATGGACGCTTTGCCGCGGCACACCCAGGGGAGGCGACATTGTTTCTCAACATGGACTATCGCCGGGACATCGCCAACCCGCAGGAAAGACGTCTGAAAAGGCAAGGGGACATCTTGCACGAGTTTGGCCACGCCTTGGGCATGTCCCACGACCACCAGCATCCGGATTGCCCCTTCGAATGGGACAAGGAGTTCCTCCTCAGGGCAACCGGAATCGATGCCCGTTCCCTGCACTTCAACATTCACAGGAACCTCCCATCGACTGCGTGGCGTGGCCCTTATGACCCCAAGTCCATCATGCACAATGAGGTCATCCCAGAGGCCGTGGTCGGCAGGAACACCCGCGTACCGCACCCCACTGTGCTTTCGGATGGCAACAAGAGGTTTCTGGCAGCAGCTTACCCTCTTTCGTGAGGCCCGGAGCTGGAGTTCACACTGAGCCCAGCGCAGGCGTTCACACAGCCAGCCGGCGGCCAGGGGCACCACGAAGGCACTGACCACAACGCCGAGGTCCCCATTCAGATCCCAGCAGACAAAAGGCGACAAAGGGTTTGAGGTCCGCCAAAGGGGATTTACGTCGCTGTTGCAGGAGTGGGCATCCATCGGGGTTTTGCAAAGGGTGGCATGGGAGTGGAACGTGGGACTCGCGGATAGCAAGGGATGATCGTTTGTCGGATTGGGCAGCAGGGAGATGATCGTTTGTCAAGATACGTTGCCGGGAAATTTTTCCTTCTGAGCTGGGCATGCAGTGGTGATGGGCAGGGGCAGCGGACAGTTTATGCGCAAGTGTTAGGGGACAGCCTGAGTCACTGGGGCGCGCATCTACCTTAGAGACAGCAGAAGTTTGGCAGGGAGACAACAGGCAGTCTCATGATTCATCACGTCTAGGAGACAATGTTCGTGTATGGGAGGAGCAAGGTCGGAAAGCCGAAAGGAAGTTGCAGGATTAAGAGGTGGATGTCAGCAGGTCGTCCGCGTTGGTCAGGAACACAGAGGATTTACTTTGGAGCACGAAAGACACATCGAGGCAAAGATCCAAGCCGCGATCCAACCCGCAATGAAGTACGCTGACGGGCAACTGTTGTGGCTGCAGACGGATGAGTAGAGAGGGACACGACCAAAACTCAAAGTCTTTCATCTCGGAAATACCAATGGAACACAGTGGAGTGGGCTGGGAACATGCAAAGAGAAATCGTCATTGTGTAGAGAGACCGAAACTCGATGCACGGAATCTGAAACCAACCCCACCAGTCCAAATTTCCATCCAGCTCAACCACGGGCGTTTAGTCAAACAAAAAAGACGAGAGCCGCTCCCTAGCCTCTTCATCCTCCCACTCAACCAAGACCCGCTCCTTAGCTTCTTCCATCTTGATCCGCACCATTTCCTCCATCCCGGCTCGCTCATCCTCCCGCAACAACTCTACCCTAGTCCTCCACAGTTCTTCCGCAGGCACCTCCTCCTCCCGCTCACCAAAGAACCTCTCGTCCAGATACTTCCAGTACACCGTATCAAACGCCCAGCTCTTCCGCGCCGCATAATTCAGCCAGAACCGGCCCGTCGCCCAGCTCTCGCGCATATACGCCGACAACAGCAGTAACGAACCCCTGCCACCCTCCATGTCGCGCTCCGCCTCCTCCATCGCCGCAAGCCAAGTGCCCAACCGCCCCTCGTAGACCTCCGCCCAGTCATCAATACCCGCGTCCCACATCTCGGGCACATCCAACAACAACCACCACGGCGGGTCTAGCGCGAACTGCGTCGGCGCGGCGTAGGCAAACTCCCAGTCGATGGCGCCCCGGATGTTGTCCTCCTCATCCACGAGGATGTTGACGGGCCGGAAGTCATCCGACCACAGGCGGAAGGCGCTGGAGCCGGATGGCGCGGGTAACCTGCGTGTGGCTGCTGTGCCGGCGGTGTCATTGTGGTGGTGTGCTGCAGATGCTGAGGCCGACCAGTCGTCTTGGGCGAAGCCAAAGGTGGAGAGGCGGCCTTGCCTGGCGGGCCGGCGGAAGAGTTGGCGCGCGACGTATTTTGTTTTGCAGTCGTCTTCCGAGGTGATCATATCGTTGTGCTGGAAGAGTAAGGTTGCGATGTGCATGTCGGCTAGTGCTGTGTACCACGCGTCGGCGGTCTGGTAGGTGGTGCCCTTGGGTGGGAAGATGGCCTTGGGGATGTTGGCGAGCTGCACCATGTTGCTCATGTTCAGGGTCAGTGGGCGGGCTGCGACGTCGAACTGGCAGGATCCCGGGGTGGTCTCGGCGAGGGATCCGATGCGTTGGAAGGACGGTTGTGCGAGCTGCAGGACGAGGCGTGCCATGGCGAGGTAGACGGACTTGAGCTTCGTTTCGGCGATGTCGGGGTTCAGCACGGGCACGTCATTGGGGTCCTCTCGTGGGGTTTCTAGAATCTCGCTGACGCTCCGTCGGGTGCCGAGGTCTTCGATTATCATGAACGGCCCGATTTCGGCGTCGATACCGTAGTTGAAAAGTTTTGGAATGGGGACCTGAGTGTGTTGGCTAATGTACGCGGCTGTCGCGGCCTCCGCAAGCGTTTTCTCTTCAGGGACAGGCGCCTGGTTGGGGCACGGCAAGCGGACGAGAACATGGCCGGCAATGCCCTCAATGCGGAAAGGATAAAGCACATTGAAGCCGCCGATGATCAGCGGGGTGATCATTGTCGCGGGTTTTGCGAAGATCTTTTCGGTAAACGAGTCGATCTTGCGGCACGTTGAAGATAACCGAACATGCTTGATCGCCTTCTCCCAGAGGTCATCGCTCCGGTCCCAGGCAAGGTTGTCGGAGTCCTGTCGAGCTGACATTTAAGTAATGGGTGCTTGGGTGCTGAGTATGCAGAGGAAGGACGAAGTGAAGAGCGATGGACACCAGCAAACCTGAATTGGTTCAGTTGCAATGGATGGTGCGGACTGCTGAGATGTGTTGGTGTTGGCCAAGAAGGGAGTTCAGGGGTAACCAGGGTCAGCCACTGCTGCTATTTTTGGTGACTGGGCATTACTGACAAGCCCAACAACGACAAATCCATAATCTCAGATTGGGTATGGTCCCCTGGGACGCCTTGCTCTGTGAGTTTCCCGTCCACCATATTCAATTAATGTGAGAGAACAAGCCAACGCTGACACGACACACACATGTCTCTTTGCGTGACAATGTTCAAGTTGCCTAGTATTTTATGAACAGCGATTTCTACAAACGATGTATTCGCAAGGGAATGTTTTGAGCTGCATCCAAACAACCAACCCGCACCTTGTCTTCCGAGACAGCCATCGAAAGATAAGTTGGCCATCACTATATTCAGCTTCTGCTAGTGAGCGTTGATATCCAATAATATGCGCATTCCTTAAGGTATCCAATTCGAAGTTTTCAAGCAAACGAGTTCCTCGTGTTCACCCTGTCAATGTCGTAGGGGTTGCCCTCATACACCGACCCCCTCCCGACGGACGACGCCCTTGACCGTGTCCTCGACATCCGGCTCGCAGACCGGCCGCCAATCGGCGCGTACGTCGGCTCGGGATCCCCAATCTCCGTCTCGCTGTCGCCCTCGCTGCGGGGTGTCTGAAGCCTCTCGGCTTCCTTGTCCTCGATGACTTCCTCTTGCTCCTCGGCCCCAGAGTTCTGCTGGTCCTGCATCTGCTGCATCCGCCTCATAAACGCAGCCGACTCGGCGGCGTACTTGCACCGGGCGCGGATCGCGGGGCCGTACTTGTAGAAGAGGATGGGGAAGGGCACGCACGCGAGGGCCAGGAACGAGGGGATGGTGGAGGCCCAGTGGATGCCGAGGTTGGCGTACATGTGCGACGTGAAGAGCGGGAAGGCGGCGCCAAACAGCGAGCGGAGGACCGAGTTGGCGGCGAGGACGGACGCGGCGAAGATGGTGTACGAGTCGATCAGGTAGTTCATGATGCTGAGGAAGACGAGAACCATGCCGAAGCCGAAGGGCACGCCGGCGGCGACGCTGGCCATCCAGTGGACGGACGGCGAGTTGGTCCAGGCGAACCAGAAGAGGCCGATGGGGAGGGCAATGCAACCGACAATAGACCCGGGCAGGCGGGTCTCGGGCGGAGCAAAGCCGCCATGCTCCTTCTCGACGCGAACGTAGCGCTTGTTGTCCCAGATGCTGTAGGTGACCGCACCAAGCATGCCAACGATAAGCGCTGTAAAGGGCAAGCCGCCGACGCCCTGGTTCCAGCCGCGGTTCGCTTGGTAGACGATAGGATAGGCGGCGAAGAGCATGTAAAGCGTGCCGTAGATGATGGCCATGTAGATGCTGAGGAGAAAGACAATGGGCTCCTTGAACAGGAGGATCCAGGGGCGGCCAAGAGCCGTCTTGAGGGATTCGATAAGGGTGGGTCTGCCGCGCTCCTGGTCCATCCTGCTAACGTACACCTTCCCTGTGATTTTGGACAGTTTAGCGGCGCGGTGACGAAGGAGGACTGGAGCGTAGGTCTCGGGAACGAGGATCGAGCCAAGAATCCAGAGGACGCCGGAAAAGATGGCCAAGAAGCCCATGACCCAACGCCAGCCTGGGGGAATGTGGAGTCAGCAATGCCCAGACACTAAACGCAACCACTTGTCTCAGGGACAACGAAACAAGCTTTGCCCAGCACGTTTACGCACCAGCTTTCATCCCCAAGAAGCCGCCAATGACAGGCCCGAGCGAGGGACCCATAAACGGCGCAGCCGCAAAGAGCGACATGGCCAAGCCTCTGTCAGCTGCCGGAAACATGTCGGCAATGATGCCACCCGCGTTGGTCAAGGGCGAGGAGCCAAACGCGCCGGCGAAGAAGCGCAGGATGATGAGCGTCCAGCTATTTTTGGCGCCCGCACAGCCGGCGTTGAACGCCGTCAGGGCGGCGTATGTCAGGAAGAACAGGATCTGGCGCCCGAACAACTCGCTGAGCGGGGCCCAGAAGAGCGGACCGACGGCAAACCCGGCGACAAACAGCGACACGCCCAGGGTACCGACTTCCCGGCCCATGTGCAGCTCGGCCATCATCTCGGCTAGGCCGCCCGTGTAGGCCGACGAGATGAGGGCGACGGCGAGCGTGGCGATGGCGACGACGAGAGTGAGGAACCACTTCATGGAAGCGCTGAAGAGCATGGGGTTGCGGGGGTCGTTGGGGATCCATTGCACGAGGTAAGGGTCGTCTTCGGTGCCGGAGCCTGCGTACGGGTACTGTTCGACTTCGGGAGTGATGCCGGCTTTATCCACGACGAGACGCCAGTACGGGATCTTGGTGGGCCGGACGTGTTCGGAGGCGTTGGCCTCCTTGTCGTCGGAGCCTGACATGGCAGCGGAGGTAACGAGCGTGGTGTGACGGCGATGCACTGCCTGTCAGATCAGGAGTTTGCAGTGAGAAGGGTCTTCGGTCCAGTGTGGGGGGGCGTCCATTAAAAGGAATGACAGGAGCGTAGAATTATGAAAACTTGGCTACCCGAATCCACCTTCCGGTGCTCCTCCCATCAAATTTCTCCATCCGTTATGCTCGGGTTCTCCATCAGTTATTCCCAGATGCTCGGGTCCTTGTTTGCCGTGCCCGCGTGCACTAGCGGATCCCTCCAGCTCCACAACGGTTGCGCTGCTTCGTCGCCTTACTGGCACCGACACACCGCAGGTCGGCACCTCGCAGCCCGTCCTCCGTCATCAAGCATCGACACGACCCCACCAACGGTTGCTTATCAAAAGAGCATGGCCTTGGCGGAAGAGGCAGATGGACAACATAAAAGCGCAAGGCATCTTGGCTTCACGCATGTACCTTGAGCTGTGAAGACCCCCTGAAGGCGTCCACGGTATATTCGACCATTACCCTGCTGTGGACGACAGCGCGGGTTTATGCCGTCCACGACGCACGTATCATGGGCTCTGGGACAGCATTTCGTCATGACTCAGGCGAAGCATCCGGCTGCAAAAATCCGATCTACCCCTGGAATTAAGCTGGACTTAACGGGGGCGGGTATTGCCGACAATGCCGTGCCCACCGACAGGGTTCGTGTTTCATCCAATGAGCAATGGCTTCGAGAAGCTTGGTGGAGGAGTGGAGGGCTGAGTGTGCTCCACAAACGCGGAAAGTCTGCGGATGTTCGGGGGGTTGCCAGTGATGGGTGGTGAAGAGACCCTTGCCGACGTTGCCGTTCTCGAATGACCGTGTCAGATAAACGCGGAGCTGCAATGGACCCTTAATAACAGAAAGGGCGCCTACACATTTTGGCCCAGTGGCATATCAATGTTGAACTTTCAACAGGTCGAGTCTGGAGATAGAGTTGAGGGCATCACATCCTTGGCTCCGCGCCCTCCATGTAAACAACAAGGCTTGCCAGCTGCAAAACGCAAAGGACTCTGATCAGACAAATTCCACTCGTCCAAGATGGCGGGGTGATGTTTCAGCATGTGTTCGAGTTGGTCTCCACTGTTGGCGAAGAGATGGACGAAGAGCGTAAGCTCTCAGGCTGAGCTTCACAAGGCAAGCAACGACGATGACGCGTGTGCCAGCAGCGCACATGCTGAAGTTACTGTTGACTAGTATGTAGGTCAGAAAGTCATTGGCGTGCCATGGGAGTGAGGTTAGTCGCAGCGTGCAGTTTTCGGTGTCTTGAAGGTTCACGTCCTCCTTGGGATCGCTCGCGAACTGACGCCAAAACGCTCTCAAGAGTCGTCTACCTTACCTAATTACAAGCATGCCTGAAAACTGCAAGAAGATTACTGTACAGTATCTAGTTGTTGCTGTTCCAAAAATGTTATTCTGGCTCTGTATTCATTCTTGGGCCCATGACAAAATTCGTTTCATACCTCAGCTATACACACAAGAAACAGGGTTGTCATTAGGGAGGGTCAATGGCGAAAATCCCAAGCATTCCTTGTGACCAGCAGGGTCAACCACCTCGGAAAGCCAAACGCTCCAGGCACCATCTACAGCGTTAGGACACGCCTGGGGAATCTTGTCCTGGAAAACGAGGTTGCCGTCGCTGTTGATCGACCAGCCCTCTAGCTCGCTGTAAGGAGGGCGTGGGCTACCAACTGTAGTGTAGCCGATTTGGCCTTGACCTGTTTCAATAAACCATTAGCGGCCCTCCTTTTTCGGAATGGTATTAGAGGGCAAGGGGAGATGTGTTTCCACGTACCCAATCCCGAGCGGTCTACAAAAATCTGCTGTTGTGCGTTGCCGCTTTCCGAGTACAAGAACAAATCTGAACCCTGGAGGTAAAATGTAGCTCGGTTGTTCGAGCCGTTGCACGTGGCACCTTGTTGGGGTAGGTTGAGGAAAAGGCTGCCTTGGGAGGCGCTGAGAGACGCAAAGTGGATGGGACTGGCGGATCGGAGGGCCATGACGTCGAAGGGTTGGGGTGTGGAAGGGTCTGCGAGGGCGGTGCCAGCGAAGGCGAGGGAGATGGTGAAGACCTTCATTTCGGTTGATCTTAAAGTAACAAACTGACCAGTCGTTATTTGTGTGTGCCGTTGATAGTAGGAGACGTAGCTGGGACTTTTGTGCTTATCTTGAAGAGGCAGAAGGAAAACTGTATCAGGGGCCTGCTTCCCGCCTTCATATAGGTAGTCACTGTTCACTGTCCGCCACCCATTGCCATACACCACTGAATCAATCTCAAGCCGTGGTTAGACAGTTAAAATCCACCTTTACGAGCTGCAGGGTCACCATCGCCAAAAGAAGATAGCATGGTGGCTCATTTCCAGCCGCAGCCGCGGTCCAAAGCCGCGGTTCACGCTGAAATCTCAGCAAAGGCTGGTATGACGTGAATGTGAGGGAAATGATGGACCTTGTTTTGTTCTAGACCCGGGACGTAGTGGTTTGGGGTCCCAAGCCGGACGAGGGATCATGGCTCTTGAATTTGCAGAGAGACAATGGGATTGGCAGACGTTGTACGCCTGTGACGTTGATCCCGTGTGGCGTGGGTAGGTCTGACGTGAGGATTGAGGCTTGGGTTTTCAGGCCGTGAGCACCTTAAATCGGTTCTTTTCGCTTCGTCTTTACAAGAAAGGAACGCCTCAGCTGTCTTCTAAGAAGTCATCGTACAACAAAAAAGTGAACAAAAACAAGAGTGCCCCTGGGCAACGCCCTGTCCTTCTGGCCGCAGCCCCATAGACGTTCACAGCGGCCTCGCCCGACACCCTGCCTGACCATGATGCCTCCGTCTGTATCTCTCCGTTAGAGGCTTGGTTCGGAACCTCCCGCCCTTCTCACATGCCATCCCAGATTGACATTTTCTGTGCCCGTTACATTCGCAGCCCAACTCTGCTTTTCCTACTTATATCCATCCCAACGTACCCAAAGTAGAATACTAGGTATGCCTGGGTAAGGTAGGTAGTAGTTAACAGGTACCTTCCAACCCTTAGACATCAACATCATCGGCTTGTCTGCTCCTTTTCCTGCTTGCGAGCTCAACGCCGTCCCTGGAGAGAAACTTTGCACTGACATGCGCAAAAACGGTGATGGTCTTAGGCTCCAGTGTCAGACCCTCCGAGGCGGTCGTTGCAATCGTAGCGCCTTGTTGCGCCGCCTGCTGCTGCATCATCATCTGCTGCTGCAGCGCCTGCTGTTGCGCCTGCATCATGGGTTGATGCCGGTACACGTGATGCGAGCCCGGGCTGGTCGGCTGGTCTTTGATCTCGACGGCAACGACCTGTCTGCCCACAACGCTGGCATAGTCCTGCGCCTTCTGGACCGCGTCCGAGATGGCCTTGAGCCGGGCCTCGCGCTCGAGTTCGGCACGGGTGGGCTCGGTGAGGCGCCACTCCACCTCGGAGATGGACACGTGGGACATGCGCGCTAGCTCGCTGGACACCTCGGCCAGCTTGGCCATGCCACGGAAAATTATCTCGGCCGATGCGGTGACGGTGTGTTCCTTGGGCTTCTGTAGGAGCGGTCGATAGTTCTGGTCCCGCTGGTACTGGGATACGGTGCTGAGAGGGGTCACGGTGAAGGCGGTGATGGCTGCGTCGGGGTGAGGGCGCCCGCCGTCAGTCTTGGTGGCCAAGGACCGGCAGAGGCTGGTAATCATTGCTGTCGCGCTCTGCACGTTGGTTATGGCCTGTGACTGATCGGTACTGGTTGACGTCACGCCGAGGCGCAGATAGCCGCGCTCGGCTGTCCGAAAACTAGACCCCTTGCCATCGACGTAGATTTCAAGCGGAGGCACCAGGTCCATCGCTAGGTTAAACGTTTGCTTGTGAGTTTGCGGTGCATAAAGTATGGAGGCGCCTTCTCACGGCATTGTGTTACTGACCTTGTTGAGTGGTATGGAAGATTTGGGTTGGTTGGTTGGTTGACTGCATTGTGTTTGCCGTGTTGCTTTTTTAGTTCTGTGCTGGAAGCTGGTGTCAGCTCAACTTGAAGGCTGCGTTGCTGCGTTGAAGTCTTGAAGATGTTGGGGTCTTGCAATCCTGCTGCCTGGCAGTGGAAAGGATTGCCATTCACTGGCCAACCATCCACGTGCCGAACGCTTGCCCCCTCTTCATTCACCATCTCCACAGTGTGACTCCACTTCGCCAGACAAGACTGATGCCGCGAATCAGCCATTATCTCGTCTTCCCCTTTTCCTGTCTTGAGATTTAACAATGCGGTAGCTGAGCTCGCGAGACTGCCCTTTGGCAGGAGGCGAAGCAATATTTACGAAAATGCACCCACCTTGGATAAGTACGGCAAGGTACCTTACCTAGGGACCTACCTTAACTTTTGCCGCCTGTGTCTATTGATTGGCGTGTTCCAACCCCGACCTTCAACCCTAAACCCCGCTGGCTCCGAAGCAGACACCAACACTTTCGGTCGTGCCCAATTATCAGCGGCATCAGTCACTTCGGGAAGCGATCTTTAAAATAGCTCAGGGAATAGTTCCTAAACATTTCATTCACCAAGACCCACGCTATTATCCTTGGGAAGAAGCGGACTGATTCTTATTCCCAGATTCAACCATTTAGCTTGGAGGAAGCGCGGTCAACCGCGGGAGGTGTCCATAGAGACAGGATGGTGGATCACGCACATGGCTGGGGTAGAATGAAGTAGAACTGCAGGCCGTTATTCCCGGCATCGTGAGAATTGAGTCTCGTCAAACCAAACGACAAAATGCCAAGCCGGCCAAGCGGCCCGTGGTCAGACTGTTCTGAGGTAGCCTCAGAGACAGGGGTGCATGAGACTAATAACTAACTATTCCGTGCCTGGTAATATTTGGGTTGTTGGTTGTTCGTTCCCCTTTTTGTTCACTCAGCTCGCTACCTTATTTACCCGTGACCCAACTGACGCGACCGAATCCTACTTCCTAGTCTCCTCTGTCCATGCCCCATTTCTTCGAAGACTCTTCTTCTTTTCCCACGTTGCCCACTGCTGGACTGCCCTCCTGGCCCCTCCGCGAACAAACCTCAACCCACCTCGCAAAGCATTCTCCTGAACTTTGCTCGACAACATGCGCCTCTTCTCCAGAACGGTCTGGGCCTTCGTGGCGCCACTCGCCTACCTTGGAGCCACCGTCGACGCGACTGGCGTGCTGGAACTCGACCTGGTTTATCCCCGCTACATGCAGTCGTATGCGCCCGCGCCCTTCACGCCTGTCGTCTTCGGGATACAGAACGCCCATCTCGCCCAACACCTCAATCTTTACATTGACTTTCATGTCCAGAGCAACAACGACCCGAACCCAAACCGGAACACTCACCGTTTGGACCTCGGCTCCTTGAATTGGACCAGCACCGAGCCTTTCTACACATACGCGTTCATCAAGGACTTCGCAGCCGAGGGAAACTGGACCTTCTGGTTCTCCCTCGGTTACACAAGTTGCAAGACGGAAGTTGGCGGACGCTTCCAGGGCCGCACAGCGCCGGGCCGCGAAACCACTTCGATCCTCATGAGCACCAAAAATGACGGGCGGGCAATGGACCTTGTCGCTGCTACAGCCGACGAGGAGTCGTGCCATGGCGTGATCCCCGGCCTTGCGATCAACGTCGGCGAGGAAGTTATGCAGGTCACGAAACCGGTGAAGGGAGATCGTGACACGTGTGTGATGGTGCCGGACGAGGCATGGGCCCTCAAGTACTGCGACCTCAAGGTCGACTCTGCCCTTGCCGCAAACATCACCGCTTCTTTGGTCACCGTGTGCGCGGCCGCCAACCCGCCCGTCGACTGCTCAGCAGCAACAAAGCCGTCCACGACAAACTCGTCTGCAACACACTCCTCCGCAACACACTCCTCCGCAACACACTCTTCCGCAACCTCCTCTACGGGCAATCCGTCCACGACAGCTCAGTCAACGACGGGCCCGTCAAGGCCAAGCCCCTCTACGAATGCCGCCCAGGAGCTGGGCACCGTAGGCACGGCGTGCTTCGCAGCCGCACTCGGAGCGTTGGGCTTTCTGCTAGCCTGAGACTACGGGGTCGCGTCGTTGGCTGCTTGCCTGATCACCTGTTCATGTACCATTGTTTTCGTTTCCTGTGCGTATTTTTCGACTTCATATGTGTATATACTTGGTGTAGAAAATCCTCTTTTGTCTCTCATGCAGCTCTGATGCAGACGCTTGACAAACGTTTTCAGGCCACTGTCGCCGCCAATAATGAATCTCATATTGATAATGTCTAAAGCACCGCCCAGCCCCAAACCACCTCACTGCCACACTCTACTCTGGTTACCGTGCTTACGAACGAGCGACCTATGAATTATGGGAAACGAACGCGCCGACGGCACACAGATCTCCAAGTTTGTGTTTGTCTGCACAACCTCCTACAACGAGAAAGTTCGCAGCACCCATTTGCAGACACTCCGCCGTCT